>ENA-OPCP01001188-OPCP01001188.1-human-gut-metagenome-genome-assembly--contig:-NODE-1188-length-17465-cov-4.565652_pt1 | contig 17465 bp, 10 predicted proteins | sample MGYA00241563_ERZ501477 | MGnify/ENA primary metagenome ERZ501477 (study PRJEB25962, sample SAMEA2042572) | human gut metagenome | biome: human gut; feature: human-associated habitat; material: faeces... | reverse complement strand
ATCTATGATTATTCAGAAGGATTCAACAAAGTAAGCGTAATGGTCGCAGATTCGGGGCGTCTGAAAACTTCGGCGGACAAAATGTTCTTAGTCCTTTCCTTATTTAATGGAGAATCTTTCAGAAGTCTGGACAAGCAATCGAGTACTACAGGCGCAAAAAGTTCCGTTCCTTACCAAAGGGAGACATTCAAAAGCCGGGATATCCTGATAGAATTTGATGCCAACTTCTCACGGACGGACGAATCGTTCATGCAAAACCAGTTTATGGGTAAAAATATGCATGACTTACAAATCTTCATTGACTCCGTTTCCGTCCGCTTGGACAGTATACAAAACGTCAACGCCAAGAATGTCTACGAAACTTCATACAAAAAGACACTTAAGAAGCCGCAAGACATAAAGCAGAACAACGTAAAAGATGAGCCGAATAACGATAAATCCAACACAGAAACGACACCAGAGATTCAAAAAACAGACAAGCCGGTAATTGTCATGAACTTCGACAGCCTCTACCAGGCAGAAAATCCCGGAAAGAAAGCGACTATCCTGACACGTGCGAAATCAAGTATCGAAAATATGAAGGCCGATTACTTCTTTAAAGCAGCCACTATCGGAGACGAGGCTTACAGCGTGCGCCGCCATTTGACGGAATGGCATAAGAAGTTCACTTTGTCTTTCGCCTGCATGGTCTTTTTCTTTATCGGTGCACCGTTAGGAGCTATTATCCGTAAAGGCGGATTGGGAATGCCGGTTGTTATTTCGGTCATACTATTTATCTTCTATTACATCATTGATAACATCGGCTTCAAAATGGCCCGCGACGGCGTATGGGAAGCATGGCAAGGGATGTGGTTAAGTTCCGCCATTTTAGCTCCGTTAGGTATCTTCCTGACTTATAAAGCGGTCAACGACTCCGTCATCCTGAATGCCGACACATACCTGAATGCATTGAAAAACCTGTTCGGGAAACGTTCGGGCAGAAAAGTTGAAATGAAAGAGGTAATCATGTTTAACCCGGATTACGGGCAGATCATCCCCCGCCTGAAGCAATTGGTAGAAGAAAGCAATGCCTATCTGGCTGCCCATAAACGGTGGACAAACTATTTCCACTTCTGGAAACAAGGCGGCCGTGACCATACAGCCGAGCAATTGGCGGTAAAGATGGACAGCATCATCGAAGAATTGTCTAATTCGGACCAGAACTTGGTTCTGAACAAGCTGATGGACTATCCGGTTATCAGCGGTTATAACCAGATAAATGCAAGAATAAATGGGAAAGCAGGGTTGGTAATCGGCCTCTTTCTCCCGATCGGATTCCCGGTTTATTTGCTTGCCACATACCAGCGCAAACTTTTACGGCACGATATCAAGATGGTACAAAAGACAAGCAATGAACTGATTGATATAATTGAAAAATTACCCGTATCTTTGTAAAATAAGAAATATAAGTAAAAAAGAAATATGAGCGAAATCAAATTAAACACCATTGAAGAAGCTATTGAAGACTTCCGCGAAGGAAAATTCTTAATCGTAGTCGATGATGAAGATCGCGAAAATGAAGGTGATTTTATTATTGCTGCCGAAAAGATAACTCCCGAAAAAGTAAACTTCATGTTGAAAAACGGTCGTGGCGTATTGTGCGCACCGATCACGGAAGAACGTTGTCAGGAATTAGAACTGGACATGCAGGTGGCAAACAACACCTCGTTGCTGGGAACTCCCTTTACGATAACGGTAGATAAATTAGGTGGCGGCTGTACGACAGGCGTTTCGATGTTCGACCGGGCAGAAACCATTTTAGCGCTTGCCGATCCGAAAACCAAACCGTCCGACTTGGGCCGTCCGGGACATATCAATCCGCTTCGCGCCCGTTCGCGTGGTGTGTTGCGCCGTGCCGGACATACCGAAGCCGCTGTTGACCTGGCACGCCTCGCCGGTCTGTATCCGGCAGGTGCATTGATTGAAATCATCAATGAAGACGGAACAATGGCACGCCTGCCCCAACTGATCGAGGTAGCCAAGAAGTTCGATATCAAGATCATCTGTATCAAAGACCTGATTTCATACCGTCTGAAAACAGAATCGATCGTAGAAAATGGCGTCGAAGTTGACCTGCCGACCGAGTATGGACACTTCCGCCTGATCCCATTCCGCCAGAAGAGCAACGGATTAGAACATATCGCCCTGATAAAAGGCAAGTTCGAGCCGGACGAACCGATCCTGGTGCGTGTACATTCTTCTTGTGCAACCGGTGATATCTTTGGTTCCATGCGCTGCGAATGTGGCGAACAGTTGCACAAAGCAATGCAACATATCGAACAAGAAGGCAAGGGAGTAATCGTTTACCTGAACCAGGAAGGACGTGGCATCGGACTGATGGAAAAGATGAAAGCCTATAAACTTCAGGAAGACGGTTTGGACACTGTCGATGCAAATTTGCATCTCGGACACCAGGCAGACGAACGCGATTACGGTGTCGGTGCCCAAATCTTACGCCATTTGGGAGTCACCAAGATGCGCCTGATGACCAACAACCCCGTTAAGCGTGTCGGGCTGGAAGCATACGGGCTGACAGTCGTAGAAAACGTTCCTATCGAAGTTGCTCCAAATCCTTACAACGAATTCTACATGAAGACGAAAAAGGAACGTATGGGACACGTCTTGCATAATATCAAATAATTCATAATTACATAATAACACTATCATGACACAAGTATCAGCACGTTTAGCAAGTTTGTCGCCATCCGCAACATTGGCGATGTCCCAGAAGAGCAGTGAATTAAAGGCTCAGGGAGTTGATGTTATCAACTTAAGTGTCGGAGAACCCGACTTCAATACTCCCGAACCTATTAAGGAAGCTGCTAAAAAAGCTATCGACGAAAACTATTCTCGTTATTCTCCCGTTGCTGGTTATCCGGCCTTGCGTAATGCCATCGTTGCCAAGCTGAAAAACGAGAACGGATTGGAATACACAGCCAACCAGATTTCTTGCGCAAATGGTGCCAAACAATCCGTTTGTAATACAATCATGGTATTGGTAAATCCGGGTGACGAAGTGATTATCCCAGCTCCGTTCTGGGTCAGCTATCCAGAAATGGTGAAATTGGCCGAAGGCACACCAGTAATCGTTGCGGCCGGTATCGAACAGGATTTCAAGATCACTCCGGCACAGTTGGAAGCGGCTATCACACCGAAGACAAAGGCGTTGATCCTCTGCTCCCCGTCTAACCCTACCGGTTCGGTCTATAGTGCGGAAGAATTGGCAGGTTTGGCCGAAGTCCTGAAAAAATATCCGGAAATCATTGTGATTGCAGACGAGATCTACGAACATATCAACTATATCGGCAAACATAACAGCATCGCACAGATAGACGGAATGAAAGACCGTACTGTCATTGTCAACGGTGTTTCCAAAGCCTATGCCATGACCGGATGGCGTATCGGTTTCATTGCGGGACCGGAATGGATCGTAAAGGCAGTAAACAAATTGCAAGGACAATACACTTCCGGACCATGCTCCGTATCCCAGAAAGCAGCAGAAGCTGCTTACACAGGTTCACAGGCTCCAGTCGAAGAAATGCGTCAGGCATTTGAACGCCGCCGTAACCTGATCGTCGGCTTAGCGAAAGAAGTTCCGGGATTTGAAGTAAATCAGCCAGAAGGTGCTTTCTATCTGTTCCCGAAATGTAGCTATTACTTTGGCAAAACCGATGGTACACGCACAATCGAGAATGCAGATGATCTAGCCATGTACTTGTTGGAAGTCGCCCATGTAGCTTGTGTTGGCGGTACATCGTTCGGTGCCCCCGAATGCATCCGCATGAGTTACGCTACCAGCGATGAAAACATCGTGGAAGCTATCAAACGTATCAAAGAGGCTTTGGCTGCTTTAAAATAAGAAGATCAAAATCTCCTTGTCCCCGCGCTTGACGCGGGGACGCAAAAGAGCAAGCCTTATCAATCAGATTTATATGACTAGCTTTAATGCGATCCCGCGTCAAGCGCGGGAACAGGATAGTTTCGACACACCCGTGCCTAAAATAGAAAAGGAGATGTTTTCAAAAAACACCTCCTTTTTTATTTCAAACTGCCGTAGCAAAATTATTCGGCACGCAAAGTGAAGCGTTTGAATGCCAAGATCTGCAATTCAGGATCAGCTTCCTTCATTGTTTCTTTTACAGTCTTCTTGCCATCCATGATATCTTCCTGGTTCAGCAAGCAAACTTCCTTCAAGAATTTGCCAAGACGGCCTTTAGCGATGTTCTCAATCATCTGCTGAGGCAAGTTTACTGCTTTTTCAGCTGAAACAGTAGCAATGATTTCTTTTGCTTTGGCAACATCTTCAGCTGTGATCCAGCCTTTAGCCATGTTGCTTTCCATATGGTCTTCGCTGTCAACGTGTGTCGGGTTGATTCCAGCTTTTTTCAGAGCAGCTTCAACAGCTTTCTGAACTTGTTCAGCCTTTGTCTTTTCGATTGCCACCTGGATTTCCTGTTCTTTTACAGATTCAGGCACACCAGCTTCGTCAATAGCGATCGGGTTCATGGCAGCGATCTGCATAGCAATGTTGTGAGCAGCTTCTTCAGATTCCTTGTTGAACGCAGCGATCGTACACAGCTGATTCTTACCCATGTGGTTGTAAACAGTGGTATAAGCACCTTCCACTACGTTATAGCCGTCCAATTCCATCTTTTCGCCCGTGATACCGCTACGGTCGGTAACAGCATCCTGTACAGTGCCCTTACCCATCGGCAAAGCCTTCACTTCGTCCAGAGTCTTGCACTTGTTAGCCACAGCAGCATCCAAGATAGCCTGAGTCAGTGCGATGAAATCTTCATTCTTAGCCACGAAGTCAGTTTCGCACTTCAAAGCGATGATAGCAGCGAATTCGCCATCTTTCTTTGCCAATACGCAACCTTCGGCAGCGTCGCGGTCAGAACGCTTAGCAGCAATAGCCTGTCCTTTTTTACGGATAATTTCCATTGCCTTTTCGATATCACCATCGGATTCGGTCAAAGCCTTCTTGCAGTCCATCATACCAGCTCCACTCATTTTGCGCAGCTTGGTAATATCAGCCATAGTTACAGCCATAATCTTATTTCCTTATTTATTAAATGTTTACTTTATTAATTGACAATGGACAATTGACAATTGACAATTCAAGTCAAAAGCCAATTGCCCATCGTTTCATTTTATGTTTCTCTTAATTTTCAATTGTCAATTTTGAATTGTCAATTGAATTACTCTTCGTCCTTAGCGAATTTGTCAGCAACGTTAGCGTTCAGCGCTTCGTCGTCTTCCTTCTTCGTACGTTCTTTCTTTACAGCAGCTTTCACTTTGCGTTCTCTTTTAGGAGCTTCGCCTTCTCCGGCAGCTTCAGTATCGATCTTTTCAACTTTACGTTCCTGCAGACCTTCGTTCATTGCTTCGCAGATAGCGCCCAAGATAACTTCTACAGATTTTGTAGCGTCGTCGTTAGCCGGAATCACGTAGTCGATGTTGTTCGGATCAGAGTTAGTATCAACCATTCCGAATACAGGAATACCCAGACGGTTAGCTTCACGAACTGCGATATGTTCTTTCATTACGTCAACAACAAACAAAGCTGACGGAAGACGAGTCAGGTCCACAATAGAACCTAAAGTCTTTTCCAACTTAGCACGCTGACGAGTGATCTGAAGTTTTTCTCTCTTGGAAAGATTATCAAATGTACCATCTTTTGTCATCTTATCGATTGTAGCCATCTTCTTGATAGCTTTACGGATAGTCGGGAAGTTGGTCAACATACCACCCGGCCAGCGTTCGATAACGTAAGGCATACCTACAGAAGAAGCCTTATCTGCGACAACTTGTTTAGCTTGTTTTTTAGTAGCAACGAAAAGCACTTTCTTACCCTGTTTTGCCAGGTTCTTCATTACTTCTGCTGCTTCGTCTACTTTAGCAACTGTTTTATATAAGTCAATGATATGAATACCATTACGCTCCATGAAGATATAAGGAGCCATTGCGGGGTTCCACTTTCTTTTTAAGTGTCCGAAGTGTACGCCAGCTTCTAATAACTGATCAAAATTAACTCTTGACATTGTTTTTTTCTTAAAATCGTTTACTTTCTTTTGTTTAACTCAATCATCAGGTAGTCCTCCCGTATGTCAGCATATAAAAAGAATCCTGATAATTTAGATACTAAACGCTTTGCTATACTTGTAAGGGACTCACAAATAAGATTAACGTTTACTGAACTGGAATCTCTTACGAGCTTTAGGACGTCCCGGTTTCTTACGTTCAACAGCACGCGGGTCACGAGTAACGAAACCTTCTGCACGAAGAGCGGATTTGTCTTCCGGATTGATCTTAACCAGTGCGCGGGCGATAGCCAGGCGAGCAGCTTCAGACTGTCCTTTGAAACCACCTCCATCGAGGTTGATCTTGATATCATATTGTTCTGCGACGTTCAGCTTTGCGAGCGGCTGCTTAACAATGAACTGAAGGATTGTAGAAGGAAAGTAATTAGCCAGATCACGTTTGTTGATAGTAATCTTTCCTGTACCTTCGCTTACGAATACGCGAGCAACTGCTGCCTTACGTCTTCCTATTGCATTTACTACTTCCATTGTGATTATTTATATGAGTTTATATCGATTAATTTAGGCTGCTGAGCTTCGTGTTTGTGCTCTGTTCCTGCATATACATACAGATTGTTCAACAGTTTAGCACCCAGACGATTCTTCGGAAGCATACCTTTTACTACTTTACGGAACAGACGGTCGTTACCTTTAGCCTGTAAGTCAGCCGGCGTATAAGCGATCTGTCCACCGGGATATCCGGTATATCTCAAATAAATACGATCGTTCCACTTATTACCTGTCAGAACGATTTTGTCTGCATTGATGATAATTACGTTATCACCACAATCAACGTGCGGAGTAAAATTGGGTTTGTACTTACCACGCAAAAGCTTCGCTACCTTTGCGCAAAGGCGTCCCAAAGTCTGTCCTTCGGCGTCAACAATGACCCACTCTTTGTTTACAGTTGCTTTGTTTGCAGAAATGGTCTTAAAACTTAAAGTATCCACTTGCTTAAAAAATTAATAAATTAATAACTCTAAAAAACAAGAATCCAATCCTCGCGTGCGCTGTCACTACGGACACTTGACGTAACAACGTGCTAAAAATTAAACTCTTAGTACAATTTTGATAATATTCGGCTTGCAAAGGTACGGTTTTTCTGCAAAACACAAAACTTTTCGTAGAAAGAATTTACACAAGTAGGTCAATTACAGGAAAAAAAGGTCCGGTAACCTGCAAGCTACCGAACCTTTACCTACAATCTTCTGCAAATGATTATTCCAACTACAATTCCGCAACCGTCCCGGCATCCAGACCGGTACACTCCATAATGGCAATGACCTCCATGCCTTTTTGTTTCATATTGAGGGCCACCTGGCGGATGCCTTTTTCCAAACCTGTTTCACACTCCGATAAACAGCAATAAAACAGCGTTTAGATGTGAACGTTGTACCAACGCCGGTCAAAAACGTTGCCCGCATTCACAAGGTTCACTTTTAAACATTGACTATCAGGGATGTTGCGGACGTGTGAACCCATAATTATTTTTTTAGGATATATAGAGAGGTGATAAATCCGATGTTTATCGGTTTCAGGAAGGATGCTTGTCCGGTCGGAAAACGATACGCATCCCCAAAAAGCCAGTCCCTGTCCGATAAAAAACAGCCTATAGGCTATGCATCAAAAGGCTATAGCTTTTACCCCAAAAGATGCCGACCTTTCGGGAAAGAAGTACATACCTTTTCGGCACATTTTTTCAAGTCCGTTGCGACAATATTACACACAACCTTCCATAATATCACAAAGGGCACGAAGAAAATCTCCGCGCCCTAAGTTCCCTATATCCCGTTAAGGATTCGGTTTATGTAAGTTAAATGAAAAAATATAGGCTAATTTGATCTGACACAACGGACAAAACTTCCATGCAGATAAGAATCAATTCCTGTATGGCCTTTACTCGAATCCCAGTCCACATACGACTCTTCAACATTCGGGTCTAAAAGATCATAGGAAAAATTCACACGCGATAAACGATCACTATCACTAAACTTGGTAGCACCCCAATAATATGCACCATACGTATGTTCTTCTATATTTCCGGAAGTCCAATTTAAAAACTCATAATACTTCAAATATCCCATCCTTGAATAGCGACCATTACCATTTTTACTTTTATCATCCGGCCCTCTATGGCCAACACCTATTTCATCAATAAGATTGTTATCTCCACCTGCAGGTTTTGTTTTTATCCCTTTCCCATAAGTAAAAAAGATACTTGAACCATTTTTATTTACAAGCAAAGAACCTTTTGCCGGATTACAATGGTTGCCTGTTCCCGCTACAATTTCATGGCCCGAACTGCCCATTCTATAGCCATAAGGTAAATTATCCTCATTTCCACCCGACGGATAATCATCATCATAAACATAACCGGTATAAGCGGTAGAGTTCTGGAACAAATTATAGAAATCTTGACCGGAGGCCAATCTATATCCCTCCGGACAAGGACCTCGCTTTGCCACTCCATCTGACGACACCCAATTCTTAACACCCTTCCTTGGACCAGATCCTGGTATAGCTTCGAAAGAACGATTCCGGCCATCCGAACAAGGCAAGCTACTGTTCGGATTTACTTCATACCCCGGTTCATACGGTGACATCGCGATGTCACATGCGCCTTTAAACAGCCAACCGGTCTCTGTCGGATAAGAGGTATAAGCTTGTTGACCGTTTGATTGTTCGCCCAAACAATTGAACATAGACCAAACGGAACCTCCCATCGTAGTCGGCTGATATCCCTGACGAACATAAATACGGTGTTCACACTGTTCATTATGATATTTAACAAGTATCACGCCATAACGTGCCTTATCCGCATTATTTAAATCTTGTGCAAAAGACAAGTTCTTATTACTAACTCTATCATCACTATTATTATTTTCAGATTTAGGTTGATAGGTAAATGTTACAGGTCCGTCTCCACGTATGACACTTCCTTGCTGATCTGCGCGACCTTCATCATTACGAATTTCAAACCAGCACCCACTGCTTCCTGAATATGATTCAATCGTGGCACTCCACGGACCTACTGAAGACAATAAATCATAATTTTTAGTTTTTGCGCTATATTCTTTAACCTTAATAACAGAAGGATTGGTGTTTTTTGCATTCTTAAAAATAGCAATCGGATCGACCAAACGAGGAACCTGGGTTACCTTTGCGGTGTACCGAGTTCCACTTTTCATTGTAAATGTAACGGTACAAGTCCTCCTTCCATTATCATAATCGTTAATATTATTCTTTAAAGCTGACACATAAAATCTACCCTCTGTATCAGAGACTTTTTCTAAATTTTCCCCTTTAAAAATAGTGTTCTTATCATCATCAACTACATTAGTTGTTATCTCGTAAGATACAACATCACCAATATCCCCTACGATAGGAATATATGTTTTTGAACCGGCTACATATCCGACATAAGCATCAGATACAGTAATCACCCCCATAAAGTCTTTAGTCACACGCCAAGAAGCTTCATCAGTACCTCCATTGCCGGCAAGATTCAATGTCAACTTATAATAGCAATTTCGTTCTACATCAAAATTATTATATGAATTCTCCCCCAGGAAAAAACGATAAATAATCTTATCGTTATCAGTTTTACTTTCTCCTCCACTATACTTCGCTATCAATTCGATATAAGAACAGGTTCTATCTTTTCCCGATATTTCACGGTCTTTTGTTGCTTCGGTAATTGTAGGAGGAGTTTTATATGATTCATCGTCTTTATGTACCCCTGTATTATTCCCATTACCCTGCATATTTTCATACAGAAATAAAGGAATGGCCTGATCATGTCCCTCCTTCAAAAAGTCAGAGCTATTTCCTGCCTCTATTATTGTACCCTCTTCCACACATTCAACAGAATTTGAACCGATCTTATTAGGAGCAGTTACATATCCTTGATTCGGAATGTGTTTCAGTTGCAATGATAATGGGGTAATCACAACCCCACTGTTCAAATTACCGGTATTGACCTGTACAGTCAACATCGAATAAATACGAACCAACCGAGCACTAACCTGTGAGTTTCCATTTCCGACATTAAAACTTTGTCCTTCTGCAAACATGACCAATTGAGGATCTAAACCATTCAAACCGACAGAATACTTTTTGACAGATTCCTCCGTACCAAGTACATTTCTAACGTCACCGGCATTTGCCAATAAATAAACTTTCTTATCACCCGGCTCAATCGGAATCGTATAAGTATGAGATACTTCATTGTCATCCGTACTTTCTCCGCTTAAATCCGACAATCCTTCATTATCACCATTCGTAGAATAATATTTAGACTCTTCCTGTATTAAGTTGCCACTATTATCATAAATCAAGACTGACAAATCATTGACACGCTCCGTATCCTCTTTCGTAGCTTTCGTCATCGGTGTTGACACACGGCTTGGAGTCGTACTGATCGTGATCTGCAGGTGTTTTCCGTCACCAGAAGCTTCTCTTTTCTCCAATTCTTCTTCGGAACAAGAAATAAGTCCCAAACCGAGAAAGAAGCATATTGTTAATATCGAATATATTGATTTCATATTATTATTGCTTATAAAATTCATATTACTAATCAGTCTATTACTTTCCATAATTAACCTCAACCTCCTTTTCGCTCCAAGCTGCCTTAACAACCGTAACTTGCAAATCGTTCTGCTCTACACGAACATTCAGTTTATAACGATAACCATGTTGCAACGTGACCGGATTTCCTAATCCGTCTTTTATATCCGCCCAGTTCAACACGTAAGTTGTTCCGCTACCGGCCTTGGTCGAAGTAGTTTTTGTCGTAGTAAAATCTTCTGTTATATCATCGTACCAGGTAATAGTATAGCTATTGATATTATCCGCCGTAAGCTCCGGAGCACTGCCCCATCCGCTGCTACCACGCTCTTGCTTCAAAATGCCATATACATATTTCGCACTAACCACCGTCTCAGTAGAAGAACCGGGGGTAGATGAACTTGTATTTCCGGTAATCGTTAATTTCAACGGCACTTCACCCGGATATTCATACGTATAAAAAGAGGTATTTACGGCGATCGTCCCACCTAAATAAGGAGTGCTTGCCAGTTTATTGCGCTCTGTACCCGACATCAGAATATTAGTCTTACCATTTATTCCCTCAATTGCGATATTTGTCGGGGTAAAACCACCCTCAGAACCTCCACTTGTTTCCGTTTCATAAGTCACGACTTTCTTACGGACGATAAGGAGGCGTTTTTGGTAGTAGCAGGTGCGTTCGTAACACCTCCACCACCTGTTCCACGTATAAGGTGGTTCATGAGCATCATAATAAGCTCCACAACTTAAATTTTCATCCCAAATTGAATAATGAGGAGCGTTTTCTCTCCTATCATCTTCTTCTTTCCATGTGCCATCATCTATACTCCCCTTTTTCAGATTTTCATCCCCACTCCAAATCACACGTTCCTCAATCCGACCTTTAATCAAATCCAGAATCGCATCACCCGGTAACGTTGAGCAATATTCATACCCTTCGATTTCTTCACGCTTTGTCTCTGTACCCGCTTTTGTCACAGCCGAAATCGTTCCAAAGTCAATACGTGCGGAAAGCTGAGTCAGCGGAACGGTAAGGGTAATTGTCGTACCTTTTACCAAAGCCGCCGCATCGCTTTTTCCTGCTTTGGCCAGTTTATCAGCCTCAAAAAACTGAGTATTAATGGCTGTCTTTGTCGCATCCACATAGTCCGAATAGTTATCATAACCGGAAAGCGTTGTATATAATGAACTCGCATTAGCGATAACCATAGCATATACTTTCTTATCAGCACTTAGGTTACGTAAGTAAACATCATTGAAATCAACTTTATATCCTGGTTTGCTATCAATCGTTACAGCTGTCACATCAGAAGAAGAAGCGGTAGCAGCAATCGTTTTATCCGCTATTTTAATATTCGTCTTCCCATCAAAGATTGCCACATAGAAATCATTGATCTTTATCTCATCCGCCGTTGCAATCGCATAGCCATCATCCGTCGCCGGACTGTCAATCGCTTTTGTCGAAACATCCCCCACCGAAAGGACTACAGAAAGGGCTGCATCCCCTTGCTCCTGCTCTCCAATCAATTCTTCGGATGTGCAGGAAAACAACCCCAACACAGTCAAACTTATTCCACTTACTAATTTTACTATTCTCATACTATTTTGTATTTTACCCGTTAACATTAATTATTTGATGGTTTAAGGACGATGTCATAAGAACCACCTTCTTCCCAGTCCTGCGTATAACATTGCACGGTAACGTTGGCTACATTATTCGTGATCTCAACGTTTATGCGATATAGATAACCGGCTTTGACAGTTTCAGAATAACCGTTTCCTGATGATGTATCAGGTGTTTTAACCGAGAAAGAAATCGATTGCTCTTTCCCGTCTCCATTTACATACGGAATTGTGATCATCGTTGCATCTACCGTATTCTGATAAGTATAAAAACGATATCCCATAGGGTTGGATTTTTCTTTTTCCTCTGCAGACATCTCGTTATATCCCGTTAAATAGGATGTGTAGCTTCTGACTTTGGAAGTGGCCTCACCTGCATCCAACACGGTGTTGACAATCTGCCCCCCCTTTCCCTCTTCTTTAGTACCTAACTGGATATCCTTTACTACTTCTCTCGTAGCGGATGCACTATTAGCCGTTTCGCTATCAAAGGAATAGTTCCCTTTTGAATCTTTAATCTTAAACGATGCGATCTCAATAGCAGCCGCCCGAAGTGCCAACGTAATATCAGCGTTTCCACATTTTACCTCACCGCCATTACACTCAAACTGTGTTGTCTTGTCAGAAGACTGGTAACCATCGGAATGGATGGTAGCATCATACGGATAGATTACCCCTTCGCCGACCTTGATAAAGTCAGATAGAGAATTGCCCTCATCTGCTGCGTTTTTTCCTACAACAGAACTCTTTAAAGCGTTCAAAGATGTTGCTTTTGAGAATATGTTTGTTTCAAAATAAGATCCGTTATCGCTTTTCATCCCGACAACATAGACTTTCAATGTCGGTTGATTATTCTTCGGCACCTTAACAAGGATATGCTTCTTTAAAGTATATTTTCCATCGGAGGACTCCATGTCTGGACTTGTATAATGTCTACTACCAATAATAGCATCACCATCTGCCACAAAGACAAAACAATGGTTGACAGCCATTTCATTATTTTTAACATCACTATCCGTACCATCAGTCGGTCCGCTTACAGAAGAAGATTTGGTAACTAATTCAGTTTTCGATGAAATATTAAATTGAAGGGCAGCATAGACTTCTTCTCCATCTACCGAATTCATTCCATTATCATTCTGAATGATATCGTCTTCCATCGAACAAGAAAACATGGCTGCAAGGAACCCTATACCTAATGCGATGTTTTTCAGTTTCATATTGTTTATCTTTTTTATTGTTTTTATCTTACTTCCTGTTCCATTTTTTCGACAATCAACATAGTTCTAATAGGACTTAGTTAAGGAAAGGCTGAAAAACAAAGACTTACAGAAGATCTTGAATAGGCATATAGAAGATTCAATTTAGCTTATACGATGATTTTCAATATAAAAAAACGACATAGTCCTATTAGAACTATGTCGTTTTTATTGCTGTTTTAACTTTACATTGCAAAAATATACCAGATAAATAAGAGGGATAATAGGCACAACTTTCATCTTTAAGGGGTAAATGTGGCAATCGCCAAAATTGAGAGAGATACCCCTTGAAACGATAGATTTACTGTAATGGAAGAAAGAATAGGGTTCATAGGGCTTATAGCGCGACTATCAAAATGTCACTACCATCCCATCAAAATAGGATTACTACCCCATGTATTTAGAATTAGTAGCAATGGTAATATTTTTTAACATTTCTATTTGACATATAACACCCTCTTTTCTCTGTCTAAATGACAAAGAAGGATCATCTCGTTTTCGGTATACAGAAGTAATAAATATTTACCGGAACATATACCCCAACGACAACGTCACGTTGTTCTGATAGAGGGAAGATTCGCCTTCACGTTCTATGGCGCGACGATCCAGTGTGCCGCAAAGGGCGCTGACGGAAAAGAAGTAGCGGCTGTAATCCACGCGCAGGCCGACATTGACACCCAGATCAAATGTTTTGAGATCAGCCTCCTTGGTCTGGCCGAAATGGATATCGACGTTCTGGTTTTCAGTTTTCATCTTTCCAAAAAGAGAGAAGTCGAGAGCCGGACCGGCATAAACGCCCAACTGCACATCATTTATAATAAAGGTATAAGCTAAGTTCACCGGAACCTGGATAGAATAGTAACTGCATTTATTGAAAGAATTTTTCGCCCCTTCCACTTGCGGATTAGAGTAGAAAGAACCGCCTTGGTTCGTAAACGCCAGTTCGGGACGCAAAGACAAGCCCTTATATAAATGTATATCAGCAAGTCCGGCCAAGCTGAAACCAAAACGGGCACCGGCGTTGTATGTACCTTCCACTTTCTGCACCAGAGAAGAATAAGCACCACCCGCACGCACGCCGAAAGTAACTTGACCGACAGCCGGCATAATCATCAACATTGCCCAAAAGGCGATAAATATAATTTTTCTCATATTGCTAATCTCTGCGTTATCAAAAGCAAAGATAGAGTTTTTCAGCCGGATTATAGCAGGCGATAGAATAAATTTATAAAATAACCCGTATCTTTATAGGCCGAAATAAAAAAGATTAAGAACCCATATGGAACCGTTTATACATCTGCACGTACATACCCAGTATTCACTGCTGGACGGACAAGCATCGATCGACGCTTTGATTGACAAAGCACAAAAGGATGGTATGCCGGCGATTGCCGTCACCGACCACGGTGTGATGTTCGGAATAAAAGAGTTCTTCAACAAGGTATCCAAGAAAAACGGCAAACCGTTAGGAGCTATCAAGGATTATGAGAAAGAGCTGAAAGAACTGAAAAGTAAAACGGAACTGACCGCCGAAGAGCAGGCCCGTCTTGAAGAAATACCTGCAAAGATCGAAGAAGAGAAGAAAAAAATATTCAAGCCGATCTTCGGTTGCGAGTGTTATTGCGCCCGTAACGGACGGCATAGCAAGCTCGCTTCGCAGAACGACCGAAGCGGATGGCACTTGATCGTGTTGGCTAAGAACCTAAACGGCTACAAGAATCTGATCAAGATGGTTTCTTTGTCCTGGACGGAAGGTTTTTACGGACGTCCGCGTATCGACAAGGAGTTGCTGGAAAAATATCACGAAGACCTGATCATATGCTCCGCCTGTATCGGTGGGGAAATTCCACAGCATATCCTGAACGGACGGATGGACAAGGCCGAAGAATCGGTTCTTTGGTTCAAGAACCTGTTCGGAGAAGATTACTACCTGGAAATACAGCGGCATGAAACACATGATCCGAACGCCGCACAGGATGTATACCCTCACCAAGTAACAGCCAACAAGGCGATTTTGGAACTGGCGCGTAAACACGATATCAAGGTAATCGCGACCAATGACGTTCACTTTGTCAACGCAGAAGACGCGGAAGCACATGACCGCCTGATCTGCCTCAGTACGGGTAAAGACCTGGACGACCCGAACCGTATGCGTTATACCAAACAGGAATGGATGAAGACGACGGCTGAGATGAATACCCTCTTTTCTGATATTCCTGAAGCCCTCAGCAACACGCTGGAGATAGCCGACAAGGTGGAATTCTACTCCATCGACCACGGTCCTATCATGCCGACTTTCGCCATCCCGGAAGATTTCGGAACGGAAGAAGGATATCGCCGGAAATTCACCGAACAGGACTTGTTCGACGAATTCACCCGTGATGAAAACGGGAATGTTGTCCTGAGTGAAGAGGCCGCACACGACAAAATAAAGAAATTAGGCGGTTACGAAAAGCTATACCGTATCAAACTGGAAGCTGACTATCTGAAAAAGATCACCTACGACGGAGCTAAAATTTGTTACGGAGATGAACTGAACGACGAAGTCAAGGAGCGGTTGAACTTCGAGTTGCATATCATGAAGACGATGGGTTTCCCCGGTTACTTCTTGATCGTGCAAGACTTTATCCGTGCCGCTCGCGAAGAATTGGGTGTTTCGGTCGGCCCCGGCCGTGGATCGGCAGCAGGTTCGGCTGTTGCCTACTGCCTGGGGATCACCCGTATCGACCCGATCAAATACGACTTGCTGTTCGAGCGTTTCCTGAATCCGGACCGAATTTCCCTCCCCGATATCGATACCGACTTCGACGATGACGGTCGCGGGGAAGTGCTTCGCTGGGTAACGGAAAAATACGGAGCCGAACGTGTGGCTCATATCATCACGTACGGCACGATGGCAACCAAGTCGGCTATCAAAGATGTCGCACGTGTACAGAAGCTTCCTCTTGCCGAATCGAACCGCCTCGCAAAACTCGTTCCGGACAAGATACCGGATATGAAGAAGTTTAAGCTGAAAGATGCGATCAACTATGTGCCGGAACTGAAAGAGGCGGCTACCGGAAACGATCCGCTGGCACGCGATACCTTGAAATATGCTCAAATGCTGGAAGGTAACGTGCGCAACACAGGTGTACATGCCTGCGGCGTCATCATCGGACGTTACGATATATCGGACGTCGTACCTGTCAGTACGGCCAAGGACAAAGATACCGGAGAAGAAATGCTCGTCACCCAATATGAAGGTTCGGTGATCGAAGAAACCGGTTTGATCAAGATGGACTTCTTAGGGCTGAAAACATTGTCCATCATTAAAGAAGCGATCGAAAACATCCGGCTGACAACGGGCCATGAACTGGATATCGACCATATCAGCCTAGAAGATCCGGCAACCTACAAACTGTATTGCGACGGAAAGACTACAGGTACATTCCAGTTTGAATCTGCCGGTATGCAAAAGTATCTGAAAGAGTTGCAGCCGTCCAAGTTCGAAGACTTGATTGCGATGAACGCCCTGTACCGTCCGGGACCAATGGATTATATCCCATCTTTCATCGCCCGCAAACAGGGAAAAGAGGAAATCAAGTACGATATTCCCGTCATGGAGCGGTATCTGAAAGACACATATGGTATCACCGTCTACCAAGAACAGGTCATGCTTTTGTCACGTCTGTTAGCGAACTTCACCCGCGGCGAAAGTGACGCCCTCCGTAAGGCAATGGGTAAGAAGTTGATCGAGAAGATGAACCACTTGAAGTCTAAGTTTATGGCCGGTGGTCAAGCCAACGGCTATAAAGAGGAAACTTTAAACAAGATCTGGTCCGACTGGGAGAAGTTCGCCTCATACGCATTCAATAAGAGTCACGCTACTTGTTATTCATGGGTGGCTTATCAGACC
>ENA-OPCP01001184-OPCP01001184.1-human-gut-metagenome-genome-assembly--contig:-NODE-1184-length-17509-cov-3.737596_pt1 | contig 17509 bp, 8 predicted proteins | sample MGYA00241563_ERZ501477 | MGnify/ENA primary metagenome ERZ501477 (study PRJEB25962, sample SAMEA2042572) | human gut metagenome | biome: human gut; feature: human-associated habitat; material: faeces... | reverse complement strand
AAAATCAAATAGATTGAATAATTGCTCTTGTTGAATGAATTCGACGTAAATAAAGCTTCCTGGAATGATTTATCTATCTTTTTATGCTATTTTGCAGAGAAATGTTATTGTGTGATAGCTTAAGGTTATAAGGAAAGTAGATGTTAGAACCCCATTCAGGAGTCCATAGTGTGGTTTATTTTAAACCAATAAGTAGTTTCTTTTAAAGGTAGGCGATGTTCCTTTTAAACCAACGACTTGTTTCATTATATCAAAACATCTTTTCGATAGTAGGAAAAAGTACATATTTATAAAGAATTATGCTATATATATTCAATAAAAAGAATATATATGATGTAAATGTGACTTTCTTTTTTCTATTTAGCAACTCAATAGAATCTTAATTCTTCTGCATATATGAAAAATAGAACATAATTTGAAATAACTAAGATGAAATATTTCAATCTTTACCTGGCAAGTTTAGCTCGAAGTTCTTTTAGTCTTTTTGCAGCCTGTAGATTATCCACCTTTATATATCTCATGAATGCAGATGGACTCTTATGCCCGGATATGCGCATAAGTTCTCCGGCAGGAAAGCCGGATAAATACATATTTGTGCAAAACGATCGTCGGCAAGTATGAGAAGAGATCATCTCCCATTTTTCATAGACTCTCTTTTCCCGTTCTTTCCCTTTTTTGCGAACAACTTCGATTTTCTGTTTTAGTTTTGCTCTTCGCCCTAATTCTTTAACCCTTTCGTTGAATATATATCTAGGAATTTTAGGTAAATCATAGTTGTACTTCTTGAGTATTTCCGGTACATAATCGATCATAGGGATTATGACAGCTTTATGCACTTTTCTCTGTTTGAGATTTATAATCTCATTATCTAAGTCAATATGTTCGGGACTTAATGTTGAGAGATCACTATATCGTAGTCCTGTAAAACACCCAGTAATAAAAACATCTCTAATCTCTTCCAATTGCTTATCATCTGACAAGTCTAACTCGTGTATTGTTGAAAGTTCCTTTTCACTTAAATAAATAGCATCAGTTTCTTCTTCTACGACCTTAAAATGCTTCAAGTCAATTGGAGGAATAACTCCTTTATCTATTTGATAATTAACAAATCCCTTTAACAAACGTATAATTTTTCCTGCAGAATTAGTGAGCAAGCCAACACTCCCATCGGGCTTTATAACCTTATAAAATAAATAGTCCATGAATTCATTGTAAAATATAAGATTCAGGTTATGAAAAGTAATTGGCTGCGATGAATGTTCTTTGAAAGCGATCAGATGTTTACGAAGTGTTCGGTAGTCTTTTATTTGGTCTGCAGAAACAACAAGAGCTTTTTCTGTAATATATCTTTCTAATGCGTCAAATATATCTACCCGATTAGGACGTAATTCATATTCTCTATTTTTTTTTAATTCAAGTAAAACAAAATCTACGGTTGGACTTATTCCGTTTATCTTAGCATATGTAAGAATTTCTCCAAGCTTGGACGTTATTCTAATCAGGCAGGCATCAATTTCATCATAGTTTGGACAAGCGCGCTTAATCCATCTCTTTTTAGAATCCCAGTGTTCCGGTTTAATACTGTATCCAGTAGAGATGAGCGTACGCTTAGTTCGATTGTAGTTATATCGAACATAGAGGACAGTAGTCCCCTCTCGAGTGACGTACTTTGGTTTAATATATGGAGTATATTTTGCGATAGTAAATCTGTATTGCTTTCGTATTGCAAAATTACAAAAGCTATTCGATATGAGCAATATCTCATCGTTAAAAGCTAGAACCTCCAAAAACATTGTACTATCTTAATAAAAGTGGATAAATATTGCTCAAAAAGGAAAAAAACTACTCAAAGCACACTGTAAGAGACTTATTTTGCACTTTAAAAACACTCAAAATATGAAAAAAGAATAGATTTTGTCCTTTCTTGAACACAGATTTTCCTAATATTTAGCATTAATTCCATTATTTTGTAGCGTTACAAATAAAATGCTATGGAAAAACAAATGGATTTGTATGAATCCTGGGTCCTACCTGAAACACACAATTCTATATAAACTTTTCCTCTAGCATTTATAAATATTCGACAGTACTGATTTTAATATATTATTTAGGTATAGCGATAAGAAAGGTAAGATTGCATTTAAAAGGTAATAGTAAGAAGGTAAAAAGAAAAATAAAAGAAAACGTAGGGTTTGTTTTTCTTTATAGGTAAACAAGATTGTAGATGGGTAACCTTAAAATTGTAGATTAATTAGAAAATATTTATGAAGAAACTACTAACAGTAATGGCCTTTTCGGTCGGTTTATTCGCAAATGCTCAAACCGGCAACTTTTTTAAACCAGTAAAAGAGGTAGCGCTACGTACTCCATCGGTACCTATCGTTGTTTCAGATCCTCACTTCTCTATCTGGTCTCCTTATGATAAATTAATGGAAGGAAGTACAGAACACTGGACTACAGCTAAGAAGCCATTAGTAGGGGCTTTACGCGTAGATGGTAAAGTGTATCGTTTCTTGGGTAAAGATCAAGTAGCTCTAATACCTATTGCTCCCATGACAAATGTGGAACGTTGGGAGGCTGCATATACTAATAGTCAACCAGCAAATGGATGGCAAGAATTCCAGTTTGATGATAGTAGTTGGAAAAAAGGTAAAGCAGCTTTCGGTAGCCGTGATATGCCACGTGTTCGCACAGAATGGAAAGGAGATAATACAGATATTTATATCCGACGTACATTTGAAATAAATGATTTGGATTTAACAGAGAATATTTTTCTTATTTATTCTCATGACGATGTATTCGAATTATATTTAAATGGAGAAAAACTGGTTGCTACAGATCTCGTATGGAAGAATAATGTAAACCTAAAACTTTCAGATGAAGCCAAGAAAAAACTTCGTAATGGCAAAAATGTGATTGCAGCGCATTGTCATAACACAACTGGAGGATCTTATGTGGATTTTGGTTTATATCGTGAAAAGAAAAATGCAGTAACATTTGAAAATGAGGCTGTACAGAAATCGGTAGATGTACTAGCCACTTCCAGTTACTATACATTCACCTGCGGACCTGTCGAATTAGATGTTGTATTTACAGCGCCTCAATTGATAGATGACTTGGATTTGTTGTCAACTCCGATTAACTACATCTCCTATCGCGTGCGTCCTCTTGATAAAAAAGAGCATGATGTACAATTCTATATAGAAACGACTCCGGAATTAGCTGTAAATGAGACTACTCAACCTACTACTGCACGTACATTATCAAAAAATGGTATTAGTTATGTAGAAGCTGGCACCATCAACCAGCCGATATGTGATCGTAAAGGTGATTTGATTTGTGCTGACTGGGGATATGTATATCTTGGTAGTGTAAATGGAGCAGGGAAATCTGTAAGCTTAGGTGATTATAGTGGAATGAAAGAATCTTTTGTGAAAAATGGAACATTAGCTTCAAGTAAAACCAAGTGGATTACTCGTAAAGAGGAAAATACTCCGGTAATGGCTTATGTACATAATTTTGGAACTGTTACCAAAGATGGTAAAGATGGTTTCTTGATGATCGGTTATGATGACATTTATTCCATTGAATATATGTATGAGAAACGTATGGGATATTGGAAGCATGATGGTAAAGTAACGATTTTTGATGCTTTCGAAAAACTAAGAGATAACTATCAATCCATCATGGAGCGTTGTCGTGCACTTGATGAGCTTATTTATAGCGATGCAGAAAAAGCAGGTGGTAAAAAATATGCAGAAATATGCTCTGCAGCCTATCGTCAAGTTATTTCTGCTCACAAACTATTTACAGACAAAGAAGGCAATCTGATGTGGTTCTCTAAAGAGAATAACAGTAATGGTTGTATCAATACAGTCGACCTGACCTATCCGTCTGCTCCCCTGTTTTTGGTCTATAATCCTGATTTACAAAAGGCAATGATGACTAGTATCTTTGAATATAGTGCTAGCGGTCGCTGGGATAAACCTTTCGCAGCACATGACCTTGGCACTTATCCAATAGCTAATGGACAAGTTTATGGTGGTGACATGCCGATTGAAGAAAGTGGTAATATGGTGATTCTAACTGCAGCTATTTCGAAAATTGAAGGTAATGCAGATTATGCTAAGAAATATTGGGACATTCTAACGACATGGACCAATTATTTAGTAGAGTATGGACAGGACCCGGAAAACCAACTTTGCACGGATGACTTCGCCGGACATTGGGCTCATAATGCCAATCTTTCCGTGAAAGCGATCATGGGAGTGGCCGGATACAGTGAAATGGCTCGGATGCTCGGATTGAATGATGTAGCTGAAAAATATGCTGTTATAGCTAAGAAAATGGCAGTGAAATGGGAAAAAATGGCGAATGAGGGTGATCATTACCGTTTGGCTTTTGACAGAAAGAACACTTGGAGTCAAAAATATAACATGGTTTGGGATAAGTTATGGAACCTGAATTTATTTCCTAACAATGTAATCGGAAAAGAAATAAACTATTACTTGACAAAGCAGAATCCTTACGGGCTTCCTCTGGACTCTCGTAAAGAATACACAAAATCCGACTGGATCATGTGGACGGCGGCTATGTCATCAGATCGAGTAACTTTTGAAAAACTCTCTGATCCTATCTACAAATATATCAATGAAACAGTATCTCGTGTACCTATCAGTGACTGGCACCACACAGACAGTGGCAAATGGGTGGGCTTCAGAGCCCGTTCGGTGATCGGAGGATACTGGATGAAGGTATTAATGGATAAAGTTCAAAACAATCAATAATTTAAATCTAGTGTATTATGAAATGTAAAACTATGAAACATGGGAACATAGGGCTACAATGCATGATGTTGGCATTCATCTTTGCAGTTTGTTTTAGCAGTTGCAACGACGACAAAGACGCAACATCAGCGCCTTATGATCCGAATCAGCCGGTAGAGGTGACGGATTTCACGCCTAAATCAGGAGGTGGAAAGAAGAAAATGATCATCTATGGTAGCAACTTTGGAATAGATCGTTCCATTATTTCTGTTAAGATAGGTGGAAAAGAAGCTATAGTTGTTAGTGCTAAAGGTTCCAGTATTTACTGTTCTACACCGGAAAGCTGCTTTGAAGGAACTATAGAAATAAAGGTAGGGGAACAAACTGTGGTAGCATCTGAAAAATATCAGTACGAGCCACAAATGGTAGTGACAGATTTATGTGGTGATGTAGATGAATTGGGCAATGGAAATGTTGTAGAGACTGGTCCGTTCGACAATTGTGGGAAGATAGCTTATCCTTTTTGGTTTTCTTTTGATCCTCAACATCCTCATATTCTTTATTTGTCTCAAACTGTTACTGATAATGAAAAAAATAGACCTTTACGGGTGTTGGATTTGGAAAAGAAAATGATCTATTCCAAGGCTTTGACTAATATTGATCGTGCTACTACTATTACATGGACTAATGATGGTGACATGATACTAGCTGTTCCCCAGAATGGTGGTGCAGAGAATAGAAACAACATTATTTTAAAGCGTGGAAGTAGTACGGACGGACAGGATTTCAAAGAGTCCAGTTGGGTCGCTTTGGCACGTGGTAATGCTTGCAATGGATCTATGATTCTTCCACAAACGGGAGAGCTCTACTTTAATCATCGTGCAACAGGCAATGTATACAGATATAATTTTGAAGAAAACGGCTATAATAACAATCCAAAAGTTCCTGGCGGAGCAGGGTTGGAAGAACTTCTGGCATTTAGTGTACCTAATCAGACGGTTGACTTTAGTATGGTTCCTCATCCAACAGGTAAATATATTTATATCATCATGCATGAATCGCATTATATACTTCGTTCCAATTATGATGAGGAAACTAAAAAGCTGGTGACTCCGTACATTGTATGCGGACAATCCGGTCAGGCTGATTATAAGGATCTTGTAGGTATCAATGCACGTATCAATAAGCCTGGTCAGGGTGTTTTCGTACTGAATGAGGAGTATAAGGCAGCTAATAAAGATGACTGGTATGACTTTTATTTTACAGATACAGAAAATCATTGTATTCGAGTATTGACTCCGGATGGAGTGGTTTCTACGTTTGCCGGGCGTGGTTCTGCCTCTGCAAGTAGCTATAAATGGGGTAAGCAAAATGGAGAAGTACGTGAAAGAGCTCGTTTTAATAAGCCGGTAGCTTTGGCTTACGATGAAGCAACAAAGACTTTCTATGTAGGTGATTCGGGAAATTTTAAAATTCGGAAAATTGCAAAAGAACAAGCGTCTGACGATTTAGGTGAAGAAGATTCTAATGACAATCAGAGCGAAGAAAATCAATAAAAAGAAGAACACATGAGAATAAAAGAAATTATCACGATTTGTCTGTTATTTGTCTCTGTTTCCCTTCTTGCTCAAGAGAAGACAATTGAGGTGACAGGAGTCGTGACGGACACGAATAAAGAACCATTGGTCGGTGTCAATGTGACGGTGAAGGATAAACCGGGTTTAGGAGCGATAACAGATATCAACGGACGTTACAAAATAAAAATAGAGGAATTTTCTCGTTTGGTATTCTCGTATATTGGTTTCGATACGCAAGAGATATTGGTGAAACGCCAGAATGTGGTGAATATATCAATGAAAGAATCGGATGCCAGGGAAATAGATGAAGTTGTAATTACCGGAACAGGTGCGCAGAAGAAATTGACAGTGACTGGTGCGGTGACGAATGTAGATGTAGAGGCATTGAAATCAAATCCTTCGGCAAATCTTTCTAATGCATTGGCAGGAAATGTGCCGGGTGTTCTTGCTATGCAGACTTCCGGACAACCGGGTGTGAATACTTCTGAATTCTGGATTCGGGGTATATCCACTTTTGGTGCCAATAGCTCTGCATTAGTGTTGGTTGACGGTTTTGAACGTGATTTGGATGAAATCAATATCGAAGATATCGAGTCCTTTACTGTATTGAAAGATGCTTCTACGACGGCGATTTACGGTTCTCGTGGTGCAAACGGTGTAGTATTGATTACTACTAAACATGGTAAAGAAGGTAAGATTAAAATCAATGCCAAAGTGGAGACTTCTTATAATGCGCGTACCATTACACCGGAATTTGCAGATGGCTATAGCTATGCTATGTTAATGAATGAAGCACGTATAACTCGTAACCAAGAGAGAATTTATCAGAACGATGAAATGGAAATTCTGCGATTGGGACTTGATCAGGATTTGTATCCGAATGTAGACTGGATGGATGTACTGTTAAAAGATGGAGCCATGACTTATCGTGCCAATCTGAATATGAGTGGTGGAGGTAGCACGGCACGTTACTTTGTATCGCTTAGTTACGTGAATGAAGAAGGTATGTACAAAACAGACGATGCCATGCGTAAGGATTACAATACTAATCCTAGTAGTCAACGTTGGAATTACCGTTTAAATACGGATATCGATGTTACGAAGACTACTCTTGTAAAAGTGGGGGTATCCGGTTCATTAAAGAAACGTAACGCACCGGGACAGGGCTCTAACGTATGGACTTCATTGATGGGGCAGAACCCAATCAGTATTCCTGTGATGTATTCTAACGGTTATATCCCTGCACATGGGACAGAAGATAATCGCAAGAATCCTTGGGTACTTGCCACACAGACTGGTTATAAAGAAATCTGGAATAATAAAATTCAAACAAATATTTCTTTGGAGCAAAAGTTGGACTTCATTACCAAAGGTTTGCGTTTTGAAGGGCGTTTCGGATTCGATACGAACAATCAGAGTGAAATAAACCGGATAAGAATGCCGGAGACATGGCGTGCTCAAAGAGAACGCGATGATGACGGAAACTTGATCTTTAAGCAACAAAGCCCCGAATCACCGATGGAACAATCCAGTGCCTCCAGTGGAGAGCGCCGTGAATTTCTGGAAGCGTTTTTACAGTACAATCGTGCATTCCACGCACATCATTTGAGTGGGACATTGAAATATAGTCAGGATGCTTATCGGACCACGGTTGATATTGGAACGGATGTAAAGAATGGCATTGCCAAACGCCACATGGGATTGGCCGGTCGTGTAAGTTATAACTGGAACTATCGCTATTTTGCTGATTTCAACTTTGGTTATAACGGTTCGGAAAATTTTGCAGATGGACATCGTTTTGGCTTTTTCCCCGCTTTTTCTCTCGCTTGGAACATAGCAGAAGAAAAGTTCATTAAGAAACATTTGAAATGGATGAATATGTTCAAGATCCGTTATTCTTATGGTAAGGTTGGTAGTGACAAACTTAAAATAGGTGATACGGAATATCGTTTCCCCTATTTGTACACGATCAAAGATGATGGAAGTGGCTGGACTTGGAGTGATTACGGCTCTTCGGACAATGTATATACGGGAATGTACTATTCGCAGCTGGCCTCTAACAATGTTACCTGGGAAATTGCAACCAAGCACGATGCGGGTGTGGATTTATCCTTATTCAATGATAAGTTTACGGCTACTGTGGATTACTTCCATGAACAGCGTGATGGTATTTATATGGAACGTAAATATCTACCGGGTATTGTGGGTGTAACTGGTAATCCGAAAGCAAATGTGGGAAGTGTCCGCTCGGAAGGTTTCGACGGTAACTTTGCTTACAAACAGAAGATAGGTAAAGTCAATCTGACTGTTCGTGGTAATTTTACTTACAGCAAAAATGAGATCCTGGAGAAAGATGAAATGAACGCAGTTTATCCTTATCAGAAAGAGGCTGGTTACAGGGTTAATCAGGCGAAGGGATTAATAGCTTTGGGATTGTTTAAAGATTACGATGATATACGCAATAGTCCGCAGCAAACTAACTGGGGAAAGGTACAACCGGGTGATATTAAATATAAAGATGTCAATGGAGACGGAATTATTAATGGCAGTGATGAAGTAGCTATTGGTGCGACAACGAAACCTAACCTGATTTATGGTTTTGGTATCTCTGCACAATGGAAAGGGTTCGATTTCAATGCACACTTCCAGGGGGCAGGCAAGTCTTCGTTCTTCATTAATGGCCCTACTGTATATGCCTTTAGTGGTAGCCAGTGGGGAAATGTCCTGACAAATTTGGTGAAAGACCGCTATATCGATGCGGAGACAGCTGCTACATTGGGTATTCCCGCCAATGAGAATCCTAATGCTTCGTATCCTAGGCTTAGTTATGGAGGTAACGATAATAACTATAGAGCTTCTACCTATTGGCTTAGAGATGGTTCTTATTTACGTTTGAAAACATTGGAAATAGGTTATACATTGCCGAAAGCGATTGTGAACAAGATGCGGTTTAACAAGATACGTGTATTTTTCATTGGCACCAACCTCTTGACATTTGCCAAATTTAAAGAATGGGACCCGGAAATGGGAAGCACTAACGGAGAGAAATATCCGCTTGCTAAGACATTTACATTGGGATTAACTGTGAATATCTAATAAAATGCATGAAAAATGAAAAAGATATATAAACTGTATATTGGTATTATATTGAGTGTGATTGCCGTCGCTTGTTCGGATAAACTCGATTCAGACAAATATTTTAAAGACCGTCGTTCTTTGGAGGATGTTTTCACCGACAAGGAAAATACGGAAGAATGGTTAGCGAATGCCTATTCCTATTTAGGTGGATACAATCTGGAAGTGTCTAACATGCTTAATACAATTACTAATTTTGCCGATGACATCTACTTCGGCGGTAATAGTCTCGATGCATACAAGACGTTTAAGACTGGTACTTATGATGAGGGTTATCGGCATTCGTGGGATGATAGTTATAAAGGAATTCGTCAGGCATCTATCTTCATTCAGAATATTGATATGAACACGAAGTATACAGAAGAAGAGAGAGCTGATATGAAAGCGCAGGCACGTTTTGTTCGTGCTTATTATTATTGGCTATTATTACGTAAATATGGTCCCGTACCGTTGTTACCGGATGAAGGACTTGATTATACTGCCGATTATGATGATCTGGCCATTCAGCGTAGTTCGTATGATGAATGTGTGGAATATATCGAATCGGAGATGCGTCTGGCCGCTAAAGATCTGCCTTTGACCCGGGCTATTAATCAGGTAGCACGTCCTACGCGAGGAGCAGCGTTGGCGGCTCGTGCCAGAGCGTTGTTGTATGCGGCAAGTCCTATTAATAATCCTCGTCCGGGAGATCCGGATAAATTTTCGGATTTGGTCGATTATGACGGAAATTGCCTGATGTCTCAAGAATATAATGAATATAAGTGGGCAAGAGCAGCGGCTGCAGCAAGAGATGTGATGGAACTCCCCGGAGAAAATAATGGTCATCGTTATGAACTTTACCATAAAAAAGCGACTACCATTGCTGAACCCGGATATCCTGCTACCATCACTCCTTATCAGGATGGTGATTTTTCGGCAAAGACATGGAACGAAGGCGGTTATAGTGATATAGATCCTTATGAATCTTACCGGGCAGTTTTCAACGGTTCGTTAGCGATGTACCAGAACCCGGAATTGATTTTTAGTCGCGGGCGTAACCAGGGGGCCAACAGTATTGCTGAAATGGTGAAACTCCAAATGCCGAAAACATTGGGCGGAGGAAGTAATGCTTATGGTATGACACTAAAGATGTGTGATGCTTACTATATGGCAAACGGAGATGAATTCAGCAGAGAACATTTTAAGGAAGAATATCCCTCCGGTACACGTTTTGTTACCAAAGCGGAGGTGGAGGCAGGCAAATATCCTCAATTGAAAGAAGGAGTATATAAGGAATATGCGGATAGAGAACCACGCTTCTATGCTTCCGTTTCTTTCAATGGTTGTGTGTGGGCTTTACTGAAAAATGCAGAAACAACTGACTATAAGAATGACGTTGAGAAACAAGTCAACTATTATTATGGCATCAATAGCGACGGTTTCTCCGGTACTGGTGTCTATTTGCGATCCGGCATCGGTATCATGAAGTATGTACATCCGGATGACACGAATCGTAAAGAGATCAAAGCGAAAGCGGAACCTGCTATTCGATTTGCCGAAATCCTATTGATTTATGCAGAAGCCTTGAATGAGTTGGAAGATGGAGCCTCATACGACATTCCGTCGTGGGATGGAACTACCAGTTATTCCGTTAAACGTGATATTGATGAAATGAAAAAAGGCATCAGGCAAATACGTCGTCGTGCGGGTGTTCCTGATTATGCAATGCCGGAATATCAAGATCGGGAGGTATTCCGTAAGAAGCTGAAACATGAACGCATGATTGAGTTGATGGCCGAAGGACAGCGTTATTTCGATTTGCGCAGATGGAAAGATGCAGAGGTAGAAGAATCCAAGAAAAATTACGGATGTAATTTCTACATGTCCGATTCTAAGGAGCAGAGAGAGCAATTCTACACTCCGATTGAAATTGCGGACTTGCCCACTGCCTTCTCACGTAAACTCTATTTCTGGCCTATTAGCCACGATGAGTTGAAACGTAATAAGCGGTTGACACAGAATCCGGGATGGACGTACAATGATTAATCTCCTAATAAGAATATGATATGAAGAATATATATATTTACTTAAGTTTATTGGCTGCCATTGTCTTGGGAGCCGCTTGTAATAATGAATGGGAAGATGAGCAGTATGAACAATACGTATCTTTCAAAGCTCCTATAGCTGCAGGAGGCGATGGTGTGACTACCATTTATGTCAGATATAAGGACAATGGAAAAGTGACCTATCAGTTACCTGTCATTGTCAGTGGATCTACGGTGAATACACAGGACAGAGATATTCATATAGCAGTGGATGCAGATACGCTAAGAACGTTGAACATCGAGCGTTTTAGTCTTTATCGTCCGGAGTTGTGGTATACTGAAATGGAGGAAGACAAATATGAATTTCCCGAAACGGTACATATCCCTGTCGGTTCGTGTGTAGAGCAATTGAACATCGATTTCAATTTACAAGGCATTGATATGTTGGAAAAATGGGTTTTGCCTTTAAGTATTGTTGATGATGCATCATCTAACTATCAAAGTCATCCGCGCAAGAATTATGCAAAAGCTTTATTGAGAGTGGTTCCTTTTAACGATTATTCCGGTTCGTACACGGCTTCTTCCATGAAAGTGTACACCTATATAAATGGCAAGCCTGACAACAACGCGAGAACGACGAACAAGCGTACAGGATATGTGATAGATAATAACTCTGTATTCTTTTATGCCGGTTTGATTAATGAAGATATGGATAAGGATATACGTAAAAAATACAAAATCAATGTGCACTTTAAAGAAGATGGAACATTGGATATGGTGCCGGATGATCCGACTAATGAGATGGAGTTCCAATTGATAGGAACACCTATTTATAGCAGTACATCGATTATGGACGCTACCCGTCCTTACTTGGAACGTCGTTATGTTCAAATTATGTTTGAATACGATTTTCAAGATTTTACCTATGGTGGAAGTGGTACGGAAGTTATTCCTATCAAGTATAGAGTAGAAGGAAGCATGACGCTTCAACGGAACATCAATACGCAGATTCCGGATGAAGATCAACAGATTGAATGGTAATCTTATAAATGAGTAGAGGTAGGGAAGATATTAGGAATAGTGTCTTCCCTATTTTGTTTATATATGGGGTTAGATTAGCTGTTCCTCATCTCTGTTTACCTGTTTTTTTCCTTTATTGATTTGTATTTTTCCCTTTCTCTTAAAAAACTTCTCTACTTTTGCTACATAAGTCAGTCACACGAAACCGACAAAAAGCACAGTTAATTAAATCAGAATAATTATGAACATCAAAAAACATTTGCCTTGGTTGGGAGCTTTATTACCCGTGGCCAGTATGCAGGCAGAGACAAAACCCAATGTGGTCGTCATCTATGTAGATGATATGGGAATCGGAGATATCGGTTGTTATGGAGGTAAGTTTGTTCCTACTCCGAATATTGATAAGATAGCGCAGGACGGATTGTTATTCAATCAGTATTATTCATCCGCACCGGTCAGCTCACCTTCACGTTGTGGATTGACAACAGGCAAATTCCCGATTGAAGTAGGAATTAATACTTTTTTAAATAATAAAGCCAGCAACAAGAAGTGTGAACAGCGTAACTTTTTGAGTGACAAGAATCCTTCCATGGCACGTGCTTTCCAAAATGCAGGTTACGCTACTGGACATATAGGTAAATGGCACATGGGAGGCGGACGCGACGTACACAATGCACCTTCTATTAAAAATTACGGTTTTGACGAATATATATCAACGTATGAAAGTCCGGACCCGGAACCGGCAATTACTGCTACGAACTGGATATGGTCGGCCAAAGACAGCGTAAAACGCTGGAGACGTACCGAGTACTTTGTAAACAAGAGCATCGACTTTGTCAAACGTCATAAAGACCAGCCTTTCTTCTTGAATCTCTGGCCGGATGATATGCATACCCCTTGGGTACCGGAATTTAAGCAAAAGGATAACAAAAGCTGGAACACAGAAGAAGCCTTCATCCCTGTTCTTGCTGAAATGGACAAACAGATCGGACGTTTTATCAAAGCATTGGATGAGTTGGGATTGTCGGAAAATACAATCGTGATTTTCACTAGTGATAATGGACCGGCGCCCAGTTTCCAATCCGCTCGTGCTGCCTATTTAAGAGGAACGAAGAACAGCCTTTATGAAGGTGGAATTCGTATGCCGTTCCTTATAAAATACCCCAAGAAAATAAAGGCTGGACAAGTGAATAATGAAAGCGTACTGTGTGCAGTCGATTTATATCCCTCTTTATGTGCGATAGCTGGAATTGAAACAGAGAAAGGTTATCAGGGAGACGGACAAAATTATGATAAAGTTCTTCTGGGTAAATCGAAAGCTAAACGTAAAACAGACCTGATGTGGGATTTCGGTAGAAACCAATTCTTTAAGAAACCGGGAAATGCAAATGACAGAAGTCCTCATCTGGCTATACGCAGTGGCAACTGGAAACTATTGATAAATAGTGATGGAAGCGATGCACAGCTGTACGATATTGAAAAAGACAAATTCGAGAAAAACGATGTGGCGCAGTCGCATCCGCAAGTCGTAGCTAAGTTGAGCAAAAAAGTATGTAAATGGTTTGCGGAAAACAAAGACAAAGGAAAAGAGTAATACAGTGAAAAACAAATTATAAACTAATATTAAACTTATGAATTCTAAATTATTACTATTACCGACCGCCTTGATGGTTGCAGGCCATTCTGCAGCAGAGGCGAAAGGCAAGAAATCGGACAAACGGCCTAATATCTTGGTAATTCTTGCAGATGACCTTGGCTATTCCGATCTGGGATGCTATGGTAGCGAGATTCATACTCCTAATTTGGACAAACTGGCACAAGAAGGAGTACGATTCAATCATTTCTATAATGCAAGCCGTAGTTGCCCGACTCGTGCTTCCCTATTGACAGGACTTTACCAACATCAGGCCGGAATCGGACGAATGACCTTTGATGCTCACTTGCCGGGCTATCGCGGAACACTCTCACGCAATGCCGTTACCATTGCCGAGGTGTTGAAAGAAGCAGGATATACCACCAGTATGGTTGGGAAATGGCATGTTGCAGAGACTCCACTCCGTAAAGACCAACGCGAATGGTTGGCACACCGTGTCTTCCATGATACATTCTCTGATTTATGTCATTATCCCGTCAATCGTGGGTTTGATTCTCACTATGGAGTGATTTATGGAGTGGTGGATTACTTTGATCCGTTCAGTTTAGTAGAAGGTGAAGTGCCTATAAAGGAAGTACCTAAAGGATATTATATAACCCAAGCCCTTTCAGATCGTGCCGTACAGGAGGTAGAAGAATATGCAAAGGATGATAAACCATTCTTTATGTACTTGGCTTATACAGCACCGCATTGGCCGCTGCATGCACTTCCTGAAGATATTGAGAAATATAAGGATACTTATAAAGTAGGTTGGGAAGCTATCCGTAATGCCCGTTATGAACGTCAAAAGCAGTTGGGTGTTTTCCCGGGAATGGATAACTTTTTGTCCGAACGTCAGTTTCATGACAAATGGGAAGATAATCCACATGCAGAATGGGATGCCCGTGCGATGGCCGTTCACGCTGCAATGATCGACCGTGTAGATCAGGGTATCGGACAAATTATCGAGGCTTTGAAAAAGACCGGACAGCTTGATAATACATTGATTCTTTTCTTGTCTGATAATGGTTGCAGTAACGAAGACTGCCAGAACATGTCTGGTGGAGAGAACGACCGTCCGGATATGACTCGTGATGGAAAGAAAATCATTTACCCGCGTAATAAACAGGTATTGCCTGGACCACAGACTACATACGCTTCATTGGGAGCCCGTTGGTCTAATGTAGCGAATACTCCATTCCGCTTTTGGAAAGCTAAATCTTATGAAGGAGGTATCTGTACTCCGATGATTGCTCATTGGCCGAAAGGAATTAAAAAGAACGTGGGTGGCATGACATCTGAAATAGGGCATGTAATGGACATCATGGCTACTTGTGTCGATTTAGCGGATGCTGAATATCCAACTACCTACAAAGGACATGATATTCTTCCAATGGAAGGAAAGAGCTTACTTCCTATCTTCAAGACCGGACATCGCAAGGGACACGACTATCTGGGCTTTGAACACTTCAACGAACGTGCTTTTCTTTCCAATGATGGCTGGAAACTGGTTCGCCCGAAAAATAACTCTCAATGGGAATTGTACAATTTGAATGAAGACCGGAGCGAGCAACATGATCTGGCTGCTAAATATCCGGAGAAGGTGGCAGAAATGTCAAAAGCATACGAAGCATGGGCTAAGCGTTGCATGGTAGAACCTTACCCGGGACAGAAAAAGAAATAACTGTCATTCCATTTAAAACGGAATGAATAGAAACATTGAAAGAATAATGGGGATGAAGGATTCCGGATCAGGAATAACTTCATCCCCATTAATAATATCGGCTATGAGGTTATCTACAACAAGAACTATTGCTCCGCTTGCCCGATTGTAGAATACTTCATACTTCCTATTTGTCCATCCTTACTCATCGTTTCCGCCTGAATAATCACCGGAGTGGAATATTGGTTATTATAACATTCAATCACAGCTTTTCCATTTTCATCTGTCCGTACAGACGGATTCCAGTAGAGCGTCCGTCTTTTGTCTACTTTATCCATATACAATTCCTTGGTCGGGTAGGCAGGTGAATAATATTCCAGTGCATGAGTATATCCCTGAATGACTGTTTGCCGGGTACCAAGTACGGCAGTCTGACTTTTGTTCAATACATCGCGTCTGGGTAGGGGAATCAGGTAGAAAACACTGTATTTATCCAGTTTGCTGATATCCACTCCCGTGCTATCGGTTACTTCAGACATTTTTGTATTCTGGATGATGTCGTCATCAATGCCTCCGGTTCCTTTGCTGATGATGATAGAAGCCAATCCATCCACTTCGGTCAACATCATTTGAGTTTCTGTCTCGGATAAAATGTGGTTATCCATAATATAGCAGATCGGTTTCTGCCGATAAGTAAGCTTGTCATTGCTACGATCCCAATCGAATTGCGGACTTAACTTTTCCATTAATTCCGGAATAGTTGTGACAATCTTCCCATTGTCACGTAATAAATCTACAGAGCGGCGTACGTCGTAATAAGCGTCGATGCTTTTCTCATTGATTTTAGTAGCCATATTACTTCCTTGCCGGCGTTTGCTTTTTATTTCCACTTCATCCAATACATAAAGTCCTTCTACTTTCCGGATAGAATCCATGTATAGAGAATCAAAATTCTCGGCTTTTTGTTGCCAGTGGGTCAAGTCCTTCCATTCAGGATGAAGCTCCTTGTAACCGTAGGCCCGGGGAGCAGGTGAGAAATTACGGTCGATCAGGATGGATGCATCCTTGTTGCGTTCTTTACCGACTTTCCGGGTTTGGATCACCGCTTCCGTGGTTCCTTCAAAGTCTTCTACAGGAATGGTGAAACGACCGTTTTCATCGGTCACGGTTCCTCCGGTGATAAATTGGTCATCTTTCTTCACTATCACACTAAGCGCTATATCTTTCAGTTTATTTTTGAGGATCGTTGATTTAACCTGTCCGTTCAACACTAATTGAGCTTCCGGTAACTGCAACGGAGTGAAAGGAGCAGTAGAAATGGCTTGGCTCATGTCATATTTACGCCATCCATGCACCATTAATAATATATCCAGTTCCGTTTGCTTCCGGGGAGACGGCGATGCAAAATAATAACCGGGCTGATGGATATATCCTTTTAAATCAGATGTTAACAGCAAATCAGTGAAAATGTTGTTATCATACTCCAGATAATCTGACCGGACGGCATCCCGGATACTGACCGATACATCTCCCGATACCGGTTCTCCTTTGGCATTCTTTACCTGTAACTCACAACGAATAGGAGCGTAGGGAGTATACACCTCTTTCAGTCCCTCTGCGGATAGTTGTAGAGGAGCACGTGGGTTGGAAAAGACAAAACGCTCGCATAACGTATTACCAGCTCGGTTGAT
>ENA-OPCP01001148-OPCP01001148.1-human-gut-metagenome-genome-assembly--contig:-NODE-1148-length-18044-cov-176.301295_pt1 | contig 18044 bp, 23 predicted proteins | sample MGYA00241563_ERZ501477 | MGnify/ENA primary metagenome ERZ501477 (study PRJEB25962, sample SAMEA2042572) | human gut metagenome | biome: human gut; feature: human-associated habitat; material... | reverse complement strand
AAGAGCCGCGCTAACACGCCTGTTAGCTTGATGGAAAGTAGTGTCAAAGACAAAAGTCATACTTTTACTTTGCCACTTTGCCGCTTGCCTTGCCCCGGCCAGTCACCCAGGCATTTAGCATTATACACTATGTAATAACCATTCCTAATTTTACAAAAAGTACAATCTGTATTATTGACTTTATACACATTGTAAACTATAATATAATCATAGGGAGCGAAGGGCACGAATGATGCTCCTAAGCCGTGGTCAGGCGCGTGAAGCGTTACGGATAGGTTTGCGTGACTGCTAGCTCATTTCCCTTCGCCACCCTTAACATGGTAGAACTCTTTAAGAGTAACGGAAAACTGGTCATTGGACGTTAATGGGGTTGTGCCCATTTCTACCACCAAAGCCGACATTGTGTAGCAGAACTCTTAAAACCGTTAGGCTCTGTACCTAACCGTCAGCAGTATTCTTAAACACAATAGTCGGAGAAAGAGCCGCGCTAACACGCCTGTTAGCTTGATGGTTATATAGGTTTGTCATTTCTCCTACTCCCACCATCCAAAAGGACAAATGGTCGAGTCCTCGGCTTAATATTAAATATGAAAGGAGTGTATTACAATGTCAATGTGGTGGGATTTAAAGAACACATTATCTTATAATGCGCTCTTTAATTTTGTAGTTGGTTCTCGTGGTTGTGGTAAAACTTATGGCTTTAAGAAATGGGCTGCTGAAGATTTTATCAAGAACGGGAATCAATTTATTTATATTCGCCGCTATAAAACCGAGATGAATAAGAAAGCTAAAGAAAATTTCTGGGCTGCTGTTGCTCATGAATTTCCTGACCATGAGTTAAAGGGAACGCCTGAAGGTGCTTACTATATAGACGGTAAGCTTGCTGGCCAAACTCGTTACATCTCAAGTGCAAAATCTGAAGAACTCCCGCTAGTTAATAAAATCTGCTTTGATGAGTTTATCTCCATGGACGAAACCCATCATGGTTATCTTAAAGATGAAGTCACATTTTTCTGTGAACTCTATGAAACTATTGCTCGTATGCGCAGAGTGGTTGTATTCTTCTTTGGCAACGCTGTTACATGGGCAAACCCATATTTCACAGAATTCGATATTAAAAAGCCAATTAACAAAAAGCAAATTGCTACAACTAGAGACGGATTAGTCTTAATTCAAATTGCTAACAATGAAGAGTATATTGAAGCCAAAGAGAAAACTGACTTTGGCCGTTTGATGAAAGGTAGCAAGTTTGGAAAATATGCCGTTCACAATGAATTTTATCTTGATAGTGTAGTTGGTATTGCTAAGAAAACTCCTGAAGCTAAATATCAGTTTGGTTTTAAGATTCATGATGATTATTTAGGCTTATGGGTAGACTTCTCTTCTGGTAAATGTTATCTTTCTAGAAAATACAGTCCGGGTAGCGGCGTGATTTATGCGTTAACAAATGATGACCACGATTATAACACCATTTTGATTGCACGCACTCCACGTCCTAACTGGTTATTATATATAATTAAACAATATCGGTTGGGAGGTTTGTACTGTGAAGATGAAATAATTAGGCGATACCTGATGGATATTTTGAAGATTGTAGGTGTATAATGTTAGGAGTTGAGTTTATGCCCTTTGTCATTGTTCTGGGCTTTATTACATTTGACGTTCTAACAGGGCTGATTAAAGCAAAGCATGACGGTTCCTATAATTCCACTATCATGCGCGAGGGTGGTTATCACAAGTGCATGGAGATTCTTGCTGTTGTAGGCTCTTATGGTGTCGAATACGCAATGCAATATGTTGACATTGGTATCCAGATTCCACTTGTAGGTGCTGTAGTTACTTATATTTGCATTATGGAGCTTATCAGCATTATGGAGAATATGTGTGCTGTAAATCCTGAACTTTCTGCTCTGTTTAAGCCCTATCTGGAAAAACTTAAAGGAGATGAAGAAAATGAGGAAAGCAAACGGTGATGTCCTTTTCTGCTGGCCTTTAGAGTGTCACATTATCACAGCTGGCTGGACATACAATGATGGTTCTTCCCACCATGCTATCGACCTGCGTGCTGCTCCCGGCACACCTGTTTATGCAGCCGAGGATGGCACAGTAAATCAGGTACAGAGCTGGGATGGTAGAACCAAAACTGGGATGCAGTCTTATGGCAACATGGTTAGAATTAGGCATAACAATTATAATGGTTCTAAGCTTGAAACACGCTATGCTCACCTTAAAGAGTGTTTCGTCAAAAACGGTCAACACGTTTATGAGGGTCAGCTTATTGGGTATTCTGGCGCAACTGGTAATTGCTATGGCGCACACCTTCACTTTGAAGTAATTTACCATGATTATCGTGTTAATCCTTTGAACTGGTTGGATAATAATTTTATTTGTTCAACGCAGACAGTAATTAAACATCTTGGTAGTTATACTTCGGTTCCCAGAGAATCTACTAAAGGTGACTACATTAAGATTCACGCAACTGGCATTGATATGCAAGCAATTATCGCCCTCTGTGAGAATCTTAAACTTACTTATGAACGGAGCAATAAATAATGAAAACGCGTGATGAAATTTCTGCAATGCTTGGTGGCTTTGTCGATGCTAAACCTGAAGACCAAGGTACGCTGATTGCTGGTGTGCTTGACGAATTTGATGAATGTCGTAATGAAGCAGAACAGTTTACCAGTGGTTGTCCAGATGGTGCATCTAACTGGCATGAAGCTTATGACAATCTTCGCAAAGATTATGTTAAAGCATTTCTGAATGATGACAATAAGCCTAATGACGAATATCAGAAACCTAACGGCAATACTATTACAATTGATGAAGCTGCACAGGCATTTGTGAATAAAATGTTTGGTAGAAAGTGAGGTGATATAGTTGTCGCGTCCATTTAGTTATAACGATGAAAGTTTTACAGTAATCGGAAACATTCTTTTTGTTCATGTTGATATTGGTGGCGATGCTTATGCAGTTGGTCAGGCTCTTTGTACTATCCCGCAAGCAATTTTTACTAGAATGACAACTTACAATCAGCAAGCCGCTGTATCTAATAAATTTACTGGTGGTTCTGGGTCTAGTATTGGCGTTACCTGTACGGAAGATGGCAACTTGATTACGCGAACCGCTATTACTACAGCGTCTACTTTGCCCAGATTTGTATTTACATGGTATTGTCTTAAAGACATTTAAGGAGGTAATTAAACTATGGCTTCTGCTGCTGTTGGTATTATTAACGCTGTATTTGGTAGTGATGCTACTTTTGGTGGCGCTCCTAAGATTGAAAACACTACTGAATCTATTAAATCCGCATGGTCGTTTATCAATTCTTATGAACCGCGTCTTAACTATTTCTGTAATGCTCTGGTTGACCGTATTGGCCTGACCGTAATGCGTTATATTTCTTTTGAGGACCCTTGGCAGGTTTTTGATAAGGGTGTTCTGAGTACTGGCGCTACTGTTCAGGAAATTTATGTAATGATGCAGAAAGCAACTCCCTACTTCTCTGCTGACCGTGCTACCAATGATGAAGTTATGAAAGCTGAATTTGGTAGCGACCCTGCTGAGGTTTACACTGCTTACCATGCTGTGAACTCTCGTATTAAGTACAAGGTAACTGTCAACCGTGAAGCTCTGGAAACTGCTTTCATGAGTGAAGCTAATCTGTCCGCCTTTGTACAGAACGTCATCGACCAGATTTATAAGCCTGCTGAGCTGGACTCTTTTATCATGAAGAAGTACCTGCTGTATCAGTTGGTAAAGAACAATAAGCTTAAGAAAGTAACTGTTTCCGCTGTTACTGATGAAGCATCTGGTAAGACCCTGGTTAAGAAGTTCCGCCAGATTTATGGCAAGATGAAGTTCATTTCTAAGGAATATAACGCTGCTGGTATTCCTATGAATACCCCGGCTGAACGTCTGTATACTATTGTTCCTGTTGACATTTCTGCTTCTATTGATGTTGATGTTCTGGCAAGTGCATTTAACATGGATAAAGCAGATTTTATGGGGCATCGTCTGGAAGTTGATAGTTTTGCTCTTAATGAGTATGAAGTTGAACGCTTGGAACATCTGCTTACTGGCAATGACCCCTCTGGCAATGGTTCTGTAACTATTGCAACTGGTGGTGATAAGACTTATACTCACGTTACCCCTAACGATGAAGATATGACCGCTATTCAGGCACTTATGGTTGACCGTGACTTCTTCCAGATTTACACTAAGCTGAATACCATGCGTGAAACTGACCTTGGCTCCACTTTGGATTGGAACTATTTCCATCATATCTGGCGTATCTATTCTGCATCTCCGTTTGCAAACGCTGTGCAGTTTACTACTAAGGCTTGATAATTGACATTTTCTTAAGCATGTAGGCTTATCCTCCTAAAACGTGGGATGCGCATACGTTATCACGCATTGCTTTGATTATGGCTACCTATAAACAATGTATCACTGACCAAAGCACAATCAGAGTTTCAGCAGGTTATCCACATTATTCTGATGGTTCAGTTCATGGTGGTATTGACACAGTACATACAAATCATCAATCTTATGCACCAATGGCAGGTACGGTTGAAACAGCCCATACTTGGCAAGGCGGCACGACTGGTAATGATTCTTGGGGCAACTACATTGTAGTTAAAATGAGCGATAATAGCTATTGGCTTGCAGCTCATTTTGTTAGTCAGATTCATAGTGTTGGCGAAACAATTACTCGCGGTCAATATATTGGTGAGCAAGGACGAACAGGTAATGTTACTGGTATTCATACGCACTGGGAATACTGGATAGGTGGTTATGGCACAGCTTACAGAACTGACCCCTCTGCTATTCTTGGTATTCCTAATGAAGTAGGTACATGGGATGTTGAATGGGATGCTACGAATCCACCAACACCACCTGAACCGCCAACACCACCCGGCCCAAGTCCTACTCCCACAACTAAACGTAAACTTCCAATTTGGATGATGTGTAAACCACCCTACAGATTTTGAAAGGAGCAAGAACATTGCCAAATATGCAACTTTATATCTGTAAGGGTATCCCTACAGATAAAACCTATAATCATGTGCTTAGGTTTCAGTCTGATTCTTCTCGTTTTGCTTATTTTACTTCTAAATCCGTTCTTCATCTTACCAATTATACTTATCAGCGATTAGAGCATTATCTCTCTGTTGGTGTTAATGCTGAAACGATTGAACCATGTAATTATATCGTATTTCAGAACGCAGACTTTTCAGATAAATGGTATTATGCCTTTATTGATAAGGTAGAATATGTCGCTAACGAAACCAGCAGAATTTATTTCACGGTTGACGTTATGCAAACTTGGTTTAATCAGGTTGTAATTCCCTCGTGTTTCATTGAGAGGTCACATACTAATACTGATAATGTTGGTGATAACCTTGTGCCAGAAGACATTGAGACAGGCCCATATGTTGATTATGTAGTTCAGTCTTACAACGCACAACCTAAGATTGCTTTTCTTTGTACATTTAATGCCGATTATTCCCCCGCTTCTGGTACAATGAAAAATGGTCTTTATACTGGCTTGCAGCTTCATACATTTACAAATCAGAATGATGCCAATGCTTTCCTAGACGGAGCGCTTAATGTTCTTGATGGAATTGTAGCTTGCTATATGACTTGTGAAGATGGAGAGTTTACATTTAACATTTCTTATCCGAAAAGCATTGACGGATATGTTCCAAAAAATAAAAAACTTTTGACATATCCATATTCTTATTGTAGAGTATTCGATACGACAAAGAAGCTTAATGGTGTATTTAGATATGAACTTTGGCGTTCTGCTAATAAACAGTTAAAGATTATGTTTACAGATGGGCAAGGAAGTCCTGAAATTGGTGTCATTCCTGTTGAATATGGTACAAGAGGTTTGCATAACGAAGCAGCCCTTCAAAATGCTGTTTATACTCGTCCTTATCCTACATGTGCTTATAATACTGATATTTATAAAGCATATATGGCGCAGAACGCTAGTGCTGTTGCTGTTGAAAATCTTGGTATGATTGGTTCTGGTGCTAAAGCTGCTATTGGTATTGCAGGTATGATTGGTAGTACAGCAACTTTGAATTTTGGCAAAGCTGTCGACCAAGGTATTGGAGCTATCAATGAGGGATTAAGTATTGCCAACACTCTTGCAAAACGTGATGATATGGACAGATTACCACCACAAACCTCTGGTATGCCAAGTACAAGTCTTGCATATACCATTGATAGAAAAATTGCAATTTATATATCACAACGCACTGTAACTAAAGAATTTGCAGAAATTATTGATAACTATTGGTCGGTTTATGGTTATCCAATTCATAAGGTTGGTACAATCAATATTGATTCTCGTATTAATTGGAACTACGTCAAAACAGCTAATTGCCATTGTCTTGGTGATGTTCCCAGTAACGTAGCCGATACTATCAATACAATTTTTAATCGTGGTGTAACTTTCTGGCATAATCCTAATACAGTAGGTAACTACTCTCAAGATAATAATATCGTGGGGTGATATATTTGAGTAAACGTTCACAAAAACCACAGCCACCTTGGATTGATTCTTATGACTTAACTGTTGCAACTTATGCTAATTGGTTTAACCGTCTGTATGATGTAGCACTTGCAAGATTTAAATGGGAAGGGCTTGAAGATTCTCCTTTTTTGGACGAACGATTTATTGAACAGTTTTTGTTCTGGCAACCTTTAATGGCTGGCTATCATGACCCTGTTATGGGCAACTTAATTCTTCCTGCTATGCCAAGTGATAACTTTGACATCATTGGTGACCCTAAATATCTTCGTGCTTATGGTTACAATTCTAATTACCGGAAAAGTGGCCTTAATAAACAAAACTGTGCTTATCTCTGGTGTAATATGCGCCGCTCCCCTGATGCTATTGTCATTAAACAGTTTGCACAACGTCTTACCAATATAGACAGAACGATTGACTTAAACCTTGCTGCACAGAAAACTCCGCGAATTGCTTATGCAAATGAGAATACAAAACTTTCTGTACAGAACTTGGTTTATCAGCAAGATAAATATGACCCTTGGCTGTATCTTAAAGGCAACCCCTCTACTGATGATATTAAGAACATGATTGGTGTTCTTGATTTAGGCGTTCAGTATATTGGCTTACAGTTAGAGCAGCAGAAAAAAGAAACTCTTGCGGAAGCTCTTACCTATTTAGGTATTGAGAGTAACTACAATATGAAAGCAGAGCGGCAGTTTACTACTGAAGTTCAGATGACCTTAGGTCAGGTAGAAGCAGACCGCCTTTCTCCATTGTACTCTCGCCAGAAATTCTGTAAGGATTATAACAGGCTCTTTGGCACTAATATCTCTGTATCTATGCGTTCCCAGCTTGAATTAACCAAGATTATGGAAGGACGCGAAGATGAAGGTGGTGATAAGGACAATGAGTAAATATACAACTCAATTACGCTTTATCTGTGAATCAAAAGCAGGTATTGTTGAACCTTACACCAATGTTTCTTATTCAGAAATTATTGAGCGTGCTCGGCCTAAAATCTTTAATTTTGATTATCCTATCTGGAATGAGAATAAACGAAAAGAGCTTGAAACCAATATTCTTAAGCATTTCTATACAAATGAAATTGGTTCTGAAACCTTCGGTCTTTGGCAGCTGCGTCTGGATGATTGGATGAACAGCCATATGCCTTATTACAATCCTCTATTTGAAGCACTTGATAAACAGTATGAGATGTTCTTAACTGATGATTTTTCAATTACCAGTGATGAAAATACTGAACACCATGATGTGAATACAGAGGATAGAACCAAGAATAGTAAGGTCAATATTGGTGGAACAAACAATTCCAATTATACTTCCAATTCTAACAGCAACGGAGAGAATACCAATACTCATACTGATACTCCACAAGGTAGTCTTGATAACTTTCTTGCTGGTAAGTATATGTCTGATGCTGACCATAGTAAGGCAAGTTCTACCAATGGTTTTAACTCTAATGCCAGCTCTAACAGTAGTAGCAATACCACTCAGGATGATAAGAATAACACAAAAGAAAATCGTGATGGCAATGAGCACCGGATTCTTAAACATGTAGAAAAAGGTTATCGCGGTCGTTCTCTTGTATCTATTATGAACGATTATATGAAAGAAGAAACAAATATCTATAATTGTTTATATAGAGATATGGAAGTTCTGTTTATGCGTTTATGGTAAAGAGGTGATTAGGTTTGAAGTACAATCCTTTGGATAAACTTTTCCGTTCTGTAATTCCTGTTGCCTATGATGATAGCATTAGTTACTATGAAATGGTATCTAAGGTTATTGAGGTAATGCAGCAGTACATTGAAACCAGCTCTATTAGTTATGCAGACCCTATTCAGTGGGATATTACCAAACAGTATCCTCGTAACACAGTTGTTGTTACTGTCAATGGTGATGGATATTTAAGCACTCAGCCTGTACCTATTGGCATTGATATTGATAATGAAGATTACTGGACTAAGATTGGTAACTTCTCAGAACTCTGGGGAAGTGTTAAGCTTGCTATCACTCCCATTGATGAAAAGTTAAAAACTACTGCAAGTGCTAATCGTAATATTAACGACCTTGTTTGGCTTAATAATGATTTGTATGTAATTCTTAAGCCTATGGATGCAGGTACACGGTATATTGAGGGCACCAACTGTGCTAAGACCACAATTGCTGAACGTTTGCACTATATTCTATCGTTAAAAGTTGCCAAATATAATGAAGATGATACTTCTATTTCTTTTGGTTTCTTTAATCCTAATAATGGCACAATTGTTACTGGTGGAGATATTCATATCTATGATGCTCCTGTAGAAACTATCAAAATTGTCGGCAAATAAGGATAGGTGATATTATGCCAACTAATTATGTATCTAAGTTCAACCTTAACGACCAAGAAGTAGTTGTTAAAGACAGTGAAGCTCGTACTACTGCTAACACAGCAAGCACTAATGCTACTAATGCTCTTAACAAAGTTACTGAACTGGAAAAGCTCTCTCGTGTTGAAGTTGCCTATACGCAAGATACTGAAACGATTAGTATTACTGCTGGCACTCATAATGTCGAATAATGGAGGTAATAATATATGGCTGAAACTACTAATTTTGTAACGCAAATCAATGTTGATGGTACTATCTGCGAAATTAAAGACTCTGTAGCGCGTACTGATGCAGCTAGTGCTAAGTCTACAGCCAACACTGCTAAGTCTACTGCTGATGCTGCTAAGTCTACTGCTGACACTGCTAAGTCTACTGCTGACACTGCATCCACTAATGCAACTAATGCAGTTAATAAAGCTAATAGCGCTACCACTACTGCCAACACTGCTAAGTCTACTGCTGATGCTGCTGCAAAAGATGCAACTGCTGCTAAAAATACTGCTAATACTGCATCTACTAATGCAACTAATGCACTTAATAAAGTCACTGCACTTGAGGAACTCCCTCGCGTTACTGTTACCTATAGCTCTGCCAATACCACTATTAAAGTTGTTACAACTAATACGCATGCAACTACTTGATATAGAAAGGGTGACTTAAATTGGCAAATCCTGTTGTTGACAAATTTAATATTGATAATTCCGTTTATGATGTAAAAGACACTCAGGCTCGTACTGATGTTGCTAAGAAGATTGATAAAGATACCACAGGAGACCTTGCGCAGACTGTGAGCGGAGACTATAGACAGACAGTCGGTGGTAATACTCGCGTATATAGCAAGGGTTTTTTTGCGTACCAAAACGACAATATGATTTTTTCCGCGAACAATTATGAAATTGGAATCGGTGAGACCTCTCAAAATAAACCGCTGTCTGTATATGGCATCCCGAACTTTAAGACACCAAGTGTCAAAAATATTGATGATAATTTTGCGGTTGTCAATATGCGAGTAAAAAATAATGATACTGACTTTTTAGTTAGCCGCACTGGTGAAATTCCTAGTTTTGTCGAACCTTCTCCAACAAGCATTGAAAAATATCAGAAGTTGAAAAAAGATGGTACTGATGATATTACTGCTACCATTAACACTCATACTAAGAATGAACCTCTGTTTATTCCTGCTGGTACTTATAAGGTAAGCGCTCCTTTGCAGCTGAAGCATAGCTTGTATGGTGCTGGTTCTTCTCGTGACCCTGCTCGTGGCACAAGCGATACTATCTTGCAGTATACTGATAATCCGACTGCTTTTGGTAGTCAGGGCGTTATTACTGTATCGGGTGATGACGTAACTGGTAACATTGTCATTGCTAATCTGGATATTACTTGTAATGGTATGATTGGCGGCATTGTATTTACTACCAATAAGTACACTGATAACAGCATTTACAATGTAAGTATCAATAAGGTTAAATCCTATGGTGTTTACTTGCAGCCCGACAATAGCACTTTGAACCGTTACTGCTATATGGATAATGTAATGGTGTGGGGATTTAGCGATAATACTCCGGTGGAACGATGGACTGGTTCTGTTGCGTTTTTCTGGGGCAATAAAGCTCCCGACTGTGAATGTAATAACCTTGTTAATATGGTGTGTCAAGTTGGTTTTGACTGCCGTACTGATGTATACGGATGCAACTGGACTAGCTATCATGGTATTCCCTCTGGTGGTACAGGTGGTACTGATGCTAATACTTGGTGGAATAACACAATCGCTTGCAAGGTTACTAACAATGATATTCATGTTACTAACTTTTATGCAGATACTTGCCGATATGGTTTTGTATTTGACGGCCCCGGTAAGGCAGCAGCTTATATTAACAATATGATTTATACCTGCGATGATGGAACTGCTACCACTGAAACTGGCTATGCTGGTATTGCTTTGATTGGTAGTAGTCCTAATCCTCAGTTCATTGTTAATGGTGGTATTATTAACCGCTCCGCTAAAGTTAGCACAACCATTCAGTCAATTGGTACTTATCCTGTTACCAATGCTGTATGTAAGCTTGATGATGTTTACATTTATACTAAGCGTGAATATGTCTTTGGTAGCGGTGCTGATGAACGCGGTCAGTATATTTGTGCAGCTGGTGAACACCGTTGCATTGATTTAGCTATCACTAATCAGATGCAATACACAGTCGCAGGGCAGTCAACGAGTGGCGACCCGTACCAGTATAAGGCATTCGCATATATTCCAGTTGATACTAATACCTCACAGGGTTGTATCCACCTCACTGACGGAACCAACGTTGATTATAAAATCTATATTACAAAAAACGAAACAGATACATCTCTTAATGTTACTGCATTTGACAACCGTAAGCTTAGTCAATCAATTTTTAATGCGTCTGCTGGTACAAGCAAGACAGTTACTTGGGATATTATTGACAGCGAAGATAAGCTATATTATTCTAAGGATTCTAAAGCTGTTATCCTGTACTGCAAGCGCCATGCTTCAACTGAATTCACTGTTAGCTTGTCTGGATTTCAGTCTGGTATTTCTCCTGTAATTCTTGACCGTATTAGAAATGAAGATGGCACTCCTATGGATTATCCTCGCTGGGATAACAACAATGGTATGACTGCTATTAAAGTTCTTCGTCCTAATATTAGTTAAATAAAAACACCCCTAGGTGGTTATCCACTTAGGGGTGCTTTTCTATTTAGAATGGCAAATCATCGTCAATGTCTGGCGGCAATTCATTAGGGAGATTGTCAGTCATCCTCACTTTCATCATCTTCATCTTCATCTTCCTCAAAGGCATCAAAAGCGTTAAGAATAGAATCACTCAAAACTTTACGAAATTCCTTAGTGATGGGGTAGCAAATATCATGCCATTCATCTTTCTTATTCTTTGCGCTTGGCATTGCAACAAACAAACCCTTGCTGCCGTCCATAATCTTGATACCAGTAATGCAAAATACGTTTGCAAGCGTAACAGATACCATGGCACAGCAATTAGACTTCTTCTTATTGATAGGGAAAATACGAATGTCGGTGATGACGGAGGAAGCGGACTTAGCAGAATTGGTGGCCTTAGCGGATGCTTTCTTGTTAGTGTACATAGTTAGTTCTCCTTTGTTAAATAATGATAAGTAAGAAATTTATATTGAGGACAGTTTTTATACTGGCCGCAACAATCGGTTTTAAGGTTGTACTCTTGGCGTGACACTCTCATACCCTCACAACGAATGTAATTTGTTGTATGAGAAATATAATAAGGACATGTAGCTCTTCTACTGATTCTGTAAGAATCTTTTTCTTTCAAATTAAATCATCTCCTATCACTCCATTCCCACTGGAATATACTTGCAGGATTGCCATCAATTAACATAGCATATTCTTTGTCGGATTGTACTTTATGATAAGTTCCATAAAGTTCCTTACCATTTTCATCGTGGTTTATGCTAACAACTTCGGGCAAATAATCTATATACGATTCTCCACGTAATGAATAACAGAATGAATAATACATTCTATTAACAGGACTGTTTGTTGAGCGCAATGTATAACCACAAGGTTCTAGTACAGTTACAGAATATTCGTCTAGGTGGTCTGTTTCTCCGTTGTCATCCGTAAAATCTCCTATGATATGTGTTCCTGGTGTTTTACGAATGAGCTTCTTATTTATGGATTCATCATAACTGATATTAGGACGAAAATATTCCTTAACTAGGTACTCAAAATCTTCATCGTTCACTATTTGTGTAAACAATTCAGAAAGCTGTTTCTTGCTTGCACCTGCTACAGTAGCCTTAACTTTTAAGTGCTTATCTGCATCTAAGTATGTTGCACAATAGCATTTACTTCCCCATGTTACAAAATCTTCATAGTGACCATCAAAGTCCATAATGCCGAAATTGTAACAATCTTTATTCTCACTGTTGTTAAGAATATTCTCATTGAATCTATCAATGGCTTTTTGAACATTCTCATTGTAGCCAACAAAATAACCGCTGTCTGTATCGTGATAGAGAGGTTCAATGCCTTGGCTTAATACTAGATAGAGCATAAAGCAAATAAGGTGCAGTCTACTATAAGCAACCGTATATAAACCATCTGTGAAAATATTTAGGGAATTTCTGGATTTAAGAAACTTAACCCCGGTTGGAATCCATTCAAATTTATCGCCTTCCCCCTGCACACCAACTTCCTGTCTTAATGGCTTCATTGCTGAACATCCATACTGACCATTCAATCCACCTTTACTTGCCATTAAGGCGAAGTGAACTAAATCTTTGTTGTGGGTATTCATAATTTCTTGTGCTACAGAATCATCATAAAGCTTCAATCCCTCAAATGTAAAATCATTTAACGTTTCTACATGGTCAGCAACTTTATGCTCAAGTTTTTTGAATCCTGTTTTCTGGCGTGCATAATATTTAACTGTATTGCGCAAAGGCTTGTTAATAAACTTGTGGGCTGTCGCATAATAAAGTTCATCACATTCTGAACTACTATAATCATAAAGCATTTGAATTAACATAAAGTCAATATCACAGCCATGAAATGTAAGTTCATCTGCTTTGACTACTTTACCATTGTCGAAGTTACCATTTTTAATATTGCTGCATTTGGATGTACTGATATAGCTGTAAATACAGTTGCCAAAATTCTTAGCGTTAATATTATAAAAGGTAACATTGGCCATGAAGTTATATTTTATTGGCCTTTCAAACAAGATTGATTCACGGTATGCAGCTTGGAGGACTGAATAGTATTTAGCATCTTTACATCCATATAACTCAATCCGCTGGTCGGGATAATCGAAGAACCCTGAGTTAGCGCCGCTTTCGCAGCCAGATAAGAACTCATAGTTTGCAGACTGGAAATTTTGGTAACATTCATTAGGATTAACCTCCTTTCTCCATTTATAGGGGAATTTCCTACCATACATTGCTGATGGGTGCATAGAACTTGCATCAAAACACCAGACGTCCTTAAATATTTTACCTACCGCGTAAGGATTAGCATGAGTATAACCACCTGCAAGACAATTTTGAAAGAACTCCATAAATGGTTCATTATTCTTAAGTTCTATCGCTGCTGTAAATTGTGCAGTATGAACTTCTTTATCGGTAGCAATATTTCTGTTAAGCCTTGTTTCACGCTTAATCATTGATGTGTTAGATACTCCAATATCTGATACATTATCAACTTTAGTGAAGTTTGCCATATAGCGACATAGTGCATATAAAACTAGCTTGCAGTCACGTTCATTATAAATGTATTCAGAATCAGGTAAATCTGACCACCAATAATATTTTTGGTCGTAACCGCCTTTGACTTCTTTAAGTTTAGGAACTCCAAGCTCTGTACCTATAAGTTCAAGACTTTTACAGGAAAGAATCTTGAAGCTGTCATAAAATTCAAGATGGTCAAAAGCTGCTACTAATGGCTGGTGTGGAGCAACTGCAATGAAACGTTTAGGATTAAAGTTCTTAATACAGAAATTTATGTTACGCATCATTGCTTCAAATTCATAGCTCAAGTTATGCACAAAGATTTTGACATACACATCATTATTCTTAGCATCCTCATTGATTCTCTCAAATTCCGAAGAAATTGAATCATAAGTTCTAAAGAAATTATAATCCATTTCATTCTCAAAATCACTAAATGGTGCATGAGGTATAGGACGATAAGCAAATGAAGCTAGGCCGTGAAGATAAGTGCTTTGCAAGTGCTCTTTAAGTTCATCCTCGCCATACATTAAGGATGATGTTTCAATATCATAACAATATATGATAGTTGAATACTTATGTTCATTACGCTTTCTCACATATAGCACCACCTTCTTTCATTCATGAATATTACCACAAATTATATTTAGATGCAAGTTCTGTGAATTCTTTATAAACTTTTTTATGCTTCTTTATGAACTCTTCATTACCTTGGGTAATAGACCTGAGTTTATCACTTGCATCAACCAGCACTTTACCAATTTGGTCAGAATTTCTTAGCAGACTGTCATATTCTGAATAAGCTCTATCCATATCTGCCAAAGTATTAAGTCCTAACTTTTGACCCAATGCACATAATTTTTTCAAATCGTCTGCTGGAATATTCCTGCTATAGGAACCCATAAGATTATTAAGTATACCAGAAATTGCTCCCCATTTCTTTTTACCGAAATAGGCATCTGGATTTCTAAGAATCTTATATGCGGCATCGCTATAATTAAAAATATCTTCAAGACGATTTGCCACTCTCAATGACCTGTAACTATCTGTGACAGATTTATTTAATGATTTAATATGCTCTGAATATTTAGATAGATACTCTTGCATTAGCTTTTGTGATATTTTATCATCAAGATTATCAGCTATGTCAATAAGGTCACTATACAGTTTTTCAGCTTCGTTAAGAGCAGTTTTAGCAGTAAATTTCAGAGCATTGGCAATTTCAGGAGATTGTCTACCTCTAAGACTTTCTTTTAAGTCACCTGTCACAGTGATACCTGCTTTTCTGGATTTACGTCTTGTTGCGCCTATCTTTTCTAGTAACCTAGTTGCTTCGGCTTGACGCTTAAATGTTTTGTTCTTTGCCATAATGTTACTCCTGCTTTCTTGAAGCTAACTCTTTTCTAATGTCATTATCATAACTGTCAAGCAGATAACACAACTCTCTAAGATGGCAATCTTGGCAATCCTTATCCATAAAGTGTGTTAGCCATGAGGGGCAGGATTTAATATACCAGTTATCGCATAGTTTATTAAGTAGAGTAAGGGTTTCTGTATCTAGGTCTTTAATTGTCATAATAAACACCCTCCACATTTTCAGGCCAAACAGAATCTAAGCAATCGCCTACAAAGTACTGGTTAAATGTACAATTAGAACTTGGTGCTACGGAATAATAAACTACTCTGCCATCGTGTTCTACAATATTTACAACCTTACCAATTTTAGCAATGGTAATAGCTCTTTTCTCTTGGCCGTCTCCATAGAAATAACCATATTCTCTTACATTGTATTTAATGATTAAGCCTATGGGAATTGGATGAATCGGAACATCATAACGCATTGTATAAACTCCTATCTTAAACTAATCGCTTAAATCATCATTATTAACTCCTCTTAGGATGTCAATAATAGCTCCTAAAACCCACAATAAATTAAGCATTGTATCACCTACTTTCTTGAATAATGAAGAGGGAGAGGGGAGAGGGGGATTTACAAATTTAATAAATTGAACCCCGGTTTATTTTTAGGCTTCTTGCAACACCCCCGGTGGGTAGCGCAGCAGGGTTGGTGCTAAGGTTAATGCCTATGCTCACTTTTTTCTTAACGGATGGACGCTTTAGCTCTTTAAAGCGGTGAAGTGTGTTAAGAATTTATCAATCGCTTTAGAACTCTAAATCACTAAAGTGTGTTAAGAATTTAACAGTTGAGCCATATTATCATATGAACAACTATTCATTTGTTAAGAATATAACAATTTAGCAGTTAGTCTTAACTATTGCTAGTTATTTATACTTAACAGTAAAGAGTTCTAACTAAAAATTTGCATAAAAAATGCGCTGCCGTTAGTGGCAACGCATATTTTATTTTTGGGTCAACGCTGATTTAATGCGGTTGCAATGACGCTTGCAAAATCGTCTTCCAGGTTTTTGCGGGCGGCGCGCTTGCCGGTTCTGGAATCGTTGTACAAGTGTACAATGCGCGGATGGTTCCAGCCGGTTCGAAATTCGTAGCGAATACAATTCCGTAACTTTGCAATGTGCTGTGAGGTTGTGTTGGAATAGAATCCAAACACCCAAAGAATACCGGTTGTACGCTGATAGGCGGCTACGATAGTCGAATAGCTCTTTAAAATCAGAAAATCGGAAAAGTCGGGTTTAATAATCCATGCCGTACAATAATACAAGCGACTTTTAGAGCCACCTGAATGCAAGTCTGCCAAAGACTTAACGGATTTGACAATTTCCGAACGATTGCGATAAATCATTGTGCAAACACCGCCTTTACAAAGTCATCAATCGATTCATTGGTGTTATGCATATCATGCAAAATAGTTGGTTTGTAAATGCTGGAAAAACCGGAAGCGATAAAGCCGCTATCGCAAGCGCGGAATGTGTCAATGTTGCAATAGGCTGTGTCCACAAGGCCACAATTGTCAAATAATTCACGCTTGATTGTAAACCCGTTGTCAATGCCGGATTTTTTCGGCCTGATTGTAATAAGTTGCATTTTCATTTTTATATATCTCCTTTATAATCTATTTTGGCTTTATGCCATATGGGGCCGGGCTTTACGGTAAACCCGGTGGAACGATTAGAATTTTACTGCTGAGAGAGCGGGCGGTCAATGGGAACAGCAACGGCGTTGAAAACCTCACGCGGAATACCCATGGTATTCTCTTCTTTGGGCTGAACGTCAAGTACCTGCCATTTGGTGCAAGGCTCGGAATTGTGCAAGGCCTTTTCGACTTTTTCAGCGTCAAGAACGCCGTCAAACTGTTTTACCATTTCACCGGATTCGACAGAAAAGTCATCGTTGAAACGTGCATACTTTACACGGGCAACGGTGCCTGCCTTAACAGTTCGGCTCACACATGCGGTACTTTTGGGTTTGTCGTTGATGGGGCGGGTAATGGTGATAATCTCGTTCTCACCGTCAACGGTTTTTTCGATTTTCCAAGTAGTCATAAATAAATACCTCTCTTTATGTTTTTGTTTTGGAATGGGATTTTTCTTTATTTCCCTTTCCTCTTTACAATTATATTATAACATAAGTTAGAAATAATACCATGCAATTTTGTTGCAAATTATATGGACAATTGTGTGCTGTTAAATTGGTAACAATCGCTTTAGTGCTTTAATGTGGTAAAGTGCGTGCTAATCATGCTGCGCCCGTCACTAGACATATAAGCGCTTTAATGCTTTGAAGTGCTAAAGTGTGTGAATAATTTAACAATCACTTTAGTTATTTAAAGTAGTGTAGTGTGTGAAATATTTAACAAAGTTGGTGGCCTACCGGTTAGAAGTGACTAACTATACCATATGTGAAAAATTTAACAAAGGGGAAAATGGAAAAAATTGGTAAAATGTTTTGACACTACTTT
>ENA-OPCP01001146-OPCP01001146.1-human-gut-metagenome-genome-assembly--contig:-NODE-1146-length-18059-cov-3.943290_pt1 | contig 18059 bp, 20 predicted proteins | sample MGYA00241563_ERZ501477 | MGnify/ENA primary metagenome ERZ501477 (study PRJEB25962, sample SAMEA2042572) | human gut metagenome | biome: human gut; feature: human-associated habitat; material: faeces... | reverse complement strand
CCAAATGCATCGCAGATCCAGTAGCTGCCGTCCTCCATGGGCACGCGGCACCACTGGTGGCTGTACTGGTTCTCGTTCACATGCTCATATGGGATGCCCAGAATGTCCAGACACAGAGCGGTGGCCCGGGCACACCCGGCACAGGATGCTGTGCGCAGTACAAAATAACCGTAGGGGTCGTTGTAATGGTTGGCTTCCATAGAGTAAGCCATGGAGCCATCATCCACCACCGCACGCAGGGCAGAGGCAATGCCGTAAAGCTGGTCTTCCCGGCTCATGAGCGCCAGCGGTGTGACCACCTTCAGCGCTTCCTGATATGCCTGCGCTGCCGCATCCGCCATGTCCTGCATCGCGTAGACCTTCCAACCGTCCATGATGTTGAGCGCAGAAAGCGTCCGCGCGTCAAAGTCCAGCTCAAACAGTCCGCTGACCTCGCCGGTGTTCTCCATGCGGTGCTTTGCCAGCGCATCGAACGCCTCGCGGCTGATCTCTTTGCAGTCGTCCGTCGCTTCAAAGAGACTCCGCGCTGGCAGGCGCTGTCCCTGCTGGAGATAATCATGGAGCCGTCTGGCAAGCTGCAAAAACTCCATGCCGGATTCGTTTTGCAGATAGACTTCCGCGCAGTCCTCCGTGATGTGAAAGCCCGCCGTGCTCATACCCGCACCTCTGGCTTCTTCTGTGGTCTACGCACCGGATCGTCCTGCGTACAGTCGCTGATGTATTCCTGCACAGCGGCAGGTACGACCTTTTCGTAGAGTCGCTGGGCTGCCTTTTGCAGCTCCGCTTCCAGCGTCGAATCGCGCTTGGCGATGTAGCGCCGAAGGGCGCGGAGCTTTTCTTCTTCAAATGTGATTTGAATTGTTGCCTGTTTCATATATCCTCCTGTCAGTACGACATACCGCCCTGCACCTGCTCGTCCGGCATCGGCGCGGCAACAATTTTGTCACCTTCCCGCAGAAACATTTCCGGTTGCCGAAATTGCTCGGCAAACCGCTCGGCAAGCTCGTGCGGCAGGTCGGTGAAATCCGATTCGCCGAGTCCGACGATAAAGAAATTTCCCGCGACAATGTCATAAATATCACCGTCCGCATCGCGCAGCGCACGGTTGAGCGGCCGGCCGTCCAGCTTTCCGGACTCGCAGCAGACCAGCGCGACGGGCTGTTCAAAGGGATACACGGCTTGGATATATCCGCCGACGAGAGCCTGCATACTTTGCAGATCATCGCCGATCTGCGTTTCATACGGAGCCTTTCCCGGCTCCACCATCAAGACGTTCAAGTTTTCCTCTCCTTTTCTGTTTGTGATTCTCTCCGGGTGTGTTATACTGGAGCTACCGGAGGTGATTTTGTGCAGCGGCTTATTTTTCATGTAGACGTCAACAGCGCGTTTCTATCCTGGGAGGCCGCGAGGCGCGTGGCGGAAGGAGAACCGGATCTTCGCCTCATTCCTTCTGCCATCGGCGGCGACCGCGACAAGCGCACCGGCGTGATCCTTGCCAAATCCATCCCCGCAAAAAAGTTCGGCGTTACGACCGGAGAGCCTGTCGCGATGGCGCTGCGCAAATGCCCGCAGCTCGTTCTGGCCAAGCCGGACTTTGCTCTTTACACCAGAAACTCCAAAGCGTTTATCGCCATCTGCCGCCGCTTCGCGCCGGTCGTGGAGCAGGTGTCCATTGATGAGTGCTTTCTCGATATGACGGGCACCAGTCTTTTGTATCCAGATCCTATCGCCATTGCGCACACGATCAAGGACACGATTTTCTCCGAGCTTGGCTTCACGGTCAACGTCGGCATCGCACCCAATAAGCTGTTGGCGAAGATGGCGAGCGATTTTGAAAAGCCAAATAAGGTTCACACCCTGTTTGCATCCGAAATTCCGCAGAAGCTCTGGCCGCTGCCTGTGGGCGCGCTGTATTCGGTCGGCCGCGCAACAGCGAGCAAGCTGACCGCTTCCCAAATCCGCACGATCGGTGAGCTGGCGCAGACAGACCTTTTTCGCCTGCAAAAGCTCGTCGGCGTCAAGATGGGAAAACTCATCCACGATTACGCAAACGGAATGGATTCCTCGCCCGTGCTGGCAGAGCCGGAGGCCGTCAAGGGCTACGGCAACTCTGTGACACTGGAAGAGGACGTGACCGACACCGCGCAGGCAAACAAAATCCTGCTGGCGCTCTGCGACAGTGTTGCTTCCCGGATGCGCGCGGATGGCAGGCGATGCTCCTGCGTAACCGTGACCATCCGCGGAAACGATTTCCGAAACAAATCCCACCAGAGAAAGCTCCCGGAGACGACCGACGTGACCGCCGAGGTCTTCGCGCTTTCCAAAACGCTGTTTTCAGAGTTGTGGGACGGCTATACGCCGCTGCGGCTGCTCGGCGTAACGCTGGGCGACGTTTCCGACAACGAGACGGTGCAGCTCTCCATGTTCCAGGACGATCAAAAAGATCGCGCCCGGAAGCTCGACCAGACCGTTGACCAACTGCGCAGCAAGTTCGGCGTGACTGCCATCTCGCGCGGGAGCGTCACGGATGCGACGAAGCGCGTGGGCAGAAAATATAAGGCGCAGTTGGAAGAGGACAAACCGAAGCAGCCCTAGTCATAGCTGATATACGGAATCTTCAACCAGTGCGTCCAGCGCGCGCCTTCCAGCTTGGTTTTGACGACACCATACCGCGTGCCCATTGCTTCGACCACCTCGCCGTTTCCGATATACACGCCGATATGCCCGTCGTGCCAGACGGCAAGACCGGGTGTTTCGGGGATGGTATCGATGGGGCCGGAGACGGTCGCGGAATGGTACATCTCATTCGCCGTGATATCCGGCATCCCGTTCGTGTTGTAGACGATTTCTTCCGTCTCTGCATTTAGCCAGCCGTAGCCTTTGATCAGACCGACACAGTCCGTCGTTCTGCCGCCGACCCACGTCTGGCGGATAAAATCCGCATTGCCTGCCAGCGCGTCTGGGTACTGCGCGAGCTTTGCTTCAAACAGACTCTCGGTCAGCACAAGGCCGAACGTTCCCCACACATAGCCCCAATGCTCCTGATAGGCATGGATGGCGTACTGCACCAGATCGTCGGCGTTCTTGCCGACCGGGTTCGTAAAGCCGGACGTGTCCAGTTCCGTGCTGCCGGTTCCGCTGCCGTAGTCGATCTGAATTGTGCCGCCCGACGCGCCGGTCCCGTCGCTGCCGTTGGCATTGCCCGCGATCATCGTGTAGATGTGCGCGGCGTTTTCCTTGTCCTCGTCGGTGACGGTTCTGCCGAGTTTCGCCGCGAGGTTTTCATACGCTGCCGCCAGCGAGAGCGGCACAGTGGCGGTATAGGGTTCCTCCTGTTCTATGACGCTCCCGTCTTCCAGTTCAACGAGTACGGTTCGCGTTCTCTGCTCTGTGATGAAAAAGCAGTCCACAAAACGGTCTGCCGCACGCTGACTTGGCGCGGCCTCGCCAAAACAGAGAGCATAAAAAATCGCCTTGACCTGTATCGGGTCAAGGCGATTGCCGTCGGTCATAGTCGCGTTGGCTTCCGCCACCGCCGAATCCAGAAGGGAAAAAGCCGTCTGCATATCTGCAATGTGTGTTCTGAATTCGTCCGGCACATCTTCGCTATATGTCACCCCATAAAAAGAGGCTTCCACAGCGGAATTGTTGTGGTCGGCCCCACCCGACGTAGTCGAGCAGAGGATGGCTGCGATCAGGATGACCGGCGCGAAAATAGCGACCAGCAGAAAGCCGACGCCCTTGCGCCCCTTTTCGCTGGTCAGCAGTGTGGTGGCAACACGTGCGGCTATTGCGCTCATGCTCATAGCTGCATCCCGCCCATGACCGGTGTGGCTGCCTGTTCTCCGTCATGCTGGAACAGCAATGCACGGTCATTTTCACTCAGCTGGTCTGACAGCCCAGCCGCGTCCATGTACTCCGTGACGCTTCCGGTCATGCGGCGCAGGAGTTTTTCCTCGCCCTCTGCCTGCGGGCCCAGCCGGATGCGCTGTTCCGCCAGCGCCTGTGCGACCAACCTCTGTTCGTCCGGAGACAGGTTCAGGGACATCGTTTCTTCTGGTCCTGGCTGTCCTCCAACCACCATGTATCGCGCGTGGATGCTGTTGTCGCCGCGAATCGCTTTCGTGATCGCAGAGGAAATGAGGGACATCCGATCCAGATCCGCGCCGCTTTCGCCAAGCGTTTTGCCGGTCATGAAATGCTCTGTCTTGTGCTGACTGTCCTCGTACCATTCCAGAAACATATCCAGATAGATGCCTTCGCTTCCGCCGTAGTCCGTCCGACAGAAAAAGCCGGCGTCTCTGGGCATCTCGCGTCCGTTTTGCCAACGATTGTCCAGAAGAAGATACTCGTCTGGTAGATAGCCGATGCTGTCCAACCGAGCTTCCAGCTCGTGAAAAACATCTTCCGCTGTGCGCTGACCGGCATATTTCAGCTTACAGGGATTCTCTGCATCCGGTTCCCAGCGTTCAAATTCAATTTGTTTCATACGTTCTCCTTTTCATCGTTCATCATCTGCCGCCTGCCTTTCCAAACAGGGCTTCCTTGTACGGCGGCGCGTGGACTTCCAGCAGGTATCGTTCGTTTCCGCATTTGTAAAGGCACACACCGCGCTGTGGAAACTTGATGAGGTCGAACTCGCTGTCCTCCAGTTGGAGCATATCCATATACGCGCGCCGGTCAATGGAACCGGCGTTGAACAGGAACTGGTGCGGCGGGATGGAGAAGAGCGGTTTTGTCATCTCACGCATGCCTGGTTGGTCAAAATCTTCGAGGTTCTGGCTTGCCAGCACGAGCGCGGATTCCTTTTTGCGCACGCGCTTGAGCGAGTTGCGGATGTACTCGATCGCAACCGGGTTCGAGAGCCAGATATAGAGTTCATCCAGCGCCGCAACCGTGTTGCCCTCGGTGAGCAGCTTGTCCGACATATACGACAGCAGGTTCAAGAGGATCGTGCTTCGCACGTTCTGCGCCACAGACAGCAGACCTTTCACACCGAACACCAGAAAGCGCGTCGAGGTCAGATTCGTGTGGCCGTTGAAGAATTTCGAGTCCGCGCCGCGGCACATGGAGTGCAGCCCCAGCAGGATCTGCTGGAGCGTTTCTCTGGTGTAGAGCTGCGGCTTCGTTTCATCAAAATTCTCGTACTCGATCTCGATAAAATCATACAATTCTGAGAGAATGGGGTAGTCCTCCGGCCGCATCTGCGAAAAGTCCGTGTCCTCTGTGATGCCCCATTCCGTGTATAGTTTGGTTAACATAATTTCAATCGTATCGATCTGCGCCGTCGTAAAATCCTTGTAGGTACGGAAAACATCTTTCAGGAAGGAGGTGTGCTGGGCAAGCCTCGTGGACTGCCGGAACGCTTTCGGCGCATCCACGTCATATGGATCAGCATCGGTGTCCCACCGGCGTGGTTCCAAGAGATTGATCTTGTAAGTGCCTTCTACAATATCCGCAAAGCAGCCGCCGAGCGCCTGACACAGTTCCCACTGCTCGTGCTCCACGTCCAGCGTAATAACAGATTTTCCAGCTTCGAGAAAGTTCAAAAGCAATAGCTTCATGAGGTAGCTCTTGCCCTGACCGGAATTGCCAAGAATCAGCACGTTGGCAGAGGTTTTATCTTCGTCGCGCTGGTCGAAGTCTACTACGATGTTGCTGCCGTACTTGTCTTTCCCGATGTAAAAGCCTTTTCGGTCCGTTTTACCGGAATAGTTGAATGGGAACAGATTTGCGACCGAGCTGGCTGGCAGGACGCGCTCATACTCTGTGCCAAGCACATTGAATCCGACCGGGCTGACGGCGCAGAAGCCTGCCTGCTGGCGGAGCTTTAGTCTGTCCACGTTCAGCTTCGAGCGCATGAGCTCGACCTCCACATTCGTCTGCAAAATTTGCAGCTCCTGCATATCTCCCGCGATCATTTCGATGTAGACAGCGCAGTGCAGCAGCGGTTCTTTGTTTCGGTGCAGGGAACCAATGAGGTTCGCCACGTCCTGCAAATTGCTCTCCGCTTCCACTGACCGCTGCAAATCCTGTGAGCTGCCGCGGTTCATGCGGTTACGGATCTCGGCATTGTGGACGATCTTTCGTTCTTCGAGCGGCGAGACAAGGCGCGTGTAGATATGAAGCGTCACGCCGTGCTTTTCGCCCAAATGCCGCAGGATGGCAAGATCGTCGGTCGATGTTGGGTACTCACGCAGCGCCCAAATGCAGCGGAACGTATTGCCGCAGATGTAATAGCCGGTTTCAAATTTCACGATGCTCGGCGCGATCATATCCAGAAACGCTTTGAGATTTTCAGTTTCCCCGTCCGGTTTTCGTTTGCGCTTAAAAAGCCCCACTAGATCACCTCCAGAAACCGCTGACCGTCGTAGTCCTCGAAGCGCTCCGTTGTGGTGTTCTGCTCGAAATAGATGGCAAGCAAGCGCTTGAGGTCTTCCTTCCCGGCGCGGCGCGTGGTGAAGCCGTTGTCGCGGAATTTTGTTTCAATGGTGGAAAGCAAGGTGTACGCCGTATCTGGCTTTTCGTTCTTGAGACGCACGGCGAGATAGAATTCCCGCGCCAGCGTCATCTGCACCTGCTTTTCATCCAGAAATGCACGATCCTGTTCTAGCAGCTCCCGAATCGCGGGGTTCTGTTCTGCCTGCATCCGGTCGTGGTAAAAGAGGCACGTCGCGTTAAAGCTCTCGCGGGAGTTCATTGCCAGCAGCTCGACACCGGCCTGCGCGCTGAGTGTATTTTGGAGCGCACGGATCTTCGCGCTGACTGCGCCAGCTGGGAGGACACTGATGTTCGTGGGCTTGATGATGTAAAAAACAAGATCACCGGCATCCGTGGAAATGCAGTAGTCTGTAATCTTCTGAATGCCCATGAGCTGCTGGGTGGACTGCCGCCGCTTGTCTTTCTTCTGTTTTTTCATGTCGGGTCCTCCCACTCGAAAATTTGCTGCTCCGTGATGTAAAAGCTCACGACGAACGAGAGAAAGTCCAGCACGCTGAGTCCGTCCAGGTGAATGGACAAAAACGCATACGCCGCCACCAGCACCATTGGCAAAAACAGCCCAAGCTGTGTCAGCGCAAGAACTGCAATGAGCAGCCCAATGCCGATGACGGCTAAGTCCCGAAGCTGCCAGAGCCAGAGCGTGGCTTTGGCGTTCAGGTTATCGGGGTAAATGTAAATACGATCACCTCCATGAACGAAAAAGCGCCGCCGCAGAACATCCTGCGACGGCACTGGTGGTTATTTTTCTGGTTGCGGCTGCGCCGCTTTTAGCTCCTGCACACGCGCCAGATCGACGAAGTGGGTAGCATAGCTCCGCTCGATCTCCGGACTGCCGCTTTTGCTGAATTGCAGTGGAATGACCGGCTTGTGACCGGTCCCGCTTCTCTTGCGGACACCCCAGCGTTTGTAATAGCAGAAGGACGGCTTCAAACCATGTGCCTGCGCATACACGCGCATCTGGTGCAGCACGAAGGACAGCCGTTTCAGGTTGGCATTGCACACGGCTTCGAGATACCGCACTCGTCCAAACCGCCAATCCTCATATTTCTGTTTCGGCAGGATGCCCGTGTCGATGAGCACATCCACCGGCGCGGCATAACCGCGCGATTGAAGTTGATGGTACATGGAGCTGTGGATCTTGCCGGTCAGCTCTTTTTCGTTCATGCGCCGCACCTCCCATCTGCAATTTCAACTATACCACAGCGCGTCCGCAAATGCAAAAGCAGAAGCCGCAGGCGGTACCTGCGGCTTCCGGCTACGCGGTTATTCTTCTTCGGCATCCATGTCCGGTTCGTCGGATTCTTCTGTCTCCAGCTGCACGGCAGGGTCTTCCTCGTCCTGCTCCAGCGCATCCTCGATCAGTCCGATGATGAACTGCTTCTGTTTGAGGTTGTTCTTTTTGAGATACGCTTTCAGTCGCTCGAAGAGTTCTTCCGGAAGCTGGATTGCCATCGTTCTCATATCGCCTGTCATTTTTGTTCCTTCTTTCATTTTGTAATAATCTGTGATAAGCTGTTCTACGAATTCGCTGAGTGTCTTGCCGGATTGCTCCTGCTCTAGCCGCACACGCGCGTGGAGATCTGCCGGAATCATAGCGCACAAGTTCTTTTTATCTGCCATTGGGCCTTGTCCTTTCCTTTTTGATTTGCAAAGCAAGCATACTGTAAGCTTTGGCACAAAGCTATTCATCAGAAGCAACAAAGAAGCGGCGCAGAATGAAGCATATTACAAGCACATCTCGCCGGAAAATGTATGCTCATGCTGGCTGCGGAACGCCTGCAGCGCCTGTGCGGATTCCCGGTATTCTTCTTCGGTTGGATCACAACCGTTCTCAATGGTATAGTCGCGGATCTGCTCCAGCGTCCAGCCCTCGGTGAGTTTCGCCGCCGCACCGCGCAGTTCAAAGTAATTGAACACGAACTGCTCTCCGTAGTTGAACAGGCTCGCTGCGGTCGGCTCACCTTGATACTCCTTGATGAGACGCAGTTCCACATAGGAGGCATCATAAAGGTCGCGTGCCTTTTCCGTGCCGTCCTGCTCCAACTCCTGTGCATACTGCGTCCACTTCTCCATGGCCTGCGCTGTCACGTCCGGCAGCAACTCCTTGACCATGACTTCAAATTCATTCTTCTGCATGATGATCTCCTTGTGCTTGGCTTCGTTCGTCATCAACCTCCATTGCGGCAACTGCTTGCAGGCTTTTCATAATGAATTCCACGCACGGCACAGGAACGCTGTTGCCGAGGGCGCGGTATCTGGCCGAGTCTGACGCGCCGGGAATATTTGTCCAACCGTCTGGAAAGCCTTGTAATCTCTCGCACTCCAAAGGCGTGAGTCTGCGAATGAGCTGCGCATGCTGCCGATCCGGTTCTACGACCAGATCCGTTGCATCCTTGGCCTGCCGTGCGCTCTGCGTGCTGGCAATATCATCATTTTTGAATTCGTCCACACGCTGCCGCGCATAGACCGCGTGGCGGTCTACAGTTGTAATCGTGTATGCAAGATTTTCTTGATATCCACAGCCGTTGCCGCCGTTTTCCGGCTGGCGGTCGATGATATTGCCGACGATACAGTAGACTTCGTTTGGCTCCTGCACCAGCGGTGTGTTGCCGCCGCCTGTACCATAGCGTGCTGTGACCGTTGGACTGACTTCGCCGGACTCCCGGATACGGGCATCAACACCATGATTCTCATATACCAAGGGTTGATGTCCCTTTTCGCTGGCGCGAAGTGTGCCGGTCATATTCTCGCACACGTCCATCCGTTGCCCGCCCTGATCGTGCAGGCACATGACGGACGGCATACAGTTTCCGCTGGGACTGCCCTTGAGCGTCGGAGCTACTTCTTCTGCGTAACCAATTGTTCCAGCAGTCACACCGGCGCCTGCGGAAAAGGAAGCAATGAACGTTTGCTGCTTCATCCCCGGTTGCGCACCGAGCGCACCGGCAATGTTGTGCAAATCGCGCACCTCATCACGCTGGTTTTGTGCAAAGGCAACGGGCTCGTCACTTAGATTCTTTTTCCCTCTGCCGTTCGTCGAGCCAATCAAGCCAGCTTGTATCCGTAAAGCAGTGTCTAATGCCTTCGGCAATGGCTTGCCACGTTCCTCCGCCCGGCGCAGGATTCCGAGACACGCCGCAGTAGTCAAATAATACTTTTTCGGCGGATGCGCCTGCAAGATCTGCGACAAGAAAGATTCTATGGCGTCTCTGGGCGAGGGCCCAGTATTCCGCAGCCAACACCCGCCATGCAAGGCTGAACGTGTCGTCCACTCGTATTGCCCCAACAGGTTTCCAGCGTCCGAAGAGAGGTCGAGGAACTGATAATCCGGGGCGATGTAGTCTAACAATTTCCTCCAGGACAGTCCGGAAATCCTCCCCGTGCGACGAGCCTGAGCTGAAGCAGCCTGGGACATTATGAACAGAAATCAATTATGCAAAGTACTTTCTCCAAAGAGCAGTAAAACAGAGCAAATTGCCCTGTTTCGCTGCGCATAATATTTGGAATTTTAACCAAGCGAGGAAAGCCAATCAATTAACTCAGTATCCTGTTCCCAATGAGATGCCTTTGGGAGATCAAGATGAGCTGTTGCTTTCTCCAAAACAGCTCGCTTGGCTTCGTTGTCTGCTCTGGCGTAAACCTCTGTAGTAGAAATATCGGCGTGCCCTAGATAGTCTTTAATGTAGACCGGGTTCACATTTGCTTGTACCAAATGCATGGCCTTTGTATGCCGGAAGACATGCGGAGAAATTTTTGTGGGCATTCCTGTGGATAGCTCTTGTGCCATTTCAGCATACTTTTGGACAATGTATGTTACTCCGGAACGGGTCAACTTGTGCCTGCGCCCATTCCAAAACAGCGGAAGTTCCGGGGTGGCGCGTAGATCAATATGGTTTTCTTGGAGATATCCCTGCAACAATCCAGCAGTTTGCTTCATCAGCGGCACTGTGCGGACTTTTCCGCCCTTTCCGTGCAATGTAATAACTGCCGGAAAGTCTAACCGTATGTCACGCAGGCGAATATTTACAAGTTCACTAACACGGGCTGCTGTATCATACAGGACAGTGAGCAGAACAAGATGCCTCCGACCTTTCTTTGTGGAAACATCAGGCATGGACAACAGAAGCTTTAAATTTTCCGGTGTCATATATTTAGCTTGCGGCGTTGGAGCTACCATACTCGGAATTTTGAGGATCTGGAGGCAGTGTTCCATATAGCTGGGTTCTTCCGTCATAACATAATCGAAAAAAGCGTGGATCGCGCAGAGTCGTTGGTTGTATGTAGACGGTGACGATCCTCTGGCATCGGTTAGCCACAGGAGATAATCCTCAATGCACTTTTTATCAAGTTTGGACAATGTCAGCTTTGCAATATTTAAGCCCTTTTCGTCTCTGCAAAAAATCAGGAGCAGTTTGAAGGTATCTCGGTAAGAACGAATCGTATTGCTGCTTAGATTTCGTTGGACGGGCAAGTAGTGTGTAAGATACTGTGTCAAATATCTGGAAAAGTTAGATGTTTTCATTTGCTACCTCCATCTGCGGAATGAGGGCACCAAATTGGAGTTCCAGATTTGTAACAATATCTGGATACATCTGTGCAGTTAGCTGCAGATACTTTTGCGTTCCGGATAACCCATTATGCCCAAGATATCGTGAAAGGACAGGTAAGGCAGCGGTAATATCTTCACCCGAAAGCACCCAGTTATTAAGGCAATGCACAGCAAAGGTGTGCCGGATGTCATGTGGACGCGGACCGTTTCCTGAACCGTTATAGGGAATTTTCGCTATTCTGAGAATCTGGCGAAATTGAGCATGAATCCAACTATTCCCGTACCTTCCGCTTTTGCTGCGAGAACTTGAGCTTGGAAAAATGAATGCGTCTGCGGACTTTTCCTGAATCTTTTCTAAGTATTCCTTCAATGCCTCGGCAACTGTAGTGGAAAAGGGCACCAAACGGTTTTTGTGGAATTTGGTGTCCAAGATGATAAATACATTTTCTTCAAGGTCTACATCGCGCATACGTAGTTTAAGCAATTCGGAGGTGCGCAGGCCACAGTTAAACAGGATTCGGAACATAACAGGAAGTTGGTACGTTCGAGCAGGATTCTGCTCTGTAAATGCCGTATGATCCGCTGCAATCAGTATTTGTTCAATTTCTTCATCTGTAAATATATAGGCTTTGAAATTACGGTTTTCTTTTGGGAGGGATTTCGGAGGAATTCTGTATGCCGTATAGCCTTTGCGAACTACAAAATCAAGAAACCCATTGATTGCGCTGACATCTCGCAAGATAGTATTGGTCTGCATATTCCGTCGGTTTCCAATATGACTTAGGACGTATTCTTTCGTAAAGGAAATATCCCCATCATCCGGATCGACAAAGTCTTGAAGAAAGCGCCGAATGCACCCTTCGTCAGTTTTCAGACTAAATCCAAGAGCACGCCGCTCTGCCATATATTGCTCCAACAACATTTTGGAAGTCATTTCAGTTCCCTCCGTTCACCATAAGACAATGCACATTTACGCAAAGCCGGAAGGTCTACTTTCGTATAAACAGATGTCGTCTTTGGACAATTGTGACCAAGAATATTGGATATCGTCATAAGGGGTGTCCCGTCATACAAGAGGGTGCTTGCCAGCGTATGGCGCAGGGAATGCGCCGTTTTACGCTTTTTCACCGTCAGTCCGGCATACTTCATATATCGCTTGAGATTTTCAGAAAGAGATGTGCTGGACTGAAATTCGCCGTAAGGATGAATATGGCGGATAAACACATTGTCACAGTCAGAGTCTAAGCGGCCGTTTTTTAAGTAGTCAATAATGGCATCCCCAATGATAGGAAGCAGCGGCAGCGTGTTCGTCTTTTTCGTTTTTTGCTGCGTGTAGGTAATCAGTTTTTGCCGCCAATCCAAGTTTTTGAATTTTAATGCACAGATATCACCAGCCCTCATTCCAAGTAAAACGGCCAGTAGCAGCATTGCATAATCCCTTTTTCCAATCGCATTGCTGCGGTCAATGACAGCCAGCAATTGCCTCACTTCCTCTGGTGTCCATGTTTCTGGGATATTCTCGTCGACATAGATCTTTGGCCTTGGAACACTAGGAGATAGGTCGTCCTCAAGTATGCAGCTTTCATGGAGATAACAAAGGAAATTACGCAAAGCGCTGCTGCATACGTGGATGGTCGCGCGATGATACCGACACAAAGTGGTCATAAAATCCGAAATGTCAGCTGTAGTCAGATTTGAAAGAATAATTCTTCTACCATCTAAAAAGCATAAGAATTGCCGGATCTTTGTTCTTTTGACATCAATTGTTCCGGCTGAATTATTATTTCTCTGACACCACGCAAGGTATTCGTTCAGTAAGTTGGCATATTTCTGCGGAAGGGTATAGTCATGATGACTGTATCGTAATGCGTATCCAAATTGAAAGATATCGTCCAAAAAGCGAATTGAATTGCGCGCATCAAGCTGCTGCCTATTTAATTTTATATTGGCATCGCCGATATTCAACCCAAAACGAGACCTGAAGTACCGCGGTCCGGTTTCTGCATCATAAGCTTGAATTCCATTTTCCGTACAATAGTTGCAAAACCGGCGAAATTCCTTGTCGTGCCGACTGAGTGCTGATGATCTGAAATCCAAGCGTATCAACTCCATGTTTGCCGCATTCATCAGATCAACAATTAAAACTGTTTTCTTGCTGTGCATAGGTTACCTCCTCATATATTGTGGCATTTTCAGTATAGAGGAAAATTATGTACAGCGTTTTCGCATTTTTCAGAGAAAATACAAGATTTTGAAGGGAGAACTGTTCATAATTGCTTACAATTCATAACGTGCCTTATGTATTGAAGCACATAAGGCACGTTCTCCCAGCAAAAGTATCTGGGGCGAACAAGCTTGCCTGTTCGCCCTCGAAGTATGTCTGCATCTCTCATCTCCTTTGTCAGCCGAATCTGCTCCATAAAAAGTCCCGATCTTGCGCCTTGCAAACCGGCACGGGTGCAGCTCGCGATCGAGAGGTCCTGGTTATTCCGAATTCGGAATAATCAAAATTATGCCGAAGAAATAGTTATTCCGAAGTTGCTACATCAAGTCCCATGAATTCGGAACTTTCCACAAAAACTTCGGAATAACAAAACTATACGGTCAAGCAGCATCCGTGCTCAAATCAAGTCAACCCAGACAGTTTCAAGATCATCTCCTCGTTATCAGCCCAGATTTCATCGGGTGCGGGCTTGGCCTTGCGGACAGCATCGGCCTTTTGAATCGCAGCCCGCTTCATCTCGGTGTCCGCATGGGCGTAGATCATCGTAGTTTCAACCTGTGCATGGCCAAGATACTGCGAAAGCAGCACCATGGGCATTCCAGACTGGTATAAGTGCATTGCCCGTGTGTGCCGCATCATATGCGGGTGGATGTGTTCCGGGACTTCCGGGCAAACAAGCTTCGCCATGCTTCCGTATTTTATAAAGAACGCAGATACCGTATCGGGAGACATTTTTTGCTGTGTCCCATGAATCACAGTGAAGAAAAGTGGTGCTTCACTGTGGTAATCTGCGGTCGGATGAAACTTGCGCAGATATTGCTTGCAATGCTGAACCGTCTTGCTGAGCAGTGGGACTGTGCGGATTTTGCGCCCTTTTCCGTGCAGATACGCAATCGGGTGTTTTGCGTCAAGGCGCAGATCACAAACTTTCATATCGAGAAGCTCACTGCACCGGGCTGCGGTATCGTACATGAGGATCATGAATACCAGATTCCGCAAATCTTTGGGCTTGGATGGATCAGGCTGCTGAAGCAGTGCAGTCAATGACGGTTCGGTCAGAAATTCAACGATCCGCCCATGAGACTCCTTGGAGGGGATGTTGCAGGCGGAAAGGTACAGTGCCGTTTGTGTGCAATCAATCTGTCCAGCAAAATCCAGAAAAGACCGCAGTGCCATCAAGCGCTGGTTGCGGGTAGAGGCACTGCATCTCCGCGCATTTTCCAACCAGGCCAGGAAACCGAGAATGGCGTCCCGGTCAATGCGGGAGAAAGTCAATTCGGTGGCTCCAATTCCCATCTCATCTCTCATATAAGCTACAAAAAGATTGAGCGTCTGTCTGTAGGAGAGAATCGTATTCTCACTGAGGCAGCGCTGCTTGGGCAGATAGTCCAAAAGGAAACGCCGAACCACATCAAAAAAATCATTCATCGGCCCTTACCTCCGGCAAGAACGCTTCAGCAGAAGAAAACGCGAATCCGGACATCTCCTCCAGCAAACCGGGGACCAGATGGATGTAGTAGTAAGTGTCCGAGAGCTGTGCGTGGCCCATGTATGCACTCAGATAGGGCAGCATGGCGTTCAGGTCTTTGCCCTCACGCATCCAGCGATACAGCCTGTGGGTAGCGAAAGTATGACGAAAATCATAAAGACGCGGGGAACGGCGGCCAGTTCCTGTAATGGCGGCTTTCTTCAAAACCTGGCGGAACGTCTTCTCCAGCCCCCTCTTTCCGTAAAAGCCGCCCTCAGAGTTGGGGAAGAACGGCTCACGTTCTGGCATAACGGAGGCTACGATGGCGCTGCAATCTGAGAGCATCTGCGTCACATCTTCTGCCATCATAACAATGCGGCTCCTGTGCTTCTTGCTCTCCATAATGTTCAGCCGCCCAATTTCCAAATCTACATCGCTTACTCGAAGCTTTCTGGCCTCAGCCGGACGCAGACCGCAGCAATACATCAGCTTTACCATAGCCGGGATCACATATTGCCGTACCGGGAAACCGCCTCTCGGTTTCAAATGGTCGAAAACATCCCAAATTGTCAGGATGTCGTCCTCGGTATAGATGTACGGAGCGTAAGGAGCATCTTTCCTGGCAATATCCGGCGGCAGAACGTAGGCGGCCTCACCGTTGCGATTCAGGTATCTGGCAAACTCGCGCACCGGCATCATGCGGTTGCGGAAGGTATTGTTGCCCTCTGTATTCTTTTTCGTAGCCCAAGCCAGGCAAAGCTCCTCGGTCAGAAAGTTTTCTTCAGGAAAATGCGTCATGCAAAAGCGGTCAAAGTCCCGCAAGAGGCGAGAGGATTCCAGATAACCAAACCCCAATGCGTTTTTCTGCGCGATAAAGTCCTCGATTCGGGCAGCAAAGCAGCTCTCAAAGGTGTACGTCATTTCAGCCCCCCGCCTTTCTGTGGGAGAGCAGGGGCAACGCACACTGCTTCAGTCCTTGCTCATCAATAGACAGATACAGCTTCATAGAGTCCATATCCCTGTGGCCGAGAAGCTGCTGGATCAGTTCAAAGGATACCTCATTCTGGAGCAGTCTTGTCCCAAATGTCCGGCGAAGCGCGTGAAAGGCACGACGTTTCGCCGGAATTCCTGCCAGCTTCATGTGCTTGGAAACAACCCCGCTGGCAGAACGCGCGTCAAGCGGGCGGATCACTCCCGTATGGCACAGGAAGATATTCGGAAGCGCGGAATCCGGGCGGCCATTGAGAATATAATCCGCAATCGCGTTCCCGCTTTCTGCTTCCAGTGGAAGGGACAGCGGTTCACCAGTTTTGTGTTGAACCAGACGAATTTCCCTCGCCCTCCAATCAATGCTACCCAGTTCCAGCCGAACAACGTCACAGGCCCTCAAACCGCTCTGCGCAGCCAGTACCATCATGGCATAATCCCGTTTCCCAATGGCCGTAGTCCTGTCCGGATGTTCCAGCAGATATTCCAGTTCATCCTCAGTAAAGCCCTCATGGAACATTTTTCGGGTTGCCATAAGTTCCGGCAGAGACTGACTCAGGTCAGTGATTGTCAAGTTACGTTCAAATAAAAATCTCAGAAACAGCCGCACAGAAAAAATTGCTGAACCAAGTCCACCGGCGTAATGCGCTGCAAAACTGGTAACACACCCATTTACATTTATCAGAGTGAAATCCGCCAAAGAGCGGAACCCATGATCCTCCATTTCAAACAAGAACCGACGTATAGCGCTCCTGGCGACATTGCGTGTAGTCTCAGCCATGCTTTCGCTTTGTTTGGTGTGTGTACAAAATTCTCTTAAAAGTGAGTTGAACGGCTCAACAAGTTCCCGTTGCCCCCAGTTTGGAACCTTCGCCAAAGTAATATGACCTGTCTGGTGCATCTCCTGTATCCAATACGCAGCCTTGCGCAAGTTTTGATATGAGCCTCTGCCAATTTGCCCGTACTCATATTGAATCCGTTTCTCTGCAACGATCTGATCCAAAATTTCTCCCGAAAATCGATCTGTCCCAGATTCATAGTGTCGATTCAAGATGATCGCCAGACCTTCGTTCCTGTAATGGCCAACTGTTGCGTCAGTAAGGCCAAGTTCCAACATCGCGCTGTTGGTTCTCCAGACCAGCGCGTAAATGTTATCCAAATCCGCAAGCTGCTCTGGAGTTGGTGTGTCCTTCCAGATGCTTTGTCGTGGTCGCCGCAATGCAGGCATCCAAGGGGACAACGGCGGCAGATCCACTGAGCCTTTTTCTGCACAATGTTTTAAGAGTTCGCATCCCCTGCGGAGCAGTCTCCACTTCCAGACCGAAAATGCCCCTTGATCAAAAAATTCACGCTGTTCAAGTAAAAATGCATCTAACATTTCAGGGGCTGCGCAAAGAATACCTTTTGCTTGAAAGTGGCGGATGACGCAGCCAATGCCGGTGTGGGTATATGCGTGCAGACTTTTGCCGCTTATACCTTGGTCAGATAAAAGTTCCAATATTTGCGTAGCGGTTGCAACCAAATCAATCGTTTCCATAGTCCTCCTCCTGTATCTTTGATGGCAGGCTGTGTTGCCTGCGCTCTCATTATACAGGTTTGGCGGACGCTTTTGTTATTCCGATGTTTTTGTGGAAAGTCCAGGATTTATGGGACTTGATGCAGCAACTTCGGAATAACTATTTCTTCGGCATAATCCTGACACGGACTGCCCCCGCAGATGATGCCCACGGGCGGTAGGTCCGCGCCATTGAGCTTTGTAATATCTCCGACATGAACCATGTCGGGGAAGTGTGTTTTTGTGACTTCGATGGGGAACGGCTCGATCTCCGAAGCCCACACGGGTGTGATTCCGTTTCGCACCGCAGCCAGCGGAAAGCCGCCGATGCCATCAAACAGGCTGCCCATTGTCAGTTCCGGCATTTACATTCCTCCAAACTGCGGTTCTTCACTGTACTGCCGCAGTTCGTCCAGAGACGCTGCCATGAAATCATGTACACGCATCGCTCCGCCGAGAAAGTTGGGTGAGGTGTCTTCCGTCAGGTCGATCCGGTCCGCACCGCCGAAGTCAATAGGCTGCCTGGTCAGCACCGTGCCGCCGTGGTTGACCACTACGAGCGGCGCAATATAGCAGAAATTTCCTGTATCGCAGCTTTCATAGAGGTCATACGCATAAAGGCCCTCCGGCACTGCCGCGCGCGGGATTCTTCCGTTTGAAAAGAGCGCAGGACGATCCAGCACCTCAATCATGTCTAAGCCTTCATCTAAAAAGCTCGTATCCATACCTTCACCTCCATCATGCCGCAGCCGCCTTTGCTACGGTATTTGTGATG
>ENA-OPCP01001145-OPCP01001145.1-human-gut-metagenome-genome-assembly--contig:-NODE-1145-length-18068-cov-2.560651_pt1 | contig 18068 bp, 10 predicted proteins | sample MGYA00241563_ERZ501477 | MGnify/ENA primary metagenome ERZ501477 (study PRJEB25962, sample SAMEA2042572) | human gut metagenome | biome: human gut; feature: human-associated habitat; material: faeces... | reverse complement strand
CCGTCGTAGTCTCCACCACCAGTGTCACTGCCGGTGTCATCGCCGCCATTATCATAACTGCCGTCATCACCACTGTTATCATAATCGCCACCGCCGCCATAATCTCCGCCGCCATTATCATAACCGCCATCATAACCACCGTTATCATAATCATTGTCATAATCATAATCGCCGCTGTTATCCGTACTGCCGGAGGTATTATCGCCGGACCATACAAAAGTGTCATTTGCATTTGTGGTATCAGTGTCCTGTGTCGTAGTCTTGGCTGCATCATCCAGCTTACTTTCTCCGCCGACGATCTCAAGTATCTTATTACTGCGGGCCACTACCTCAGAAGACGGAGTATAATCCTGATCATCATACAGGAACTTGTGAAGTTCAACTACATTGTTCTCAAGATCAGTAGGAACAATAATACTTCCCTTGATATTGGAGAATTTAAACTTCTGCGGGAATCCCGTACTGTCTGTAAATTTATATCCGATCAGAGTCGGAATAAGTCCCAGAATATCCTGCTTTGAAAGAGATGTTGTAACCATCGGGAATACATCATCCATAATCTTAAAAATAGAAGAAAGACCCGCTATCTTCGCCTTGTCAAAGAGCATTCCAAGTACTCGTCTCTGACGCTCTGTACGTCCCATATCCAGACTTGCAGTATAACGGATACGGCAATAGGATGTCGCCTGTACGCCGTTCAGATGATAAGTTCCTACAATTGCTTCCTGATCTTCCGGCTTTGGCTCCGGTTTCTCGAGCGGAGTGTAGTCTTTTCCTGTCAGCTTGGATGTTTCCACGCAATAGTTATTCATATGTTCAATTTCCGCATAAGATAACGGAATATCAAGACCGCCAAGATCATCTATCACTTCTACAAGTGCGGAAAAATCAGCCGTCGCATAATCGGAAATATCCAGATCCAGGTTTGTATTTAACATGGTGATCGCCTGTTCCGGACCACCCAGCGCATAGGCTGCATTTGCCTTCGTATAGGTATCATCTCCAACATTGAGAAGTGTATCTCTGTATACGGAAACCATACGCACTTCTTTTGTATCGTTGTTTACACTCACAATGATCATGGTATCACTGTTCTGTGCAGAATACTGGGAGCCTTCCCCTCTGGTATCAATACCAAACAGCACATAGGTCTTGTATCCTGTCATCTTTGGTGCTTCCTGGTTTACGACTATTTTTTCCTTTTTCAGTTCCGGCTGCTCGATCTTATCCAGCCTGGAAGAAATCTGTCCATACACATACAGCCCGCCAATAAACAGCAGCAGTACAATGATCTCAAGCACAAACAGTACTTTTTTCTTTTTTCCTGGTTTAGCCATGACTTTTTCCCCTTATCTTAATATGCATTTTTGTTTATAAATCCCTTGAAAAATGTAAGGAATATAATCTTGATATCCAGCCCTATGCTCCAGTTTTCAATGTAATAAAGGTCATATTCGATTCTTTTTCTTATGGATGTGCCTCCGCGGTAACCATTCACCTGAGCCCAGCCGGTAAGTCCCGGGCGAACCTGATGTTTCACCATATATCTCGGGATTTCTTCTCTGAATTTCTCTACAAAAAACGGCCGCTCCGGTCGTGGTCCCACAAGGCTCATGTTACCCTTCAGTATGTTGAAAAGCTGTGGCAGTTCATCAATACTGGTGTGACGCATAAACTTTCCGATGGGTGTTACTCTTGGGTCATTCTTTACTGTCCATGCCTTCTCTTCCGATTCCGGCTGTACTTCCATGGAACGGAACTTATACATCCGAAAAGTCTGGTTATGAAGTCCAACCCTCTCCTGTTTATAGATCAGTGGTCCCGGTGATGTCAGCTTAATGATAGCACACATTAACAGCATCAGCGGTGAGGTTACTATGATTCCAACAATAGATCCTGCAATGTCCATCGCCCGCTTGACCAGTGCGTTGAATGTATTGTTCAACGGTACATAACGGATATTGATAACCGGAAGTCCCAGTATATCTTCTGTGTATGGTTTTGTCGGAATGATCTTATTATAATCCGGGATAAACTTGGTGTGTACTCCGGATTTTTCACACAGTGCTACAATCTCTTCCAGGCGGTAATATTCACTTAAGCCCAGAGTGATCGCTATTTCATCCAGCCGGTTCTCCGGAAGTATTATATTCAGATTGGCAATCCTTCCAAGAACTTTGATTCCCTTGTACTCTGTTCCTGCCGGAACATTGTCATCCAGTATTCCGCGGATCACATATCCCCACTGAGGATTGGCAAGAACTCTGTCAATGTATTCCTCTGCTGCGCGGCTGTATCCCACACAGATCATCTGTTTCTGATTCAGTCCCTTCTCTCTCATATCTCTCAGAAGAGCGAAAATCAACATTCGGGCACACCACTGAAGCACAATATTGATTACATAAAACATAATATAAGTAGAACGGGAAAAATCGCTCTCATCTATCATGTAAAATGTAAACATCAGAATAAGGAGCCCAAGCGAGTTGGCCTTTACAATATTAGCCAATACAAGCCGACGCCCCTGCATCCGCATGGGAGTATACAATGTGAAAGCCTGATACAACAACAGATAAACCGGTACAATAAAAACCAGCATCAGCATATACTGCTGAAAGCTTCTGGTTCTGACTGCTGTTGCTGCCATAGGACCAACAAAACGGATCAGCCATGCCAGAAAATATGACAGTACCAGTACAATTGCATCAATGATCATATGGAGACGACTGAAATTCTTTTCATTGTCCTTTAGCAATCTTTTGTCACCTCATTTTTTTATCGTTTCTATATTATAATAGTTGTTTTATAAAAGCAATAAAAATTTATCTTTCTTTCTTATCATCCGCACAAACGCCTGAAGATATTCACCCACAATTCAACTTGAATCCTAAAATAGTTTGACAGATTTTGAAATTTAAAAGGTATTTTATGATTTTTTTTGCTGATCTGGAATCCATTCTTAATTCCCGCAATATACTCTCTTCCGAATCCTTTCAGCGTAAAAAACAGAATTTTGATTCCAAATCCTGCAACAAGAAACGGAAGATTGATAATAATCTGTAACACCGGCATATTTTTGTATATCAGATAAATATTATTTCTGGAAGAATACCGGATCTTGAACTGATTATATCTGGATCCGCTGGTACCGCTTCCCACATGGTATACCATGGCATCAGGTGCATACCAGTTTTCATATCCGTAGATCCTGGCCCGGTATCCCACGTCCATGTCCTCCAGATATGCAAAATGTTCTTCGTCAAAATATCCCAGTTCATCAAAAATCTTCTTTCTGTAAATAGCAGCTCCTGCGCAGGAAGCAAAAATCTTCTCTTCCTTTTCATAGGTATGGATATCTTTCCCCTTACCTCTTGCATAAGCCCATCCAAGCGCGCAGTAATAGTTTCCTGCATCATCCAGCCTGTCCCTGTCATGAAACTGAATCATTCTGGCAGCACAGGAGAAAGCTTTGGGATGCCTTTTGATGGCTGACAGCATTTCTTCTATAAAATTCTCCGTTACTTCAATATCATTATTTAAAAGCAGTACATAAGGTGAGCGTGATGCTCTGATCCCTTCATTGACCGCTTTACAGAATCCGAAATTCTCCGGCAGTTCGATCAGATGGACCCATGGATACCTTGCAGCAACAAAAGCACAGCTTCCGTCATTGGATCCATTATCCACAAGAATTACATCAAAATTGCTTACAGTCTGACACTCCAGACCTGCAAGTACGCCATCCAGATAAGCCATCCCATTAAAATTCGGAATGATCACTGATACTTCCTGCATGATTTCCTCCCTGTCTTCTCTTTTTTCTGTCCTGCTTCTGTCTCCATTCCCGGGATTGGCTTCAGAGAATAATTCCATTTGGTAAGAGACAGGTTTTTGTTATAACAGGGATCTCCGTTTTTGAGAATGTCTATCCAGTGACATCGCATATATTCAATCTCCGTCTGAAAACGGCGCACTTTCTCCTTGCTGTCCTCAGCTCCTCTGGTCTTTGATTCCATATGATAAAGCTTCGCATAGGGATCATATACGATCAGATAGCCATTTTTTCTTACTTTCAGGCAAAGATCCACATCATTAAATGCCACAGCCAGTTCTTCTGTAAATCCTCCTGCCTGCTCAAAAACCTCTTTCTTCATCAACAGACAGGCGGCAGTCACTGCACTCATATCCTGAAGAAGGGATGCCTTATGCAGATAGCCGGTACGGTCCGCAGGCATATCTACGAACATATGCCCCGCAATACCGCCCATTCCGATCACACATCCTGCATGCTGGATTGTATTATCCGGATAAATGAGCTTTGCTCCGACACCGCCCACTTCCGGACGCTGACACACTCCAAGCATTTCTTCCAGCCAGTCCGGATTGATAGATTTTACATCATTATTCAGAAAAAGCAGATATTCTCCCTTTGCATGCGCCGCAGCAAAGTTATTGATGGCAGAATAATTAAATTCTTTTCCCCATCTCAAAAGATGGATCTTACGGTTTCCGGAAAGCTCTTTATAATATCGGAAAATCTCATCAGTGGTACTGTTATTCTCCACGATTATAATTTCAAAATTCTGATAACCGGTATTCTTCTCCAGCATTTCCAGACAGGTCTGAAGAGTCTCTTTCTCGTCTTTGTTTGGTATGATAACAGACACCAGAGGTTTTCCCTGCACCGGATATTTCACCCGGTAAAAGCCCAGATCCTGTGTATGGCTTACCTCGCCTTTTGTACCTGTTCTCTCAAGATGAGCTTCTATTGCTCTCTTGCCGGCTTCAAATGCGTACATTTTACTGGCAGGATTATCTGCAGTGGAGGCTTTGTGTGTTCTCCAGTGATACAGGATTTCCGGAACATGTAAAACCTCTCCGGCATTCTCCGTACAGCGGAAGATAAAATCGTAATCCTGAGCTCCGTCGAATTCTTTCCGGAAACCTCCGGCCTTTTCTACAATACTCTTTTGCACTACAAAAAAGTGGCAGATATAATTATTGGAACGCAGGAGATCCAGATTAAAATCCGGTTTCAGATGTGGCTGAAAATGCTCGTCCAGTTCTGTTGTAACCTTATCCTCGTCTGTATAAAGCGCATCTGCCTGCGGATGATCCTGCAGTATTTTCACGATCTCATATAATGCATTGGGTGCCAGCAGGTCATCATGGTCAAGAAGCCCCACAAATTCACCTTTTGTCATTGCAAACGCGCGGTTTGTATTCTCTGCAATGCCAAGGTTCTCTTTGAGATTGCAGAATCTTACCCGGGAATCTCCGGCTGAATATTCTGCCAGTACTTTCTGCATCTCCTCATTGTCAGGACTTGCATTTACGATACACAGCTCCCAGTTTGAATAAGTCTGAACGATCAGTGATTCTATCATCTGTCTCAAAAATTCTACAGGTGTCTGATAAGCCGGAACTGCAATGCTGATCAGCGGTGAATAATCAAATTTCTGTTTCCTCTGTGTTTCCAGTGTTTCCTCCGTCGGAATGTAAGCCCGGTACCATAGACCATATGGTACTTCTTCCGGTTCAAAACGTTCATGCAGCCTGATCCAGAATTCCTTTGGTCCATAATGCTTCATGTAGCGGAACCCTTTCCGGATCGTATAGGGGGAAAGCTTCCTGAACATTTTCGTCCACTGGATTTTTCCTCCTGCAGATGGTTTTTTACTCATATGATAACCTCGATTTTTACTATGATTTTTTATTTTAACATTGTATGATATTTTTTGCAAGAAAGGAGAGAAATGTGTTATACTGTTATTGTTTTTATGTTATCGTTTTTATGTAACTGTTCACATACAATGAACAGTTACTTTTCAACATTCTTATGCACAGGAGTATTATATACCATGATGATAAAGAAAAAAAGAATCACTGCAGCCCTGCTGGCTCTGGGACTTGGTGCTGTCACCATGTTTTCACAGTTTCCGGTATCTGCTGCTGAAGAAACAGCTCAGAATACAGACGCCGCCGCACAGACAGCAGATCCGTCTGTCGTAGTCACCAACGGTATCGACGGATGGCCCCAGGCTTCCGATATTTCGTCTGCCGCAGCAATTGTAATGGAAACTTCCACTAACACAGTCCTGTATTCCAAAAATGCAGATCAGCCCCTTTACCCTGCAAGCGCAGTCAAGATCATGACCTGCCTGGTTGCTCTTGAGAACAGCAGTCTGGATGAACAGGTAACCATGACTGCAACCGGTGTTTCCGGTGTTACTGACGGAGGAGCCAATATTTCCTCACAGTTAGATGAGGTTTTCACCATGGAACAATGTTTATATGCCATCATGGTTGCCTCTGCCAATGATATCGCACTGCAGGTAGCTGAACATGTGGGAGGTTCTGTGGATGCTTTTGTACAGATAATGAATACCCAGGCACAGGAACTTGGCTGCACCAATACTGTCTTTACCAATCCTACCGGTCTTCCTGATGAGAACCAGCATATCACCGCCCATGATATGGCTCTGATCATGGAAGCAGCTATGGCAAATGACACTTTCCGCACCATTGCAGCAACTACTTCCTATACACTTCCGGCAACAAATGTTTCCGGCGGTGAACGTGTACTTACAAACAATTTTACCATGATAAACAGCACCAGCGACGGTTATTATAAACCCTGTATCGGCGGTAAGGAAGGGTACACAGAAGCTTCCGGAAGTACCCTGGTATGTGAAGCTTCCAAAAATAACATGAAGCTGGTATGCATTGTATTAAATGGCGCATCCGGTGTTACCGATAATGAAGCGATCGCGCTTCTCAATTATGGTTTTGACAATTTTGCACCCCTTACCATCGCAGACGATGATTTTAACCGTCTTTCCGGTGGTACAGTCATTGCGCCAAACGGTGCCACAGAAGATAATCTGACCACAGAAGATACTTCTTCTGACGGACAGATCACACGCCAGTATTACTTTGGAGGAACTCCTGTAGGAACTGCGATTCTGGAAGACGCAGAGCAGCAGACAAATGATGCCGCAGTAACCGGTCAGAAGAATATGGAGGCAGCACAGGCATATTCTGCTTCCCATACAACTGCTCCTTATTATATCATCGGGGCGATCGGGGCAGCATTCCTGCTGTTTTTCCTGTTCCTGATGGTCAAAGTGATCAAATCCTGAAGTCTACTTCTGAATACCAGACAGTAACCATTTCTTTGATAGATAAAATAGATAAATTTAAGGGACTTCCGCAAAAGCTTTTCATGCGGCAGTCCCTTTATTTCTTTTAAGGCAAGATTAAAAATGCCCAGCAGGCAAATGGCGAAATCACCAGCAGTACAGTCAGTACTCTGTATATCAGACTCCGCAACTTTTCATTTTTCACTGTTTTTGTCAGAATATTATTCCAGCCCAGCGTAACAAAGTACATCAGAGGATATAATGCAGGCATAAGATATCTTCCCTGTGGCTGATTATCACTGTAATAAACATAATACAGAAACAGAAATACCGGAATCATAATCAGAAATACCATCATCAAATGGAAAATACCTTCTTTATTCCACTCTCGGGATATCACCTTTGTTTTAATCTTCCATCTGTCATTTCCAACTGCTTTCCGCTGTGCAACATACATTTTTTTTCTCAGATCAAATGTCTCTTTTACAAAAAATACACTGATGATCCCAACAGCAAAGAACAGCATATACAGTTTGCTGACCGTATATGGCATATAAATTTCCATCTGTCCAAAAGTACCGATGAAACTTACACACACTGTCAGAATCCAGTTATGATACCAGCCCGGATCCTGATAAAGGATAATATCTTTCCAGTTCCATCCCAGCTTTGCAGGAGTCGGATACAGTGACGGTCTGTAATCATTCTGAGCATATTTTTCCGCACATTCCGCACAGGATTTCCTTCCCAGGAAATCTCCGTTATACAAAACTGCGTTACGGATGAACCACCAGCCGCAGAGAACTAAAGTAACTGCTGCGATCACTGCTCCTCTGCTGAAAAGGAAACGAACTCTCTGTGAAAAAGCTTCTTCTCTGCAGAGTAATACCGTAAAACAGAAGAAGAAAAAACTGCAGAGTATCCAACCGTATGCATTATAATAAGACAATGCACATACGGCCATTCCCACTGCAAGGAGTATACAGTTTTTCCATGTCCAGTCTTCTCTCAGATAAGAGACCCATGCATACAAGATCATGGCTGCTGCCAGCAGTGCCAGTGAGTCTGTATTCACATAAGTTCCCATAAAGATTGCCTGCGGCATAAATCCTGCCAGTGCTGCAAACAGCCATCTAACTTCTCTGGAATATTTTTCTTTCGGAAACAGTTTGCCCGAAGCTTTTACAACAAAATACACTGCACCTGTGACAAACAGTACATCTGCCATACGTGCAATTTTGAACATGGAGTATCCCGGATCTGCAAAAAGCCGGGATATTCTCATAAATAATGCAGACACCATATAAGATACAACCGGATAATATGCATAGGAAATTCCCCACACTTTATTCCTGACAGCCGGATCATCTCCCCCCGGAAGAGCTCCATGGTGTTTATAAATGTAATCTGCAACATAATATCTCATCTGTTCATCCGGCCCTGAATTAAAAGGCTGTGTCATCGCCCAGGTTGTCAGCAGGATAAACGCCAGAAATACAAAAATGAAAATTTCTGTTTTTTCATTGATCTCTTTCTTTTTCTTTAACATATCTTCTTTCACATTCATTTTATAGCGATTTCATCTTCAGATTCTTTTCAGAGAAAAGTCCTGGCTCTTCAGAGTGAGATTGGGGTTATAATAAGGATCTCCGTTCTTCAGGATCTCCGGCCATTTTTTCTCAAAGGTGGCAATTTCTTTGTTAAATCGTGCCACTTTTTCCGGAGTATCCTCAAGACCTCTGGATTTGGATTCATAATGGTATAATTCCGCATATGGATTATACACGATCAGATATCCCGCCTTTCTCAGCTTCATGCAGAAATCAATATCATTAAATGCAACAGCCAGTTCCTCTGAAAGTCCTCCCACTGCATCAAATGCAGATTTCTTCACCATCATGCAGGCAGCTGTAACCGCACTGTAATCCTGTGCACAGATAATTCTGTGACAATATCCGGTGGTACCTCTCTTCTGCTGGACAAAACAGTGTCCTGCAATTCCGCCAAAACCGATCACAACACCTGCATGCTGGATCGTATCATCCTCATAATAAAGTCTTGCACCCACTGCGCCTACATCTTTACGCATGCAATAACCCAGGAGTTCTTCCAGACAGTCCGGATTAATGATCTCTGTATCATTGTTAAGCAGAAGCAGATACTCACCCTTTGCAAAAGATGCACCATAATTATTAATGGCAGAATAGTTAAAGACTCCGTCCCAGTATACCATGCGAACCTTCGGATTCTCTGCCTCCAGTTTTTTGTAATAGTCAAAAGTAGCAGAATCTGTACTGTTATTCTCTACAATAATGTACTCATAATTTTTGTACGTAGATTTCTGTTCAATGGATTCCATACATCTCTTCAGATCATCAATATGGTCTTTATTCGGAATAATAATAGAAATCAGCGGATCATGATCTCTGATAAACTTCGTTCTGTACAGCCCCAGATATTCACCCTTAAAAACCTCTGCGTGGATTCCTGTTCTCTCATAGTGAGCCTGTACTGCACGTCTTCCGGCTTCAAAGGCATAAAGCTTGCTCTCGGGATTCTCTGCTGTGGAGTCCTCATGGCAACGCCAGTGATACAGGATTTTTGGAATATGACAGATTTCTTCATCCTTTACTGCTTCCACACAGCGTAACACAAAATCATAATCCTGTGCACCGTCAAACTCACTTCGCAGCCCGCCAACTTTTTCAATTACTTTTCGTGATACCACAAACAGATGGCAGATATAATTGACCGTGCACAGCAGATCCGGATTATAGTCCGGTTTAAAATGCGGCTGAAAGAATTTATGTCCATCCATAGACATCTTATCTTCATCTGTGTAGATCACCAGTGTCTGCGGTTTCTCATTTATTGCTTTCACACATTCAAATAATGCATTCGGCGTCAGCTCATCATCATGGTCTGCAAAGGCAATGAAATCACCTGTTGCAATTTCAATGGCACTGTTGGTATTCTCTGAAATCTGAAGCGGCTCCTCATGAGAAACGTATTTAATTCTGTTATCCTTCGCTGTCAGTTCTTTTAACAATTCCGTCAGCGGTGACTGTGCGCCGCTTCCGTCAGAGAAACAAAGTTCCCAGTTTGAATAAGTCTGTTCCTGAAATGATTCTGTCAGTCTTCTGAGATATTTCTCCGGTGTCTTATACAGCGGTACTACAAAAGAAAGCTTGGGTCTGTATCCAAAGGATGTTTTCTTCTGTTTCTCCAGTTCGTTCCTGTCCGGCAGATGATGTCTGATCCATTTCTGATAGGATGGCGGTCCCTGACGCACATTTTTAACCTTTGTCACTACCTTCTCAGCAAGAGCCGCCGCACCCTGAGATTTCCAGTAGCGGATTCCTTTTTCTACATATTTGTCTAATTTCTTTGCCAGAATATCAGCTTTTCTCAGAGGAACCACATGTACAGTTTTCTTCTCGCCTGCATAAAACACTACATACAGGCATTTTCCCGAAACGTTGGTGATCTCAGAAAAGAATCCTGTCTTTCCCGGATCCTGTGCTTCTTCAAACAGCTGGTTGACATCCACCCTGTCTGTTCTCTGGATTTCAGCGGCAACCGGCTTTTTATCCGCATCAAAGATACGGACAGTCACAGGCTTGGGTGCAATGGCCCACCCTCTGATCCGTACAGTTCCCTGTTCTGCACTCTCTTCTTCAAAATATACCTGCGGTTTATCTCTCTTTTTATCCAGTTCACCGGCAGTGATGGAAAACCAGACATGTTTTTTATCCGGAAACTTCTCATAGATCACAAGCTTATGATACCCCTCCAGATTTTCCGGTATCTGAACAGTTGCCGTAATCTGTATTCCCTGCATTTTCTCCGGATCTTTAAAACGTTCCAGTGCACTTACATTTTCATTTTCTTTCACAGACACCTTCAGTTTGTGCTGATCCAGATATGCCTCCATCACCGCATCTTTCGGCCAGTGTCCCTGCACAATATACTGTGTCCTGTCTGATAAATGAAATCTTTCTCTTACTACTTCAAATATTTCCTTAGGCATGTTAATCTCCGTTCTTCTCCTGTTTTCTCAGAGAACAGTCTGTGTTGTTTAATGTCAGATTGGGATTATAATAAGGATCTCCTTTCAGGAGCTCTCTTTCCCATTTTCTCCGGAAACAGTTTACTTCTCTGGAAAAACGCAGCTGTTTCTCCGGTGTATCTTCCATTCCTCTGGATTTGGATTCATAATGATACAGTTCTGCATACGGTGTGAATACAATTTTCACTCCATATTTTCTCACTTTCATACAGAGGTCAATATCATTAAATGCAACCTTCAGCTCCTCGTCAAATCCTCCGACTGCTTTAAAAACAGAAGTCTTTACCATCATGCAGGCGGCAGTGACTGCACTTATCTCCTGCACACAGCGCAGACGTCCCATATATCCTTCCGCATCCCGGGGAAGTTTACATAATACATGGGCAGCAACTCCACCAAGACCAACTACCACTCCTGCATGCTGAATGGTATCATCCGGATAATACAGTTTCGCACCGGCCATTCCCACGTCTTTTTGCTGACAAAGCTGAAGCATTTCTTCAAGCCAGCTCTCTGTAATAATCTCCACATCATTGTTAAGAAACAGCAGATACTCTCCCCGTGCCTCTCTTACTGCAAAATTATTGATCGCAGAATAATTGAATTCTTTTTTCCATGTAAGGATCCTTACATTTGGGTATCTGTTTTTCAGTGTCTCATAGTATACAAAGGTTTCTTTTTCCACACTGTTGTTCTCAACAATAATGATCTCGTAATTCTTCCATGTTGTCTTCTCTTCTATGGATGAAATACACAGTTCCAGATCATTAATGTGATCTTTACTTGGAATGATCACAGAAATCATCGGTTCGCCGGAAATAGTCAGATGGCTTCTGTACCATCCCTTCTTGTCTGCAAGTTCCGCTGTTGCAGAAACCTCTGCCCTGCGGTAATGCTCCTCCAGTGCCTTTCTGCCTGCTTCCCAGTTTTTCTTCTCCTGTTCTTCTGTGATCAGGTTCTCTGCTTTCATGGAATGACAGAGGATCTTTGGAATATGCACAATATTCTCTGCCTGCTCACTGCATCTTAAGAGCATATCATAATCCTGTGCACCATCATATTCCGGATCAAACTTTCCGGCCTGTTCCAGAATTTCCTTCCGGATTGCCCAGAACTGTCCGATATAATTATTTTCCCTTAATCTGAACAGATTGAAATCCGGCTTGAATTCCGGCTCAGAATAATGTTTTCCGTCTGCGCTGATCTCATCTTCATCTGTATAGATCATATCCGCTTTTTTCTCTGTGATCGCTTTGACCATCTGAAAAAGTGCATCAGGTTCAGGTATGATCTCCTGACCGGCAAACAGAACATACTCTCCCATTGCAAGTTTCAGAGATGCATTAAGATTTCCCGAAATGCCGTTGTTTTCCGTAACCTTCTTGTAGGAAAGGCGGGTCTCTTTTTTATATTTTTTCCGCAGAAACTCTCCTGTTTCCTCTCCCTCACATGCATCTGCAAGACACAGCTGCCAGTTACCATAGGTCTGTTCTGTATAAGCATCGATCACACTTTTTAACCTTTGTTCATCTGTATCCGTCACCACCATCACAATACTGATCAGCGGTGAATAAGAAAAAACAGCATTTCTCTGTCTTTTTAATTCCTTTCGGAATGCGACATGATCTTTCAGCCAGTCTTCATAATCCTGATCTCCGTCCTTAAGCTGGGAATTTCTCACATAACGGATAAATCTTCCAATACCGTTTTTCTTTATATATTCCTGATTCTTCTGCCTGTTCTTCAGAGACAGCAGTTTCATCTGCTGATACAGTCCGGTATTTTCCCGTTTTATTTTTTTTACATTTACAGTATAAATTTTCTGTACATCTTTTCCCCTGAAACAGATGCAGATATTCTGATCGTTTGTATTCTCCAGATTGACAGTAATACTGAATCCCAGATTTCTTTTCTCTTCTTCGGAAATCCCCTTTGCCTCTTCCACGTCCGGACGTCTTTGTCTGGTGATCGTACATTCCAGAACCTTCCCATCTGTACCCTGTACAAATATCTCATCCGGCTCCAGCTGGTTTACAACCCAGCCTCTGACTGTCAGGATACTCTCCTGTGTGATCTGTTCCTCATCAATATGATATTCAATAAGACTTTCCTCACAAAAGTCCTTCACTTCTGCAGCTGTGGCTTCCCAGATGATTTCTTTTTCATCTCCCGCTCTCAGCGCAAGCTGCAGTTTCTCATGTTCTTCTGCAAGTTTTATAATTTCCGGTATCTTTACTGTGAATCCGACATTTCCCACTTCTTTTATATCTTTTGTTTCTTTTAAATCTTTGGCAACATCCGCTCTTTCACAACGTGAAGGTTCAGGAACGGAGAGTTCCTTTCCCGAGCCATAAAGAATGAAATCACATTCTGACTGATCTCTGGTTATCGCCCATCCGGTAATGGCCAGAGTATGATCTTCTTTGTCACTGTATATTTTTTTATCTACACTCCAAAGTATATTTCCCATAACTAAACCCTTTTGATGGCACGATACACTTTCCATGCCTTACTGCCTTCCACCTGATCGACCAGAGCTTTCTTCTGCGCAAGCTCCTGACTCATCTGCTCCATTGCCCTTTTCTGCTCTGCGTATACTTTCCAGAATTTCTTTTCTGTGGTTTGCCGGTCCAGGATCTCCATTTCAATCTTTATGGACTTTCTGTTCTCAGGAACAGAATCTACTATGATCTGCGGATCGTCACCGCCGAAATAGAATTCTCCGGAGGACACTTCACAGCCATCTGTGTGAAACTTTACCTGACTTTCATCTTCCCATGTCAGCTTTACAATTTTAAGTCCCTTGGACATTTCGCCCGGATCAAGGCGAAGCATTGTGGTATTCTCCGGAAGTTCAAACTCCGTCTGAATTTTCCCGTTTCTGAACAGATATCTCACAGAATCGGCCTCATTAAAGCTCTTTCCGTTATCCCAGAAAATCTGAAGCATTTCCAGAGATTCCTGTTTCTTTTCTCTGTAATAATCTTCTACTTCCACCCGGCCCGGAGAGATCTGGGCATACATATTTCTCATTGCTGTATGCTCACCCAGAATATACTGCTGGAAATTATGTTCCATCTCCACATAAACTTCTATATCTTCAGGCAGGATTCCTGCTTTCTCATAGAAATCCCGTTCTTTAAGTATTCCTCGTTTGTCATTCAGTTCCAGATAATAAAAGATCATCCTGTAAACCAGAAACTGTGAAGGTACAGGAAATGTAAAGGTCCACTCATAGTCAATCACAGATACTTTATTCTCAGAGAGGATAATATTTGCAGGAACAAAATCAATATTGGATATTTCTGTACATTTCAGATCAGAACGCAGGTTTACATTTCCAAATACCCTTACAAATTCCGGTGTTTTCTCAAAGGGTTTCTTCTCGTGAATATTCTTTACTTTCTTTATATAAGAGAAGAATAATTTCTCCAGTTCCTCTGTTCTGCCTTCTTCCAGAAGATGGTCCAGCTTATCTTCCAGGGTGATACCTGTCAGATATTCCAGCTGCGCACAGTCACCTTTGATCCGGCAGCGGTTTACTTCAATTTCCTCTTCTTTATACATTCCGGTCAGTTCTTCGCAGATAGTTCCCAGATTCCGTACATGAGCTGCCGCTTTCTTCTGCAACGGTACTTTCTTCACAGTCAGCTGCCCATCTGCTGCTTCACTGATTTCCGTATAAATGGAGAGCTTCTGATCTCTCTCATTGGAAAACTTCACATAAACCGGTGCTGTCTGTGGCTGTTCTTTTCCGATCACAAGAAGAAAGGAATTGGCAAACTGCGGGTAAAGATCATTGCTCAAAAGTGTATTATACACCTGAGATTCCTGAAACAGGTCCAGACGGAGTCTGTCAAAATTGTAGTCCCTCATATGCAGCTCTCCGCTTGCAGGGAGATGTCTGTCTGAATGAATAGTCATTGGAAATTTGTAATCCGGATATGGATAATACCAGTCGGCTTTTAAGTTTCCTGCTTTCTCCAAAATTCCATTAAATTCTTTTCTTGAAAAAGTTTTAACCCCTTTTGTTTTGGGGTATCCCTGGATTCCTTCGAATAAAGTTCCAAAATGGTCCTCTGTACATCCGGCCCAGTATTTCAGTCCCAGTCTGTTCTCAATGGCCAGAATGATCTTTCCATCCGGCTTCAGATGCTTTGATATGATCCTGAGAAAGTCCACATAGGGATTCTCACTCCGGATATAGGATTCTCCATACTCAAATACACCGATCAAAGTAATATAGTCGTATTTCTCAGTAAGGTTTTTCTCGATCTCCTGAAAGTTTCCCACAAGGATCTTAAGATTATCCTGATCCTGATGTCTGTATGCATTGATCTTACTTCTTTTCATAGAAAGCTCGATGCAGGTAACTTCCTTCGCCCTTTCACAGAGAGCTCCTGTCACAGCACCACATCCGGAACCAATCTCCAGAACCTTCTCTTCTCCTGTAAAGGGAATCCAGCTCAGAATATTCTCCCTGATATGAGAAAAATGATAAAGAATTGGCCAGCTCTTTCTCTCACTGATCACTCTGTTAAATTCTTCCGGTGCAAAATCTCTGGAAATTGCAAGCATTTCATCCTCTATCGCACCATCACTGTATAGATCTTTTCCCGGATAGCACGTGGTATCCAGAATTACTTTCCCGATTTTTTCTTCCATATATAGTCCTCGCGCTGATTATTTTTTCGCACTGATATTTGTCATCATAACTTTCTCAGACCTGTTCTTCGCACCGTACTTCCACCTTTGAATCCATATCATAGAATCCAACTGTATTTTTACTGGAAATAACTGTTATGTTACATGCGTCATAAAGTCTGTGGAATACCGTAAAATCTCCGTTTTTATACCCTGTACATCCAAATGACAGGAGATACTCACCGCCCTGAAGGTTCATGTTCTGTGTAAATGTTACAGTACATATATCCCCTTTTCCGGAGTGTTCTATCTTTGCATTTTCATACATGGTATTGGTACCTGTGATTTCCGTACCCTGAATATTTTTAAAGGTGTATGCCATGATCGGCTCCTGAATCTCTTCATTAAACCGGACTTTCATACGAATTTTGAAGCAGCTTCCCTTTTCAACAGTATTGGAACATCTTCCTTTATCATCAATGACTCTGAAATCTGTGATCTCAGCAATACGGCTTCCATATTCCAGCATATTGGGATTTACCTGAAAATCTCCCAGTCCTTCACTGTCCTCTGCCACAATCTGCTCTGTACTGTCAGATTCATTCTGTTTTACAGGATTCTGTCCTACCAGAAGCTGTTTGTACAGGTCAACCATCTGCTTTGGTGAACCTTCATCCATCTTTACGCCTTTGTTCAGAAGAATAACTCTGTCACAATACTTGGAAACGCTTCCAAGATCATGACTTACAAACAGGATCGTCTTTCCCTGTTTCTTAAATTCCTCAAACTTGTGATAACATTTTGCCTGAAAGAACACGTCGCCCACAGACAACGCCTCATCTACCACCAGGATCTCCGGATCAATATTGATCGCAACAGCAAAAGCCAGACGCACGAACATACCACTGGAATAAGTCTTTACAGGCTGGTGGATAAAGTCTCCAATGTCCGCAAATTCCAGAATATCATTCAGTCTGGCATCAATCTCTTCTTTTGAAAAACCGATCATGGTTCCATTCAGGTATACATTCTCAAGACCTGAATATTCCATGTTAAATCCGGCTCCCAGTTCCAGCAGCGCGGAAATTCGTCCGTCTACCTTTACTTCCCCTGCTGTGGGAGTCAGGACACCGGTGATGATCTTTAAGATCGTGGATTTACCGGAACCATTTGTCCCGATAATTCCCACTGTTTCTCCTCTTTTTACATCAAAGCTGACATCCCGTAGTGCATAATGCTCTCTTACAGGAACTTTCATTCCCAGAGCCTCTTTCAACCGGTCAGACGGCTTATTATATAATTTATACATCTTATCCAGATGTTTTACCTGAATTGCAAATTCACTCATTCTACTCTCCGCTTACAGTACATCTGCAAAATGTACCTGAAGTTTTTTAAACAGTCTGGTTCCAAGCACAAATACGATCAGGGTAAATCCCCAGAAGTAAAGTGTCAGCACCGGATGCTCCCAGATTGCTACTTTGTTGATCAGAGAATCCCTGTATCCCTGCACAATATAGAATACCGGATTCAGTTTCAATATATTTGCCAGAAGTCCTCCAAGACCAAGATCATTAAAATCCCACATGATCGGGGTAACCCATACACCAACCTGGAGCATAATGTTGATGATCTGACTCAGATCTCTGAAGAATACAACCGCCGCACTTGTCATATATGTGACTGCCAGGATCAGCATAAAAATGCAGAAGCTGTAGTATACCAGTTGCAGTGCATACAGACTCGGCGGATATCCCATGCAGGTATAGATCACCAGTACGATCACAACAAAAAAACAATGTACAAATACCGCTGAAAACACTTTCACTACCGGAAGGATCCGAATGTTAAATACTACTTTTTTTACCAGATAATTATATTCCAGAAGTGCATTCGTTCCTCCGGTCAGGCCCTCCTGAATAAAGAACCAGGGGACAAGACCTGCGATCAGCCAAAGTACAAATGGAACACCTTTATCCGAACCATTGCGAAGCGCCAGTCCGAATACAAACCAGTAAACACAGATCGTTACGATCGGCTGAACAAATGCCCAGACTGTTCCAAAATAGGAACCCGCATATTTTGTTTTGAAATCATTTTTTGCCAGAGAAAACACTAATTTGCGGTTTTTGTAGATTTCCCCAGGCAGCCATGTTTCTTTTTTCAATCCTTTTTACTCCTGTTGGCAGTATATTCCTTAAAACTTCCCCATT
>ENA-OPCP01001139-OPCP01001139.1-human-gut-metagenome-genome-assembly--contig:-NODE-1139-length-18116-cov-3.068712_pt1 | contig 18116 bp, 19 predicted proteins | sample MGYA00241563_ERZ501477 | MGnify/ENA primary metagenome ERZ501477 (study PRJEB25962, sample SAMEA2042572) | human gut metagenome | biome: human gut; feature: human-associated habitat; material: faeces... | reverse complement strand
GACAACTGTACTTTCCAGAAAGATTGTTGAGCAGGGTATTTATCCGGCTGTTGATCCGCTGGAATCCAACTCCCGTATTCTGGAGCCGGATGTTGTAGGTGAAGAACATTATGAAGTAGCACGTAAAGTACAGGAAATCCTTCAGAAATATAAAGAACTTCAGGACATCATCGCTATTCTTGGTATGGAAGAGCTTTCTGAAGAGGATAAGAGTACTGTATTCCGTGCAAGAAAGATCCAGAAGTTCCTTTCCCAGCCATTCCATGTAGCTGAGAACTTCACAGGTATCAAGGGTAAATATGTTCCTCTGAAAGAAACCATCCGTGGATTCAAGGCAATCGTTGATGGTGAGATGGATCAGTATCCGGAAAATGCTTTCTTCAATGTTGGTACAATTGAGGATGTCATCGAGAAAGCAAAGACTGAGATGGGTCAGGAATAAGGAGCGGATTTTATGGCAGATACATTTGGTCTTGAGATTTATGCCAGTAATAAGCTGGCGTTTGCAGGACGTGCCAAAACCCTGACAATCCCGGCTGTTGACGGTGAGCAGGCCTTTCTGGCACAGCATGAGAATATTGTTGCTGCTATCATTCCGGGAGAAATGCGTTTCGAGGAAGCTGATGGCACAAAGCATATTCTGGCTGTGAGCAGTGGGTTTGTGGAGATGATCAATAACCGTGTGAAGCTGTTCTGTCTGACGGCAGAGAGTCCTGAGGAGATTGATATCCGCAGGGCGCAGGAAGCGAAGGAGAGAGCAGAAGAGCAGATGAGACAGAAGCAGAGTATTCAGGAGTATCATATGAATCAGCTGGCTCTGTCCAGAGCTATGGCACGACTTAGGGTTACGAGTCATAAAGAGATTTAGCGTTTTGATAAACGGTAGGAAAATCCCAAAGGGGACGCTTGAGCAGCGTCCCCTCTGGACACCCCTTGCGCTTCTTTTTTAGGAGCGCAAGGTTTTTTTGTGTGGAAAGTTATTAACCTGGCTGATTCGCCGGATTGGGTCAAAAAAGTCACCGCGTTTTCGCGGTGGCTTTTTTTCGGTACTGGATGTTGGGGGATTGTGGGATGGATTTACGGTGTTTCGGGTATGTGTTTAGTTTTGAAAGAGGATATTTTGGGTTTCAAGGACTGGATATCGGATTAAGGCTGTTGTATCCAGATTTTCACGATGCATATCGACAGCATTGATCTGATGATTTTCGTAGGTGTTGTAGTAATAAATTCCTTTTATTGCATTACAGCAGGAGGTGTAGAGGGTAATTTCGTATTTGTTTTCTGCTACTTCGCAGCAGCCACGCTGCTGATCTACGGAGCCGAGGATGTGGAAGAACTGACTGACGCTTTCGAGTTCGGAGTCGCCGGATCTGGAGTTCATTTTTGTGAAGGCAACTTTAGTAAAACGGGAGGCGGAGGACAGGTCTCCGGGAAGACCGAGGGCACCCATGCCGCGGCTGTAGGATTGAAGTTCCAGTACAGGGGCGAATGTGTTCTTTGGCTGGCGTGGGGAGAGAGACTGGTAGTTGTTGAGCTGGAACATCTGCTGTGGGAATGGCGGGTTGATGGTGAGGTCCCCTACAGGGTTATCGTAGATGTGGAAGCCATCTTTCATGGATTCGATGACAAGGCAGCCGGAAGTATCTGCGAGAATCCAGTGGAGCTGAGCACAGGGGAAGTTTTCGCTGAACTGTGTGTTGGTCAGATTCATGCAGGAGAGTTTTCGACGGGCTTCTTTCAGAGTAGCGCACTGGCTGAGAATCCATGGGATAAATTCGAACTGAGCTATGTTTTCTTTATCAGAGACAGGATTGGCATATGCGGCATTTCCGACAAAGTTCAGTCCGGCCATGCCGAGTCCCTTTTCATTGATCGCGTCGTAGTAAAGTGGATAGCTGTCGGAAATATGAGCCATACCGATGATTGCATAGTGCTTATCCAGAACCCGATCTGAGTGACGGAAATGAAATGGGTAGTTTCTTGGAGTAATAGCAATTTCATTGCCGTAAGAAAATTCATAATCAAGAGTTCGACCGAAATAGAAATCTTTGGTTTTATAAGTTGCTGCTGTACACATGTTTTTACCTCCTGCAAAAAAATATTTATCTATAGTCTTCAATACGGCACCGGACAGTTACGTATCTGCTTTATTTTGAAGAATATTACCATAATCTTCTGGTTTTATGCAATATACAGATTTTTGTTTTTGCACAGATAAAATTTGGGTTATATTGCTGGTAAGAAAAAGAATCATGATGTATACTGGTATCAGATAATTATTCAGCAGTCCGTTATCCCGCGAGGTACTGAAAGAGTTTCAATTTCGGAAAATAAGCAAATCATAAGATTAAAAGCAAGGAGGATCAGGAATGAAGTTCACAGAAGGTTACTGGGAGAAAAATGAACGCGCAAACGCATCCTATGCGATGCAGGCTTTTACAGCGGAGGCAATTCCGGGAGGAATGAGAATTGTTTCTCCATTCCGCCAGATCACAGACAGAGGCGGTGCTCTGGATGTAGGAACTATCACTACAGAATTTACTTCTGCACGTAAAGATATTATAAGCGTAAGAAGTTATCATTATGAAGGCTATGTAAAAGGTGAGCCAAGATATGAGCTGAATGAGGATCCGCAGGAAACAGAGGTTGAGATTACAGAAGATGAAGCTGTGATGAAAGCCGGAAGAATGACAGTAAGAGTGGACTTGAAAGACTTTAAGATTACATATGAAGCAGACGGAAAAGTTCTCACAAACATCGGATTCCGCAATCTTGGCTATATGCAGTATGACAGGGCTACTCTGACAAAATTCCCGGAACCAAACTATATGGCAGCACAGTATCAGCCATATATGGTGACAGAGCTTTCTCTTGCACCTGGAGAATGTGTATATGGTCTGGGTGAGAGATTTACAGCGTTTGTAAAGAACGGTCAGGTTGTTGATATCTGGAATGAAGATGGCGGTACAGCTTCTCAGATTTCTTATAAAAATATTCCATTCTATGTAACAAGCAAACATTATGGCGTATTCGTAGACCACAGTGATCATGTTTCCTTCGAAGTTGCAAGTGAAAAGGTTGAGAATGTGGGATTCTCTGTGAAAGGTGAAGAGATCAGATATCATATTATTTACGGAGATGACATTAAGGGTGTAATTGAGAACTACACAGATCTTACAGGAAAACCGGCATTGCCGCCTGCATGGTCCTTTGGATTATGGCTTTCCACATCCTTTACAACAAACTATGATGAAGAGACGACCAATTCCTTTATCCAGGGAATGGCAGACAGAGATATTCCATTGAGTGTATTCCATTTTGACTGCTTCTGGATGAAAGAATTCCACTGGTGTGATTTTGAATGGGATTCCAGAATCTTCCCGGATGTACCGGGAATGCTGAAACGTTATAAGGATAAAGGACTTAAGATCTGTGTATGGATCAATCCATATATTGCACAGGGAACTAACTTCTTTAAAGAGGGTCTGAAGAACGGATACCTGGTACAGCGTGCAGACGGAAGAGGAATCAAGCAAATCGACAACTGGCAGCCTGGCATGGGCCTGGTTGACTTTACAAATCCGGATGCAGTGAAGTGGTATCAGAATAAGCTGAAAACTTTGCTTGATATGGGTGTTGACTGTTTCAAGACAGACTTTGGCGAGAGAATTCCGGTTGATGTGAAATATTATGACGGTTCAGATCCGGTTTCTATGCATAATTATTATACATACCTTTACAACAAGGCAGTATTTGATCTGCTGAAGGAAGTAAAGGGTGAAGGTGAAGCAATCCTTTTTGCGAGAAGTGCTACAGCAGGCGGACAGCAGTTCCCGGTTCACTGGGGTGGTGACTGTTCTGCAACCTATGCTTCCATGGCTGAGAGCTTAAGAGGTGGTCTGTCCTTTACTTTATCAGGATTCTCTTTCTGGAGTCATGATATGGGCGGATTTGAAATGACAGCAGCACCGGATGTATACAAACGCTGGCTGCAGTTTGGTCTTCTTTCCACACACAGCCGTCTCCATGGTTCCAAGAGTTATCGTGTACCGTGGTTGTTTGATGAAGAAGCTGTAGATGTATGCCGTAAGTTTACAAAGCTGAAATTAAGATTACTCCCATATCTGTATTCTATGGCCGTAAAATCACACAAGACAGGTATTCCGTCCATGCGTGCAATGATCATGGAATTTAACGATGATCCTGCAACCAAATATCTGGATATGCAGTATATGTTAGGTGACAGTATTCTGGTTGCACCAATCTTCAACAAAGAAGGTCATGCAGAATATTATCTGCCGGCAGGAAAATGGACTCATCTTTTAAGCGGAGAAGTCAAAGAAGGCGGAAAATGGTATGAAGAAGATTATGATTTTTCTTCACTGCCTGTATTTGTAAGAGAGAATACTCTGCTTCCGATTGGTGCTGTAGATACTACCGTTGATTATGAACTGGAGAAAGATGTACAGATTCAGGTTTATGAAGTAAATGAAACTGCATCCTGTGAGGTAGTGACGCGTAAAGGAGAGACAGCTTTTACAGTAAAAGCTGTAAGAGAGGGAAATAAACTCACTCTGGAAGCTTCAGCAGAAAATGGAGGTATGACCTATCTGCTGAGAAATATTCATGAAATAGCCGATGTTACTGGTGGAAGCATAGTGAAAGATACAGAAAATGGTATTATCATTGTACCGGAAGGATGCAGACAGGAAATCGAACTCTAATTGACAGGTGTATGATATTCTTTCTGTGAAGTGCATTATAGCCGGGTTTATGTTACTGTTCAATTTGTTCTCAGTAATACACTTCGCATAGTATATTTCGGGATAGCAGCGTGTGGACAGGTAACAAGTTTATAAATATTTTAGAAATTCGACAAAAAATAGGACTGGACAAATGGATTGTCCGGTCCTATAATAATACTCACCAGAGTTCTTCTGGTGATTCAATCCCGTCAGTTCGGCGGTTAATTCCACTTTTATTTTTTTAAAATACCAAAGAAGAGACAGACTGTTTCCTATTGTATGAACAGTATCGAAACAGTTGCGAAAAATATAAGACTGGAGGTGATGCAATATGCAGTTTTTCACCTTTTTCCTGTAGCGGTTGCCGGGATTGCCATGATCATGGATATCCGTACAGCAAAAGTTGATAACGGATGGATTATTTTTTCCATGTCTGTGGGACTGTTTGTCTGTATATGGCAAAAGAATATTACGGGAATTGGATTTTTTATAATGGGAAGCGTAATGCCGTTATTTCTTATGATCCTCTTTGCTTTTGGGATGATAGGTGCCGGAGATATTAAACTATTCTGCGCACTGGGAGGGATAATGGGCTGTGAATCTATCATAAAATGCATCTTTATTTCTTTTCTGACAGGTGCAGGCATTTCGGCCGCACTTCTGATCTTTAACCACAATTTCTGTGAACGTATCCTTTATTTTATTGAATATGTGAAATGTACAGTCAGTACGGGAAAGATTAGTTCCTATCGGAGAAAAAGTATTGCTGCTCCTGAAAATTTCCATTTTACGATTCCTGTTTTTATAAGTGTGTTGTTATATGCAGGAGGTATCTATTGAAAAGAAATATTTTTGCAGTATGCGATCTGGAAGTGGATTATGCGCTGAACTTTATGGACTATATGAACCGGAAGAAGAATATTCCCTTTGAGATACAGGCATTTACATCTGTAGAGAACCTGATCGCCTATGGGAAACAAACACATATAGAGTTGCTGTTGATCTCCGGGCGGGCTATGTGCCGGGAAGTCCGGGATCTGGATATCGGGAAGATCATCATTCTGTCGGAAGGGGTACACCCTCCGGAACTTGACCAGTATCCAAGTGTGTATAAATATCAGTCTTCTTCTGATGTTCTCCGGGAAGTGATGGCATGTTATGGCGCCGAAAAAAAGACAGTGGCAGATCAGATCGCTGTATTAAAAAAGACAACAGAAATTATTGGAATATTTTCACCTCTGGGACGTTGTCTGAAAACCTCTTTTGCATTGACACTTGGACAGATACTTGCCAAAGAACGAGCCGTTCTTTATCTGAATATGGAAGAATATTCCGGATTTGAAGAATTGATGGGAAAAGGTTTTGCCCACAATCTGAGTGATCTTCTTTATTATGTGAGACAGGATAACCAGAATCTTCTCTATAAGATGAACAGTATGATACAGACGATCAATAATCTGGATTATGTTCCACCTGTGCAGATGCCGGCAGATATCCGTACAACAGCCTGGCAGGACTGGGAACGGCTTTTTCAGATGCTTATACTTGACAGTTCTTATGAAGTGATTGTGCTGGATATTGGATGTGGGATTGATGAAAATTTCCAGCTGCTGGATATGTGTAAGAAGATTTATATGCCTGTATTGTCTGATGCTGTTTCACAGTGTAAGATTGCGCAGTTTGAGAATCTGGTCCGAATCTGGGATTATCCTCAGATTCTGGAAAAGACGGAAAAGATAAATCCACCGTTTCATATGGCAACCTGCCTGTCACCTGCGTATGTTGAACAGCTGATATGGAGTGAACTGGGAGATTATGTGCGGAACCTTCTGAGGAAAGAAAGCCAGAAAAAAGAAAATTAAAAAAGTTCCGGAAAGATGCTGTAAAGGGAAAAAGGATGAACAAAGATGTATTTAGAAAGCTGCGGCAGATGCTGATGGAAGAACTGGATCTGTCCAGAGAATTATCGGATAAAGAAATCCTTGATGTGATTGATGAGCTGATTCTGAACCAGATAAAAGATGTCCGTCTTGCGCTGAAAGAAAAGGTACAGCTTCGTCAGGAACTGTTTTATTCTGTCCGCAAACTGGATGTGCTTCAGGAACTTGTGGATGATGAGACAGTGACTGAGATCATGGTAAACGGACCTGATACCATTTTTGTAGAACGGGCCGGCAAGCTTATGAAATGGCATAAAAGTTTTACTTCTGCTGAGAAACTGGAGGATGTGATCCAGCAGATTGTTGGAAAATGTAATCGTGTGATCAATGAATCCATGCCAATCGTGGATGCAAGGCTGGAAAATGGTTCCAGGGTAAATGCTGTAATTTATCCGGTTGCATTAAATGGTCCGATTCTCACTATAAGGCGTTTTCCTGAACACCCCATTACAATGGAAAAGCTGATCGCACTGGGAAGTATCACACAGGAATGTGCAGAATTTCTGGAGAAGCTTGTGAAGGCCAGATATTCCATGGTCATAGGAGGCGGAACCGGAAGCGGAAAGACTACATTTCTTGCAGCAATGTCGGAATATATCCCCAGGGATGAAAGACTGATCACAATAGAAGATAATGCAGAACTTCGCATCAGGGGAATTGACAATCTGGTCCGGCTGGAAGCAAAAATGGCAAACATGGAAGGAGCAGTTTCCGTTACGATCAGAGATCTGATCAAATCTGCATTACGAATGCGTCCGGACAGAATCATAGTGGGAGAAGTCCGCGGCGGAGAGGCAATGGATATGCTTCAGGCATTGAATACAGGGCATGAAGGGTCGCTGTCTACTGCCCATGCCAATTCTGCCAGGGATATGTTATCCAGACTGGAAACAATGGTTCTGATGGGCGTTGATCTTCCATTGGAAGCAATCAGAAGACAGATTGCTTCCGGAGTGGATATTCTGGTACATCTGGGAAGAATGAGGGATAAATCAAGGAAATTGCTGGAAGTAACTGAGGTGTGCGGCTTTGAAAATGGAGAAATCCGTATCCGGCCGCTGTATCAATGGCAGGAAGGGAAAGGTCTTGTAAAGACAGCATCCCTCCTTCATGTGGAAAAACTGGAAAGAGCGGGGATTGAACTATGAAAGGGAAAGAAAAAGAACAGCTTTATCAGAAACGTAATTATGATCATTATCGTTTTTCTATGAAAGAACTTCTGAAATATATGGGACAGGCACTGGCGTTGTGCATAATGGCAGATTATCTTTTTTACAAAAGTAAATGGGTGTTGCTTCTTATGCTTCCTGTTCCTGTGTTTTATCTGAAATGGCAGAAAAATCGTATGATCAGGGAAAGACGGAAGAATCTGAATTATCAGTTTAAGGATGCACTTACTTCGCTGAGTGTTGCGGTTCAGGCCGGATATTCGGTGGAAAGCGCGGTAAAAACCTGTGTCAGAGATTTGGAGAGACTCTACGGAAAGGGAACGGATATTGTGGAGGAATTTCGCTATATTGAAAGCCAGCAGCATATCAGTGTTCCGCTGGAAGAGCTGTTTCTGGATCTTGGAGAAAGAAGTCAGATAGAAGATATCGAAAATTTTGCCTCTGTATTTTATACAGCCAAGCGTACAGGTGGTGATATGAACCGGGTAATTCAGAAGGTGTCTCGTATGCTTGGAGATAAGATTGACGTTAAAAAAGAGATAGAGGCTACACTGGCAGCAAAGAAGTCAGAACAGATGATCATGAGTCTTATGCCTGTGGGAATTATCCTGTACTTGCAGATGACTTCACCGGGCTTCTTAAGTGTTCTTTATGGAAATCCCTTTGGAATTGCAGCAATGAGTATCTGTCTTGTCATTTATGCTGCGGCATACTGGCTTGGCAGAAGGATTGTAGATATTGAGGTGTGACAGTACAAATGTGGGTACATGTTGTCATTTTTGTTATGATCCTGTGTGCACTGACCGGCTGGAAAAAAGGATGGATTCCATCTTCCGGAATCGGAGGGAAGGATGGTATCAGACTTTTTGCGGTAGTAGCGATAGCCGGAAATCTGCTGGGCATGATCCTTACTTTGCAAAACGGTGGACAGGTGTATCCTCAGGGATACCGTCTGGAAAAGGAGGATACAGGATCATATGAGAAGGAATTTATGGTATCCGTTGACGGAGAAGAACCGGTCTCCATGTACATTCAGGTACCGGAGAAGGAACTGGAAGAGCAGGAGGAAGAACCGAAACAGAATAAGAAGCTGACCAGAAAAGAACAGGCACAAAAAAGTATTGCAGAGGCAGTATCCCGGTATAACGAGCAGCGCAGTGATCCGGATTATTATTATCTTCCGGATAAGCTGAATGGAAAAAAGGTAAAATGGGAAAGTCCGGCAGACACTTCCGGAATGCTTCTGACAGGACTGTTTCTTATTGCGGCAATGGCAATTCTTGTGATGAAAGGGAGAGAAGAACAGGTTCAGCTTCAGAAACGGTATGAAGAACTTCTTATGGATTATCCGGGACTGATCATGAAATTTACACTTCTGGTTCAGGCCGGGATGACTGTAAGAAAGGCATTCCAGAAAATTTCTCTGGATTATGGAAGAAAGAGAAAGCGGAATCCAAGACCTGCGTATGAAGAGATACGGATTGTCTGCTATGAGATGGAAAGCGGAGTTTCTGAAAGTGAAGCATACAGAAGATTTGGAGAAAGATGTGGTCAGGCAAAGTATAAAACATTTGCCACGCTTCTTATCCAGAATCTCCAGAAGGGCAGCAGACAGATGGCTGATATGCTTGAAAGAGAATCAACCGAAGCATGGGAAGAACGAAAGAGAAAAGCACGTGTTCTTGGAGAGGCTCCAGCCACAAAACTTCTGGTGCCGATGATCATGATGCTTATTGTCGTTATGGCAATTGTCATGATTCCTGCTTTTATGTCTTTCTACGGAGAAACATGATAAGGTGCTGCAGTAAATTCTGTGCAGCGTAAAGGGTGCTTTTGGATATGGAGGGAAAAAATGGGACAATTGATAAGACAGATAAAAAAGAAAAACGGACTGATACGAAGATTCGCAGAGGAAGAAGACGCTGTAGGTGTTGTGGAGATCATTCTGATTCTTGTAGTCCTGATCGGGCTTGTCATTATTTTCAAAGAGCAGCTGACCGAACTGGTGCAGAGCATTCTTTCAAAGATCGCCAAACAGAGTAATTCTATTTAAGATGAAAAGAGAAGGAGGTGTACTTCCTGTATGAAATATTGCGGAAAGGAAAGAGGAAGCATTACATTATTTCTTGCATTAATACTCAGTCTGCTTTTGTCTCTTGTATGTACAAGTATAGAATCTGTACGTATGGCATCGGCCAGAACCCAAATACTCAACAGTATGGATATCGGACTTTATTCTGTATTTGGACAGTATGACAGGAAACTTCTTGAGGAATATGATCTGTTTGCGCTGGATGGTTCCATGGGAGGCGGGCAGCTTAATCTCGCAAAGATCTGCGATAATCTGGAATCCTATATGAAACCGGTGTTAAAGCAGAACAGTCAGAAACTTGAACTGCATCAGAGCGGACTTACCGGTTACCGGCTTCTGACAGATGAGTGCGGAGAGGTTTTTTATCAGCAGATTGTGCAGTATATGCAGGAAACTCTTGGAAGTCAGGGGGTACAGCTCCTTCTCAACAAAATGTCTGATCGAGAGAGAAAAACAGAAGAGGCGGATCTGAAAGCGAAACAGGCGGAGACAGGAGGCTCCATCGACAGATATGATTCAGAAATGAATCAGGCTTCTCAGAAAAGCCGGCAGGCAGCACAGGAAGCTGAAAACAGGCAGCAACAGGAAGGACAAATATCAACCCAGCCAGCACCGACGCAGCCACAGGCTGACAATCCCATCAGTATTATAAAAAGAATTATGAAAATGGGAATACTGGAGCTGGTTTTGCCACCCGGACGGGAAATTTCCACCCGGACAGTCAGCAAAGACACAATGGTTTCGGGAAGACAGCTGCAACAGGGAATGGAGATGCCGGACGGAGTGACAGCAGATAGCAGTTATACTTCCGGGGTTTTGTTTCAGCAGTATCTGATGAATCATCTGGGAAATTACACAGATCCGTCAAAAGAAAGTCTTGCATATCAGATGGAATATGTTTTTGGAGGAAGAGACAATGATATAGATAACCTTAAATCTGTGGCATCAAAGCTCTTGTTCATCAGAGAAGGCGTAAACTTTGCATGTTTGATGGCAGATAATGTAAAAAGAACAGAGGCACAGGCACTCGCTGCAGCCATTGCGTCGGGATTTCTGGTTCCTCCGGCAGCGGTAGTGATAGAGTCTGCATTGCTTTTATGCTGGGCATTTGCGGAGAGCGTACTGGATGTGAGAGAGCTTTTTGCAGGAGGGAAGATTCCCCTTGTAAAAACTTCCGCAGACTGGCAGATTTCGCTGTCTAATCTTTCAAGTCTGATGGAAGGACTGGATTCCATGCGGAAAAACAATGAACATGGATTGTCCTATGAGGATTACCTTCAGGTTCTGATATTGCCTGTTTCAAAGGAAAAGAAAGTGATGAGAGCTATGGATATGATCGAAGATGCGATAAGAAAGAAAGGCAGGGCAAATTTTTATATGGATTCCTGTGTTGTAGCTCTGGAGGCATTTGCGGAGGTAAAAGCAAACAGGAAAAAGGAATTTCAGGTGATACGTCAGTATTGTTATGAATGAATTGCTGAAAAGAGGTGTGAAAAGATGCTTTTACAGAAAGAAAAACAAAGCATTGAAGAAATCGGAAAAAAAGATAAAAAAATTTATGAAAGGAGAAAAGTCTCTCTAAGCAATATTTACGATCTTTTATTCCCCCAAAAGAGTCGGAAATATTTTCGGACAAATGCAAAAGAACATATTGGAGAAGTTTCTTCTGTAAAAGTATCTTTCTGCACCTCTTTTCGGGGAAAGATTAAGAAGGGAAGTCTGGCAGTAGAAACAGCACTTGTACTGCCGCTGTTCTTCCTGGGAATGGTTACGCTGATTTCGTTTATGGATATATATAAACTGCAGACGGAACATCTGACTGCATTGTGTACGAAGGCAAAACAGGCGGGAATGTATGCGTATCTTCCGGGTGGGGACAGTGTTGATGATATTACGCTGCCGGATATCTACACGTATAAACCCTTTGGTGGACTGATACCTCTTCCGGATGTTGGAGTTTATAACCATGTAAAAGTCCATGCATGGACAGGAACCGAATTTCCTGACAATGGAGGAGAGCAGGGAGAAACAGAACCGATGGTTTATGTAACTGCCTCGGGCAGTGTGTACCATAAAAATCCGGGCTGCAGCTATCTGAATGTTTCATTAAAACAAATTCCCGGAAGTTCCGCAAAATCTGCATCCAATAAGTACGGGGAGCATTATTCAGCCTGTGAAATCTGCAGCAGGAATCAGAATCCGGCAGGAGTGGTATATGTTACGGAACAGGGAAACAGATACCATAATCTGGAGTCCTGCAGTGGGCTGAAACGTTCGGTAAGACTGGTAAAAGCTTCCTCTGTTTCGGAAATGGGAGCATGTAGCAGGTGTGGCTGAATTTTTCCGGAGAGATGTATATGGAGATGAATGGCGTAAAAGAAATATGTGTACTTGGATTTCTGGGAATAAATTCATGGATAGATATCAGAAAAAAGCAGGTTTCTCTTCTGCTGATCATAATATTTGCAGTCTGCGGAACTGTGTGGACAATATATAGCAGAAGAAATGTTCCGGAGGTTCTTATGTGCGTGGGGACAGGTTTTCTCTTTGTGCTGATCAGCATCCTTACAGAAGGTGCTGTGGGAATGGGCGATGGCTGGCTGCTTATGGCACTGGGGACAGTGCTGTACCCGGAAGAATTTTTTTCAACACTTTTTATAGGAATGATCTGCAGTGCAGTATGGTCCGGCATCATGATGATGGGATTTTGCAGAAAGGGAAGTACGGAAATACCGTTTGTGCCATTTCTGCTGGCAGGATATCTGGGAGGATTTTTGATATGAAAGATAATTTTTGTATAACAAATGAATACAGTATAATTCGTAAGGGAAGTTTTACAATCGAGACTGCCTGTGTCATGCCGTTGATCCTGCTGGTGTTGATGGGACTTATCTATCTGAGCTTTTTTGTACATAACAGGGCATGGCTGACAGCGGCAGCTTATGAATCGGCAGTAAGCGGGAGCATGGAAGGGATTAAGAAAAACGGAGAAATATATGATACTGCAAGGATGCGCAGTGAGGAGCTGGGGAGTATTGGCTTTTTCGGGGCGGAGAATTTAGGTACCCAGACAAATGTGGGAAAAGAAGTGCAGGTAACCTATGACCTGGACACAATCTCGTCGTATGGCGATCTGAGCTGGCATTTGAGGACAGAAGGGAAATCCGCAGTGATAAATCCGGTGAAACATATCCGCAGACTGCGGGCGGCGCAGGCGGTATTGAGAGAAATGGGGGAATAGAATAATATGCGGACAGAATATAAGAGGGATATGAATCATAATTATCTCATTGTCTATGGTGAGAATGAGATCAATACAGATTCCTATCAGGTAAGGATGCTTGCGGGAAATGTGATTCCCTCTCTTCTGAAGTGCAGGATACAGGGGATGGATGGCAGATTTCTTATCTATTTTGATATTACTTCGAAACAGGCGGTGAATGTGCTGTATGAAGAAAAGAAGATGGGAGTTGAAGATCTCAGGCTTATTTTCGGTGGTTTTGTAAAGGCTATGGAAGATGCGGCGGAATATCTGATTCCTCCTGCCATCCCGGCAGCCACCGGAATATATTTATACAGATATTGAAAAAAGACAGATTTATTTCTGTATGATGCCCGGATATGAGAAGGATATTAAAGAACAGTTTCAGCTTCTGACAGAATATATTCTGCCGAAAATAGACCATCAGGATCAGGATGCGGTAATCCTTGGATATGGAGTATATAAAAGAGCAATGGAAGACAGTTTTCATCTGGAGCATATTAAAGAAGAATTATATAAAACTCAGAGTTCAGATGTAAATGGGGAGAAGAAAGAAAAAATAAATACAAAAAAGACAGAGCAGGAGATGGAGTTTGCAGAAGAAGAGACTTTCCCGGAAGATAATGAAAACCGGAATGAATTTGTAAGAGAAGGAGAAGATTCAAAAGAACCCGGCCGACTGAACCCGGTCGGTGTTATTGTGCCGGCTGCTGTTCTGATCTGTGGACTGGCAACTGCTATCCTGAAGGGATATCTGCCACATGTGGAAATGGAAACTATACTTGGTGTAATTGTTATAGCTATAGCGGGTATCATGCTGGGCCTGCGTATTATAAAGACAAAAAAAGTTTTGCATCTCCCGGAACAGGCGTATGCATCAGGAGAAACAGTGAGACACATAGAAAAAATAAGAAATATGCCATCATGGAATAAAACAGAAAAGAAAACATCAGGGAAAAGATCAGGATGGAAAGAAGCAGAAGGAAAAGTGTCAGAGCAGAAATGGGAGGGCAGATTATATGAAAACCTGTCCCAGACAGTGGAGAGAAATCAGCAAACAAATCAGAGTCAGCCGGTGAATGGGCAGAAAATGTCAGACTGTGGACAAAAAACTTCCGAATCATCCCGGATACATATGGACTATGGTGAAACAGTAGTACTATCTGCCGGAACAGTAAGCGGACCTGCAAGTCTGGTGAGCAAAGAACCGGGAGAACTGGCGACCATTTATCTTAATGAAGATCTGACTGTGATCGGAAAGTTGGAAACTGCCTGTGATGCGGTGATCAGCCTGCCTACCGTAAGCCGTATCCATGCAAAAATACGAAAAAAAGAAGAAAACTATTTCCTTAGTGATATGAATTCCAGAAACGGAACGTCTGTAAATGGAAGATTACTTCGTCCGGATGAGGAATATCAGCTTGAACCGGAAGATGAAGTGGATTTTGCACAGGCAAGATATATATTTCTGGAATAAATGTTTTTACAAAATACAGGAGGTCTGCTACAATTAGTAATGGTACATTGTTTTTGAGATAAAGAAACAGAAAAGAGGTAAAACTTGGAAGAACTGAAAAAGGCACCGGTTACAGTGCTTCTCATTCTGGCGAATATTCTCGTTTTTACTGCAGTGGAATTTACCGGAGGATCAGAGGATACCATGCATATGCTTCAGTGCGGAGCAGCATATACTCCGGCCATTATGCAGGGAGAATACTATAGGATCTTTACAAGTATGTTCCTTCATTTTGGACCGCAGCATCTTGGAAATAACATGCTGGTACTGTTTGTGCTTGGAGGCAGACTGGAGCGTACAGTTGGAAAACTGAAATATCTGCTGATCTATCTTCTGGGAGGAATGGGTGGAAATCTGCTGTGTCTGTTCCTGGAACTGGACAGTGCGGATTTTGCAGTTTCGGCAGGTGCATCCGGTGCAGTGTTTGCTGTGATGGGTGCAATGATCTATGCTGTGATCAGGGGCAGAGGTCATATTGAAGATCTTTCTGCCAGACAGGTAGTGATCATGGCAGCTTTTTCGCTTTATTTTGGTTTTACAAGCGAAGGAGTGGACAATGCGGCACATGTAGGCGGTCTTATCTGTGGATTCCTGCTTGCAGTTCTGCTTTATCACCCTTCGCAGCGTGCAGGATAACCGACCTTTATTCAGGGGATGCCGGCAGATAAATATAAAAGGCAGAACCCTGACCGGGAGTGCTGGAAACCCTGATCTGACCATGGTGTGCAGAGATGATTTCTGCTGTTACTGCAAGCCCGAGACCGGTTCCTTCCGGTTTATATGTAATGAAGGGATGAAAGATATTCTCAGTCTGCTTATGCGTCATACCACATCCGTTATCTTTAATACAGATGCAGATGCCGGAATCTGCAGGGGTGAGATTTACAATAATCTTTCCGCCTGGCTGATCGATGGCTTCACAGGAATTTTTGATCAGGTTAAATATGACCTGACGCATTTTTATCCGGTCAAGAAAAACAGGTGAAGAAGTATGTTCCACGTGTATTTCCAGCCGGATTCCCAGATAGTCCAGAGTGTTTTTCTGACAGGATAAAACAGTGGTCAGAAATTCCGCGGGATTTACGGGAACAAGAGTAACTGTCTGCGCATGGCTGAAGTCAGAGAGTTCTTTCAGCAGTTCTTTTACATATTCAAGGTTATCCATAAGACTGTCCCATTGTCTGTAACTGCACAGTTCCGGGTGAGAGGAAGCCATCAACTGAAGTTCACTGTTGATCAGCGTGACCGGATTACGGATTTCATGTGAAAGTCTGGATAAAAGAAAACGAAAATCTTTTTCTGATTGTTTTGTTATTTCAATCTGCATATTATCACCTCAGGAAAAGTGTATCATTGTGAACTTTCAGCCGCAACAGATTTCGTCCTGAAAAATTCGCAATAAAACGACAAGTATTACTGATTATTGCAAATCAAAATCTTGAATTTTAAGAAAGAAGGATTTAAAGATGGAAAATTGTATTTTTTGTAAAATCGCTAATGGAGAGATTCCTGCTGCAACACTTTATGAGGATGAGAATTTCAGGGTAATTCTTGACCTGGGCCCGGCGAGTAAGGGACATGCGCTGATCCTTCCGAAATCGCATGCTGCCAATATTTATGAATTATCGGATGAAATGGCTGCAAAGGCAATGATTCTTGCAAAGAAAATGGCGACAGCAATGACAGCAGCACTGAAATGTGACGGATTTAATATTGTACAGAATAATGGCGAGTGTGCAGGGCAGACAGTATTTCATTTTCATATGCATCTGATTCCGAGATATAAAGGAGATCAGGTGGGAATCACATGGCACCCGGGTGAACTCAGTGATGCAGATAAAGAAGAAATCCTGTTAAAAGTAAAGGAGCAGCTGTCCTGATATTCTGATACAGCATATTACAAAAGATGGAGAATATAGATTTTGTAAGTATCTACAGGAAATACCGCTCGCGGGCGTTCAATATTGGAAAATTTATCCTTGGCGATGAAGACGAAGCAGAAGATGTCTGTCAGGATGTATTTGAGACTTTGTTTCATATGGGCCGGAGTGTGGATTTTTCAGATGAAAAGAAACTGGAGAATCTGATTGTCAGAATCAGCTACCATAAGGCATCCGATCATCGCAAAAAGGCCTTCAGGAAATATGAATATGCGAATTCAGATGCGATTCTGGAAATGACAGATATGCGGGTAAGAAAAGGTAATCGTGTAGATGAGATTGTTCTGAATCTGGAGGCAGCAGGATACCTGCAGTCGATATTTGAAAAACTGAGAGAAAAGAACAGGACAAATTATGAAATCTATGTCAGTGTAACGTTATATGACATACCAACGCGTCTCGTTGCCAGACATTATCATATCACAGAAAATAATGTGAATAACAGAGTCATGAGGACGAGACGCTGGCTTGCCAGGGAATATAAGAAAATAACCCGGTGATTACTGTTTATTTACGCAGTCTTCAATCAGCCCGGTGATTTTTTCAATAGAATTCATATGACTGCTTTCTGACATGGCATGAACATAGGACTCTCTGTTCTGGTACAGTTCTCGGATTGCGTTTAAAAGTGTGCTTTCTGTAATCTCTTCTTCCTCAAGTACCATGCTGAATCCCTGACGTTCAAATGAACGTGCATTGAGAATCTGGTCACCGCGGCTGGCATTTGCAGAAAGCGGGATCAGAAGATTGGGTTTTTTTAAAGCATTCAGTTCACAGATTGCATTGGCACCTGCGCGGGAGATAACGATATCAGACAGAGCAAACAGATCGGCAAGCTCCTGTTTAATATATTCATACTGTACATATCCTTTTGTGTCTTTGAGACTTTCATCCATTTTTCCCTTACCACACAGGTGGATAACCTGAAACTCTTTTAAAAGTTCCGGAAGGATTTTGCGGATATTTTCATTGACAGATGCAGCACCAAGACTTCCGCCGATCACCATAAGAACCGGTTTGTCATCTGTGAAACCACAGAATTCGCGGGCTGCCTCTTTACTTCCGTTTAATAATTCCTGACGGATAGGAGTACCTGTAAGTACTGCTTTGTCAGCAGGAAGACTTTTTACAGTCTCAGGGAAGTTGCAGCATACTTTTGTTGCAGATGGAATGCAGATCTTATTTGCAAGTCCGGGAGTCATATCTGATTCATGAATGATGGTAGGAATTTTACGTCGACCGGCAGCGATTACAACCGGGACAGTCACGAAGCCACCCTTGGAGAAAACCACATCTGGTTTTAATTGTTTCAATAATTTTTTGGCCTCACCGAATCCTTTCAGTACACGAAATGGATCTGTGAAGTTTTTCAGATCAAAATAACGTCTCAGCTTTCCGGATGAGATTCCGTAATAAGGAATATTCATTTCTTCAATAAGCTTTTTTTCGATT
>ENA-OPCP01001135-OPCP01001135.1-human-gut-metagenome-genome-assembly--contig:-NODE-1135-length-18165-cov-2.807289_pt1 | contig 18165 bp, 17 predicted proteins | sample MGYA00241563_ERZ501477 | MGnify/ENA primary metagenome ERZ501477 (study PRJEB25962, sample SAMEA2042572) | human gut metagenome | biome: human gut; feature: human-associated habitat; material: faeces... | reverse complement strand
ACCCTCTTTTCGGTCAAAATGCATCGCTCAAAACCAACAACTGGGGCCACCGTCCCACGAATAAATGGGAGGCGGTTTGTATGCGGCTCGTCATGGCGCTTTTTCCTGTGTCGCTCGCTCAGGCGGGAACGTACCCGCATGGCTGGTATTCACTTTTCAAGCTGCAAGGCGAACGTTTCTTTTTCCCCGTTCGTCCCATAGCCCAGGAAAAAGGCCGGAATCTTTCCGCTTATAAAAAATTTTTTAATTTTTTCTTGAGTTTGAAAATCCGTAGATCAATGGCGTTTACTGACAGGCCGGTTTTCTCTGAGATTTCCTTGCTGCCGTATCCGTCCATTTTCATGAAGAGGATTTCGAGGGTGAGCTTGTCCACATTGTGCAACAAAGAAAAAAGCTCCATATCCTCGATGCTGTCCAGCAGGGCTTCGGTATCCTCGACAGGCAGTTCCAGATCCTGCGCGGATATTAGCTCCACATAGGGAGACCATTCCACCTGCCGCTGCAGGTACTGCCGTTCCTTATTGAACTGCGCCCAATCGTATGTATGAAGGCGCTGGATGGTGTCCTCATCCACGCCGAGTTCTCTGAGTTTTCTTTCTTCTGCTTCTTTCCATTTGAGCCACTGTTTTTCGGCTCTGGCTTTGTTGTAAGCCATGGCTGTTTCCTCCGATCAATCTGAAATTTGAGAAATTCAGATTGTCGGGGCGGCGGCCTGCCGCTATGGGTTCTGAGCCATAACCTCTTTTTGAAAGCATGAAAAAGGCGCACCCGTCCGCAGGCGAATGCGCATAGTGGGGTTATTTTCTCGAAATTAGCATTTAACGGTAAATCAAAACAGGATAATGTCGAACAAAAAAGGGCTGCAGCTTCGTGTGAAGCTGCAGCCCTTTCTGTGTGCGGTGGTTTTCGCCGCATTGTCGCCATCCCCTCTGCATGGGGAAAGCGGATATTATTTTATTTCCAGATTTCCCCATATAAATTTAGATGGGGACAGTATAAAAGAGAAAAACTACTTTTCTGATTCGATTCTCCTTCTGTTTGCATATTTCGTAGTGCTTTTATCTACATTACATGACAAAAGAACAGGGATATTTATTCAATCAACCAAAAAAGTAAAACAACAGCCTTTTTTCTCTGCACAGGTATCTTCGACGATCCGGCAGATGGGATTCGATTGATACAGGCTGAGTTTTTTCTGTATGCTTCGTGCATAGGCGGCAGCTTCTTCCTCTCCATGCTCCGAGTCTGGATGAAGCCAGACGGCATTGTGGAGAAAAGAAGCAGAAAGGGCCTGATTCGGATGGGAAGCAAACAGGCCGAGAATTTCAAACTCTCGCTGGCTCAGTTTTACGGCATTCCCATGGAGGGTTACTTCCCGCTTGGGCTGGTCGATCCGCAGCGGGCCGAATTCATAAACCTTTCCCGGCTCTCTAAATGGTTGGCATTTGTGTTCGGTAACAATGTCCTTGATCTGCTCAACCAGACGGTCAGCTTCTTCATCACTGCATTCAATAATCATTACTTTTGGCATTCAGATGCTCCTTTCAGCGCATGAATTCTGGATATGGATTTTTCCTGTATGAAGGCTTTGGTCATACTCCGCCGTAACGGTAGGCACTATGCCTGTTCTAACCTTTTTTGCCTGCGATTTCTCTTTTGAAATCGTTAGCTTTACAACAGGTATATTTTACAACATTCGGCAAGGTGATTGCATCATAAAAGGTTAGAGACTGATTTGATGGAAATAAGGAGATCAGTTTTTAACGTGCTTTTTCTTGATTTAAGTTTTTATTGACAACGCCTTTTAAATATGATAACATTGTTATGAAAAATATTTTTGTTATTGAAATGAGGTGAACTTATGAGTTATAGCTCTGAGCAAACTCGTCAACGAATTTTGGAGTGTGCTAAAAAAGAATTTCTGGAGCAAGGATATCAAAAAGCAAACCTGAGAAAAATTGCGGAAGATGCGAAAGCCACAACTGGCGCACTATATAATCATTTTAAAAACAAGGAAGTATTGTTCGAGGCATTAGTAAAAGAACCGGCAGATACTTTATTACAACAATTTCAGCAAATGCACAATCGGATGGAAGAATCTATTCCTACAGTAAAATCAGAACAATTAACGCAAGATTCCAGCAAAGGAACCGACTGGATGTTGGAGTATATTTATGAATATTTCGATATTTTTCGTTTGATTTTTTGCTGTTCAGAAGGACATGCGTATAGTCATTTTCTAAACCAACTGTCTGAAATAGAAGAAGCTTCTTATCAGAAGATGATAGATTCTCTTAATCGATCTGGAAAACCAGTGGGAGATTTTTTTATTCATGTAATGTGTGCTTCTGGCTTCCGTGAGCTTTACGAAATTGTTTCTCACAACCTTACTAAAGAAGAGGCTGTGGACTTTATGGAGCAAGTGAAACGATTTCGATTCGCGGGCTGGCGAGAAATATTGGGGCTATAAGCCCCATCTTTTTGGGGCGTTAGTTAGCAAAAACTAACCTTTACGTTGCTTGCTTACCGATTTTATCGGAGCAGAAATAAAATAAAATTCAAGGAGGTACATTCTCATGTCTAAGGATGTAACACAAAAAGTTTCAAATCATATTGGCGGTAAAGACCTTATTACTGTTGGTATTTATACCGTTATTTACATTGTAATTATTGGAATTTTTGGAGCATTATCTTTTATTCCAATTTTTATTCCATTGACTGCTGTTTTTTGTCCCCTAATCGGCGGTATCCCTTTTATGCTCTATGTAACAAAAGCAAAAAAATTTGGAATGACAACAATTATGGGTACGCTCATCGGTATCCTCATGTTCGTGATGGGAATGGGATATTGGGTTGCTATCACGGGCCTTGTTTTTGGTTTGATTGCTGATCTCGTATTGAAAAGCGGAAAATACCAAAGTGCCAAGCGGACTATTCTTGCCTGTGGTTTCTTCAGTATGTGGGAATTTGGAAATCTAATGCCCTTCTTTGTTGGGCGAGAAGCATATCTGGCACAGCTTCAGGAAGGCTATGGCGCAGAATATGTATCTACAGTTTCTTCCTATATGCCTATGTGGATTCTACCGATTCTGCTGATTGCAACCTTTATTTTTGGTTTGCTGGGTGGACTTATTGGAAAGGCGATTTGTAAAAAACATTTTAAACGGGCGGGGATTGCTTAATGAGGAGAGAATTTCTGAGCAGTGAGCAGCAGAAAAAGGGGATACATTTTGATCCACGCACAAAACTTCTTTTAATCTTAATTATCAGTGTTTTTGTGTTGGGTGGCGCAGGGGGAAACGCTATGTATTTTCTCCGCCCTGTGTTGTCGTTAGTTCCTTTCGCCATGCTGATATCAGTTGGTCGAGGCTTTCATGCCGCTCTTTATATAATAGCATATACTGTGTGCTATGTGGCTCAACTTATTCTACTGCCTATCCTAACAGGATTCACAAATTTTTTGGTGCTTATTTTAGCCGGAACGTTTTGTCGATTTCTTCCCGGATTTATTATAGCCTATTTCGTGGTAACTACAACTACAGTAAGTGAGTTTATGGCTGGAATGGAACGAATGCACATGCCTTCTAAGATCACAATTCCATTATCTGTGGTATTTCGATTTGCGCCTACGGTGTTAGAAGAGGCTGCTTCTATCAGTGATGCAATGAAGATGCGCGGTATACGCTTTGGAGGAAAGAAGTCCTCTAAAATATTAGAATACCGGCTCATCCCTATGATAACTTGTTCTGTAAAAATAGGGGAAGAACTTTCTGCGGCGGCATTAACCAGAGGATTAGGTGCACCCTTAAAACGTACAAATATCTGTGAGATTGGATTTCATTTTCCGGATGTCATTATTTTTATTTTATGTGGTGTCACAGTAGCATGGGCCATTTTTTCGGCCTTTTCTATTTGAGGAGGTTGAACCAAATGATTGAGTTTAGAGAGGTATCCTTCTCTTACGGACAAAATGAACAGACCTGTGGCATAAAAAACATTAATCTAACGATAGAAGATGGACAATGCGTTTTACTCTGCGGTGAATCAGGTTGCGGAAAAACCACGCTAACCCGATTGGTAAATGGTTTAATTCCCCATTTTTATGAAGGTGATTTATCGGGAGAAGTCTGGATGGATGACAAGAATATTTCTAAAATGCCACTTTATGACACGGCCGCAATAGTTGGTTCTGTTTTTCAAAGCCCTAAAAGTCAGTTTTTTAATGTAGACACAGACAGTGAAATAGCCTTTGGTTGTGAAAATTTAGGATTACCGGAACAAGAAATACGCCATCGCGTAAAACGAACTGTGCGAGAACTTCAGTTGGAATCGTTAATGGGAAGAAGCATTTTCCATCTGTCCGGTGGTGAAAAGCAGAAGATTGCCTGTGGTTCCGTTAGTGCGCTCTATCCAGAAGTAATGGTACTTGACGAGCCGTCCTCTAACTTAGATGCTGCTGCCATACAGGATCTTCGTAGGACATTAACGGTTTGGAAGAAGCAAGGGAAAACAATTTTAATTGCAGAACATCGCCTATTCTATTTAACCGACATTGCGGATCGGATTCTATATTTGAAGAATGGAAAGATTATCAAAGAATTTACTCAGCATGAATTCAAGAAATTATCAGAAGAAGAACGCCATAAGATGGGACTGCGATCACTCTCTTTGGAAAATTTATCTTTTTCTTCAGCTTATGTAACAGACTTGGAAGAGACGATGCTTTTGAAAGACTTCTGCTTTTCCTATCGTACTGGCTTAGATGCGTTGCATATTTCAAACGCCACAATTCCAAAGGGAGAGATTATTGCAGTTACCGGCTTGAATGGTGCCGGAAAATCTACATTTGCACGTTGTATGTGTGGATTGGAAAAACGATGTGGGATTCTGGAAATAAAAGGGCGGGTTCTGAATTGGAAAAAACGATTGAAATATTGTTACATGGTAATGCAGGATACAGGACACCAATTATTCACAGAGAGCGTTCTGGATGAGATTCTTCTCAGCATGGAAACGGAAGATGAAGAGGAGGCGTGTAAAATTTTGAAAAAACTGGATCTATTAGACTTGAAAAGCAGGCATCCTCTTTCCCTTTCTGGAGGACAGAAACAGCGGGTGGCAATTGCGTCAGCTCTTGTTTCTGGAAGGGAAATTATCGTATTTGATGAGCCAACCAGTGGCCTTGGACTTCATCACATGGAAGAAGTTGCTCATAGTTTGCGGGAACTCCGGCAAGAGGGAAAAACATTGTTCGTTATTACACATGATCCTGAATTGATTTTATCTTGCTGTACACATGTTATTCACATGAAAAATGGTGAAATTACGGAGAACTATTCGTTAGATAGAAATGGTATCAAACAAATGCTCTCCTTTTTCCAAAACCCTATAAAGGAAGGGAGTTTATGATGGAACAGAAAAAAACAAAGAGTTGGCTTTGCAGCTTACTCCGGTATGCAGGAAAACATAAAAGGCTGACTATTTTGGGCTGTACTTTTTCTGGTGTCAGTTCTATTTTAAGTTTAGCACCCTATTTGTGCCTTTACTTCATTATTCAGGATTTATTTGAAAGCTGGCCGCAGTTTTCGAACAATACAAATAAAATTAGTGAATATGGCTGGATTGCAGTAGCCTTTGCTGTGGGAAGTTTGATTCTTTACTTTGTTGGCTTGTTGTGTACCCATTTTGCTGCTTTCCGTATCTCTAAAAACATGAAAAAGACTGCTATTAGCCATGCTGTGGAACTCCCCATGGGTTATTTTAGCCATCAGGCCAGTGGACGTTTACGGAAGATTATTGATGATAATACAGATATGACAGAAAATTTTTTAGCGCATCAATTGCCAGATACGGTTGGTGCTTTGGTGTTACCTATAGCTATCCTTGTCATGCTGTTTTCTTTTGATTGGCGATTGGGCCTTCTTTGTCTGGCTCCCATGGTTATTGGTATTCTTTTTCAAAGCCGAATGTTTGGAGGAAAAAATGCAGGCTTTATGACAACCTACATGGATGCATTAGAAGATATGAACGCACAGGCGGTAGAGTATATTCGAGGCATTCCTGTCGTGAAAGTGTTCCAGCAGAGTGTTTTTTCTTTTAAAAATTTTCATCGAGCAATTATGAAATATAAGGAATTTGCATCTGGATATTCGGTCAACTGTCGTGTTCCTATGGTTGGCTTTACTATTGCGACAAATGGTGCTTTCTTTTTATTGATACCGGCTGCCATACTTATTCTTGGACATACAGCAACTCCTGTGCAGTTCTTGTTAGATTTCCTTTTTTATATTCTTTTTTCACCAGTTTGTGCATCTATGATGACAAGGGTATTATACGCTGCAGAAACGAGTATGCAGGCAGGACAAGCGGTACAAAGAATGGAGCAAATCCTTCAGGAAAAACCGCTGGATGAACCCGATAATCCTCAAACGGCAATAGATTCCTCTATAGAATTTAGAAATGTGACATTTACATATTCTGGTTCCAAACAGGCGGCTTTGAAAAACATCAGCTTTTCCGTTTATCCTGGTCAGACGGTTGCTTTGGTTGGTGCTTCTGGTGGAGGAAAGACAACGGCGGCCAGTCTTGTTCCACGTTTTTTTGATGTAGATAGTGGCGCGGTAATGGTCGGCGGTATTGATGTTCGGCAGATTCATAGTGAAGAACTTATGAAACAAATTGCCTTTGTATTTCAGGACACTCATTTATTTAAAGATAGTGTGCGGGAAAATATACGTGTTGCAAAACCAGACGCTTCAGAAGAAGAAATTAGAGCCGCGCTCCATGCTGCTCAATGTGATGATATTTTAGAAAAGCTACCAAGAGGCCTTGATACTGTAATTGGAGAAAAAGGCGTATATCTTTCCGGCGGCGAACAGCAGAGAATTTCACTGGCACGTGCCATCCTAAAAGATGCCCCCATTATTATTTTGGATGAGGCAACCGCTTTTGCGGATTCAGAGAATGAAGCGGCCATTCAGAAGGCGTTTGAAAAACTGATTCAAAATAAAACGGTATTGATGATTGCTCATCGCCTTTCTACTGTCAAAACAGCAGACCAGATTATTGTCTTACAAGATGGAGAAATTAAAGAAAGCGGAACTCATGAAAAACTGTTGTTTGAAAAAGGTATTTATTCAAAAATGTGGAAAGATTATCAATCATCCATAGCTTGGAAGCTTGGAAAGGAGGCACAGGTATGATTCAATGGATGCAAAAGCATTTGGCTTTAAGTGAAAAAGGTGCAAAAGAACTGATAAAAGGGATGTTGTGGTCAGCGCTATCTTATATGACATTGATGATACCCATGAGTATTATTATCATGTTCTTAAATGAAGTTCTGTCACCTGTGCTTTCTGGCGAACAAGTTGCTCCAAATTTACTTCTGTATATTGGATTAGGAGTTGTTGCTATTCTCTTGATGATTCCTTTTCATTGGCTCCAGTATGGAAGTGTATTCATTGCAACCTATAACGAAAGTGCTAACAAAAGAGTTACTCTGGCTGAAAAATTGCGTAAACTACCGCTGTCTTTTTTTGGTCAGAGAGATGTCAGCGATTTAACCACTACAATCATGAGTGACTGTACTGGTATGGAGCACGCATTCTCTCATGCAGTCCCGCAACTCGGTGGCTCATTAATTTTCACAATACTTGTTATTATTATGTTGTTTATTGTCAATTGGCAAATGGGATTAGCTTTGTTTTGGGTGTTTCCTATTTCACTCATTATGGTATTTGGTTCAAAAAAGTTACAAGATCAGGCAGGACAAGCACATCTGGATGCAAAAGTAAACTGTGCGGAAGGAATTCAAGAGTGTCTGGAAACTGTGCGGGAACTGAAAGCATATAACCGTAAAGAAGAATATTTACATGGCCTTTTCAAAAAAATGGATCGGGCAGAAAAAGCGCAGATTAAGTCCGAACTTACCACTGATACTTTTTTGGCAACTGGACAAGCTTTTTTACGATTGGGACTTGTCACCGTCATCTTAACAGGTGGAACATTGTTGGTTTCCGGAGAAACTACTTTATTGACTTATTTTATGTTTTTAATGGCAGCTACTCGTATTTACGATCCGCTTTCTGGAGTTTTAGCCAATATAGCAGAAATTTTCAACGCCCGATTGAAAATTTCCCGGATGCAAGAAATCGAGAGTCAGCCGATTCAGGAAGGAGCCACAGAGTATTCCGTGGATGGTTTCGATATTGTATTTGATCATGTTTTTTTTGCTTATAACAATGATGAACCGGTACTATCGGATGTTTCTTTTACTGCAAAACAAGGAGAAATTACCGCTTTAGTAGGCCCTTCCGGGAGTGGAAAATCTACCGCTGCAAAATTGACTGCCCGTTTTTGGGATGTTTCAGGAGGCAGAATTACTTTGGGCGGAACGGATATTAAAACGGTAGATCCGGAATCTCTTCTGAAAAATTATGCTATTGTCTTTCAGGATGTTGTCTTATTTGACAACACTGTTATGGAAAACATCAGGATTGGCAGAAAAGATGCTTCGGATAAAGAAGTGGTTGCCGCAGCGAAGGCTGCACAATGTGAAGAGTTCATAAACCGTCTACCAGAAGGTTATCATACTGTCATTGGAGAGAATGGTGCTATCCTTTCCGGTGGTGAACGCCAAAGATTATCTATTGCCAGAGCAATTTTGAAAAATGCTCCCGTGATCCTGCTGGATGAAGCTACTGCCTCCTTGGATGTAGAGAGTGAGACGATGGTACAAGAAGCAATCTCTCAACTAATTGCAGGTAAAACAGTTTTGATTATTGCTCATCGAATGAGGACGGTTGCTGGTGCTGATAAAATCGTAGTGCTTTCAGATGGAAAAGTTGAACAGATGGGCTCACCTGATGAATTAGTTCAGTTCGATGGAATGTATAAAAGAATGGCTATTCTCCAAGAACAATCTGCGAGTTGGTCACTTTCGAAAAATTGAAAGGAGGTACGCCAACTGAATTTAACATCATCCATGGAGGATTATCTGGAGGCCATATATATCCTCTTTCAAAAACAGGGATATGTCCGTTGTGTAGATGTTGCGGAGTATTTGGAAGTAACAAAACCCTCTGTAAGCCGCGCTGTAAAAGAATTAACCAAGGCAAAATATCTGCGGAAAGATTCAAACAGCATACTCTCCCTGACATCTTCAGGAGAACAGGTTGCCGCAACGATATATGAGCGTCACCGCTTCTTCATGGAACGACTGATTGAGGCGGGCGTAGATCCCAAAACTGCGGAGGCGGACGCCTGCCGGATGGAACATGGAATCAGCGCAGAAGCCTTTGAAAAACTCAAGTATTCCGTCGAAAGGCAGGGCGAAAAAGTCAAGTGAAAATCATGCTTTTGATCTTTGAGGATGGAGATGAGGAAGCGTTTCTCAAAGTTCAGGGGCTGGCCCAATCCGCTTCTCGTATAGAGCCGTTGGAGTTCAGGTCACAGCGGAGTACCTCTGCTTTGGAAATCAGGGAAAACCAGCGCCGGGTATTCTGCAAGGGGCAGGAGATCCCTCTCACAAAAACCGAGTATGAGATTCTCCTGTACCTATTTCAGAACATAAACCAGGTGCTGACACATGACCAGATTTATGAAAAAATCTGGAAGGAGCCAAACTATGGCGAGGTCCGGAAGCTTGTCAGCCATCATGTGCAGTCCGTTCGCCGCAAGATGGATTTGAAAGAAGATTCCAGTATCCATCTGCGCTGCATCCATGACGTGGGATACAGCCTTGAAACAAAGTAAAAGCCAGCAGCCTGTTTTTTTGCAGGCTGCTGGCTTTCCATATATTATAACAACCCTCTGCCGCTTCCGGTTGTGACATTCTTCTAACCTGTGGGCGCTATTCCTTAACCTTAAAGAATCCGAGGGCGTCGGTTCGCTCCCCATTCTGCCACACTTCGAAGTGCAGGTGGTTGCCGGTGGAATTACCGGTGGTGCCAACGTAGCCGATCACCTCGCCCTGCTTCACTTCCTGCCCAACCGTCACGCAGATGGAGGAACAATGGGCATATAAGGTGTCGAAGGTATCGTTGTGGTTTACCTTGATATGGTACCCATACCCGCCGCCCCACGAGTCGATGGCGTTGGCTATGGTGACGGTCCCGTCTGCCGCGGCAAGGATGGGCGTACCTTCCGGCGCGGCGATGTCGGTCCCGCTGTGGTAGGCAATCTCCCCGGTGAAGGGATCTTCCCGGTATCCAAACCATGAGGTGATGGTGTAGCTCTGCGGCAGGGGCCACTGGAAAATGCCCGTCCCTACCCAATCAGCATCGGGGTTCACGATCTGCCCGCCGCCGCTTGTGTAACCGCCCAGCAGTTCCGCCCACAGGCTCTGGTTTTCCGGCTCCGACATCAAGGCGAGGTATTCGTTCTGCCTTGCGTTAAAGCTGTACTGCCGGGCCATTTCCTCCGGGGTTTTGTGCGTGATGGTAATTTCCAGAATGGTTTCCGTCACCGTTTCGGTATGGGTGGTTTCGTTCCCATCTTCATCGGTGGCGGTTACCTCGACTTCATGGCTTTCGGTGCGGGTGCTGGAGGCAACCGCATTCATCTCCCACATAATATTCCGCAGTTCATCCACCTGAGCGTCATCCAGCGAAGCGACCTGCGAACCGTTTTCCGCACCGGTCACCTTGGCGGAAAATACGGCGAGGACGTCCTCCCAATTGATGGAGAGTACCCCGTCGTTGGAGGTGGTTTCCATCCGGTCATGGGGATTGGCGTCCTCTATCTCCTGAATGTGGGCCAGATATTCCCCGTTGAGGGCAGACACCGCCTGCGTTACGCTGGTGCCGGTTCCTGTGGAGTCGGAGCCAAAAAACAGGCCGAAGCAGGAACCGACAATCAGGGCGATTAAGCAAATCAACAGGATAATGACTACGGCAACCCAGCCCCCGGCGGCAATCAGGGCGATCAATCCCTTTATCGCTGCCGTGGCTGCTTTGATGGCAGTGGCGGTTGCCTTGACCGCCGCCTTTACGCCCGTCACCGCTGCTTTCGCTGCGGCTTTGGCGGCCTGAGCCGCTGCCTTAGCCGCCTTTGCGGTGGCCTGCGCTGTTTTCTGTGCCGCTTTCGCCGCCTGCTGTGCTGTTTTTGCCGAATGCTGCGCGGTCTTGATCCCCTTGGCGCTCTGCTTTACGCCTTTCACAGACTGGCTGGCGGTTTTCACCGCTTTCTGCGGCTTTCCTTTGACAGCTTTGGCCACGGTATTCTTTGTCCGCATTTTAGAAGCGGTATCCTTCGCGGCTTCCACTGTTTTGCCGCCAGCGTTTTTCGCTTCCGACAGGGTACGGGAAATTTCTCTTTTTTCTTTGACTTTCCGAGCGGTGGTCTGCGCCAGTTTTTTCCCGCCCCGATAGGTAATGTTGGCACTCTTTTTTGCGGTGGTTTCGATACCGGACAGCATTTGATCTCCGGCGCTGTTGGCGGGGGCGTTGGAGGTTTCTCCCTGCTGGCTGGCAAAAGGCGTCCCCTTCAATTCCGATACGGCTTTCTCCTTGGATTTCAGCCATGCATCCTTCATTGCGGTTTTTGGGGCTTTGGCGGCACTATCCAAAAGCCTTGGTTTTCCACCTTCCGGTTTGGTCTTAATTTCTTTCAATGGCATACCTCCTAAAAAAGATACAGGGAGCCAAAGGAGGCTCCCTGCTGCGATGTTGTTTCATGTATAGGTTTACACCCCCCTCAGTGCTTCGTCCGGCTTGGTGGTCATCAGCTGGTACAGACGGGTATTGCGGGGGAAGCTGTTTTCAAACGGTACAATGTTGCCAGCACAGCGGATGAGACCGCAGCCAGCCGCTACATTGGTGATGTAGCCAAGCTGGGTGTCCGAGATATGGAGCAGATTCGCCAGTTCATCCCGGTCGGTGGAAGACTGATTCAGAAGGAGCAGGAACTCCGAGTTTGCCAGCATCAGGCGGGCAGTATCGGAACGGAGCAGCTCCTCGACATTCTGCGTGAGCCCTGTCACAAGGCCGTTATATTTTCGGATGCGCTTCCACAGCTTGTAGAAAAAATCGGCGCTGTACTGGTATCGGAACAGCAGATAAAACTCATCGGCAAATACCCATGTGGTTTTTCCTTTCTTCCAGTTTTGGATCACACGGTTGAAGATCGCGTCAAGGGTGACCAACATCCCGATGGGCATAAGCTGTTCGCCTAATTCACGGATATCATAGGCGATGATGCGGGCTTTGGTGTCTACATTGGTGTGCTGGGCAAAGGTGTTGAGACTGCCGGTGATAAACAGCTCGGAGGAAAGCGCCAGCCCTCTGGCTTCCGGCTCCGGCTGCTTTAAGAGGGAATGGTACAGATCTTTCAGCGTGGGAGCTTCTCCCTCATAATTGTTTGCCATATACTCCCGGTACACATCATAGGTGCAGCGGTCCAGAATGGATTTCTCTTTGGCAGACACACCACCTGCCCCTACTAACTGCTCGAACAGCGAGAGAATGAATTCTGATTTTTCAATCAGCGGGTTGCGCTCGTCACCGTAGGCTTTGTCCATATCAAGGGCGTTCAGGTGGGTGTTGGAAGCTGCGGAAATCCGAATAATTTCCCCGCCAAGCGCTTCTACCAAGAACCCAAATTCCGACTCCGGGTCCAGAATCAGAATATCATCATTGGTGGACAGCGCAATGCTCACAATTTCTTCTTTGGCGCTGAAGGATTTACCAGAGCCGCTGACACCGAGGCGGAAACTGTTCCCGTTTAAGAGCTTGCGGCGGTCGGCTACAATCATGTTTTTGGAAACAGCGTTCTGCCCATAGTAGATGCCCCCGGTCTGCATGATTTCCTGTGCTCGGAAAGGAATCAGCACAGCGGTGCTTTCGGTGGTCAGGGTACGGATGGCTTGGATTCTGCGCAAACCATAAGGAAGCACGGTATCCAGCCCATCCTTCTGCTGCCAGCGCAGGACGCTCATCTGGCACAGATGTTTTCTGGCTGTTGTAAGAATCGTTTCTGTGTCACTGTCCAATTGTTCCTTGGTATCAGCCAGATGGACCATGGTCACGAGACCGAACATCATTCTTTGATCCCTGTTGGTCAGATCGTCCAGCATTTCCTTGGTTTCTTTTCGCTGCTGTTCCATGTCGTAAGGAAGGACAGCGGAAAAGTTGTTGGCTGCGTTCTGCTTTCGCTGCCAGTTTGCCGCATTGGTTTCCACACCCAAGAGCTTGTTCTGGATTTCCCTTACTGCTTCATCTGTGGGAACAGGCAAAATGTCAATGGAGAGCATGAGGCTGCGGTCCATATCACAGAGCTCAGCAATCATGGAATCCTTGATATAGCTGGCATACCCCTGTAAATACAAAACCCTGCCCCAGCGATCGTTCAGGCGGAAGTGGTCTTTCTGGAATTCCATGCTGTCCGGGCAAAGCCAATCTTTAAAGCTGTGTCCCTTTTTCATCTGTTCCTTGAGATCAAAGGCAAAAGCGGCCGGCTCATTGCCCTTAAAGAAATCCCGGAACACCTGCAGGCGGGTTCCGGCGTCCAGTTCCCGTCCAATAGAGGAAAGCTGGGACAAATGGGTGATCAGATCCGTACCCACACGGGAGAAATAGGTGCGGGCTTCATCGATATTCCGCTTCGCTACCGTGATGGTGATGTAACGGTCCTGCACCACACTGTTGTTGGTGCCGGTTACCTTGGAAAGCAGCATTTCGTTGTACTCTTTGCGGAAACGGTCCAGCCCGTCCTCTTTCATAGGAAGCAGCAGGGATTTCTCAAATTCCGCTTTATTAATTTTCCGGTTGTTGATGGTGATCTTGGCGCTGGCTCCGGAATCCAGCGCATTGAGGAGCTCTGAATAATCGAGGAACATCGCTGTCTTGTCCTCTTTTCCAGCGATTTGATAGTTAATATCGGTAAAGGAAAAGGTTTTGGAAAACCTGCTTCCTACCTGAAAAATCCCATCCGACCAGATGCGCTGGATGGGAATGGCGTCCTGTACGGACTTCGGGATTGTGAATTTTTCTTTCCCTAATTTCGTTGCTTTGACAAGCGTTTTGATAATAGGCATCCTTCCTTTCAGTGCGAAAAATGAAAAAGGTTACTGTTCTTTCCCAGCTGGTGGCTGAGACTTGCGCTTTTTCCTTTTGCGTGGCGGCTTTTCGCCTTCTGCGATGGCATCTTTCAAGGCTTTGTAGTAGAAATTCTCAGATTTGAACACAAGCTTTTTCGGATACAGAAATTCTGATTTAAACCAAGCCCATGCCACTTGTTCGGCGGTCATCCCATGGTACTTAAAGAAGCCGCAGGCAGCGAATGGAGCTGCTCCAAGAATGCACATCCAGCCAACTTCTTCGCTACCAATCAGCGGGCGCAAACCAAAATACAGACCGACTGCTACCCCTACTGCAAGCAGGGAACAGATAAACTGCCGGGTGGAAAGTCCAAAAAAGATGGACTCCTGATAATCCCGGATTTCCTTTGGTACTTTTACTTCTATATTGCTTCACTCCTTTCACGGCCTTACAGACCTAACAATTCCTTGACGATCCGGTCGCTCATCCGCACAGCTCCTACTAAAACCAAAAGGTTAAAAATGAGCTCGCCTACATAACTCCATACGGCGGTAACGGCTGAGACGTTAGGATCAACCGCTGGCGGAGAAGCCGCCATAACGGAAAAGATAATACAGGCAAGGGCAATAATAGCACCTTCCAAACATACCCCGGCATAGGAACGCAGGAAGTTCTTGCCCACATTGCTGGTTGGTTCTCCCGCAAAGCTGGAGAGAGGGATAGGCGCAAGCGCTGTGTACATATAGAGTTTAAACATACGGGAATAAACCGTTAAAATCATGATAAAGGACAGCACTGTAATAAACAGACCGCCTAAAAGGGTTACCGCCCACAAAGGGATACTGTCCCAAAATCCTACGTTATTGATTTTATCGATGATTTCCTGCGGGAGCGTGGTGCCGCTGCTTCCTGACAAACCCGATTGGGTAATAATGGTGGAAATGATTCCTTGTACGATTTTAAATACAGCAAGCATCAAATCAAGTCCGTATGTTACAGCAGCCTTCGCCAAAGCAAAGCGAATGAACAATTTTAAAGCGTGTTCCGGGCGCTTTACATCGGTAAAAGAACCACAGGTTTTAACGACACCAACCGCAAAAAACAGTACCAGCAAACCATACCCAATGGCTTTCAGCGCCCCGTTAATATCCAGCATCACCTGCCAGATCCCGCCGCCCTTGAAAGTGGCGGGGTCTTGGGTGAGCAGTGTCCAGATTTCAGCCAGTTTGTCATTCCATGTTCCCAGGGCCGAATTTAAGTTATCTATGATCCAGTTTCCGGCTGGTCACCTCCCATCAAAAAAATTACGGGGGCATCCTTTCGGATACCCCCGGTCTGTAACATGGAAACTCAGGCGGTGATAAGGTCAAGGATTTCCTTGGCGAAGGTGATTACCAGCCCACCGGCCAAGGTCAGGAAACCTTGCGAACGCTGGGAGGGATCATGGCTCTGGAAGGACAGGCCGACCTGTACGACACCCCAGCCCAGCAGGATCATACCAATGGCACGAATCAGAGAAAAGATAAACGTGGAAAGGTTGTTCACCACTCCGAGAGGATCGCCGCCAGCTGCAAAGGCTGTGGTGGAAAGGCAGCAGGCGCACAATACTACAGCGGCATAGCTGGAAAATCCAAGGCGTCCCTTTTTACCAAGCGGCAGAGCATTGGTGGGTTTGTTGTCCTTTTTGCGGTTCGTCAGAGAACCAATTTTTTTCAGAAACTTATTCAGAAGCATTCCTCCAATTTCATGTGAATTATTATGGTTTGAGAAAATCCTCCGGTTCCAGCAGTTCGAAATCCTCATACTGGTCCGGGGAATAATCGAGATCGTCTGAGGCGTCCTTCGCCTGTGTGTAGTCGTAGGGCGCAGCGCCGCCATCCTCTGTCAGGCGGATGTTTGGGTGATGCATCAGGTCGTATTTGTCATCCAGCATGGGACGTTCCCCACGGACAAATAGAATGGCTTTGCGGTTATCCAGCATTCGGACTTCATCGGGCGTTAAGAGTTCCCGGCCTGTCTGCTGGTCGTTGACACTAAAGCTGCCGCTTCTTCCACGGCTATGACCATAGGTGTTGGTATCCAATGTTTCCTTGCTCATGAGTTCGGAAACATATTTGTGAGTTTCCTTCTCGTTGCCGCCGAGGTAGAGAAACTCATCGCACAAGCCCACCAGCGATTCCCACTGTTCCTTGAACAGCGCTTTAATCTGCGCCATGTTCTGAGCGATATAGCTGCAGAAAATGTTGCGGCTTCGCATGGTGGAAAGCCAAGGCAGGAAGTTATCCGTGGGCAGGGCGATATTCGGCGCTTCGTCAATCAGCAGATGGACCGGCACCGGAAGCCTGCCTTTGTATTTCCGGTCGGCTACAAAATAGAGGGTTTGGATGAGCTGCCCGTAAATCATCCCCACAAGGTAGTTGAGGGATTTGTCACTGTCCGGGATACAGCAGAACAGGGCGATCTTCTTTTCGCCCATTTCTTCCAGATGGAGGTCGTCGGTGTAGGTCAGTCTTGCAATCTGCGGCAAATTGAAAGCGGAAAGCCGGACGCCGACACTGATTAAAATAGATTTCAGAGTTTTTCCGGCTCCCATCTTAAAGACATGGTATTGCTTCACAGCAATGCTTTCCGGGTCCCGCATTTCAAGCCTTGCGAACAGGATATCCAAGGGAGACTCGTATTCCTCATCTTCCTCCCGGACTTCCGCAGCCGCCAGCATTTCCATCACCATGGCGAAGTTCTGTTCCTCCGGCGGCGCTTCATGCATCAGGTACAGCACCAGCGCCTGCAAAAGCGCTGTTTCGGATTTCGTCCAGAAAGGGTCCGTGCTCTGTGCTCCGGGCGGAGTGGTGGATTGGATGAGGGTTTCGATGAGGCGAAGAACATCCTTGTCATCCCGCACATAAGCAAGGGGGTTATAGCAAAAGGAGGCGTCGGGGTTCAGCAGATCAAACACCCGTACCTCATATCCGTTCGCTTTGAGCGCACCGCCTGTTTTTCGCAGGATTTCACTCTTTGGATCGCAGATTACCAGAGAACAGTTGCCGCAGTTTAAGGCATTCGGGATAGCATAGGATCGGCTTTTACCTGCACCGGAGCCGCCGATCACCAGCACGTTGGTATTGCGCTTGTGCTTATGACCATCCATCCCCATTTGGAAATGCTGGGTTAAGATGAGATTTTGTCTTGGGTTCTTTTTATCCCGGTATTTCTTGGCGATCTGAAACACATCGCCCCACTTGGCAGAACCGTGTTCTTCGCCACGGCGGCGGTTTTTCTGGTTGGAGGTCACCACAAGGGCAATCACCCCATACCCAAGGGAAAAGAAAAACAGGCACCGAAGAGAATAATCTGTCCAACGAATGGAAAAGGGACTGTTCATTGCTGCAGAAAGCTTTCCCAATAGATCCACAAGACTCATTCCATCTGACCAGTTTCCAGCCACTAAAAGCGCTCCCCACCAGACGATGGGCAATGGCAAAAGCCATACCCACCATGGATTTTTGCGTTTTACAATCGAGTCAAAAAATATCCTTCCTTTCTGTAGATCAAAATAAAAAAAGAACCCCCGGAACCTATGGGAAAGCATTCCCACAGGTTCCGGGGTAACGGGCAACCTTAAATCTTATCGAACCGGCACATTCCGATATTTACTGCTCATGAGCTTTGCAAGGACACGGTCAATACCGCCGCTGCTTCTGCCCGCAGACAGATAAGCGTTGCGCATTCCATTTAAAGACTGCGCCGCATACTGGAATTCCGTGTCGCTCAGATACAGCTTTCCCTTTGGTGCATTGACGGTTTTATCGATAAGCCCCTGCACCTTGCCGGAGGTTTCCGGTCCGGATGATTTTTGTGCGTCGCAGAGCGCCTTGACCAGAAAATTCTTTTCCAGCATTCCCATCTTAAAGAGACGTTGTTTTTCCAAGGGTATCCCTGCCTTTCTCAATATTTTCTTTAGCTTCACCATACCACAGCGGAGGACAGAAAGCTACCGCACAAAAGAAAACAAACGGAAAACTTCCGGCGGTTTGCTTTCTCATCGTTCCGCTTCCTTCTCCGATTTGGATTTGGGAGCTTTGGCAGGCTTCTGCGTTTCTATCGAAAACTCATCGGGCTGGACTGTCTG
>ENA-OPCP01001123-OPCP01001123.1-human-gut-metagenome-genome-assembly--contig:-NODE-1123-length-18369-cov-2.735230_pt1 | contig 18369 bp, 18 predicted proteins | sample MGYA00241563_ERZ501477 | MGnify/ENA primary metagenome ERZ501477 (study PRJEB25962, sample SAMEA2042572) | human gut metagenome | biome: human gut; feature: human-associated habitat; material: faeces... | reverse complement strand
CCTCACCACCTGGAACGGCGCCTTCTTCAATGCCATTCAGGCCATGGACGGCGGGACGATCTACCCGCTTCTTCTGGAATTCATCGCGATCGTCGCGGCCTTCGTGTTCGTCCTCGTCTATGCGGACTGGCTGCGCAAGAAGCTCGTGATCGAGTGGCGCCGCTGGATGACCGAGGACCTGCTCGGCCGTTGGCTCTCCGCCGACGGCCGCCACTACCGCCTGCAGCTCGCGGGCCTTGAGCCCGACAACCCCGACCAGCGAATTGCCGAGGACGTGCGGCTCCTGATCGAATCGTCGCTCACGCTCGTCATCTCCTTCCTGCGCTCGCTCCTCACCATCGTGAGCTTCGTCACCATCCTCTGGACGCTGTCGGGCACGCTCGAGTGGACGATGTTCGGCACCGAGTGGGCGCTTCCTGGCTACATGGTCTGGACCTGCATCGGCTACACGCTCGTCGCGACGGGCCTCACGCACGTGATCGGCCGTCCCCTGATGAAGCTCAACTTCGAGCAGCAGAGGCGGGAGGCCGACTTCCGCACCTCGCTCTTCGACATCCGCCGCCACGGCGAGTCGATTGCGGGCCTGGGCGCCGAGGAGGCCGAGCAGGCGAGGCTCAGGGCTTCGTTCGAGCGCATTGTCGGCAACTGGCGCTCGCTCATGAACAGGGAGCGAGACCTCGCGTTCTTCACCGTGGGCTTTGGCCAGGTGACGCAGCTCGTGCCCATCTTCTTCGCGCTCCCGAAGTTCCTCTCGGGCGCCATCCAGCTCGGCGGCCTCATAATAATCCTGGCTGAAGCTGATAATGGATGAATAGTACAGGATCATATTGAAGCCCAGGTTCTTCCACAGCTGAATAAACACCAGCAAAAAGGGCCAATATTTTGGCTCGCTGTACCAGTTGACACCGCTGCTACCCAGACGGCGGAGGAGGCCGTTGACAACCCCTGTGTTAGGACTCAAAAACACATAAGCCAGGTAAGATACGATGACCATGGACATCAGATACGGAAGCAGGATGCCGGTCTGGTAAACTTTAAGGGCCCGTTTCTGCCGGATCTCATTTAGAAAAATAGCCACTGTAACACCAACCACAATGCCGGCAAAAATAAACGCAAGGTTATACAGCAATGTGTTGCGAATGATCCGCCACGCGTTGTTGGATGTAAAAAGAAACTCAAAATTCTGCAGGCCGTTCCAGGGACTGTCCCAGATTCCCTTTCCGTAGTTGAAACGTTTAAAAGCCACCTGAAGGCCTGCCAGAGGCAGATAATTGTTGATGATCAGATAGACAATGCCCGGCAGGGCCATGATGTAGAATGGCCAATATTTGACGACGCTGCGCAACACTTTCCTCCGCCTGGCAGCGGTATTTACCGTTGTTTGCATGCTTCTTTCCTCCATTTAGTAAGAGAGGGACATCTTTCGATGTCCCTCTTTCCCACAGGTCCCAGGGATTACTGATTCGCCATCCATTCATTCAACTGGCGCTGATTCTCTTCGATGATTCGGGAGAGCCCGGCCTTTTCCAGCTCCTCGTTCAGCGTGGCAATCGCTGCATCCACATCGTCCACCATGCCGCACTCCAGCGCGGGCAGATACTGGGTGATAACGGTCGTTACGGCAGCGACTTCCGTAGCCACATTCTCACTGTTGAAAGAGTAGCCCAGCGTAAGGGAGTTCATGGCATTTTCGTTGAAGGCAGCCAGTTCCTCATAGATTTCAGGGGTGGCGGGCTCCCACTGATATACTTTCATCTGGTCGCCGAAGCGGCTGAAGATGCGTGCATAGCCGGGGGCGGCAGGGTCCACACCGTCCGCGTAGGTCACGATGCCTTCGCCACTGAACTGATAGTTGAGCCCCTCGATGCCATTGGAGAGCAGGTTGGCCACTTCTGCATTGGCAAACATCAGGTTCAGGAAGGCCATCGCTTTTTCGGGATTTTCGCAGGTGACGGGGATGCCCCACATACGCTCCTGCAACCCGCTGGTCGAATTCACGGGTTTGGTGATTTCCGCCATGCCAATGGGGAACGTGTAATTGGCCTGCTGGGTGGGGGCTTCCAGAGGCGAATAATTCGTGGTCATGCCAAACACGGTGCCGGAGGCAATATATTCGTTGGCCAGAATGCCGCTGGTCATGGAATCGTTGGGAACATAGCCCTTATCCACCCAATCCTTGTGACGCAGGGCATATTCACGAAATTGTTCAGTGGCGAAGAGATTTACGATATCGGTGTTCTCATACTGGTTCAGCGTAACGCCATAGGCGTACATGGCGCTGCCGTAGTTTTCCAGGTTGTAGTCGTAGAGCACATTGGAGGTTTCGCCGTTTCCGAAGCAGGTACCGTAGATCTGAGGCTTCTGTGCCTGAATGTCCGCAAAGATTTCCGCCAGCTGATCTACCGTTACGGGATTCGGCACGGTGATACCCAGCTCATCCGCCATCTGTTTGTTGTAGATAAATCCGCCGGACTGTGCAGGATAGGCATCTGCAGGAATGGCATAAAGCGTGCCATTCACCTTGCCGGCCTCCAGCTTGTCGCCAAAAAGGGCCTGAATGTCAGCGCCCTGGCTGGCCAGCAGCTCATCCAGAGGGAGAAGCATGCCGTCCACCGCCATGTTTACCATGGGCATTGTCAGGCCGGCCATTACCAGGTCGATTTTTTCTCCGCCGGCAATCATCATGCTGATCTTCTGCGCGTGCTCCGGAATACCCACGTTGAGGATTTTGACGCTTACATTGATAGCGGGAACCGTGATGGCGTTGATGGCTTCCTCAATGGCCGGAATATCGGCATATTCGGCACCAAAGGTCACGGTCTCAATCACCACTTCATAAGGTTCCTCCGCGTAGGAAAAAGAAACGAGTCCAAAAATCAGGGAGAGGGCAAGTAGCAAAGACGCGAGTTTTTTCATGGCTGCCATCCTTTCTTGGGATTGTTGATGGCCTTATTATAGTGAAGCGCACTTTGAAGATATAGAAGAATAATGACCACAAATTTACGGTTCATGACATCTTTTTTGCATCCCGTCTGCTGCGTGCCTCGGGCAAAAAGATATCCACCTGCGCGCCTCCCTTGGGAGCATTGCAGAAGGAAAGCCCGGCATTGTGTCCGTAGAGCAGTTCCAGGCGCTCTATGGTATTCTGGATGCCCAGCCCCAGCCCTTCCTGGCGCACCCTGGTCTGCTGGAACAGCCGGATTTTTTCCAGCACATCATCCGGATAGCCTGTTCCCGTATCATGAATGCTGATATGAAGCTGTTCCTTGGCCATCTCAATGCGTACTTTCACGTGGTTCACCATACCGATAACCAGCGAATGCTTGATCGCATTTTCCGCAAAGGTCTGGATGACAATGGGTGGAATCAGCATTTCCAGCAGTTCCTCCGGGCACTGGATGTCATAGGTGAAATTGTCCGGATAGCGAATCTGCTGCAGCTGGAAATAATTTTTCACATGCTCCAGCTCTGCCTCCACGGGCACCAACGGTTCACTGATGTGCGCGACATAGCGGAAATAGCGTGACAGGCACAAGAGCGTTTTTATCATCAATGGATACTGATCCGGCTCCATTGAGTACACTAAATTTAATGTGTTCAGAACGAAATGAGGCTGCATCTGCTGGGTTAAATATCGGATGCGGATTCGTTCGCTTTCCAGCTGCGAGGTATAAGCTTTGGCTTCTGCGTTGGCCACGGCCTCAATGGATCTGTTAAACTGACGGTTCAGTTGGTCAAATTCATAGGAGGTGGCTTTTGTTGGAATGCGGTATTTCGTATTTCCCCTATCGATTTCCTCAATAGCGGTGGTCAGTTCCCTGAGAGGAGAAAAAATGAGACGCCGCAGCGCAAGCCAGCTCAGCGGGATGATCAGAAGCGTAAGATAGGCAAGCAGCTGCAAAAGCTGAACCGTCTGGGGCAGCGCCACGGCCTGGTCAGCCAGCGTCTGCCTTATGATATAGCCGGTGTCTTCAATGGGCACGTCGATAACGTGTCCCCAGGCAGGCATTTCAGCTCCTGCAGGGAGAATAACAAAAGTGCGCAGATCGCTCTCGTTGAGCCCGAGCTCGGTCCACAGCGCATCCAGCTGGACCCAGGCTCCATAGCACAGATCGCGTCGGACAACATTGAAGATCAGAATCTGGCCCATGGGGCTTTCCAGAAGTCGCCACCCGTTTATCTGCGTAAAGGGCTCTGCCTTGCTTTTGAGTTGCTCCTTGAACCAGGTGCTGCTTTGATAGTTTTGGCTCCGAACGCCGAAAATGAAAACATCGGCCGTCTGTCCATAGACGTAATACCCAGTAACTGCCGGATACTGAAACTGCCAGTTTTTCATGGAGGTGCTGATTTCGTTCTGACATCTGACGGCCTCATATTGCCGCTCATCTTGCAAGGCTTCGACGCTGGTGCCCATATCCACCAAATAGGAGCTTCCCAGACTGGTGATTCTCTCCTGTGCCTGGGCAAGCTGCCGCGTTATCTCGTCTGCATACATTACCTGAACCTGCCTGTATTCCCTGAGAATGCTGTTTAGCGTGAAATCTTTCAAATAGTTGGTTATGTAAAGCGTTATGACGCTGACCAGCATAAATCCCAATACGATAGTAGAAAATAGACGCAATGTGAGTGAGGGTACATGGGATTCTCTGGGCATATGAATCGCTCCCGTCAGCTTTTTGATTTTTATCATAATCCCTTTTTTCGGGGTTGCCAAGATCCCATGTCATAATCTTATGAAAAGAGGTCATTTTTGTGCGATTCCGGCAAAACAGGGTCTGTGCTATAATGAAACAAGGAGGATGGCCATGAAAGTTTTAATTGTGGATGACGAAGCCTACGCCGTAAATGCTTTAACGAATCGGATTGACTGGAACGGCTTCGGCTTTGGAACACCGTTTTCCGCCCGATCCATGGCGCAGGCCCAAAGCGTTTTTCTTAATGAAAAAATCGATCTGCTTTTGTGCGACATTGAAATGCCGCAAGGGTCGGGACTGGATCTTTTTGAGTGGGTCAAGGCATATTATCCTCAAACGGAATGTATTTTTGTTACCTGCCACGACGAGTACTCTTACCTCAGGTCGGCCATGCAGCTGGGAAGCTGCGATTATATTCTCAAACCGGTGGATTATGACCAGCTGAAGGAAACGCTTAAAGAGATCGTCCAGCGGATTGCCCGGCGGGAGCGGTCTGCTTCCCGGCAGCGCATTGATAATCCACTGCCTTTTCGCGCATCTGCCGCATCATCCAACAACCCGTATATCGCCAGCATTATTGCGTATATTTCTGCACACCTGACCGAGCCGATTGCGATTGCAGATCTGGCTGAGATTTTACATTTGAATGCCCAATATGTGATGCGGCTGTTTAAAAAAGAGATGGGATGTCCGATTTTGCAGTACATCACGGCCCAACGCATTGCCCTGTCCGTTCGCTATCTGGAAGAAACCAGCATTTCCGTAACCGACGTTGCCGTCTTGTGCGGTTTTGACAATTATTCATACTTTACACGAATCTTCAAACGTTTCACGAACGAAACCCCCTTGAATTACCGTAAAACCGCTCGCGGCAAGAGGTAAATTGCCGGCTTTGCAATGCATCTGGTCATGATTCTATCAATTTTGGTCATCATTTTACTTTTTGTTTCCGGCACGAATGTTTTATGATAAAGGAAAGAGACGGAAACGCGGCATGCGGAAGATGGCCATTACCTGTGTATGCGGATCTGCTCTACGATTTTCATGAAGGAGATTTGAAAGATGAAAAAGATCAGCATGCTTTCCTTTATCCTGGTCTTTGCCCTGCTGCTGGCTGCATGCGGCTGCGCAATTGCGGAAAACGCGCCGCTGAACGATGTTCCCTGTCAGACGGTCACCCTGGCGGAAGATGATCCCGACTATTTTAAAGAACTGTGGGCGGCGGAACTATATAACTACAAGATGATTCGAAATTTCACCACCATGTATGAAGAAGCCGGCTGGGATGCTTACCGCGACAAGTGCGTCAATCTGGACCGCATGGACCCAGAGGCTTTGACCGAGGAGGATCAGCAGGTTATCCTCAACGCCAAGGCGGCCCGCGAGGCGCTGGTGCAGCTGATTCCCTACGACGAGGAAGTTCTGCTGATCTGGGGCGAAGACATGCCCGTTCTCACGGAGAATGTGGAGAGCCAGTTTACCGCGGAGTCTCAGGACAATGCGGATTTCCGCCCCTTCCTCATCCCGTATCTGATGGATGATCCCAGTCAGGCCAAGGGCAATCTGATTCTCATCTCCGGCGGCGGCAATTATCTCCGCGGCACGGAGGCTCAGGATGTGGCCCCCGTATTTGTGGAACTGGGGTATAACTGCTTTTTGCTTCATCGCCGCGTGGCGCCCTACAGCCCCGATGAAATCGCCATGGACCTGCAGCGCGCCATTCGCTATGTAAAATACCATGGCGAGGCTTGGGGACTTGGCGGACTGGATGTGGTCGGTGCTGCGGGTTTCTCCGGCGGCGGCGGAAATGTCTGCACCGTCATTGAAAAGTATTATGGCGATATTACGCCTGACCAGTTTGATCCCGATTATGTATGCGATGAAATTGACGCCGTAAACAGTGATATGCAGATTGCCATGCCGATCTACAGCGCGCGTGCGCTGGAGACGGAAAACCCCAATATTCCGCATCTGTTTATCGCGGTTGGCGAAGCGGACAACTTTGAGGGCAGCATCGCCATGTTCCAGTGGGCGCAGGGGCTTGGCCTGCATCCGGAGCTGCATATCTTCGGAAACGTCGTGCATGGATTCGGCCCCGGAACCGTTGGCACCAGCTCCACTACCTGGACCGAAGCTGCTGACCTGTACATCCAGCACAACCTGCTCAAGATGGAAAAGTATGAAACCATCCCCGAAGAATACACCTTAAAGCAAACCGTTCTGGTGACTTGGTTCCCCAAGGATGTAGGCGATGTTCCCGTAGATGTCTATGTCAACAGCGACCATAGCAAGTTCTTCCTTTCCTTCTACAGCTGGGGTGACGATATTCAGGTGGAAGGAATTCTGGTTGGCGACAATGTGGCGGGCGTGACCTTTGACAGCGTGGGATTCTTTACTGAGGATGCACCTAAAATGTGGGCGCTGACTGACCCCAACGCGTGGACGCCTGTCAAATAACTGAGCAATACAGTTGCTGCGGCAAGAGACATCTTTGATTTTCATTGGTTACAAGGCTCGTAATTCTTATGAATTATGGGCCTTGTCTTATGAAATGGCTCGTTTTATATGCCATGAATACATGTGTGTATATGTCGCCGTCTTCAAATGGCTGGAATTAACTATGATTTTTCGTCGCAAGTGGGGTTCACTGGCAGAGCTGCAGAAAAGATGGAAAGTATGAATCAACATATATAGAAGGCATTTTGTATGTGCGTCAGGCCGCGTCGCGCAAGGCGGGCGGGCAGGGAATCCGCTATGTGTGCGAGGTGGAGGGCAGCATCGCCGTGCTGTTCCACGACGAGCCGTACTGGTTTATAGAACGGGAAGAGAGCGTGTCGAAAGCCTGACAAAAAGCGATAACAAGCGCGTAGCAGGCACAATGTGCCTATCTGGGGGTTGGGGATGCCCCAATCAGCAATCAGCCGGTTTTGCGTCAGGGCAGAACCGGCTGATTTTTGCAGTTCCTTATAAGGACTGCCCTGCTTGCTACGATTGTATTAAGCATTGCGCCCCTTAGCTTTTTGAAAAACAGCGACCAATCGTGACATGGCGCATACACCTGATGCAACGCAAAATGCTTGAAGATATTCGTTTTTTCCCCAAAGCGCAATAGCCATTAGACATATCCCTTGAACCAGCACCGCTCCTCTCGAGCGTTTGCAAAGGATATCGTGTTTTGCCTGCAGGTATTCTTTATTCTTATGGAGTACAAGCGGGTATTTTATCATGAACATCAGTCCGACAGTCCCCAGAATACAGTATACCCATTGGTTGAATGGCAGCAGAAACGTTGCAAGGCAGCCCAGCAGTCCCAACACCATTGTTATAAAACAATTCAAATGGGTTGAGGCATGAAAGCCGCCGCCAAGCGTTTGATTGACATAGAATAGCGAGATGATTATCAGCGTTTCAATTCCTTGACCCAGCACACAGCCTATCAACATCAACCCGACTGTGCTCAGAAACGTGTATAGGGCAGCATCAAATCCATAAACATACACATCATGATCTGCGGCAGGTATGATCGTTCTTTTCTCCAATACCCTAACGATCATTTCTGCAAGTTTACGCATTGTACATCCCCCTCTCGAAGCGGATATGGCAGCGTAATCATAGCAATAAAGGTGTCGCCCGGTGTTTCAAAAGTGCAAAATCCATCCGCACTTTTTGCAATCATTTCAATGCTACGGATGCCAAACCCGTGAACGGCGGCGTCATGCTGTTTCGAGGTTATGAACTTCGTAGAATGACGCCTGATGGTTTCTTTCGCCATTGAGTTTTCACATCGAATGATAAACGTGTCCCACATCCGACAGAATTTCAAATGAATCTGCCGTGGTTGACTTGGATCAGAGATTCGGCGAATCCCTTCAATCGCGTTGTCAAGCAAATTTCCGACAATGGTGCAAAAATCAACTTCGTTGATCGGCAGATCGCTTAGCGGATACTGTTCCAAGAAAAACTCGATATGGCTTTGTTTGCAAGCCAGTAGTTTCGCCGTCAGCAATGCGTCTACGGCAACGGAACCCGTCACATAAACCTCCGAGCCTTCTATCTTATTCTTATATTCCGCTAAATACTTTTTAGCAGCTTCGGAATTTCCTTGCGCAACCAACTGCTCAATCGCCTGGAGCTGATGCTTCAGATCATGTTGGCGAGCGATGGTATCCTGATAGATGTCTGTGAGCACCTGTTGATGCTGGCGGGTCATCTGTGCATGCTTGAGCGCAATCTGACTTTGGTTTTCTCTTTGAACAACGTCCGTCATCGTATGGTATAAAAGGACGGATAGAATGGAACATGATATCATAGCGCCGTAGGCAGCGAATATATGCCAATCCGTATTCCACAATGCGGAAACCTGCATTGAAAACAGCATTTCGATAGAAAAGAAAACCGCGATATTCGTTCCAAGGAAATAGATCAACGCCGGAACCGCCAGGGGATAATCCACCTTTCTCATTATGCGAGAAAACACAAAGAAAACAAGGAAAAGGACCAGATTGGTGGAGATGACAAAGATCACGCGAAGTACGCCTGCTTCCATGAGCATCTCGTGGGTCGCAGAGGTCAACGTTTGACATGCTGCCATCATAAGCCCCACGGTTGCGACAACGATTACCTCTTTCACCATGACCCATAGCGCCAGGACATACCAGCGCTTGTCTGATACGCAACGCAAATAAACAAAGAAAATAATGACGTTTATGCTGTCTGTAACAGCAATGTCAAAGAATAAATATAACGTTAGAAATGCGGTGCAAGCCGCCACACAAAGGCAGTCCGCAATCTTAACGGTATTTTCAACAGGAACACATTTCTTAAGAAAATATACGCAGATAATAGATTGATATAGGTTGATGGAAATCTCAAAGAGCATCCATCCGCTTGTCACGATGTATTCCTCCTTTGCGTTATGGCATTACCCCTTGTTGCCCATATAGTACCAATCATATTTTTTCTTGAATGCCGCGGCAAAGGTTTGGGAAATAGGGACCGTATCGCGATTGGATAGCGTTATGCTTTCTCGTGTGTATCGGCGGATGTGGTCCAAATTGACAATATAGCTTCGGTGACATTGGCAGAAAAGCTGCTGAGGCAGCTGTGCAGCAAAGTCGCGCAGTCTGGCGCGTACTTCCGGTTTTTCCCCGGAGTGCTGAAGCGTCAGATATAAATAATGGGATCGTATCTCAACATAAATGATGTCCGAGAAAGGCAGAACCAACCGCCGATCCCTACAAAGAACAGATATTTTATCTTTAGACAGTAACGAAAAATGGCGATACGCTATCTCCATACAGTCGTAAATGTCTTCTCTACAGACAGGCTTCTTTAGATAGCGTAACGCATTCACGACGTATCCCTCATATACATAATCCGCGTAATTCGTTACGAATACAATGGAAACGGTTTGGTCATGTTGCCGGATTTTCTTTGCAAGCGCCATGCCGCTTAATTCACCTGGAATTTGGATATCCAAAAAAAGCAGTTCCGCCGATAAACCACCCTCCCAGCTCGTTAAAAGTTCTTCCGACGAATCAAAGCAGATGCAGGAAACGTCCTGATGATTTGTGGCTTCTTTCCATTCCTCTATGGCATTGCAAAGGGCTTCCTGAAAGCAACGCTCGTCCTCGCAAATGATAACGCGCATTTGCACAGCCTCCTTGCAGCATGTTTGCAACCTTGGCTATACTATATTGCATGATAGACATATTGTCAACGTTGTAAAAGGCATGATAGCCAAATCGAAAAAGCGAAAACTCCTGAACCTACTCGGAAAGTTTTGAGGCATTGATATACGCTTGAAACATGGCTACTATTTTAATTCTTTCGGGCTCGGGCAGGTCATCTAAGACCAGTGCATTATTGTATGTGTTGCAAAGCAGATAATCAGCGTTTACCATAAACAATTTGCAAAGCTGAATAATATTAGTCGCCGATGGTGTGGTATCCCCAACCTCCCAGTGATAAACCGTCTTTGGATCGACTTTCAGATGCTTGGCAAGAGATTCTTGATTCAATCTCCGGGATTCGCGCAGCTCCTTCATTCGTGCACAAATTGCATTATTCATATCTTTCACTTAGTTCACCCCATATTTATCCTACTTCCTTCCTGATCGGAACATCTTCCCGTTTATTACGTAAATATTTCCTGATTGCTCTGCCAAAATTCCCATTCTGCGCCACATAAGACCCATTTCGCGCCACAAACGGTTAGGGCGGTTTTAAGATGATATAATTCAGTTAACGCAAAGGAAAAGGAGGGAAACATAATGGAAGCAGTGCTGACGCTCATTGCCAATTTCATCTATCAGTATGGTGTTACTTGTGCGGGAGCTCCGAGTTTTCATGGTTCGTATGAAGCACCCGTTCCCAGCCAGCTTCGTAAGCAGGATTAAATGAAGCTCTGGGAGCATTCGTGAATCGCTGAAAAGGGATGGTTCCCTTGGGGGTAGATATTTCATGTCGTCCCAGCGTTAATTCGTAACCCTTATTCTTGAAAAGAGAAAGAAGGCTTTACGCATGAAGAAACTGGTTGCGGTTGTTTTGGCTCTCGTTCTGGTTCTCTCGGTGGCAAGTGCAGCAATGGCTGTCCCGTTCCATATCGTTACCGACAGTACCAGCATCTTCAAGGTTGGCACTGCTAAATTTGCAAGGAAGAGCAACACTTGGTACGTCTCTTATGATTTGTCTGCCAGCAACGTCGCGCCCGACCATCGTGCTGTCGCACGCGTTCATAAAGGCGTAGATGTCGCCAGCGCTACTTGGGTGTATGATGGTGTCAGCTCTTCCCCGCATCCGTACTATTCTAACGCTGTGGTAGGCCACACCACTCTTGATTTCCGAGGACGCCTTGACAATACGGCATCGGGCTTGTTGGAGTTCCACGGCAATTTCCAGAACTAAATGCATGTAGTATATAAAGAATACGAAGGCAACCAATTCCTAATTAGGTAGCCGTGTAATTTGCCAGAATAGACAGCACAGGCTGTTTATCTTGGCAAATTATGCATTTCTCTTTATGGCAAAAATACGGGAGTGTGAATAAAGTGTTTAAGAAACTGGTCAGTTTGCTCATTGGAATATGCCTGCTGCTGGGAACAACCGCCATGGCGGCGAAAGAGGAACAGCCTATTCCTGAACGATTTGCATCTGTAATGGAAGTGTGCAACGCAACTACCGCTGAAGAAATGCATCAGCATTTGATCGACTATATCAACGCAACATGGGCCGACTATTATACAACATCAAATTTGCCGTTTCCTGTCCGCTTTGGCGGAACGACAGAAGACCTGATTGCTGACAAGCGAAATTGGGCAATGGCAGTCGTGTCCACAAAGGATGTGGATATACAGAAGCTGCTGGATAGCAACATGATCAAGCATTGGAGCTTTTCGGCATTAGACCCTTCCGTTCTGTCCTTACGGCTGATCCCGCCCGCCCTGAGACCGTATCGGCCCAAGGATCTGACGCAATCGTATGACATTTTCTATTTTGATTACGATGCTCAGACTGACGATGCGACCGTTCTGATTTTTAATGAAAACTACCCCATAACAGAAACTCTATTTGCCAGAGCACTGCTGGATATGCGCTCAACGGAGCAGAAGCGTGCTATGGAAGGCATTGCCCGAGTAAGCGGCTGGACGGTCGAGGAGCTCATTGCAAAGCCGAAGGATTGGGATGTCGCCGAGGTATTGGTTCCTTATCCTGATGGTTTGGAACCGCTTGACCAAGCCGGAATGTTGCTTGATTTATCCCAAAGCGATTACTTTGCTTCTCGCGAATCTTTTGAACATATATCGGATTGGTGGACGGAGGGACCAAATGGTATTTACAGCGCGGACAAGCGATTCATTGGGGCTCCCGTCTTTCCTTTTACGCTGTTTGACAAGGAGGACCACGCGCTGATACTCATCGTCAACGCCAAGAGCGACTATGCGGACGCTGCGCTCCGTTATGCGGAGTACTGTATCAAAGGGATGGATGACGTGATGTTTTCTGATATAGATGCATGGGAAAGTCTCGCCCTGGAGTATTCGACGGAGCTTTGGCAGTAAAGCGTTCAAGTTCTAATCATCAATTTCGGCCTTTCCATTGCACATGTCAATCATAGACATGTTCAGTGATAGCGCCATCCGAAAACCAAAGGGGGGGATCAGTCATGAGAAGAATATGCTTTATGGTAGCAATTTGCCTGACAATCCTATTTCAATCATCTGCGATAGGCGAAACAGAATTGTTTTTTGAAGGCAGTGACCAAAACAGTGCCGCCTATCAAAAGTTTACAAAATCCCATCCTGAGTGCATTGTAAATACGGAAACAAATATCTATCGATCTACCAATGAGATCATCAGCGCTTTGTTAACTGGCGAGTTTCCGTATGATACCTTCGTTATGACAACCACCAGCTTCGATATAAAGAAGCTCATGGATAAGGGGTATTGTGCTGCTTTGTCGGAAAGTCCTGTGATACAAAAAGAATCGGAGCAGATGTATGAACCTATCCAGCAGCAGTTAATATATGAAGGAAAACTTTATGGCGCTCCATTTTATTGTTATATTGGGTACTATGCATATCGTCCAGACGCATGGGCGACGGCCGGCCTTACGCAAGAGGATGTGCCAACTTCTTTTACAGAGTTGCTGGATTTTCTTGAAGCATGGGTGGAGCGCATTATAGATGAGCCTGAGGACGACATCAGCGTTTGCAACGCCTTCGCCAGCGAAGCGTATGGCGAAGATAGTTACATAAGCTATCTTGTTGATCGCCTTATTCAGAATTATATTATGGATTATAATTTTGCGAATAAGCCTTTGCGTTTCGAAACTCCACTTTTTAGAAGTCTACTGGAACGCTGCCAGAAAATTGGGACAGATTTATACTTATACGAACCAAGGGCCAAAGGTGATCTGGCGCTCTTTGAGGACTTGCACGGCATGCGAGATCTGGCGTATCTCGTCCCTTTGCGTATGACAAATGAGCAACCTGTTCTGATCAAAGCATCGCTATATACAGGGTTTCTCAATGCGCGCAGTCAGCATCAAGAGCTTGCAACAGAATACTTGGAAGCTGTTGTTACCTGCGTTGCTCCAGAAATGGGCGCATATTTGTATCGAGATGCAGAACCTGTGGAAAATCCTGATTTTAGACGAGCCATGGATAAACTTCAGGCTGAAATTGACGATGCTGAAAAAAAGCTTGCTACCAGCACGGAAATGGAACCAGTTGAGCGCAACACATTGCAGGATCAAGTGGATGTGATGAAGCGCGAGTGGGAGCAAATGTCCATGTCAGAAGAACGATATCTTATCTCGGAAAACGATCTGAGGCTGTACCGCAATTATGGTGACAACCTATATTTTCAAGCGCCAAGCATCTTCGACCCGTCCACAGAGGATGGCCAAAATATGAAACAGTTGCGGGACAGATTCTGTGCGGGTAATCTATCGGCGGATCAATTCATCAGTCGTCTTGATGAACTGGCCTGGACTCTTGAACAGGAAGGAAACCAATAGCAGGCATCTTTTCGGCATGTTGAGTACAAGTTGGGATGATTGCAGATACTATTGGAAGAAGGGGCGAGAGTCGCATGAAGGATAACAACATCAGGAAAGCGGCACTGATAATTATATTTCTACTTTGCTTTCCATTGGCAGCATTTGCTGCCGAAAATACGAATGCTGATGATGACAGTTATCTTGCCCGGTACATGACGCGATATGATTATGTTCTTCCTCAAACGATTATAGAGCAGATCCAAGTAAACTTTACGCCAGAGGAAGCAGACTGCGACCTTATACGAGTAAGGTTTGATGAAATTCTTTATGATGGGCAATGGATGTATATAGATGCGATGAGCAAGCTATGGTCATAGGCCTCCTTTATAGGGGAGACATAAAGGGGAAGATATGCCTCTTTGATATCGCACAAAGGAGGAAAGCGGCGACACAAATGTTGATTAAGCTCGTGGTTTGTCATGATAAATAGGATCAACGTCCGCTGAGAGCGGATGGCTGGTGTATCCATTGGGGATATTCGTTCGCGGCGAATCAGCGGGTCTGGCTACGCTATTGTTTGGGGCTTTGGACACGTTGCCGTTCTCCTCCTCTCTCCTCCCATTCGTCTGAAAAAAGAATGGGAGGATTCTTTATGGCTACCATTAATTTGCGCGACTATTATCCTTTTTATCACGACGATGCATGGATAGAGATATCAGATGAGCTTGCCAGGGAAATGAAGGCCTGGGAACGGGATGAGAACAATTACAAACGCAAGTGCCGGTATCATGGTCATTACTCGCTAGACCGTGAAGATGCTTTGGAACAAAAGATCGCCTACCAAAGCTACTCGCCTGACGCGCTATATGATGCATGCCTTCAATACCACCTGTGCCATTTCGTGCTGCCCTATTTGTCGGATAAACAGGCTAAACGCATTTATGCTCACTACTTTCTTGGGTTGAGTAAAACGGAAATTGCCCAAGCGGAGGGTGTTGGAAAAGCCACTGTGTGTGAAAGCATTGACCGAGGATTGCAGGAACTAAGGAAAATGATCAGGGAATTTTTCTGACGGCCCATACATACCCGCAGACAAATCTCCTGATAGATGAGGGAAGTTCCAATGCCTCCATTTACGCACCTTGACAATCGAATACGCGGTGTTACAGGTACAATCCCCCGCGCGGCGGAGCGGCGAACGGGGCGTCGCGACGATGGCATAGGCTGGAGCGATCCACGCATCCTGTTGACCCTGCCGTGGCAGGCAGGTGCGCGACGATGCCGCGCGGGGATAATGAGACTTCTACTACGGCCTCCCACTGACTTGAGGGGGAGTCCCTGCGGTATACGCCCGTCCGGGGGACGGCGGTACAGGCGGGGCTATGTTGCGGATGGAGCCGTCCGCAGCCTGTGACATCCCCAGGGCCAGCGGGAAGCCTGCCGGGGTGCAGGGCAAATACGGCGAATTCCCGCCTCCGATTCATTTGTCATGATTCTGTTTTTGAGAAAAGGGGGATGGTTATGGCCCGAATGCCAGACGGCCGTACCCTTCGATGCTGCCCGGATGTTATGGATGTCACGGAGATGTGCCGTGTCCTGGACATCAGCACAAAGACCGGCTATCGGTTGCTGAAAAACGGAGACATTTCATCATTGAAGATCGGTAGGGCCTATCGAATTCCCAAAGCCCATCTCCTGGCGTATCTCAAGATTAGAAAAGTAAGCGGGCTATGGTAGCCCCTCCGTAACCTTGCCGCCCGTGTGCGCCGGTGCTATGCTTGGTCTGTCAACGGCAGGAATCCAGGCTGCAAAAAGGAGGGACAACCATGATCGCAGGACACCTGCAAGAAAAAAAGGGATTGTACTACATGGTCCTGAGCTACAAGGACAAAAGCGGGAAACGGATATCAAAATGGCTGCCGACGGGATTGCCCGTGAAGGGGAACAAAAAACGCGCCGAAGACATGCTGATGGCCGCCCGCGCCGAATTTGTGGCGGGGGAAAAGCCGCTATTGACCGTGATATGCCGTTTTCCAGCTATCTTGTCCAATGGATGGAGATCGCGCGGAGCACCTTAAAACCCAACACGGCTGCCGGATATGCGAGCATGATTCAGAATCCGATTGCACCGTACTTTCAGCAGCGGGGCATCACGCTGGGCGGATTGCAGGCGGTAGACATTCAGATGTTCTACACCAGTCAGCTCAAACGCGTATCCGCCAATACTGTCATCCACTACCACGCGATCATCCACAGGGCGCTCAAGTACGCCGTCAAGACGGATCTGATCGACGCTAATCCGGCTGACAAGGTGGAGCGGCCCAGGAAGGACCGGTTTACCGCCTCGTTTTATGACGGCAACGAGGTGAACCGGCTCTTTCAGGCGGCGCGGGGAACACCGCTGGAGCTGCCGGTCATGCTGGCGGCATTCTACGGACTGCGCCGCAGCGAGGTGGTGGGGCTCAAATGGGAGGCGATTGATTTTGAGAACAAAACCATCGCCATCCGGCACACGGTGACGGTCTGCGCTGAAAAGGGCAGGCGCATCGAAGTGGCAGCCGATACGACCAAGACGGCCTCCAGCCGGCGGGCCCTCCCGTTGGTGCCGGCTTTCCAAACGAAGCTGGCCGCGTTAAAGGAGGAGCAGGAGAAGAACCGCATACTGTGCGGCCGCTCCTATTGCACGGATTACCTGGGCTACGTTCTGGTGGATGCAATGGGAAACCGCCTGAAGCTGAGCTACATCAGCACGGCCTTTCCCGCACTGCTCAAGCGCAACGGGCTTCGGCCCATCCGCTTCCACGACCTGCGCCACAGCTGCGCCAGCCTGCTGCTGAAAAACGGCGTTCCCATGAAGCAGATTCAGGAGTGGCTGGGGCACAGCGATTTCAGCACGACCGCCAACATCTACGCCCACCTGGACGCCGGGTCCAAGCTCACCTCTGCACAGGCAATGGAAAAGGTATTGGGGATGAGCTCCGAAGCCCTTATAGAATAAGGACTTTGGGACATGGCGAGAAAACTGTGGAGAGGAACGCCGAAGCGAATGAAAAAAGGCTTTCCCCGCTGTGGGGGAAAGCCTTATGGCGGAGAAGGTGGGATTCGAACCCACGGACCGGTTATTAGCCGGTTTACCCGATTTCGAGTGAATAGATGTACTCGAAAGATAAGAGAAAATAACGGAAGATAGTGGAGGATAAGAGACGTTAAAACCCTTGATTTTTAAGGGGTTTGACGTCTCTTATCCTCTATTTTTGTTGTCTGAAAAGGCTTCTGTAAATCATGATGTTTTGAGCTTTTTTCGGAAGAAAAGAGAGAACCAGGAGAGAACTGGTTTCGATTTCAAAGCAACATTGTGACCGTTCAATGGGATCGAATCTACCTAAGATAGTTTGAGCATGCTGCGATTCACCTGCCGTTGACAATGAACCAGAAGGGTGAATGTCATGCAGCGAAATGAAGATATCAAGCAGAGATTACAGGGATACCCCAGCTATATCAGCAAGGAGCAACTCTGCAAAATCTGTCATATCAGCAAGCGTACCGCATTACGCCTGCTGGAAGATGGAAGCATCCCCTGCAAGAGTAACGGGAAACAAACCCGAAAATATCAGATTGCGCTTGCCGACGTAGAGGCGTTTTTGCTTGAGAGACAAGCCAGAATAAAACCAAACCCACGAGAAGCCCGTAATGTTTATCGTCCAATGAGCGCAGAAATGAAAAGCCTGCTGCCCCATGTCGTCACGGACTGGCTTGAGCCATATCACGACGTCTTGTCCGTCGACGAGGTGGTAGAGATTACGGGTTATGGGTCTTCAAGCGTAGTGAAATGGTGCAAAAAAGAGAATTTGCAACACTACTGTATTGGCCGTAAATTCTTTGTCCCCAAAATCTGGCTGCAGGAGTTTATGCTCAGCGAGCGGTTTTGGGGGATACACGTCAAGTCACATATCCACCGACAATCGCTTGTGTCTCTGGAGAGAGCAGCTAGAAGTCTCCGGTCATCAAAAACACAAAAAAGAGAGAGGATGGACACCATGATACTCGCCATCGCCAACCAAAAAGGCGGAGTGGGTAAAACCACGACTGCGGTCAACCTGGGCATCGGACTTGCCAGAGAGGGAAGGAACGTGTTGCTGGTGGACTGCGATCCGCAGGGGTCGCTGACGGTCA
>ENA-OPCP01001117-OPCP01001117.1-human-gut-metagenome-genome-assembly--contig:-NODE-1117-length-18461-cov-5.373302_pt1 | contig 18461 bp, 15 predicted proteins | sample MGYA00241563_ERZ501477 | MGnify/ENA primary metagenome ERZ501477 (study PRJEB25962, sample SAMEA2042572) | human gut metagenome | biome: human gut; feature: human-associated habitat; material: faeces... | reverse complement strand
AACAATTACATGTGTAAGAGTCATTAATACTGGAACACCTAAAACAACTAAACAGCAAGAAGCATTCCGTTTATTAGTAGAAAAGGGAGAAATGTTTCTTAAGGATATCCCTTATTCTAGAAGTGTCATTACTTCTCTAGAAAAGCAGGGTCTTGTTGAAGTATATAATAAAGAAGTACAGCGTGATCCTTATGCAGCTAATAACTTAAAGATTAATAATAAGATTACTTTAACCCCACTTCAAACAAGTGTTGTAGAAGGTGTATTAGAAACATCTCAAATGATTTCACTCATTCATGGTGTGACTGGTTCAGGTAAAACAGAAGTCTATATTGCCTTAACTAAAAAGATGTTAGAAGAAAATAAGACAGTATTGATGCTTGTACCTGAAATATCTCTTACACCAATGATGGAACGTGTCTTTAAAGAACGTTTTCATGATGAAGTTGCAATTGTCCATTCACGTTTATCTCAAGGTGAAAAGTATGATGAATATCGTCGTATTAAAAAAGGTGAAGCCCGTATTGTAGTGGGGGCTCGTTCTGCAATTTTTGCGCCTGTAGAAAATCTTGGTCTTATTATTATGGATGAAGAACATGATATGAGCTATAAGCAGGATAATACACCACGCTATCATACTCTATCTATTGCGAAGATGCGTGCAGAGAAAAATCATGCAAAGATTGTCTTAGGTAGTGCGACACCTTCAGTAGAAACATATGCCCGTGCTAAAAAGGGAATATATAGCCTATTTGAGATGAAACAAAGAATTAATGGTAAACCTCTCCCTTATTGTGAGGTTGTAGATATGGGCAATGAATCCCGTTCAGGTAACTATTCACTTATGTCTAGAAGAATGAAACAGAGATTACAAGAAACGCTGGATAAAAAAGAACAGGCAATGATTCTCTTAAATAAGAGAGGTTATGCATCTTTTATTAAATGTGAATCATGTAATGAACCAATACGCTGTCCTCATTGTGATGTCACACTTACTTATCATAAAGCTGAAAATAGACTCAAATGTCATTTGTGTGAATATTTTATTCCTACACCTCGTACTTGTCCAAACTGTGGAAGTACGCATCTTAAAAAGATTGGTTATGGAACACAGAAAATAGAAGAAGAATTAAAAAAACAGTATCCTGAAGCACATATCATTCGCTTTGACTTTGATACAACACGTAATAAGAATACCCATTTAAAACTCTTAAAAGATTTTGAAGAACATAAAGCAGATATTATGCTAGGTACACAGATGATTGCGAAAGGACTTGATTTCTCTAATGTCACATTTGTAGGTGTACTCATGGCTGATTTATCTTTAATGGTACCTGACTTTAGAGCCTCTGAACGTACATTCCAGCTACTTTGTCAGGTGGCAGGAAGAAGCGGTCGAGGAGAAAAACAGGGAACAGTTATGATCCAGACATTCAATCCAGAACATTATGCAATTAAAGCAGCAGTCAAGCAGGATTATGATGCTTTCTTTAAAGAAGAGATAGCATTTAGAAAGAAAGCCAAATATCCACCATATTGTCATTTAGTCTCTGTTATAGTACAATCACGCTCACCTAAGAATGTTCATTCTATTGCCTTAGATATCAGTCAATACTTAAAAGATCATCTAGAAAAAGTTCGTATCATTGGACCACAGTCTACCTTTAAGATGCAGGATATCTATCGTGAAAGAATTCTTATTAAATATATAGAATCGAAGCCTATCTATGAACAATTAAGTATCATTGATGACTATTATAACCGTACAAGAAAAGGAGGTGTTATTGTGGCATGCGACTTTAACCCGTATTCCACATATTAATATGAAAGAAAGAGATACAGCATTAGATATACTTATTGATTATGAAAAGAATGAAAGTTATTTAAATATTACTTTAAACCATACTCTTACAAAAGACTTCTCACCATCAGAAAGAGGACTTATTACAACATTGGTCTATGGAACTATTCAGAATCGTTTGTATTTAGAATATCAATTAGAACCACATATCCATACACGTTTAAAAGTAGTAGAAAGAATGCTTCTATTAATGAGTCTCTATCAGCATTTTTATCTAGATACACCAGATTATGCAATTGTCAATGAAGCAGTAGATATTATCAAGGAAAGAAGAAATAAAAGAGCAGGTGGCATGATTAATGCGATTCTCCATAGCTGTTTTAATCAAACAAGAGCTTTAGATGATTTAGATCATGATGAACGTCTATCTATTTCTACAAGTCATCCTTTATGGATGGTTAAAATGTTGAAGGCCCAATATGGCATTGAAACAACGGAAAAGATTCTTCATGCAGATAATGAAGTACCTTTAAAAAGTGGTCGTGTGAATACTTATAAGATATCACGTGAGGAATTCTTAAAGAAATATCCAGAATTCACTCCGGGTTATTTATCACCAGATAGTGTCTTATTAAAAGAAGGTAATATCGCTCATACTGAAGCTTTTAAAGAAGGGTTAGTGACGATTCAGGATGAATCATCACAGATGGTTGCTCGTTTACTTAATCCAAATGAAGATGATCTTGTCTTAGATATGTGTGGTGCCCCTGGATCTAAAACAACTCACCTTGGCACTTTGATGAATAATAAAGGCACCCTGGATGTCTATGACCTTTATCCTCATAAAGCAAAACTCATTAAAGACAATGCCCAAAGACTTGGATTGACTAATATTCATGTGCATACTGGAGACAGTACAGACCTCTCAATATTTAATAAACAGTATACAAAAATACTTCTAGATGGACCTTGTTCTGGTCTTGGAGTACTCTCTAGAAAGCCTGAAATTAAGTACCATGACTCTAGTGCAATGGATGAAATCATTCCTATTCAAGCAAAATTACTAGAAAATGCATATTCTTTATGTATAAAAGGTGGTAATATAGTGTATAGTACGTGCACTATAAATAAAAAAGAAAACGAAAAACAGATTGAAAAATTCATAAAGAAGCATCCCGATATGCATGTGGTAGAAGAACGTACTATACTTCCATATGAATATCATAGTGATGGCTTTTATATGTGTCTGTTAGAAAAGGATGTATGATGAAATCAATTTATGACTTAACACTCGAACAATTAAAAGAAGAACTAAAAGCACTTGGACAAAAACCATTCCGTGCAAAGCAGATTTATGAATGGATTTATGTAAAGAATGTCTATGATTTTCATCAGATGACAAATCTTTCTAAAGAACTTCAAGAAACACTTTCCAATCATTTCAGTGATGCACTTTTAACTATTAAAGAAAAACAGGTTGCTCGTGATGGAACAACTAAATATCTTCTAGAATTAGAAGATGGAGGACTCATTGAAACAGTATTAATGATTCAGACTTATGGTCGTTCATTATGTGTTACAAGCCAGTTAGGCTGTAATATGGGCTGTTCATTTTGTGCATCTGGATTATTAAAGAAACAGCGTAACTTAACAAGTGGTGAAATTGTGAAACAGGTCTTGACTGTTATGAATGATTAAAGGAAAGAGTGACTCATGTAGTTGTGATGGGTACAGGTGAACCATTTGATAACTATGATGAAGTGATGAACTTTATCTATACAGTGAATGAACCTCATGGTCTAGCGATAGGTGCAAGACACCTTACTATTTCTACATGTGGTTTAATTCCTGGAATTGAACGTTTCTCTCATGAACCAATCCAGGTTAACTTAGCTATTAGCTTACATGCACCTAATGATGAAATTCGTAATGAACTCATGCCAATCAACAAACGTTACAATATGGATGACTTAAGAGATGCCATCAAGACATATATTGAACGTACAAACCGCCGTGTTACTCTTGAATATATTTTATTGAAGGATGTCAATGATGATATCAAGTATGCGCGTCAGTTAGCCCATTATCTTCGTGGGTTAAATGTTTATGTGAACTTAATTCCTTATAACCCTGTTGATGAACATGGCTATAAGCAGTCTTTAGGTCATACAATTACTGCATTCAAGGATGAACTTATTCGTTTACATATTAATTGTACATTAAGAAAAGAACATGGCCGTGATATTGATGGTGCATGTGGACAGTTACGTGCAAAAAGAGAGAAAGGGGCATAATATGGTTATCTCCGCGATGACTGATATCGGAATAAAAAGATCAGTCAATCAAGATAGAGCAGTTTATAAAATCAAAGACCATGAAATCGTTGGTGTATTATGTGATGGAATGGGGGGTCATCTTGCAGGTGATGTTGCAAGTACTCTTGTAAGTAATTATATTATTGATCATTTTTTTGATCATTCACCTTTTATTAATGATGAATCTATTCATGCCTGGATTTCTTCTTTATTATTAACCGCAAATGATTTATTAAATAAAGAAAGTGATATGCATAGTGAATATGCAGGTATGGGTACGACAATTGTTATCTGTTATATGGATGGAAAGAATACCTATATTTCTCATGTAGGAGATAGTAGAGCTTATTTATATAGTGATACTTTAAAACAAATCACGACAGATGATACTTTTGTGAATGAATTACTTAAAAGAGGTATAATTAATCAAGAAGAAGCTTCTCATCATCCCAAAAGAAATGTATTAGTGCAGGCGATTGGTATTAAAGAAGCTTTACGTGTTTCTTTTTATAAGATTGAAGAAGATTATCGTGCAATATTGCTCTGTTCAGATGGATTATATAATTCACTCTCATCTCAACAGATTGAAGATATCTTAAAAGAAGATGAATCAGTCAATCATAAAACAGAAAGACTCATTCAATCAGCCAATGAATTTGGTGGATTAGATAATATTGGTGTTTTATTAATTGAGAAGGGAGAATCATAAGATGAGTGAAAAAGGACGTATTCTTGCTGACCGCTATGAATTAAAAGAATTAATTGGCCAAGGCGGTATGGCAGATGTCTATCTTGCATATGATGATATATTAAAAAGAGAAGTGGCTGTAAAAATACTTCGTTCTTCCTTGACAGGAGATCCTATTTATATTACGCGTTTCCATCGTGAAGCACGTGCGGCAGCTGCATTATGTCATCGTAATATTGTAGAAATCTATGATGTAGGTGAAGAAGATGATCTTTACTATATTGTCATGGAATATGTACGTGGTCAGACTTTAAAAGAATTAATTAATAAGCGTGGTGCACTTCATTATGTAGAAGCAGTAGACATTATGAAGCAGGTTGTATCAGCCACTGCACTCGCCCATTCTATGGGTATTGTTCATCGTGACTTAAAGCCTCAGAATATTCTTGTCACTGATTCTGGAATTGTGAAAATTGCGGATTTTGGGATTGCTTCTATCCAGTCTTTATCACAGGTGACTCAGACAGATACAATCATGGGGTCACTTCACTATCTTGCACCAGAAATCGCAAGAGGTGAAAAGGCGACACCACAAAGTGATATTTATGCATTAGGTGTTGTATTTTATGAATTATTAAGAGGAGATGTTCCTTTTAATGGAGAATCTCCAGTGAATATCGCTTTGAAACATATGCGTGATGAAATACCATCAGTACGTGAATATAATCCAGCGATTCCTCAGTCTGTAGAAAATATTATTATTAAAGCGACTGCAAAGAATACAAACAATCGTTATCAGTGTGCTGACGATATGTTAGATGATTTAGAAACTTGCTTAGAACGTTTAGATGAACCTAAATTAAGCTTTGATCAAGTGAATAATGATCCAACAATCATTGCGACTGATTCTCAGTTTTTTACTAAAACAGCACCTTTAGATCTTGAAGAAACAAAAACAGAAATAGAAGAAATTGAACCAGAAGAAGAAAAGATAAAAGAACCAATGGATAAGAAAAAAAGAATTGCGATAGGTGTGGCCATTGGCGCAGTTATCGTATGTCTTGCGATTGTAGCAGGCTTCTTCTTATTTAGTGGTAATCAAGATGGGACAATGATGGATCTAGTTGGTAAGACTGAAAAAGAAGCCAAAGCCTTATTAATTGATAAAGGTTATAAGGTGTCTGATGAAGTTGATTATGAACTGAGTGATAAGTATGAAAAAGGACTTGTTATTGCGACAGATCCAGAAGCAGGACATACCATCAATGAAGGAGATACAGTAACATTTACTATCTCTAAGGGTAAATATATTGTCATGAAGGACTATACAGGTATCTCTTACAATTCAGCTTATAATGAATTAACAAAGCTTGGCTATAAGGTTAGAAAGTATGAAAAGTCTGATGATGATTATAAAGAAGGTGTCGTTATTGGACAGTCTATTTCTGAAGGTGAAAAACAGGATCCTAATGAAAAAGGCAAAATCATTACTTTAACAGTATCTAAAGGTGTCAGCATTACTGTACCATCATTATATGGTCAGAATATCAATGCAGCGAAATCTACATTAGAAAGTCAGGGATTTACTAATGTGAAACTATCTGTATTACCATCACCTACTGATACTGCAACAATTAACTCAATGTCTATTAATACAGTTGTAAAACAGTCAGTTGCACCATATACTCAGGTAAATAGTAAAGGGACTGAGATTATCTTATATTATTATGATAAGAAACCAACCCCTGCAACCCCTGCAACCCCTACAACCCCTACAACACCAACACAACCTGACTTACCAGAAAATGATGATGACGATACAACTACAACTGAATAAGAATAGGAGATTATATGCCTAAAGGTCAGATTATAAAAGTCCTTGCAGGATTCTACTATGTCGATACAGGTAAGAAGGTTGTTAGCTGCAGGGCACGTGGTAAATTTAGAAACAGAGGTCAGAAGCCTCTCGTAGGAGACTTCTGTAGCTTCCAGGAAGAAAAAGATGGTTCTGGTTATATTCTTACACTAGAAAAAAGACATAACCAATTGGAAAGACCTCCTATCTGTAATGTAGATCAGGCACTTCTTGTATTCTCTATTGCCCAGCCAGATTTTGATCAGATGCTTCTAGATCAATTTCTCGCGATGGTTGAATATGAGAAGATTAAACCAATCATCATTATCACAAAGATAGATCTTAATAGAGAACTTATTCCTGTAATAAAAAAGAAGTACAATGCCTATGATCTTTACTTTGTATCAAGTAAAGAAAATGAAGGCATCGAAGAGATTAAACCAATCCTTAAAAACCGTGTAACAGTCGTTACAGGGCAGAGTGGGGTAGGTAAATCAAGTCTTCTCAATGCCTTAAACATTGAACTTAATATTGAAACAAATGAAATTTCTCAAGCATTAGGAAGAGGAAAACATACTACAAGACATGTTGAACTTATTCCTATGTATGGTGGCTATATTGCAGATACTCCAGGTTTTTCATCATTAGAACTTAAAATGGATCCTGTAGAACTTGCAGTCACTTATCATGATTTTAGAGAATTGTCACATCATTGTAAATTTAGAGGATGTCTTCATGATAGTGAACCACATTGTGCTGTTAAAGAAGCAGTAGAAGCAGGAGAAATTGATGAAACAAGATATGTTGATTACCTGCAGTTATTAAAGCAGGTTAAAGAAAGGAAAGATAAACGATATGGTTAAAATTGCACCTTCAGTATTATCCGCAGATTTTGCGCATCTTAAAGAAGATATTGATACAATCTATGATGGAGGAAAATCATGGATTCATTATGATGTTATGGATGGACACTTTGTCCCTAATATTTCATTTGGTTACAGCATTCTTAGTAATTTACGTGCTGTGACTGATTTATTCATTGATGTACATTTAATGATCACTGATCCAGGTCAGTATTTAGATGAATTCATCAATGCAGGTGCAGACCTCATTACATTCCATATTGAAGCTGTATCAAGCATGCAGGAAGCACGTGTACTTATTCAGCGTATTCATGATGCAGGATGTCTTGCATCAATATCTATTAAACCAGGTACTGATGTGGAAGCAATCAAACCATTCTTAGATGATTTAGATATGGTTCTTGTCATGAGTGTTGAACCAGGATTTGGCGGCCAGTCATTCAATCCTGCAGCCTTAGATAAGATCACTGAACTCAAAGAAATCAGAAATGGCAGACGCTACCTCATTGAAGTAGATGGTGGTATCAATGCGAATACAGCCAACCTATGCCGTGGGGCTGGGGCAGATGTTCTAGTGGCTGGAAGCTATGTCTTCAAAGCAGAAAATAGACAGGAAGCTATTGACTCACTCAAATGAAAATAGGCTTATATGCAAGCATGAATAATGGGGATGTCTTTAATAAAGACATCCCTTATATTGCAGTTGATGGTGGTTTAGAACATCTACACCGTCAATCAATTAAACCATTATGTGCTATTGGAGACTTTGATTCTCTAGAACATAAAGAATACTTAGAAGGATTAGAAGTACTTACTTTTCCTACTCATAAGGATGAAACAGATACAGAACTTGCTATTAGTGAAGCACTCGATAGAGGTTATGATGAAATAGATCTTTATGGTGTTATTGGTGGTCGTATTGATCATTTTTTAGGTGTACTCATCTATCTTAGACAACATCCAGATATTAAAATCACTTTATATGATGATATAAATAGAATATACCTCTTACCTAAAGGTAAGCATCAAATAGGCTGTACTAATTATAAGTACTTCTCATGCTTTACTGAAAAGACTTGTGCTCTCACATTAAAGAATTGTGATTATCCCCTTGATGGTTATATATTGGAACCTCATGATCCACTATGTATTTCTAATCAATGTCATGGTATTCTAACAATTGAAAATAGTGAAGATTTAATATTCATTGAATCACAAAGAATAGGAGGTACATATGGAGAATAAGGATTTTCTTGCGACTGAACCAGTAGGTAAATTACTCAGACAACTTGCCTTACCAACAGTCATTGCGCAATTAATCAACATGCTTTACAACATTGTAGACCGTATGTTTATAGGTCATATTCCTCAAACAGGTGCTCTTGCCTTAACAGGTGTTGGTGTCTGTATGCCGTTAATTATGATTGTGACAGCCTTTGCCTCATTGGTTGGTAATGGTGGTGCACCACGTGCGTCTATTTATATGGGTCAGGGTAATAATGATTATGCTGAAAAGATATTAGGTAATTGTTTTATTACGCAGATTATCGTTTCTATCGTACTTACACTTATTCTATTTTTTGGAAATCGTACCTTCTTACTTGCTTTTGGCGCAAGCGGTAATACAATTACCTATGCCGTAGATTATATGAATATCTATGCGATGGGAACACTATTTGTACAATTAACATTGGGAATGAATATGTTTATTACAGCCCAGGGATTTGCGAAAAACGGAATGATTTCAGTTGTCATTGGTGCATTATGTAATGTTATCTTAGATCCTATTTTGATCTTTGGATTCAATTTAGGTGTCAAAGGTGCGGCTCTTGCGACAATCATCTCACAGGGATGTTCATGTCTCTATGTTCTTCGCTTCTTGTTTGGTAAAAAGACAAAACTTAAAATAAAAAAGAAAAACTTATCTTTAAATCACTCAGTCATCTTACCTTGTCTCGCTTTAGGTCTTTCTACTTTTGTGATGCAATCAAGTGAGAGTGTCATCCAGGTCTGCTTCAATTCTTCTTTATTAAAATATGGGGGAGATATAGCAGTAGGGGCAATGACTATATTGACTAGTGTTATGCAGTTTGCGATGCTTCCTTTACAGGGATTAGGACAGGGGGCACAACCTATTATCAGCTACAACTATGGGGCTAAGAATAGAGAACGTGTTCAAAAGACATTTAAATTATTATTAAAAGTCAGTCTAGTATTCTCAATATGTATCTGGCTTCTTATTCAGATCTTCCCACAGATGTTTGTAGGACTCTTTACAAATGCACAAGAACTCTCACTCTTTACCACTCAAGCACTTAGAATTTATATGGCAGTCGTAGGACTCTTTGGAATACAGATTGCCTGTCAGATGACATTTGTGGCTTTAGGTAATGCGAAAGCATCAGTTATTGTGGCAGTTACTAGAAAATTTATTCTTTTAATCCCACTTATTTATATTATGCCAGCATTACTTGTAGATAAGACAACAGCTGTTTATTTGGCTGAACCGGTGGCAGACATTCTTGCAATCACATTTACAGTATTATTGTTTAGAAAACAATTTAAGAAAGCTTTGGATCAAATGAACTGAGGTTTCTCAGTTCATTTTTTATAGAAATAGATTATAATGAAATAGATTGAAAGAAGGATGAATATATGAGGAATCTAGAAGATATAAAAAGAAGTGGATTTAAAATCATTGAACAAAAAAGAGAAGAATTTATGAAACAAAGTATCCTCTCTGATGAATTTTTAGATTTATTGGATAAGAATAAGAAACCATTCGATTTATTGATGTCTTATTATCGTTGTGCGGTAATGGAGATAGAAACAAAGTTCAGAGTATTAGATCAGGAGTACTCTTTAGAATATGATGGTAATCCCATTGAAAGTATTAAGTCACGTATTAAATCATATGATAGTATTGCGAGAAAAGTAAGACGCAAGAATATTCCAATGACTATGGAATCATTAGAGGAAAATATAAGAGATATTGCAGGAGTCAGAGTTGTTTGTTCATTTCCTGAAGATATTTATGAACTTGCAGATAGCTTCTTAAGACAGGATGATATTACTTTGATTGAGATGAAGGATTATATTAAAAATCCTAAACCTAGTGGTTATCGTAGTTTGCACTTAATTGTGCAGGTACCAATCTTTTTGCAGAAGACAAAGAAGTATGTTTATGTAGAAGTACAGCTTCGTACTATTGCGATGGACTTCTGGGCAAGTTTGGAACATAAATTACGCTATAAGAAGAATATTCCTGAAGATGAAGCAAAGCTTATTGCTCAGGAACTTTATGACTGTTCAGTAGAAAGTGCTAAATTAGATGAACGTATGCAGAAGATACGTTCAATGATGAATAAAGGAGAATCTGAATAGATTCTTTTTTGTTGAAGGAAATGAAACTTTAATATGTTGTAAACACGGCATTTTATTTTGCCTTTGTTGTCAAACAGTATTATATATAATCAAAAAATAAGGTAATAGATACTACGCAATTATATGATAATAATCATTCAGTGGTCTTGTTGACTTATCAGCCTATCATGTGCACTCAACATCGTAACAAGGCGATAGATGATGTTTCTACAGGATATCATTGGAGAACGAGAAAATGTATTATAAAATACAGCAAGTTATTTGCATACATGCTATAATTTTACTATATTTTGAAAAAAAGATTACAGATGAGTTTTTTGAAATATATAAAAGAAGTTCGAAAACAAAGCTTATGAGTCAGACGGAATTTGCGAAAGCATTATGTGTATCATACTCAATTGTCAGTAGGCGAGGAATAGGATTATTCTGCTTTGAGCATGCTATTGATTTTAGTGACTTCAGGAATAAATTATGGATTGAGAGTGATCTGGGGATTACTTAACAGCCAGCCTTACTGTAGCAGCTAATAACATCACTCATGTAAATATGGAGGCAGTCTTTACATTGACAGATATGCTATTCAAGTCAGCTTAGTTCATTGGTTTTGAAAACGAACGGTAATATAAATTGGAGGTATAACTCATGTATCAGGATTTATCTTTTATGAATGTTCCGCTTCCAGAGGACGTTCTGAAATTAAAAATTTATGGTGATTATGCTGGAGCCCAGAAAATGATTCGTTATTTTCTAGAAGAGAAGGATATTCCACAGGCTCTTAGAAAACGTCTAGAAATCGAACAGGAAGTCATTGGCGTTATGGGTGGTAATGAGTATCCTTTTACTTATGATGAAGCATTGGAGATTATGATGATTCATCTACGTGATTTCAAAAAAGAAGAGTTAGATCATTTAAAAGAAATCAGTGCAGCAGATTGGATTTATATTGATGGCGAGGTACATTTTCAGCGTCGATTCTATGAAAATCTCATTAAGACTCGTCCAGATTACGCAAAGCGTGTCATTGCAGAAAATCCAGAGGATGAAAAGCAAAATAATCTAAATCAGAATCTACTTAACGAAAATATACATTACATGAAGGAATATGGTGGAAGAACTGTACACACTCGTATACGTTCAACAATAAAAGCTAAGAAAGAATTCGAAGAGGTAGGACGCAAGGTTCATGTACATCTTCCAATTCCAAAGGTATACGAACAGGTTTCTAATGTAGAAATTCATGCATCTAATCCAGAGATTACATATATAGCACCTGCTGATGCACCACAGAGAACAGTATATTTTGAAACTGAACTGAAAGAGAATCAGGAGTTTATGGTAGATTATTCATTTGATTATCATGTAAATTATGTAGAGTTAGATCCTGCCAAGGTATCTGAAGAACAGCCAGATTTCTGTCTGGAAGAGCAGGCACCACATATCTTATTCACTCCTTACTTAAAAGAGCTAAGAGATGAACTTGCAGGAGATGAGACAAATCCAATTATTTTGGCGCGTCGATTCTATGATTTTGTGACAACAAAAGTTATGTATTCTTTCATGAGAGAGTATTTTACAATTGAATGTATTCCAGAATACTGTGCAATCAATCTGAAAGGTGATTGTGGTGTTCAGGCATTACTGTTTATCACACTTTGCCGCATGTCTGGAATTCCGGCATGCTGGCAGTCAGGTCTATATGTGACGAAGTATTATACAGGATGCCATGATTGGGCACAATTCTATGTAGCACCTTATGGATGGGTATTTGCAGATCTTTCCTTTGGTGGCAGTGCATGGCGTGAAGGAGACAAAGAGCGTTGGAACTATTACTTTGGTAATCTGGATATTTTCCGTATGCCAGCGAACTCTGAAATTCAAAAAGAATTCATGCCAGAGAAAAAATGGCTTCGCATCGATCCGATTGATAATCAGAGAGGAGAATTTGAGTACGAGGATCATGGTCTTCGTTTCTCTCAGGTGAATGTATCTCAGGAACTTATTTCTATGGAAGATATTGAAAAATAAATTATAATAAGTCTCATTGTTAGAAACAGAAATGTTTGAAGAGTGGTTTTGGATGTTTCCTTCCCTTTTCTTTTTTACACATAATAATATAAAAAGGTGTTACAAATAATATGAATAGAAACAGATCATATTGCCCGTAATGCCTTTTTCTTTTGCAAAAGAGGAAAAATACAGTGAATCCCGAAGTTTTACAGTATGTCATCTGCAAAAGTCAATATAAAAATGTAGGTTTAGGACAATATAAGAATGTAGGTTTTCCTACATTCTTATATTGTCTTTTTAGTCTTCATCTACTATGAATTGAAGCTGATCTTTGAGTCTATATGACGGACCGTTGATGTTTAATACAGAACTATGATGAAGAAGTCTATCCAATAAGGCATTAGTAAGAACAGGATCACCAAACACCTCTGGCCATTTAGAGAATGTTAGGTTTGTAGTTATAATTGTACTTGATTTCTCATATCTCTTCGCAATGAGATTGAAAAACAGATTGGCAGTATCTGCATCCATTTTCTCGTATCCTAACTCATCAACTATAAGAAGCTTATATCTGCATATCCACTTGATTCTTCTTTCTAGTCTGTTCTCATATTTAGCCTTTCTAAGCTGTGCTATGAGGTCATGGAACGAAATACAATATACAGAATATCTCTGCTTTGCAGCTTCTGTACCAATACCTACAGCTAGATGCGTCTTGCCCACTCCGGGTGTTCCACATATGATTATATTCTCACAGTTTTCAATGAACCTTAATGTGGCTAAATCTTCAATTTTCTTTCTATCCAGTGAGGGCTGAAAGCTAAAATCAAAGTCCTGAAGACTTCTCTGAAAAGGGAAGTTTGCCACCTTAACACAGCTGACTATGGCTAAATCCTCCCTGTATTTCATCTCCATCTGCACCATCTCATCTATGGCTTCCAGTGGTGTCTTTACCCCGTCAGACATCATATCCAGGTACTTGTTTATATTCTCCTTCATCTTGGGAAGCTTCAGCTTCTCTAGATTATTCATTAATACATTTATTGAACTCATACTATTAATCCTCCATTTCCATTCTGTATGTTTTTAAATAATCTGTTGTCTCTTTTTTTAATTCTTGGTAGATTGAATCATAACCTTCCTGTGATAGAAAGTTATAGATATCCATAATATCAAATCCCCACAGATTCACTCTAAGAATCTTCAGTTCCTTCTTGTTGGCTGACTTTTTTAATGCAGCGAAGAACTGTTCTTCATCAGTGATATATGGAAGAATCTTTGATACTTCTGTATAAAAAATCTTTCGTTCTTCCTTGTTAAGTGTCTGTATGAATCTCTTTATCCAGGAACTGAGCGATTCCTGTGATACAAGATACGCAATCATATGATCATAAGATTTCAATGCATCATTCCTAGTTAAAACGATTTCTCTTGCATCAAGCAGTTTATCCATAATGGATAGATTGTTTGCGACAACTTTACTAAAATCTTTGTTTCCTGCAAGCTGTTTGGATATAGACTGTTCATAGTGCTTCTTTGTATAATTGATTGGATTTCTTGATATAGTATGTACTTGAATCAATTTTCCTTTATAATATATCTGAAGCATATCATCGAATGTCTCAATACTTACATATTCGTCGATATACTTCCTATCAACGGAATACTGAGCACCATTGAAATAGACAAGCTGTTGTGATGATACCTTTACTTTGTGAGGGCTGAGGTATCCATCCAGGACAGTTCTGTCAGGAAGAGGTGTGAGGTATTCCTTTTCTTTTATGAAAAGCAGGCAGGGAGATATTCCTGTGCCCTGACATATATTTGTATTCATCTTCACATTGAGCTTATCCACAATCTTCTGAAGCTCCTCTATGGAGTCAAACTCACCACTGTAGCTTCTAAGCCAGTCCATAACCTTATTGCGAGCCTCATTGGTTCCTTTTGTATAGGCATGTCTGGTCTTGCATGATTTCCTCCCTGAAATTCATATCCTTGGCGAACTGCACCATCTTATGATTCACTCTCTTGGGTTTTACGTTCGTATCTATGACGGTGGACATGTTATCAAAAAGTATTCTTTTTGGAACTCCGCCATAGAATTTAAATGCGTTAATAAGACATCTGAAGACAATTGGCTGCTCCTTTGAAAGAGTCAGTTCAATATAACTGAATCTAGAGAATTTCAACACCAGATGGAATATATTGACTACAAAAGTCTCACCACTTCTTGAAGTAAGAATCATATTCTCTTTCCAGTCACATTGTGCCATGTCAGCTGGATTAGTCTCATAGCGAGTGTCTCCTCCACCTGATGCATCACCTTTGGATGGTTTAAGCTTATGCTTCTTACAGTAAGCCTTGAAGTTTGAATATGAACCTATTTCACTATCTCCATACTGATCTATGAGGAATTCATAGACACCTTTTCTTGATATTCTGGGAATACTTAATTTTTCTATAATCAACTCCTTGTACGGGTCAAGCCTGCTTGGCTTTGCCCTGTTTCTAGGCTTTCCCTTGTAGCCTTCGTGATACTTCTTCACTGTTCTGTAATCAACGCCATACTTTCTGGCAAGATCTGCATAGTTTGGTTTACTTTTAGTAAAATCCATTACATTAAGTTCAGCTGCTAGCTGATAAAAATCATTTGAATTCATCGATATTACCTCCGGTAAGATAATATCAATAAAATGAAAAAAGACAAAATAATTATGTAGGTTTTCCAACATTCTTATGTTGTCTTTTACCTACATTTTTATTTTATCCTTAGCAAATATCTGCCCTTTTTTAGTATTTGCCCTATTTTTAATCCATGATTAAATGCTATAATGCACCTCCAAATTTAATAAACTTTCTAGAAATTCATTCTTCTTCCGGATAACACGCTCTACAAAGCATGTCAATCATATGTTCCTCGTGCTCCTTATACAGAGAATCTTTCCAGTACAGACTAGCAGCCTTGCCGTCACCCTTTTCAGTAAGTTCACTCATTAATCGAAGTTTTATACTGCCCTTCGAAATCATTTCCTTAAACGTGCTCTTCTTGGCTTCCGGTGACATGTTAGAAAACTTCGAATTTACGTTTCTCTGAATAATACAGAGGTTTCCAAATTGATACACTCCATCCGTCCACGATTCGAAAGTTCCTTCTGATGGATTCTGTGGATACCAATGTTCCACTGAATTTCTAAATTCAAATGTAAAGTCGTCGTACTTTTTTGGCTCGGACATCCACAGAAGGTAATCCAAATAATTAAATACAATATGAGGAGTATTTACTCCCATTGCGTATACACCATCTTCGCAAACATCAAAGAACTGTTCACGCACTGCATTCTTTGCAATCTCCTCAATAGCATCACTGAACTCAGACAAATCATTGCTCAGAGCATTTGAATAGTTATCTTTAGAAAGCCAAATCAATAGCTGTGTTATCCAGTGCATTACTTTTGGAGAAGTATAAGAAACACGCAGCGCTGACTGAAGCATTATGTTTCGCTTGTTGCGATCGTTACTTCTCTTTTCCTTGTTATGCTCTCCTTTTCGAGTAAACAAGGTATTCCGATAATATGGTTTCTTTTTGGATTGCTGGCCGGAAACATAAAGTGATTTGAGACTCCATTCTCTGTCGGCATTCTCGTTCGCATACTCTCTTTTTACAATGTACTTATCGAACAAGAACCTTGTCCGCAAAAGGCAAATAATAAACTCTCTTGAAAAGTTCTCTTTGTTATCTGCAATTCTGCCCTTATCATTCACTCCATATGTCGTAACACGATTAAAGCTTTCGATGAGTTTCTTATCGTCGAGCAATTCATCTATGATCTTTGATCCAGCATTTTCATGTGAAATGCCTTTAATCGCAATATAAACCTTCAATGTATGGATGAGAAAATACGGGAACTCAATAACACTTTCAAATCTTACTCGGATATCATCATCCAAATACCCATCGTCCGTATCCACCCGGAAATCAACATTTATGATTTCCTCTATAGTGTGGCCAACACCATTCAGGGAATTTTCTTTGATTTCTTTCTTATAGTTAGTCCAAGTCTTCGGAGGCATATCATTCCAGTACCCTCCGAAAAGAGCCTCACGTACTTCGTTTCCCTTACTGATAAAATGCATCTGAATATAACCGGTCATGTCACTGCAGGCATCCCAGATCTTAGCAAATATTGCTTTGTCTTTTTCATCTTTGAGATAGCTCATCAGTGTCGCCTTCAAAATATCGTGCTGCTCAAGCTGCTCGCCACGAGTATTCATAATCTCAAAATAGCGATTCAGATCCGTGTTTTCTGGCACTTCTATCCGATAAACAACTACATGTGAAAGTTTTTCACAAAATTCGTCTTTATCAAATCCTTCCCTCTGCATTTCCTGCATAAGGATTTTTATACCACTCTGAATACCAGACTCAATTCGATCCATATCCAATTTACTGAGGTTCATCTGAATCAGTTCCTGAATGTTCTGAAGGGTATAATTCGATTTATCTCTACAGGCAAATGTCAAAGTATTCTGCACTTCATAGCCAAGGCAATTCAACAAAAGATACAGTGACGTCAAGCGCTGCTGCCCATCTACGACCTCGAACTTATTTCCCTGTCTTGAAACAATCAATGCACCAATGTAATAACTCGCATCATCAGCAACATCGTTGATGTCCTCAATCAACTGGACAAGCTGCTTATCCTCCCAGGCATACGCACGCTGATAAAGGGGAATAATATACTCCATATCGGTATCAAAGATATTGTTGTCATCACCGACAATATGAAGTTCAGTAACTAAATTACTCATTTGACACCTCCATCAATCCATTCATAATCTTTAGTTTCTTATAAAGATCGTTCCACTTATCATGATTAGCTCTGTCCGGATCTCGCTTTACCTTTATCTGCAGACTGGAAATCTCATTATGCAATCGAGCAAAACTGATCTTTGAGAACATCGCAACTGCATTTGTATATCTAGAGTTGTCATCATCGCCAATGGCATATTTATTGATGCTATCGAACCCTAAGTTTTCCATATCTACTCGAATCATAAAAGCCCAGGTGAATAACTTCTTTACCGCCATTTCATCAAAGTTGTGGAACTTATCATAATAGCAAAGCAACGCGCAATAAAACAGGTTGCGAGCATAGACAAAACCTGCAGATCCATATTTTACAGAGTCCATTTCTTTAATACTAGATACTTCTTTGCCATTGCAGATAATAGACTTAATTTCCGCAAAATCTTGATTATTAAATATTTCTTTCTTAATATCGTGTATCAAGTATAGGTAATGATCTACCATTTCAAAAAAATCATTTCCTGAAATAAATGTCTCCGTAATTTGGAAACACGGCATTGCTTTACTTGCACGTCTTGCATATGAATACGTTGATGATTCCGGTATACCTTTATAAGTATCAATTTCCTTTGCCGTAAAAGGCTTGCTTTTTAATCCGCGTGACCAGTTCCAAACAGGGAACAGAAACAAATCGAAAAGCTCTCTAATTTGATTTGTGTCTTTTGATTCCCACTTAGTAAC
>ENA-OPCP01001096-OPCP01001096.1-human-gut-metagenome-genome-assembly--contig:-NODE-1096-length-18780-cov-4.361656_pt1 | contig 18780 bp, 18 predicted proteins | sample MGYA00241563_ERZ501477 | MGnify/ENA primary metagenome ERZ501477 (study PRJEB25962, sample SAMEA2042572) | human gut metagenome | biome: human gut; feature: human-associated habitat; material: faeces... | reverse complement strand
GTCTGGATTTGCAGAGTGTATTCAGGCAAATTATGCCGATTAAAAAATGGCACATAGGAGTTTTGGTGTTGGGAGGTGAGCACATATATGCAGAGAAAACGCCGTAAGAAAAAACGATTTGGAGTATTTTTGTTTTTGCTTGTAGTTTGTATCGGCATAGGTATAATGTTTGTGCCGTGGGCAATGCAGCCGGAAAATTTCAGAGAGGTAAAGAATAAAATAAATGGTTTTCTCTACAAAGAAGATTTTCCTGACTCTTATAATGCAAAATCGCTGATTTTGGTGGATTGTTCTGATGATGAAATATTTGTTTCAAAAAACGAGAACGAGCCACAAATTCCTGCAAGTTTAGCCAAGCTGTTTGTTATTGAGTATGCGTCAACTTTAGCAGACCTTGATAGTATCGTTGTTGCAGACTATGGTGCTATTTCACTCACGAAACCTGGCTCGTCTGTTGCTCAAATCAAGGAAAAAGAATACTTTTTACACAATCTATTTGCGGCAATGTTAGTACCGTCAGGGAATGACGCAGCTTATGTGGTTGCTGATTATTGTGGAGGATTACTTTCGCCGCAAGCAGAAAGCTGTCAAGAGCGTGTGAGGATTTTCATGGAGAACTTAAACCTGCATTTGCAACAGCAGGGGTACTTAGACACAGTTTTATATGATCCGAGTGGTTTTGATATGGAGGCACTTACCACCACTTTAGATTTGAAAGAAGTAGTATATCGGTTGTTGGAATACTCGTGGTTTAGAGAAATTGTATCTCAAAACACTTATACGGCAACACTGCCTGATGGCAGTACACAAATATGGCAGAATACAAACGCCTTCCTTGATCCGACATCCGAATATTACAACGAAAATGTATGCGGAATTAAGACTGGCTCTCTGTCTGACGACTATAACTTGATTGTGCTTTACCAGCAGCACGGAAAAGAGTTTTTGATATGCAGTTTAGGCTCTCAGTCCGATTCCTCTCGTTATGACGATGTGAATTTTATTCTGAAAACGATTGATGAATCGTATTATCTCACGCAATAAATCTTATGTTGTCCAAGACAAAAAAACTAACCAAGGGGGGTGATAATATCGGACGAATCGTAATAATGGAGTTCAAAGCACAAGACTCAACAGCCTTTGACGATATGCTGGCTTATGCTGACCAACGAAGAAGTCATTGAAGAAATGCTCACGCTGGCAAAGCAGATTGCAGCAGCACAAAAAGAAGGCGACCAACTCGGACTTACAGCCGATGAGCTTTTACTTATGTTAAGAACCTTGATACCGAGAACACCGGAGATGTATCAGGAATGTTGCTATACGCTAAGACCGATGAAATCGTGCTGCCAAACAACAGCTACAAAATGGGCGGTAATGCAATATCGGTAAAGACCCTTGATTTAGATTGTGATTTTCTTGAAATCCGGAAGCAGTTGGATAATATTGTAGAAGCTTGCTTCCTGTAATGGTAGTTAATCTAAAATTAGAATAAAAAATGCTTGAAGAAAAGTGTATGGCTATGCCTGTTGGTGGACTTGCTGATATTGAAATAGAACCTGATGATACTGATGTGAGCGACACAGCCACTTTTGTGTGGGAAATAAAATAAGACAGCAAAAAAGACCGTCAGATCTCATTCGAGACTTGACGGTCTTACACTTTGCGATTGTATTTAAGAAAATCGTTCCGATGCTCTTGCTTGCATAGCTGATATCCTTGAGAGATCAGCGTATCGGCTTTTAGAGCGACAAGGTTAATATCTGAATGCAATGTCCGTGCGATCTGCTGCGTGTCATATCCTCTTTCTGCAAGTTCAAGAAAGTCATCATCTGGTAGTGAAATCTGTGCGGCAAAGAGATTGGCTTCGTACTCCATACGGTTGTCCCGCATATTGAATATTTCAAACTCTTTGAAGCCACCGACTTTCGTGGCTTCTTCTCGGTGTAAAGCATCGTGCCCTAATTCGTGAAGTAGCACGATGTTCTCCATAACCGGATGCAGATCATTTTTGACAAAGATGAAGCGATTACGCATCAAGACTTTATATGCTCCACGCTGCTCATTGAACGGATAATACATTACCTCGATTCCTAAGTCCCTTGCTATTCTGATAGGATCACGAGTTCCGCATTGAGCAACGATGGAGTTTGCTTTTTGTACGATCTCCGAAGTGCTTACATACATCGGCATCACCCCTTTCGGCTTTTCTTTTACAATTCTATCAAAAGTGGTGTCCCATATAACGGACTTATTTCTGTGCGTCCTTGGAACGATACTTTTTCGGGGTGTACTTTTTGTTTTTCTCTTTCGCAAGCCAATAGGCATCCATAATGGCTTGCATCATAACATCCATATCATCCTGTGCCAACTCACCGCCGGTAAACAAACCGGTTACTTCATCTGTGAGCTGTTGCGCTTGTTTGGCACCTCGTGCGCCGTACTGCTCCGCAGCCTGAGCAACGAGCATACCATCCGTACCGAGAAGCTGATCCACGGAAATATTAAGTGCCTTTGCCAGCTTCTCCGCTGCATCCAAGCGAGGACGAGAGGTTCCGCATTCGTATCTCTGTATGGTACGGGGGGAAACACCGGAAACCTTTGCAAGCTGCTCCTGCGTCATATCATTTTTTTCTCTCAGCCCTTTTAATCTGTCGCTGAACTTCATTATCAATTCCCTCCATAAGATTTCTATTTTTAGCAGCACGACACTTTTTTCGTCACTTCTTATTGACACGACATTGGTGTCGTGCTATAATCTGAATCACAACAACGACATTTCTGTCGTGTTCATATGATACAACACGACACTTTGGTTTGTCAAGAGGTTTCGCAGAATTTCCAAGAAATAAGGTGATTTAGTTGAGCAGATCAATACTGCATTGTGATATGAATAACTTCTATGCCAGCGTTGAATGTATGCTCGACCCAGCTTTGAGAAAGTATCCGGTCGCTGTCTGCGGCTCGGTGGAAGAAAGGCACGGTATTGTTCTCGCCAAAAACTACGCCGCAAAAGCCTTTGGGATAAAAACCGGCGATGCTGTATGGCAAGCGAAGCAGAAGTGCAGAAACCTTGTTGTAGTGCCTCCGCACTTTGAGGAGTACATCAAATACTCTAAACTTGCAAGAAATGTCTACCAGCGCTACACAGATCAAGTTGAGCCGTATGGAATGGATGAGTGCTGGCTTGACATCAGCGGAACAGACTATACCTTTGGTTCTCCGGAAAAGGTGGCAAATGACATAAGAGAAACTATCAAGTTTGAGCTGGGGTTGACCATCTCAGTCGGCGTGTCTTTCAATAAGATATTTGCCAAACTCGGCTCGGATATGAAAAAGCCGGATGCTGTGACGGTCATACCGAAAGACACTTTCCGAGACAAAATATGGGGACTCCCCGCAGCGGACTTGCTCGGTGTGGGACGGGCAACGCAGCGTGTATTAGATAGCTATTGCATTAGAACCATTGGCGATTTAGCTAAGACCGATCCTGACTTTCTGAACCGACGGCTCGGTAAAAACGGAATTGCCCTTTGGCAGTATGCAAACGGTAATGACCGATCCCGTGTTATGAACGCCGACTTTGTTTCTCCGGTTAAGAGCGTGGGACACGGAATTACTACCATCGAAGATTTGGAGAACGACGAGCAGGTGTGGCCCGTCTTTCTCGAATTGACGCAGGACATCGGACATAAACTCCGTGTCCACAAAAAGTGTGCGGATGGAGTCGCCATTCACATACGGGACAACACACTTTTTTCAAAGCAATGGCAAACGGCATTGGATATGCCCACACAATCCCCAATGCTGATCGCAAAAGCGGCTTTTGCCCTCTTTGAAAAAAGATACGACTGGAGGAACCCGATTCGCTCAGTCACGATTCAGGCAATCAACTTGGTGCCACAGGACACGCCCCGACAAGTCGATTTGTTTATGAACATCGAAAAGATTGAGAAAGCAGAAAGGCTCGACCAGTGCATTGAAACCATTCGCCAGCGGTTCGGCAAGAACAGCATCCGCAACGGTATTCTTTTTCAAAACCTCCGGATGCCGAGTGAAAAGCCTGAGATTACTATGCCGACCGGGGTGCTTTGTTAAGGAGGTCAGTATGATTAGTACAAGCAGTAACAAGATTGATGAAATTGTTGCGCCTGATGAGATCGAAACCTATGTTTCGATGCCGTCCTGTTTGTTGCAGGGGTGCAGTAATGATCTGATTATTTTCCGTGCAGATGGAGGAAACCATTTCACCCACTACGGTATTTATGAGGGAATGTTTCTTATCTTTGATGTCAGCAAAGATTTTAAGGACGGACACCTTTCCTGCTATCTGAACAATTCGGGCGATGATCGTCCTAAGTTCAAAGTTTCTGACAAGCCATTGGATGGCTACCGTCATTTGGGTAGGTTGGTTGCCAGTATGAAAAATTATGAGGTGTAGAGATGGAAGAAGAACGGCGAAAAGTGTATGTGGAGGTCGATGTTACCCACAGGACAGATGGGACAGCTCGACCTCAGAGAATTAAATTTGAAAATGGTGAGGTCTACGAGATCGACCGTGTAAAGTATTGTTGCAGAGCCGCATCGACGAAGGTCGGCGGCACAGGACTGCGTTACACGGTATTGATATGCGGCACAGAAACTTTCCTTTTTGATGAAGAAAACGGAAAGTGGTTTGTGGAAGGCAAAAACAGAGGAACTCTCTAAGGATGCCACCATTCATCAGCCCTGAAAGCGTTAAGGAACTTAATGAGGTGATGTGCGTGACAAATGATAATTGGACACCTATACCGATGTATTGCTCCAACTGTGGAGCATTGCTTTACGGATATAGAAATGATGAGGGGAAAATCAAGTATGAGTGCAAAAGGTGCGGAACCGTAGCGGTTCGAGTCCAAAAAGGACGACGACACGACAAGATTGACCTCTATGCCCCGGAAGGGCAAGTCCGGTACTATTGATCGGATAAAACTGAATACGGCAAAACGACGGAATGGTTGAGGTGAAACAGACTGCGTAATTCCATCTCCAGGTCACTTGCTTTGAACACTTCGGTTGGTTAAACCAAACTTGCTATGCAGATATGAGAGGCCACCGACAAGACAGTAAGCCATAGGCTTAGTCTGTCTTGCCGGTGGCTTCTTTTTTTCGGCAAGAACAACCGACCAAGGGCTTCCGGCAGAGAAATCTCTGAAAGGAAGCCTTTTTCGATGTTGAACAAGTGGCTCTGTTATATCGCTGAATATCCGTGATCTCCGAATTTTGAACCCGAACACCAAATTCAAAATTCAAAGGAGATTACGGTAATGAGAAAAATATACCTTGTCAAAAAGAACCCCGAACTGCCCGCTGACGGCAATAACTGGCTCGTAATGAATAGCTTCGAGTTTAGGAACTTCATTCAGACCCCGGAAGGGCAGAAACGAAGAGATCGCTTTGGGCAGTTAGACGCTTGCTCTGTTGACGATGTGATCATCATCGCAGAATGTGGAACCGAAACCGCAAAGCAGTGGCGCTCTGAAAAGGATAGACACGATTATCTTGTGTCAATCGAGAATCAGTCCGGAATGACGGTGTTTTCCTATAACACACAGACAACCACAGAAGATGATATGTCTGGCGAGGAATTGCTGGTGGATCAAGATTGTTCCGTCATTGATGCCATTCTCAAAAAGGAGGAGAAAAGCACCCTCTACGCAGCCGTGGCAAAATTGTCACCTGCCGAAATTAACTTGATGACCAGTTTATATCTTTGTGATGACCCCATAGGACAGCGAGAATATGCACGGCGCCACGGAGTAGCTGTAACGACAATTAATCATCAACTGACTGTTGCCCTGAAAAAACTCAAAAAAATGCTCCCAAATTAAAATTTGCTTCGTACAAATCGAAAAAAATTTCCCAGTTGGTTAGTAGAGGGCAAAAAAACGAACAGATAGGAGCATAGATAATGAAACAGGTAATGATGATCAAATTCGACTCCCTGAAATGGAGAATGATTGATGAGTATAAGGTTGCTAACCCGTTTATTGAAGTCGGCTTTCGGCAGGTCAAGGATGTCGTTGATTTGCGTGTGTTTGATCTGCTGAATATTAGTCGCATCAATAATAACAGGGCTGAAGAAATGCTTCTTTGTATTTACCATCTTCTCCAGCCGGACAGACGGATCGACGAAGGTATTTATAACGATGAGATTGACCAGTATTTCTCGTATCGGGAATGGAAAAAGAAACACCAGCCTTTAAGTGGAGTGACCGTAAGGGAAATCCTCACAACTGAAGATCTGAATGAGGTTGCTTTACTTCGGATTTTTGATGGAGTCACCGCTGCTTTCTACAAATCCGATGAGTACAACAGTCGAGAATATCGTTATTCAAACCTTTCGGAGTTACGCAAGGCTATGAAGCATAAGGAGGGCGGGACGAATGGGAAAGCCCAGTAAGGACTATGCCGTTCCTCTTTGGGAAAAAGCAAACCTCACCGTTTATGAAGCGGCAGCCTACTCAGGTATTGGCGCAGATAAGCTACGAGAGCTGTCCGACAGAGAGGATTGCGAGTTTGTCTTGTGGAACGGCACAAAGCGGCTCATCAAAAGGAAAAAGCTCGATGAGTTTTTGGAAAGAGCCTATTCAATCTAACAATCAACGATGCGATTCGCAAAATCGCATCGTTGTTCCAAACGGTGGTTATCGGTATCCTAAAGCCAAACGAAAATGAAGGAGGAAACCGATATGACCAAGCAGGAAAAAGATAGCCGAGTTCCCCTTTGGGAGAGAATGAACCTGACTTTAGAAGAAGCCGCCGCTTACACTGGTATCGGAACGGATAAACTTCGTGAGTTGTCGAATCGTGAGTCGTGTGACTTTGTTCTATGGGTCGGTACAAAAAGGCTTCTAAAGCGCAAGCAATTAGAGGAGTTCCTGATTAAGAGCTTCTCAATCTAAAACAGGAGGTTACTATGACTAAAAAGAAACAGGTCGGCGTAAGGTTCGACAGCAACCGTACCCGACTTAAAACAGGAGAAACCCAGCGTCCCAACGGCACTTATGCGTACCGTTGGTCAACGCCTGACGGAAAAAGGCATTCTATTTATGCTCCGACGCTGGAAAAGCTGAGAGAGCAGGAAGAACAAATCATCGTGGACAAGCACGACGGAATACGGTCGGATGTCAAAAGCATCACCGTAAATGAGATGTTCGATCTTTGGTGTCAGCTCAAAAGGGGAATCAAGGACAGCACATTCAAGAATTATATTTATATGTATGAGCTGTTTGTAAAACCGTCTTTCGGAAAGAACCGACTTGTCCAAGTAAAAAAGTCTGATGTGCGGAAGTTCTACAACTCCCTTGCTGATGGCAAGGTTCTGAAGATTGCCACGATAGATAATGTCCATAATGTACTCCACCAAGTCTTTCAGGTGGCAGTCGATGACGGAATGATTCGACAGAACCCAACAGACAATATGCTCAAAGAACTGAAGCTCTCCCACGGCTTTGAGCGTGAGAAGAAAGAGGCATTGACCGTGGCGCAGCAGAAGTTGTTCTTTGACTATATGCTCAGTCACCCCAAGGACACACACTGGTATCCAGTGTTCTATGTTATGGCAAACACGGGGATGCGAGTCGGTGAGATCACCGGACTTCGCTGGAGCGACATTGACTTGAAAAAGGGCATTATCCGAGTCAACCACACGCTTGTCTATTATAATCACCGTGACGAAAAGGGCTGCTACTTTTCCATTAACACGCCCAAGACAAAAGCCGGTGAACGAGAAATCCCGATGACTGAGGGAGTGAAACAAGCCTTCTTAATGGAGCGAGAGTTTCAATCTCAGGCTGAAATCAGCAGTAAGAGTCGAGTGGACGGCTATGACGACTTTATTTTTGTCAACCGTTACGGGGATGTTCAAAATCAGGGAAACCTCAACAAAGCACTCCGCCGTATGATGCGAGATTGTAATGATGAAATCCTCGAAAAATATGGAGCAGACTCTGATCCGGTTCTTCTGCCACAGTTCAGTTGCCACATTCTCCGGCACACATTCGCAACAAGGCTATGTGAGTCGGGAGCAAACCTTAAATTCATTCAGAGCATCTTAGGACACGCTGATGTATCGACGACGATGAATATCTATGTTGATGTGACCGACGCTCTGAAAAAGAAAGAGATCACCGCCTTTGATGACTATATGACAACCAAGCTGGAAACTTGAAGGGAAAGCACTCTGTGAGTAATTCGCAGAGTGCTTTCTCTTTTTCGCACATTTCTCAAAACTGAGGATGGAAATTATACTATAAGCAGTAATGAGAAATGGAGCGTTCAGATATGGAGAATAGTTTAAGCAGGATGCGACCGCATCTTGTATCAGAGTGGTCAGAAAAGAACTTTCCGTTGACTCCTGATACAGTGACCTTTGGGTCTAATAAAACTGTGTGGTGGAAAGGGGCTTGCGGTCACGAATGGCAGACAAGCATTAAAGCTCGCTCCGCAGGCGAGCAATGTCCAATATGTTCGGGAGCGAGGGTGCTTCGAGGTTATAACGACTTTGAGAGTAAGTTCCCTGAGCTTGCGAAGGAATGGTCGCCCAAGAATGAGCCGCTAAGACCGTCGATGATTACAGCGGCTACGCACAGGAAGGTAATATGGCGGTGCAAGCTCGGACACGAATGGACGGCATCTGTGAAAAGCCGGACGGTGAACGGCACAGGTTGTCCCTACTGCTCACACAACTTTGTACTACCGGGCTTCAACGACTTGGCAAGCCGTTTCCCTGAAATCGCTAAGGAGTGGTCAGAGCGCAACCTTCCACTGACGCCGGATCAGGTTACGGCTTTCAAGAATATTAAAGTTTGGTGGAAATGTCACTTGGGTCACGAATGGAACACATTGATTTCAACCCGTGCCGGAGGAAGTCAGTGTCCCTATTGTAGTGGGATTAAGCTACTCAAAGGATTTAATGACTTAAAAACAAAGTACCCATCCCTTGCCGCAGAGTGGTCGGAAAAGAATCTGCCGTTGACTCCCGATGCAGTCAATGAGAAGTCAACAAAGAATGTTTGGTGGAAATGCCGTACCTGCGGCTATGAATGGAAAGCCGTCGTCAAAGCACGGGTCAAAGGCGGTATGTGTCCTGTTTGTGCTGAGAGAGCCGTTCTGCAAGGCTATAATGATCTTGGAACAACTGATCCTCACTTGCTCTCAGAATGGGACTATGAAAAGAACTCCAAGTGGACACCGAGCAATGTATCGAGAAACTCAATGAAGGTCGTTTGGTGGAAATGCGGAGCAGGACACTCTTACCGTGCCAAAATCACAGATAGAACTATTGAGCAAAAGGGTTGCCCTCAATGTGAAGCGGAGTTTCAACAGGCTCTCCCGCAGATGCTGATAATGATGTATGGAGCACAGAACGGCATTACGGTCAAAAGCAATAGCGACTCGGAGCTTGGAATGCGACTTGTTGCATACCTCCCTGAATTACATTGTGCGGTCGATATTGCCGGAGCAACCGTGACGGAGAAAAGAGAGCAAAGCGTGAAAGCCCACATTTGTCAAAGTAACCGGCTGGGTTACTACCTTATTAAAAGAACTGCGGATGCTTCGCAAATGGCAGCGGAAATCAAAACGCTATTTATCCGCAATCATATCTATCTCCATACGGATTCCGAGAAAGATGTTCAAGTGCTTCGAGAGAGATTTTTAGAATGGAAATATCGAAATGCTTGTAAACTGAACGGAAAATATTGAGTTTCGTTAAGCCGTGTGTTATACTGTTTTAGTCGTAAGTTTCAGTATAGCACACGGCTCGTTTTCAAAAAAATGAAGCCACCTTACGCCAGCTTACTCCACGGCTTACGCCATTAGATTTTCCGCTATCTGAATTAGGCGTAACTGAGCTTACCCCAGCTTCAAATGAGTAGGTGCCGGTCGGGACTTATAGACGCTAAGCGGAGCTTATCTAAGGCTGGTCACGAAAATCCCGACAATGAAACCTTTGGACAAGGATAAGACCGAAAAGGCCGAGACCAAGGCGGAAGAAAAGTCCGTTGAAGCGGCTCCTATCGTCGAAGAAAAAATTGATTTTTCCAATGTTCAGATCGAGCCTCTGTTCCGGGATCAGGTCGATTTTGACACCTTCTCCAAGAGCGATTTCCGTGCCGTAAAGGTCAAGGAATGCGAAGCCGTGAAGAAGTCCAAAAAGCTCTTAAAGTTCGTTTTGGACGACGGAACCGGCACAGATAGGGTCATTTTGAGTGGTATTCACGAATATTATGAGCCGGAAGAACTGGTTGGAAAGACCTGCATCGCCATCACCAATCTGCCTCCGAGAGCGATGATGGGTATCGACTCCTGCGGTATGTTGATCTCAGCCGTGCATCACGAAAACGGTGAAGAAAAGTTGCATTTGCTGATGGTCGATCCTCACATTCCGGCAGGCGCAAAGCTCTATTGATTGACCCTCAATTGTCGGTGCTTACGCCACAACTTACGCCAATTTACTCCGAGCTTACGCCAAAAATGCGTTTGGAATTTTGCGATTGCAGACAAGTTCCGATAGCATACGATAATTTCATATGATTTAAGCCCGCTGATTTCGGTCAGCGGGCTTTTCCTATTTCTGCCCCTATTACATCTCTGAGATGTGATAGGGGCTTTTTTTATCCCTGAAAGGTGGTCGAAAAAATTTTTTTGAAAAATCTCAAAAAAACTTCGTACAAATCGAAAAAAATTTCCCAGTTGGTTAGTGAGGGCAAAAACCTCACGAACCTTGAAAATCGAATAGACATTCAACAGGTACATTCCTGATCGGGGGCGAAAGCCCCAGCCGGATGAAGGTGCGCCACGAACTTCCTGCCCACAAGGGTTATCACGGAAAGCAAGGTTGGTAGCGATTCCGAACCATTCTGAAATATCCGCTTGCTACGGATAAGGCGATGAAACGATTCAGGGACAATGATACTTCCCTATGGGGCTGGCGGAGTACCCGGCAGAGGTGAGATTCCTATGAGTTCGGTCAGCAGCCGAACGCCTGTTGATTTCCTTTTACGCATTTGGGGGATGAGATCGAGTTAAATGCGACCACCAAAGCACAGGAAACGCTTCCTGTGTTTTGGTGGATCAAGCGATCCAAATCTAATAAGAAGGAGGAAAAGCGAAATGCCAAACTGTAAAACCATTGCTATCTGCAATCAGAAAGGAGGCGTGGGCATCCTCCACGAGCTGAACCCGGAGGAGATGGAAGAAGCCTTCCGGCAGCACCTCACCCAGCGCAGCAAAGAGAAAACGGCGTAACCACAAGGGTTACACCGTTTCAGAGAACTTATTAACCCGAGATACAAGAGCCGCCCCGGGACACCTTCCTTACGGAGGGTGCCTCGGGGCGGTCTTTTTCTGTGTTTATCGCTTAGTTATCATTATGGACAAAACATGCTGCGGTGCGGTACAAGTGGAGAACGGTTTTCCTTTCTGGGCCGCTGCGGCAGAAAAAACACGCCCTTGCCAATCGATGGTACTGTATTGCTTTATTATCTGTTGTGTTTTTTCTTTCGGCTTACAACCGTTGTGCCGATAACAGCGCCGCCGCTGATGAACAGAAGTGCGTTCCACAAAACGAGATTGCTGCTGTCACCGGTTTTTGGCGAGGTAGTATTTCCCAAATTGTCGGGCTGGTCGCTCGGCTTCGCCGCAGAACCCGTTGCGGGAATTTCAACAGCGGCCTTCTTATAGCCACAGACGGTGCATTCCTCGTGTTTGGAGCCTCTCGTGGTTGCGGTGGCTTCCTTATCGATCACCCACTTGAAGCTATGCGCCGCCGTGTCCTTCCTGTCACCGCAGGGGCATTCATGCCAATGGTTATCTGCGTCTGACTTCCAATCTGCTCCATAGCTATGGGTATGCGGAATACTCTTGTATGTTACAATAACGGTCTTGTCGGCGTCCATGATAACTTCCAGCGTATTGGAGAGAACCTCTGCTTTAACACCATTCACCGTAACAGTGTCAATTTCATAGCCGCTATCGGGAGTAAAAACAATTGTTTCATGCGATCCGGCCGCCAGCCCTGCTTTGCTTGCAGAAATCGTTCCATTCCCACCATTCACCTGTGTTGTCAGGCTATAGGTCGTCTCGATCTTCTGCGTTTTCGTCACATTAGAGGGAATGATATAGTCGAGCTGTCCAACAGTGATTCTCAGCTTTGCAGAGGCAAGCAGGAAGTCTCCTGCCTTGAACTCGGAGTGGGGCAGACTATATGTCACCTGGATGCTTTCCCCATTGAAACTGCCGGGATTTCCTGTAAGGCGGACATCCTGATCAATAGTAAGAACATATTCAGCCTCACCGCCCGATTGTTCAATAATGCTTTCCATGCTTTCAGACATATCATACGTTACAGTATATGTCACGGGATAGTCTGCACCGGTTTTATTTCTCTCGATGGTTTCAGGTCCATTTATGACCAGTGTGCCGTGGTTCTGCGAGGGTTGAACGATGGCTACAGCATGGCCGTTTCCAGACACATCCGGAAGCGTGATGTCTATATCTCCTGTGTCCGTCTTCTGAGCTTCATAAACCTGCACTTCCGAAGCATCGAGAACCTTTCCGGTTTCATCCACCGGCAAGGACAGCACATAAACCGGCAGATCGTTCACTGTCAGGCCGCCTATCGTCAGTTCAGCTGCGCCATCACGCTGAACCCAGAGGGTCGTCAACGGATCATTCCAGCCCATGCTCTTTGAAGCACCGGTTAGAGCGGTCACATTTGCAGCACTGGTGTTCCCCAGCCTGATGTCGAGGCTGCTGTCATCCGGGGTTACGGTCTTACTGCCAGTCTGGAAATAAACTGCCTTATCTCCAACAGCTGCCTCACGGGAGATATAGAGGTAACGATCGCACTTTCCATAGTCTTTACCGGTGACAGCCAAATCATTTGATATGCCGCCTGTGATCTGATATTCGTCACCGACGGTGACCTGCATGAGATTGTTTCTGATGGTACCGGCATTCAGCTCGATCTTCGGCACCGTGCCGCCATAATCACTGGCATCAAAGCAGACACCGCCGCCAAAGGCTGTTGTTGCGTTGTTCTCGATTGCGCCGCCATTCATAATGAACTGGCCGCCTCTGCGGACAAATACGCCGCCGCCGATCCGGTCAGCTTCGCCTTTTGCACTGTTTGTACCGGAAATGTTGCCGGAGATTGTACCGCCGTTCATTGTGAAGACGCCTTTGGATATCATGGCTCCGCCGCCTGTTTGCTCGGCTTTGTTGTTGCAGATCTCAGCGCCTTCATACATGGTTGCATTGTGGTTTCCGCCATTATTGGACAGCACCACACCGCCGCCACGATTCGCACAAATATTACCGTTGATTTTCCCGTAAATGTCTAAGTGCTCATCCGTTCCATTGATATAAACTGCGCCATAGTATGCGTGATTGTTGAGAATCCTTCCGTTTTCTCCAATTGTCACCGCTGTGCCGCCGTCGGTTTGCAGGATATGGTTGCCTGTGGCATACACATTGCTGATTTCACCGTCAATCACGACGGTGCAGTTTTTTGCATAGATGACATTGCCGTTCAGCTTGGGGCAATCCGTGATTTTGGAGCCGTTTTCCATTTTGAAGGATTTGGCATCACCCGCACAGTAGATTATGCTGCCGCTGGAGATTTTCTCAATCAGCGCGGTGGAGGTCAGCGTTCCCTCTGCGTTATTGCGCAGATGAATTACGATGCCGCTATTCGCCTGCCACATTGCACTCTTGTTTGCGGCAATGCTGCTGATGGCGCCGCCGATCTCAACCTTCCCGCCGTCTGCATAAACTCCACGACCGTCCATATTCCGGATCTTCGAGCCTTCCTCCATCACGAGTGTACCGCCCTGAAGCCAGATCGCACCTGCCGGACCGACTGAGTCTGCCCCAGAGCCTTTTGTTCTTGTATAACCAGTCAGGGTATCCTCTATCACACTGCCGCTTTCCATGACGATTTTTGCCTGGTCGGTGGCGCGCACAGCGGACATGCCGCCAAAGTTGCGCAGCACAGCATCCTTACCCAGCGTCACGGTGCAGGGCACAGTGGCGTTGGAGGCAATGATAGCGTCCTGCACATAAACTGTATTATCCCCGTTGCCGTCACCGCTGACAGCCTGTGCGAATACAGTACCCTCGTGCATCCCTGCATCGTTCAGAACGATGTCGGAAAGAGTCAGGCCGACAGAACTCGCCGATGAAGACTGAACCTCGATCATGGCGGGATTATACCAGCTGCGGGCTGTGTCACTTTGCTGCTTAAAATCAGCGCTGCGTGTAATAGTGTAAGGACCGCCTTCTCCACTGGTGATTTTAAGACTCTTATCGTAAAAACGGGCACACTGATCCATGGTCAGATCGCTCATGACATAGATTGTTGTACCATCAGCCGCAGCATCGACCGCCTTAGCCAGCGTGGCGAAGGGGAGATCTTTTGTGCCGGTATTCTGTTCGTCGTTACCGGTGCTGCTGACATAGATCTCCGCAGCACCATTCTGTGCTGTCGGATCCGCTGCCTTCGGCGCATTTTTCTGTTCTCCATATTCGGACAACAGCTCCTCGTTGACGTTTTGTTCCTCCAATGCGGAAGTCGGAGCCTCTTCCACCGCCTCAGGGGTATTACCCAACTCCATCGGAAAAGCGGCAGTAGGCAGTAACCCCATCACCAACGCAGCGCAGAGTAAGACACTTAACAACAATTTTCGCATAAAACATTCCCCTTTCTATTCCTTGTTTTGTGTTCCGTTGTAATTGCAATCGTCCGATGAATCGAAAATTATAATTGGGCAATCGTCTAACTTTTGCATGAACATCCGCTTGTCCATTGCCGTTATCAAGTTCTCCTTCTGCAATTATTTTGCGGCACAAACGGTACAAAACTCCTTCCCCCGCAAGTGTATAGTTTTAGTATGGCATATTTTTATCAACTTTTCAACCGTTTTTTTGGAAATTCACGCTGCAAATACAAAAAGTCCGTCTGCCGCAGCGAAAAAGAGGCTCATGGAAAGCCTTGTATCAGGTTCTTTTTAAACCGCAAACATTGCGGGAGAAGGTAATTGCACCTTCTCCCGCATTTTGGTAATTGTGCTGTTCTTCTTCGCTGTCCGCCAGAAAGCTGATAGGGCCGCAGGGAGAGGACGGGGCTGCTTTTTTGCGGTGCGTGTGGTAGGATAAGAAAAACAAGAGAGGAGTTGAGAGGATGAACCTAATTTCCTGCTGAATGTTGGCACGATACGGCATCAGCCCCAAGCGCTCCGCCTCCCTGCTGGACACCTTCTCCTGCATCTTTCAGGGCATCATCCCCTACGGGCCCAGATGCTGGTGGCCATTTCCACCTGCGCAACCCTCGGCTACGCCATCAGCGCCTTTGACATCATCCCCCTGCTGTTCTGTCCCTTCCTGCTGTGCCTGTCCAGCCTGCTGTTCATCCTGTTTGACAAGAAATAAAGCGTCTCATTTTGTGTGCTTACGCCGAGAGCCCACCTTCTCAAGAAGGTGGGCCCTCGGCGTAATGCTTCTGCGATACCTGTATGACGCAGTGCTGTGGCCGCTGTCCGCTGAAATCGCCATGTAAAAAAGACAGCTTCCAAGGGATATAGGTTTAAGTGCGGCAAATGCTCCGGCACACACTCTGCCAGAAGCCGCCGGTTGGCTCCCCCTTATTCTTCCTTCAGGTGCTCCTCCATCCAGTGCAGGATCTCGCTGAGTCGGCTGATGCGGTTGGAGGGCTTTCCCTCTCGGCTCAGGCCGTGGTTCTCGCCGTAGAACATGCACAGCTTGCTCTCCACGCCATGGAGCTTGAGTGCCGCGAACATTTCCAGACCGTTGGCCAGCGTGCAGCGGTAATCCTTATCTGCGTGAATAAAGAGTGTGGGCGTCTTAACACGGTCGGCATAGGTGAGGGGCGACGCCTTCCACAAGCGCTCCGGATGCTCCCAAATGGTGCCAAGCTGCTGGTCAGGCACATAATAGTAGCCGATATCCGAGAGGAGATAATCCCCCACATAGTTGGCAATGCTTCGCTGGGACACGGCACAGCGGAAACGATCCGTGTGACCGATGACCCAGTTGGTCATAAAGCCGCCATAGGAACCGCCGGCAACGCCCATTCGATCTGCGTCGATTTCGGGATACCTCCGCAGAACCTCATCCGTGAACTCCATCAGATCCTGGAAGTCTACCTCTCCGTACTTGCCCTGAAGATCGGCAAAGGCATTTCCCTTGCCGCAGCTTCCTCTTGGGTTGCAGTAGCATACGAAAAAGCCGGAGGCCGCCCAAAGCTGCATCTCATGGTGGAAGCCCGGGCCAAATACCATCTTCGGCCCACCGTGGATATGAAGGATGCCCGGATACCGCTTGCCCGACTCGTAGCCCACCGGCTTCATCACGAAGCCGTCGATATCCACGCCGTCCGTGTTGGTAAAGGTAAGCCGCTCCGGCGTGGAAATGGTCACGCCCTCCAGTGCAGCTCCGTTGAAATCCGTCAGCTGCTCCAGCTGGCCGCCATCCCAAAGGTACACCTCAGGAAGCTTCAGACCCACAGCCGCGGAAAAGAGGAACCTCTTTCCGTCCTTAGTATCGAAATCAATGAGGTAGTCGTCGCCGCCGAAGAGCGTCTGTACACCGGTTTCCCGCGTCCATACACACAAGCCGGAGCCCACGCCGTCCGTGTTGAGGAAATACAGCGTCTCGCCCACCATTCTCTGTCCCGTGACGGAGCCGGAGAAGCAGTCGGTGACCACCTCGGAGTTGACCCGGCGGTCATAGCGGCCCAGATTTTCCTCGCCATTTTCGTCCACCACAAAGAATGTGGGGTGCTCGTACACGCCATAGTCCCGCATGACCAGTCCCAGACAGAGCGCCTTCCGGCCTAAATGCCCCACATAGTCGATGCTGTATTTGTCGGGCGTGATCAGCGTCTCCGTCTCGTTCCGCTCCGCATCCCAGCGATACATTCCCTCGGTGACCGGCTTTATATCCCGGAAGGGGAACGCAGTGAAGAGCACCTGACCGGGCCGGACATTCACATGATTCACATCATAGTCCTCCGGCGTGATCCGGCGATATTCTCCGGTAGCCTCCAGATAGAGAAACAGCGTAATTCTGGTCTGATTAAACATCCCAACCCCGTTCTCACATAGGGGTAATTCCGTCAAAACCTTATAGCCCTTGGTCTGCTGACGGCGAACGAGCTCCTTCTCCAGCGCCTCTCCCGTCAGCTCCAGAAGATTCGGCCGGTCCAAATGGGTCTCGCCCGTGAAAACATAACGGCCCTCGTCCATTTTCCAGAGCCCGGATACGGACATGGGGAGACGGAATGCCTCGCGCTCTTCGCCTGTACATACATTCAGGCGGTGATACACCGTCCACTCTTCCTCGAAGCCCCGCGCCCGCATAGCTTCGTCCGGCTCTGTGGTTTTATAGAGAATATGGGTGTTATCCTCCCAAACCGCCTTCCGCTGGTCATCTCCTTGGGTGATCTGCCGGCTCTCTCTGCTCTCCAGATCATACAGCCACAGATTCCACCGGTAGCCGTCCCCTTCCCTGTCGACCTCCTTGAGTGCAAAGGTCAGATATCTGCCGTCCGGAGACAGCTCCAGTGCAGAAGGATACCGATACTTGGCAAAATCCGTCAATGCCAGCTTCTTCATACCTGCGTCCCCTCCTTTTCCATCACCTTGAACGTCTCATAAAGCATCCGCGTGCCAAATCCGATGCCGCCCTTTGTATAGATCCCCTCACATTCGGTGGTCCAAGCGGTACCGCCGATATCCAAGTGGATCCAAGGCGTCTCCTCGACAAACTCCTTAACGAACATGGCGCCCACCGTGGCATATCCACCCACGCTGGAGCCCATCGCGCTGTTTTTCAGATGGGCTACACGGGAGTCCAGCACCCGGCGGAGATTCTCGTCACAGGGCAGCTCCCACATCCGCTCACAGGCGGCGGCGGCGCCCTTCTCCACCTGCGCGGTCAGGGCCCGGTTATTGCTAAAGGCTCCGCAGCGGCGATTTCCCAGCGCCGTCTGGATACCGTCGGTGAGTGTGGCAATATCCACGATGCGATCCACGTCGCAGCACTGCTTGGCATACGTCACGGCATCGGCCAGAGTGATACGGCCCTCGGCATCGGTGTTGTTCACCTCGATATACCGCCCGGACATGGAGCGGATCACATCGCCCGGCACATAGGCCGTGGCGGAGAGCTTATTCTCACAAGCCGCCACCACACCGGTAATATTGATCCGAAGGCCCCGCTTCTGCGTCGCCCACAGGGCGCCCATCACGGCGGCCGCGCCGCCCATATCATGCTGCATGGTTTCCATAAACTCAGACGACTGGAGGGAGTATCCGCCGCTGTCGTAGGTAAGGCCCTTGCCGATCAGCCCCAGGCGGCTCTCCACGTCCTGCGCGCCGGTATACTCCATGACAATGAGCTTGGGCTCGTAAATCGAGCCCTTCCCGACCTCCAGAAAAGCGGTGAGCCCGATGCGCTCCACCTCATCTCTGCCGTAAACGGTCACCTTCACGGGTGTCTCCTTAAAAAGCTCCTGCGCCGCCTGCGCCAGCTTGGCGGGGGTAAGCACCGTGGGGGGCTCATTGATCAGATCCCGTGCGATGCAGGTGGCCTCAGCAGACACCTCCGCCTCTACCAAGGCGGCCTCGTAGCGCTCCGGCATCTCGCAGAGAAACGCAGCCGTTTCGATCCCCGGCACCGTAGGGGTCGTCTTGTACTTGTCAAACCGGTAGCCGG
>ENA-OPCP01001075-OPCP01001075.1-human-gut-metagenome-genome-assembly--contig:-NODE-1075-length-18992-cov-4.250092_pt1 | contig 18992 bp, 21 predicted proteins | sample MGYA00241563_ERZ501477 | MGnify/ENA primary metagenome ERZ501477 (study PRJEB25962, sample SAMEA2042572) | human gut metagenome | biome: human gut; feature: human-associated habitat; material: faeces... | reverse complement strand
GGCTCCTGCCTGTCCGGCTCCACCCGGGAGCAGTGCATGTTCTTTCTCTACGGCGACGGCTCCAACGGCAAATCCACATTCCTGGAGGCGCTGGCCAAGCTGTTCGGCGATTACGGCATGAACGCCCAGGCCGAGACCATCACCAGCGCCCGCAGCCGCTCCTCCGGTGCCGCCCGCAGCGACGTGGCCCGCCTGAAAGGGGCCCGCCTTGTCACCATCGAGGAGGGAGATCAGGGTGCCATGCTGGACGAAGGTCTGGTCAAGCAGATGACCGGCGGCAACACCATCACGGCCCGTTTCCAGTACGGCAAGGAATTTGAGTTCCGGCCCGAGTTCAAACTGGTCATGGCAACCAACCATCTGCCCCGCATCCATGGCACCGACGTGGGCATCTGGCGGCGCATCCGGCTCATCCCGTTCACCCAGTGCATCCCGCCGGACAAACAGGACATGCTGCTGCCCCAGAAACTGGAAGCGGAGCTCTCCGGCATCCTCAACTGGGCGCTGGACGGCCTGCAGAAGTGGCTTGCCCTCAGCAAGGGCGGCAAAAAGCACGGTCTGCCCGCCTGTGCTGCTGTGGATAAGGCCGTGGACGCCTACAAGCAGGATCAGGACCGCATTGCCGCCTTTCTGGCCGACTGCACCGAGCCCGCCGAGGGCCAGACCGTGCAGGCCAGCGTGCTGTTCCGCACCTATCTCAACTGGTGCAGCGACAACAACGAGAAGTGGCGCATGGCCAACAAGCAATTCGGCATCGAGGTCAAAAAGCACTACGAGGTGCGCAAGGGCATGTACTACAACGAGTATGTGGGCATGGCCCTGTCTGAGGAGGGCCTGCGCTGCATGGCGCTGAACCGCGGTGCAGAGCTGCCCGCCCGCAGCACCCAGGGCCCGCCGCTGTACGAACAGACCCGCCTGAAGAACTGAGTATGGAGGGAATGGAAGCAAAGGAGCCTTTCCGGGGACTTTCCTATATATTCTATTTTTTTGTTTCCCTACTAGGGAGTTTTCGGAAATAGGTTCCTACCCTCCATACCCTCCATAGAAAGGAGAAAACGAGTTTGACCTACGAAGAGAAAAGACGCTGGCTCAGTCGGTACGGGGACGCTATGGTAAAGGCCAAGCACCTGCGAGATGATTTAGATGAAGCAGAACGTGACACCGGTTGTACCACGCAACAACTGACCGGAATGCCGGGCGGCAGCGGTGATGGGCAGAGTCTGGCACGAACTGTAGAACGTATTGAACGAGCCGAGAAAGCCTTGAATGCACAGATCATGCTGTGTGATGATCTCCACGCCGAACTTATGGCCCGACTGGAGGATGTGGACGACCCGAAGGATTACGAGGTCCTGCGGCTGAAGTATCTCCGTTTTCTGGACTGGGAACAGATCGCACAGAAGATGAGCATCTGTGTACGGCAGGTTTACCGTCATCACCGTAAAGGTGTGGATGCTTTGGAACTGTGACAGATGTCAGTAAAACGTCAGTACGACGTCAGTGACATGTCTTTGATTTCATGATAAAATAGTATCATCGCAAGAGCCCGCAGGAAAGGTTTACTCCCTTCAATCCTGCGGGCTTTGTGCTGCCCGGCTGCGACAGGGGAACAACCTTTACCGACCAACAGCCTGAATGTACCAGCCGGGCATCCTTTGCATATTTCTGGCCGTCCTCCGGGGCGGCTTTTGTTTTACCTGAACCATGAGAGGTGGTGACGTGTCCAACGAGAAGAATCTTATCCCGTTCAACAAGCGAACGGAGAGCGAACAGAGAGAGATCGCCCAGCAGGGCGGCATTGCGTCCGGCAAGGCACGCCGCCGCAAACGCAGCATGAAGGAAGCCGCCGACTATTACCTCAGCCTGCCGGAGACCGACCGCCGCAGCGTGAACGCTCTGCTGCGGGATGCTGTGGACCCGGAGGACATCGACAACCAGATGGCCGTGATCAAGGGCATCACCGCCCGTGCCAAGAAGGGTGACCCGCAGGCCGCCAACGTGCTGCTGAAGATGCTGGGCGAGGACAACCCGCCCGATGATACCGCCGCCGACACGCTGGAACATGCCCGGGAGCTGCTGGGAGGTGTGGACAGTGCCATTGACTGAGCTCCAGCAGGAGTTCCTGCGCAACTGCAGCCACCGCTGGAACATCAAGACCGGGGCCACCCGCTCCGGCAAGACCTACCTTGACTGCGCCGTCACCATCCCGAAGCGCATCCTTGCTGCACGGGATGAGGGACTGCTGGTCATGCTGGGCAACACCCTGGGCACGCTGGAACGCAACGTTCTGGAACCCATGCGGGTGCTCTGGGGGCCGGATCTGGTGGGCATCGTGCGCACCTCGGCGTCCGGCAACATCGTGCAGCTGTTCGGCCGCAAGGTGTATGTCCTCGGTGCCGACAACAAAAAGCACATTGCCCGCATCCAGGGCGCGGCCTTCGAGTACGCCTACGGCGACGAGATCACAACCTGGGACGAGGGCGTGTTCCAGATGCTGAAAAGCCGTCTGTCCTGCCCGCACTCCCATTTTGACGGCACCTGCAACCCGGAAAACCCGCAGCACTGGTTCAAACGCTTTCTGGACAGCGACGCCGACATCTATTGTCAGGCCTACACCATCGACGACAACCCCACCCTGCCGCCGGAGTTCGTGGCCCAGCTGAAAAAAGAATATGCCGGCACGGTGTACTACAACCGGTTTATTCTCGGCCAGTGGGCAGCGGCAGGCGGCATCATCTACCGCCCGTTTGCGGACAGCGTCGCCGCCGACGACAAGCGCTTCCTCTGGCCCGCAGACAAGCCCTGCAAGCCGTGGCGGGTGCACATCGGGGTGGACTTCGGCGGCAACGGTTCACAGCACGCCTTTGTGGCAACGGGCATTTTGCCGTACTATTCCGGCGTCGTGGGGCTGGCATCCCAGCGGGTGGACCCCCGCAACCAGGATGCCGACTACCTGGCCAACCAATTGCTCACCTTCTGCCTGGCCGTGTTCGCATGGTACGGCGAGATCCATTACATGTTCTGTGACAGCGCCGAGCAGACGCTGATCAACCACATCCGCACCCGGCTGCGGGCCTCTAAACTGTACTGGCTGGCCGACCGGGTGAACAACTCCGCAAAAATTCAGATTATCGACCGCATCCGCCTGACGTCCATTCTCATGGGCGGCGGGCGCTTTTGGTATATGCCGGAGGCCGCCACCCTGCGGGACGCCCTTGCAAGCGCCCTGTGGAGCCAGAAGCGCCCCGGCGTGGACGAGCGTCTGGACGACGGCACCACCGACATTGACACCCTCGACGCCTTTGAGTACACCATTGAGCGTGATTACAGGAGACTGACTGCAAGATGAACGTTTCGGCCTTTATCGAATATCTGAACAAAACCAAACATCTGCAGTTGGATGCGGATTATTACGGCAACATTGAAGTCTGGCGGCAATGGTGGAAGGGCGATGTTCCCGACATCCACGACCAGAAGGAGGACGCCCCGGACGGCAGCGTCATTTCCCGGCGTCTGGCTTCCCTGCGGATGCCGAAACATGTCTGCGAGGACTGGGCAAACCTGCTGCTCAACGACAAGACCACCTTCCAGATCGGCGACGCAAAGAGTGCCGCCTACCTGCTGGGCAGTGATGAGCAGCAGACCGGCGGCCTTTTGCGGCAGCTGCATTTCTGGGAGAATGCCAACAAGCTGGTGGAGCAGGCCTACTGGTCCGGCACCGGTGCTTTTGTGCTGAGTGTGGAAGGCCTGACGGTGGATGCCGCCGGGAACGCCCTGCCCTCGCCGCAGGGGCGCATTCAGCTGGACTATGACCCCGCCTGCTGCATCCTGCCCATCAGCGTGGAGCGGGGCGTGGTGACCGAGGCCGCCTTTGTGTCCGAGTGCGTGATGGGCGGTAAGCCCGCCGTCTATCTGCAGACCCACACCTGCAAGGGCGGCGAACGGACCATCACGAATGAATGGTTCGAGGTGATGGACGATGTTTCCGGCACGCCGAAATTTGCCAAGGCCAAGACCCCGCCGGGCATGGTGGAGCACATCACGGTCACCGGCGCGCCGGCATGGTTCAGCCTGTTCAGCCCGGCTGTCGCCAAAAACATCGACGGCGGCATGGGGCTGGGTATGAGCGTCTTTTCCGAGGCGCTGGACGCAGCCCAGATGGCGGATTACGCCTTTGACAACTACCGGCAGGACCTCCGCCTGGGCGGCAAGAAAATTTTCTATGACCGCTCCATGTGCAAAAAGTGGGTGGACAAGGACGGTGTGGAGCACGCTGTGCCGCCGGATGCCGTTCACCGTCAGATCTTCTACGAGCTGCCCGCACCGGAAGGCAGCATCGACCAGCCGGCCGCATGGCGGGAGTACAACCCCGACCTGCGCACCGAGGACAACCACCGGGCCGTGCAGGACGCTCTGGACATGATGAGCTTCAAGTGCGGGCTTGGCTGCCACCGCTACAGTTTTGAGCTGGGCAAGGTGTCCACCGCCACCGAGTACACCGGCAGCCGACAGGACCTTGTGCAGAACGCCAACAAAAACCAGATCCCCATTGAGACGGCACTAATCGGCATTCTGCGGGCCATCCTGTGGGCGGCAAAGAACCTGCTGGGTGCAGATGTGGACCCGGACACCAGCATCTCGGTCAACTGGGACGACAGCTACATTGTCAGCGAGCAGGAGCGCACCGCACAGCTGCGGGAGGACGCTCTGGCAGGGCTTGTGCCCCGCTGCCGGTATCTGTCCGCCCGGTATGGTCTGAGCGAGGACGAGGCCCACCAGTGGGCGGCAGAGGCCAAGGCTGACAGCCAGACCGATGAGCAGCTCACCTTCGGAGGTGCCTGATGCTGCCGCCGAGCTACCTCGATGCCATGCCGGATGCCTTTGTGCAGCTGGCGCAGCAGGTCGAGGATGAGATCTTACAGGATGTCGCCCGGCGCATCGGCAAAATGGGTACCCTCACCGAAACGGCCGACTGGCAGTTGTGGCGCTACCAGCAGACCGAGGCGGTGCGGGAGAACGTGGTCAAGCTGCTGGCAAAGTACAGCGGCAAGAGCGAAGCCACCATCCGCAGGCTGCTCAAAGAGGCTGCCACCGAAGCCATGGAGCGGGAAGATGCCATCTATTACCACTACAACCTCGAGCCCACACCCTTTGAAGAGAGCGCGGCCCTGAACAACCTGCTCAACGCCGGTGCCCGGCAGACCTGCGGCACATGGCGGAACCTCACGGCCACCACGGCCAACACCGTGACAGGCCAGTTTGAACGCACCCTGGACGCCGCATGGGCCAAGGTGAGCACCGGTGCCTTCGACTACAAAACCGCCGTCAAGCAGGCTGTGGACAGCCTTGCAGACGAGATGCCGGAGATCACTTACCCCAGCGGCCACACAGACTCGCTGGAAGTTGCGGCCCGCCGGGCGGTGCTGACCGGTGTCAACCAGACCGCAGGCAAGCTGCAGGAAGCCCGCATGGACGAAATGAACGTGGAGTTCGTTGAGACCAGCGCCCACGGTGGTGCCCGCCCCAGTCACGCCGAGTGGCAGGGTCGGCGCTTCCATCGGGGCGGGGCTGTGGACTACCTGGGCAAGCATTACCCGGACTTTGAGCAGGCCACCGGCTACGGAACCGGCGCTGGGCTTTGCGGCTGGAACTGCCGCCACACCTTTTTTGCCGTATTCCCTGAGCTGGGCGACCCGCCCACCTGGACGGAGGAGAGCCTGCAGGAGCTGAACGCCCGGAACATCGAGTACAACGGCAAACTATACACCCAGTACGAGGTCAACCAGATGCAGCGTGCCCGGGAGCGGAACGTGCGCAAATGGAAGAAGCGGTATCTGGCCGAGAGTGCCGCCGGGTCTGACACCACCGACAGCGCCGTGCGCCTGAAAGCAGCCCGCCAGAGCCTGAGCGAGTTTGCCAAGGCCACCGGCGGGCGGGTGGACAGTGCCCGGACAAGCGTGCATGGGTTTGGGCGGAGCGCCAGCAGTAAGGCAGCGTGGGCTGTCCGACACAACACGTTGACAAACACCGCTGGGCAAACTATCATTAAAGTCAGCAAGAGCAACATTACCGGCCCCCGCAACGGCATCACGCAAAAGACCAATGCAAAGGGCGGCATCGACCGCAATTATTACGGCCCGGATGGTCGTCAGACCAAGCAAATCAGCAACAACGGCCACGGCCATAAGGTCGAAGAAGCCCTCGGAAAACATGGCGAGCACGCCCATGACTATATTTTTGATGCAGAGGGCCATTTGTGTGGTCGTCCATCCCGTGAGTTGACAGATGCTGAGCGAAAGGAGAACAGTGATATTTTATGACGGCGGATTCTTTACAGAAGGAGCTTTCTAAAGGCTGGGCAATGCTCGTCTTTCAGTATCACGGAAAAGAAGGTCATGTAGACCCTTATGACACCCGAGACGAAAATTTCTCTTATCTTCTGTGGTACGATGGAGATGAAAAACTCGTTCACAGCATGGAGGACGTCATGCACACCCCCATTTTCGACGGCCATTCTCTTTCCGAGATCGCTGGTGACATCTCTGAAATCGACTGGTGCTGACAACAACCAAATACCGCGAGCGTCTTTGCCCATCCGGGCAGGGGCGCTTTTTTCATGCCGCTTTAGCTCATATTGGTCAGAGCAGCTGCCTCGTAAGCAGCAGGCCGCCGGTTCGATTCCGGCAAACGGCACCATGTTCCCGACATTTGTGTCGGGAACAACCATCGCAGAGGGGCGGTGCGTACCCCGCCCAAGACCGAATACTGACAGAGAACAGTGTAAAAAACTGAGGTCTCACACATGAAAGGAGTTTCCACCCATGAAACGTGAAGATGTGAAGAACAAGATCCCCGGCATTACCGATGAACAGCTGAACTGGATCATGCAGGAGAACGGCAACGACGTCAACCGCGAAAAGGCCGCCGCCACTGCCCTGCAGGCCCAGCTGGACAACGCAAACGCCCAGCTCAAGACCGCCCAGGACGGCCTGAAAGCCTTTGAAGGCAAGAAGAAGCCCGAGGAGTACGAGGCCGAGCTGACCAAGCTGCAGGCGGACATGAAGGCCCAGGCGGACGGCTTTGCCTTTGACAGCGCCCTGAACACTGCCATCCTGGGCAAGAAGGGCCGCAGCGTCAAGGCGGTGCGTGCCCTGCTGGATCTGGACGCTCTGAAGGGCTCCAAGGACCGCAGCGCCGACATTGACAAGGCTCTGGACGACGCTGCCAAGGCCAACCCCTGGGCCTTTGGTGAAGACGGTGCCGCCGGCGTGGCCGTGGTCTCTACCGGCGCTGAGCATGGCGCACCGCCCGCCAACGAATCCAATGGTGTGGAAGCCGCCTTTAAGTCCCTGAATCCCGAACTGAACCTGTAAAACGAAAGGAGTTCAACATGGCACATGCAAATCAGGAGCGGTATTCCGCTCTGGTAGACGCAAAGCTGCGGGCCACTCTGGTCACCCGTGACGGTGCGATCTTCAACACCCGCTACGAGGGCAGCCCCAAGGCCGGCAAGGTCAAGATCCCGGTGCGTGACACCGAGGTAGCCGTCAAGGCATACGACAAGGCAAACGGCGTGGATGCCGATGCCGGCACCACCACCTATCTGGATCTGGACATCGACAACGACGAGGCTGTCAATGAGATCATCGACGGCTTTGACGCTGCATCCGTGCCCGACGGCATCACCGCCGAGCGTCTGGACAGCGCCGCCTACTCCATGGCCCTGTCCATCGACAAGAAGTCCATCGAGGCGCTGCAGAGTGCAACCGGTGCTACCATCAGCGCCACCAAGACCGCCTGCACCGCTTCCACCGCCTACAAAGAGGCTCTGGCCGCCAAGCGCACCCTGAGCCGCAACGGCGTGCCCCAGACCGGCCGCTTTATGATCGTCAGCCCTGAGTATCTGGAGATCCTCATGCAGGATGACAAGTTCATCAAGCAGGGTGACCTGTCCCAGCAGCTGGTGCAGACCGGTGCGGTGGGTCAGATCGCCGGCTTTGCGGTGTACGAATCCAACAACATGGACTTCGAGAACACCACCCGTGTCAGCACCAAGAAAACTACCACCGAGTTCATCTGCGGCCACCCCAACTGGTGCCACCGTGTGATGGAGTGGCAGACCCCCGTGCACCTGCAGGATCTGGGCGGCTCCGGAAAGTACATTGGCGCGTCCGCTGTGCAGGGCCGCAAGGTGTACGGCATCAAGGTGTCCAAGCCCAAGACCCTGTACATCAAGCGCATCGAGGCGTAAGGAGGGCCCCGCCCATGAACTACTGCACCTACCCGGAGTACCAGGCGGCGGGCGGCACGGTGAGTGAGCTGGCGTTCGGTGTGCTGTGCAGCCGGGCGTCCCGCCTCATCGACAGCGCTACCTTTGGCAAGGCGGAACCCCATGCCGCCGTGTGCGAGAGCTGCCGCCAGATGCTGGCGGATGCCTGCGCCCAGATCGTGGATCTGCTGGCTGCCCAGCTGGCTGTGGGTGCTGCACCGGGCGCACAGAGCGTCTCCAATGACGGCTATGCTGTGACCTTTGCGGCCAACACAAGCCTGTCCGCTGCCGTGCGTTTTGAAGCCTGGCATGTGCTGGAAGCCGCCCTCGGGTCTGACCCCCACGGCCTGCTGTACAGGGGGATCATGTGAGATGAACACGTCTGTTACCGTGGTGAACCTCATCCACGACCCCAAGGCCGACACTGATACGCCCAAGTGCTGGGTATTCCCGGCCTGCAGCTGGCGGGAAAAGCTGGACACCTCCGGCACCGGCACCAGCAAGGACCCCGAGCGCACCATCCAAATCCGCATCCCGGCCAGCGTTTGCACCCTGGGCTACCTGCCCTATGTGCAGTGGGCAGCCCTGCCCGCTGCCGAAAAGGCAAAGCACTGGACGCTCAAGCGGGGCTGGAAGGTGGTGCAGGGTGCGGTGCAGAGCCTAACCGCCGAGGAATACGCCCGGCTGGAAAAGACGCACCCCTGCTGCACGGTGGCGGCAGTCTCGGACAACCGGGAGCCCCTGCTGCCGCACTGGCATGTGGAAGGGAGATGACGGCATGGCCACCATCTGGGACAAGAGCCACGGCGGACGCCTGACCATCACAACGCCCATGGGCACCCTGTTCACAGTGCAGCACCGCAGCGGCAAGTGCAAGGCACATATCCGCTGGAACAAGGACGTGGGGGCCAACCTGACCCGGGCCATGGTCACGGGCCGAGGCAAGCTCATGCAGCGCATCATCCGGGACACCCACCCGCTGGTGCCCTTTGACACCGGTATGCTGGACAATTCCGCCCAGCTGGCCACCGACTACGAGACCGGTGAGATCATCTGGTCAACGCCCTATGCAAGACCTCAGTATTATCTGCACCCCCAGGGCGATGGCCTGCACGGTGACACCGGCCTGCGCGGCAGCTACTGGGCCGAGCGCAGCAAGGACGCCAACAAAGTCTCATGGAACCAGTTCTGGAAAGCAGTGATGAAGGAGGAAACCAGATGACCCCTGCCATTCAGGCCATGCGGGACTGGCTGCGCACCTGCCCGCTGGTGGCCTCTGCACAGGAGGACGGTGTGGCGTTCCGGGTGGGAGGCCTGACCGGCGACGCCGAGGAGTACACCATCCTGGACATGCCCGGCGCACCGGAGCTCAAGCACTATTTCAGCGGGTCGCTCCGGCTCAAGAACTATGTGTTGGCCTCCCACACCGTCTACAGCCCGGACAACGCCGCCCAGCAGGCCGCAGCCTCCGGCTTCTGGGACGACCTGACCGAGTGGGTGGCCAGCCAGAACCGGGCCCGCAATTTCCCGCAGCTGGGCAGCGGGCGCACCGTCCGGGAGGTGTCCGTCACCTCCAGCGGCTACATCCTAGAAGCCGAGGGTGGGGCCTGCCGCGCCCAGATCCAGCTGCAGCTGATCTACTATCAACCGAAAGGAGCAACCACATGACCGTTAAAGAAGTGATGGCCGGCATCACCCCCAGTGCGGACTATGCCGGCCTGGAAATGGCGGACGACTTCGTGCTGGCGTTCCAGACTGCGGACACCCAGCAGGATGTGAACGACTACATCGTCTGCCAGGAGTGCATCACCGAGCACTCCGCTGCCGTGAACCCCGGCACCCAGGACAAGCAGTATATCCGCAAGGGCAATGCCACCATCAAGACCAGCGCACAGCGCACCTTCTCCATCTCCGGCGACCGCACCCACGGCGACGCCTGGCAGGATTGGGTCACCAGCCTGGCCGTGATGTTCGGCACCGGCAGCGCCGTGATCGTGCCGTATGCCTATTTCTCCATGCTCACCGGCAAGGGTGAGACCGGCAAGGCCTCCGTCATCGTCAACAATGACGCATCCAACGGCGCAGGCAACAACGCCGGCATCTCCGTCACCGTCTCCGGTGTGGAGAAGCCCACGGAGTACACCTACAGCGTCAGCCCGCAGTCCGCCAAGACGGAAAAGGCCGTCAAGGCGTAAGTTCTCAACATGTCCCCGTCCACCTCACCGGACGGGGATTTTTTATGCCCTGAACCAGCCAGATCAAGCCGGGGCAGCACCGGCGCAGGGCCCAACGAAAGGAGCTTTTTATGATTCTTCGCAACGTGAAATTCGATTTTAAGGTGACCAAAGGCAAGGACTACAAGCGGTACATCCAGGGCTACAAGGCAGCCATGGCGGCGCTGAACGTGCTGGACAAGGAAGATGACGAGTATCTCATCAAGTTCAACGAGATCCTGGATGACTTCTTTGCGGATCTGCTGGGCGAGGATTACGACCAGCGCCTGGGCATCGACGTGGATGACCTGGAAGATCTGATGCAGCTGCTTGCCGACTTCAATGCTGCTGCCAACCCGGAGGCACTGGAACGCATGGCCGCCCTGCAGCCCATCGACCGGGAAGCCATGAAGGACGCCAAGAGCTCCATCCAGGCACCCATCCCCATGCCCATGAACCGGGAGCAGCGCCGGGCAGCACGCCGGGCCAAGGCATGACCCGCCCGGACTGCTACCTGACCGACAGCCTGCCGCAGGGCTTTGAGACGGACTTCCGGGCGTGGGTCACCTACGACAACATGGCCGCCCGGGCCCACACACCCGAGCAGGAAGCCGCCCTGCAGGACTACGCCCAGCGGGTGCTCATACATGGCCCGCTCACAAAGGACAACCTCGACGCCTTTCTGGACTTTTACCGCTGCGGCGCCGAGGAATCCGAGCGGGAGAAGCGCAGCGCGGAGGCGTTCCGGGAAATGCTCCGGGGCTTTGATTTTGCGGTAGACGGCCCCCTGATCTGGGCGGCCTTTCTGCAGACCTACGGCATCGACCTGCGCACGGCGCAGCTGCACTGGTGGGACTTCATGGCCCTGTTCCGGAGCCTGCCGGACGAGTGCCGCATCTGCAAGATCATCAGCTATCGCACCGAAGATCTGACCGACATGCCCAAGGGAATGCGGGAGCAATACGAGAAGCTGCGCCGGGTGTACGCCCTGCCTGCGGAGGCCGGCGGCACGGCCCGGCGCTATGTGTCCATGGCAGACCGCAAGGCGTCCATTCTTGCCAGGCAGGCCGAATACCAGAAAGAGCATTCCGGGAGGTGATGCACCATCGCACGCGAATATGACGGCGAGGTCGTTTTCGGCGTCGTGACCGATCCCAGCGGGGCCCAGGAGGGCCTTGACCAGGTAGAACAGGCAGCGGAACAGGCGGCCCAGAAAACCGCCTCTGCCGCCGCCAAGGCCGCCGACAGCGTGGTGTCCGAAACGGAAGAAGCGGCCCAAAAGGCCGCCGCTGCCGTCAAGAGCGCTGCCGGGAAGGGCGAGAAGGAAGCCGCCGACGCCGGGGCAAAGGTCCGAAAGACCAGCAAAGAGACCTCCGACAAAGTGGGCACGGACGCCGATTCTGCCGGCCAGAAAACACAGCGCTCCGCCAAGGAAACGAAAGAAAAAGTCGTCTCCCAGTTTACCGCGGGGCAGGTGGCCATCGGCAACATCATCTCCAAGTGCGTGGACAAGGTGGTGGACGCCGGCAAGACCCTGATCTCCACCGGCGTGTCCTACAACGCAGAGATCGAGAAATACAGAACCGCCCTCACCAACCTGCTGGGCGACGCGGAAAAGGCCAACGCTGCTTTGGCTGCCATGCAGGCAGACGCAGCCCGCACGCCCTTTGACACGGCTACGCTGGTCAAGTCCAACGAATACCTCATTTCTGCCGGTGAGAACGCCGAGTACAGCCGCAAGACCATCCTTGCCCTGGGCGACGCGGTGGCAGCCACCGGCGGCGGGTCTGCCGAGCTGGAACGCATGGCCCAGAACCTGCAGCAGGTAGCCAACCAGGGCAAAGCCACCAGCGTGGACATCAAGCAGTTCGCCATGGCGGGCATCAACATCTATCAGGTGCTGGCCGACTACACGGGCAAGTCCGTGCAGGACGTGCAGAGCATGACCATCACCTACGATGTCCTGACCCAGGCGCTGCAGGCCGCTGCCGAAGAAGGTGGCCGCTACTATGACAGCATGGCCACCCAGAGCCAGACGCTCAATGGCCGGTTGTCCACCCTGAAGGACAACGCCACCCAGCTGGCGGGCGTGGTCATGGAAGATCTGACCACTGCCTTTGGCGAGGCGGTAACCAAGTGCAACGATCTGGCCATTGCCTGCAAAGAGGGCTGGCAGACCAACGGCATCGACGGCATGCTGGATGCCGTGCGGCAGACCACCCCGGAACTGTCCATCCTCGTTGGCGTCGTGCAGGGCTGCATCGACAATGCAAACGTCCTGCTGCCGCTGCTGGGCAGCATCGGCGGGGCGTTTGTCACCTATAAGACCACAGCCACCGTGGCAGCCGGGGCACAGGCAGCTTTGAACGCTGTCATGAACGCCAACCCCATCGGCATCGTGGTCACCCTGCTGGGTGCTCTGGCCGGGGCCTTTGGCACGGCCTATGCGTCCAGCGAGACGTTCCGCACCGGCGTGAACTCTGCGTTCACAGCCGTGGCCAACACGGCACAGAATGCCCTGTCCACGGTCATCGGCTGGCTGGACAGATTGAGCTTCAAGCTCAACAAGGCCCTGAACAAGGACGGCTATTCTACCTTTGACACCTACGAGGGCTGGAAAGCATCCCAGTCCAAGAGCACTGTCACGGATGCCGACCGCCAGCGCCGCCAACAGCTGCACGACAGCCGGGTGCAGCAGGCGCAGACGGAGAAAGAGCTGGCCGACCTGACCGGCGGCGGGGTCATCGTCAGTGACATCCCGTCCTCCTCCGGCAGTTCCGGCACCAAATCCTCCACGAAGAAAGCCACCGAGACCGTCCTGCGCTCCACCACCGACAACTACACCACCTATTCCCAGAACGCCCTGGGGCAGGTGGAGACCACGGTGGAATCGGTCAACGAGCACATCCGTGACAGCACCGGCAAGGAGTTTGACCGCCTGACCGAGAAGGTGACCGAATCCGGCAAGGAGATGGTCAACGGCGTCGAGCGGGAATACACCCTGGTGACCACCAAGGTGGACGGCGTGACCCAGAAGGTGACGAAGTCCTACGCCGACATGTCCAAGGTGCTGACCGACACGGCCAAGAAAACGGCCACCAGCTACAAGGACGGGGCCACCGTCACCACTGCCGAGGTGACCAAGATCTATGCCGACGGGTCCCGCCATGTGGAGCAGACCGTCACCGAGGCCGGGGAGCGCATCGGTGCCAGCGGCCGCGAGACCTACGAGAAGATCATCACCTATGTGGACGGCGTGCAGGACAAGGTGGAGGAATCCGCCCAGCAGATCGACACCTCCGTCACTGCCACCCAGAAGCGCATTGACGAGGCCCTGTCCGGGGCCAAGAGCGAGCTGAGCAGCGGCATCTTTGGCATCATCAAGGACGGCATTTCCGCCGTCAAGAACAAGGATTGGGCCGGCATTGCCGAGACGGTGACCAAGCTCATCTGGGGCCAGGTGAGCCAGAGCCAGCGGGACACTGTTTCCGCCTGGGCCAAGAAAGCATTGGCTGCCATCAATGAGGCCTACGCCGGCGGCGGACTGCAGGGTGCTTTTGGGGCTGTGTCCGGCATCCTGGGCAGCGGCATCAAAAACGGTGCCGGAGCCACCATCCAGGGCATTGGTGAGATTGCCAGCGGGCTGTCCGGCTCCGGCGGCATGGGCAAGCTGGTGGGCGCCGCCGTGTCCGGCATTGGCACCATCGGCAAGGCCGTGGCGGGCCTTGTGGGCAAGGTGGGCGGCCTGATCGCAGCCCACCCGGAGGTTTTTGCCATCATTGCGCTGGTGGCCGGTATTGCCGGACTGGGGCTGTTCCTGTGGAAGAAGTATGGCCGCAAGGGCGGCTCTGCCGATGACGGCAGCGCCTCGCTGGCCCTGCCGCACCCGGACAGCAGCGGCTACACCCAGAGTGACACGATCACCGCCGCAGAGCTCACCCGCCGCACGCAGGCCGCTTCCGCTGCAAACCAGCAAAGCATTTCCCGCACCCAGAACGGCACCGGTTCCAGTGCAGCGCAGCAGCTCACAGCCAGCTACACCGGCAGCCTGACGGCGGTGTTCAACGTGGACGGCAGAGAAATGGCCCGCACTACCGCGTCCTACATGGACGAGGAACTGGGCTTCCGGAGGTGATGAACCATGGAAGATTTTTATATCAACGACCACGGGGCCAGCGAGTTCGGGGCCCTGCTGCTGTCCAGCTGGTATGTCAGCGGCAGCACTCTCACCCAGAACTACCTCACCAGCTACACAGGCAGCCGGATCACCTTCTGTTCCACCCAGTACGGCCTTCGCTCCATCTCGCTGCCGGTGGACATCTACGGCGCAAGCCCTGCCGACGCAGCGGCCAAGCGCAGCGCCCTGACGGCGGCTTTTCTGGGCGGCACGGTGGAGCTGGCCCTGCCGGACGGCGGTACCTACACGGCTCTGCTGCTGGACAGCGGCAAGGCACAGGAGCAGGACACCGACGGCTGCATCCTCAGCTGCACCTACACGCTGGCAGGCTACCGGCACGGGGCGCTGGAAACGCTGGTGCTTCCGGCGGATGTCCAGACCTTTTTTGCGGCGGGCACCGCCCAGCAGATGGAGTGCCGCATCACAGAGACGGTAACGGAGGCCGGCAGCCACACCGTGCACTACCCCAACGGCGGCAGCTGCGTGCTCAAAGATCTGCAGGCCGGTGACACCGTGTGCGTGGACGGCATCACCCGGCAGGTGCTGTGCAACGGCCAGAACCTGTTTCAGGCCGTCACCGGCATTTCCGGCTGGCCCACCGTCCGGGCCGGAGAAAACAGCCTTGCCCACACCGGGCAGAGTTACGTCGAGTATTACCCCATTTTTGTGTAAAGGAGGCGTTGCCCGTGCTTGCCATCGTGGCCGCAGACGGTCACCACATCCCGCTGGATTGTGATGATTACTGCATCGTGCACAACTGGAACGGCTGGGAGGATGAGGTCAAATTCAGCCTGCCCCGTGGCCATCCCCAGATGCGCCTTCTCACTGAGCGGGTGCGGCTGGTAGAAAAGACCGAAGATCAGACCTATGCACTGTCCAGCATCAATGTGGGCCGGAACTACACCGACTACGAGGCCGTGCTGGACCTGGACAGCCTGTGCGGCACCCTGCTGAAGAACTGGAACAACTATGTGTCCACTGGCATTTGGAGCAAAGGCCCCCAGACCATGGCCGACACGCTCCGGCGTGCCATCAGCGATGTGTCGGGCTGGGAGCTGACTGCCCCGGACAAGGCCACCGAAAAGCTGGCCATTGAAAAGTTCACCGGCAGCCCGCTGGAACTGGCCCAGAAAGCCGTGGACGTGTGGAAGAGCTACCCGCTCCGGTTCCTGGTACCGGGCACATCCACTGCCTGCCAGATGATCATCGTGGATCCCAGCACCCGCACCCCGCAGGGCGCCTACTTTACCGATGAGCTGAACCTGACCGAACAGCCCTACTATAAAGGCAAGGCCGAGACCGGCGACAGCTACTATACCGCCCTTTTGCTGTACGGGAAGAGCGATATCAGTGTGGAGGCGCAGTGCCACGACTATGACAGCCGTGTCATCTGGCACAGCGAGACGGACAGCTCCATCTCGGACAAATCCGCCCTGAAGATCAAGGCTGACGCCATGGTCAAGTCTGCCGCATTCCCCAAGCGCTCCTACAGCTGTCAGGTTGCGGATCTGGCCCGGCTTGCCCCGGACAAGTACGCACACCTGTCCTTTGGCCTGTATGACAAAGTGGTGCTCATGGACCGCGACCGGCACACCAACACCACCGTGCAGGTGGCCCAGTATACCGTTTATCCCTACCATGCCGAGAAGAACGCCGTGCAGCTCAACAGCGTGGCGGGCACCATTTCTTCCGGCAGCAAATCCTATTCCGGCGACGTGATCGAGTACACCGACCCGGACACTTCGGAGGCATCGAATGCAGATCCTTAAAATGGACTTCCAGTCCCAGAGCGCGCCGCCTGTCGTCCCGGTGATGCAGTCGGACGCGCAGAGCCGCTTCATCGGCATTGCCCTCTACAACGGCGGCACCCCGTACAAGGCTCCGGACGGTGCGGTGTACACCGTGCAGTACCGGGGCGAGGGGGCCAACAACTTCGGCTGGTATGACCAGATCCTCACCACCAGCGGCAAGCACGCCGCCGTGACTGTGGACGCCGACAACGCCCACATCATCACACTGGAGCTGGCCGAGCAGGCCTTGCGCCGCCCCGGCGACGTACACGTCAACCTGTGTGTGATGGGCCCCGATACCGGCTACGAGCTGCGCACCTTTGACATCATTGTCCGGGTGGGCGGGGCCGCTTACCCGGATGATGTGGCCGTGCAGAGCTATTTCTTCGTCACCGGCGTCTCTTCGTCCTCCTGGCTGTCTTATGTGTCTACCTGCCTGGAGGCACAGCAGGCGGCGGAAAAGGCGGTGACGCTTGCGGAGAATTCTGCAACCACTGCCAAGAAGGCAGCTGCGTCTGCATCTGCGGATGCGAAAAACGCACAGGATAACGCCAACTCCGCCAAAGAAGCAGCGGACCGGATCACGTTCATCGCTAACGGCTGCAAGGGCTACTACAGCACCGCTCAGGACCTGCGTGACGCTTACCCCACAGCGGCCGCTGGTTCCTGGGCGATCGTTGCGGAAAACAGCACCATCTGGGTGTGGAACCCCGCTACCTCGGCCTGGAAAGACTCGTCCGTCAATGTGGACTTTTCTGACTACTACAAAAAGTCCGAGGCGGACGCCAAGTTCGGCACGCCTGCCACGGCTGACCATCTAGGCTCCGTAAAAGTTGGCGCTGGCCTCGGCGTGACAAATGACGGCACCCTGAGCGTGACCAGCGTCAACGGCTTTACGGTCAAGGCGCAGACCACCGACCCCGGCGTGGGAAGCGCTCTCGACACAGGCACTGTCCTGTTGGTGTACGCATAAGGAGGTGGGCGCATGAGCATCTATCTCGGTGCCGGGAGCACGGCACACAAAATGTCCAAACTCTATGTGGGCGTGGGCGGTCAGGCCCGGCAGGTGCAAAAGGTGTACGTCGGCATAAATGGTCAAGCCCGGCTCGTCTATCAAAGCGGCAGCCCCATAGGCAGTCTGGCCGTGGGCAGCATCGTTAAAATCAAAGTAAATGGTTCTTCCAGAAACTTTATCGTTGTCCATCAGGGCAAGCCGTCCAGCGTCTATGACGATAGCTGCAACGGTACTTGGTTGCTGATGAAGGACATCTACGAAAGCCGCCAGTGGGATAGCTCGAACACCAACGATTATGCCAAAAGCACCATCCATTCCTACCTGAACAGCACGTTCATGAATCTGGTCGAGTCGAGCGTCAAGAACGCCATCAAGCAGGTAAAGATTCCGTATCGCAAGGGCCACGGTACGTCAAAGACCGTCACCAGCGGCTCGAATGGCCTGTCTGCGAAGATTTTCCTGCTCAGTGCGACCGAAACGAGTTTCAGCTACGACTATATGCCGAGCGGCGAGGGTGCAGAGCTAGCCTATTTCAAGGGCTGTGCAGATCATGATTCGGATTCCAGGCGTGTTGCCTATCTCAACGGTTCTGCTACCTACTGGTGGCTCCGCTCTCCGGGCTGCAACGTCTCCGCCAAACGCGCGCTGGTCGTCGGCTCCGATGGCGACTGTGGCGACACCAGCTGCTCCTACTCGTACGGCATTCGCCCCGCTTTGATCATACCGTCCACCACGCTGGTGGATGGGGATGGCAACGTGATAGGATAAGGAGGCACTGTATGGACACTAAAATCGAGCCCGGTTACACCGCTTCGGCGGCAAAAGCCGATTACATCGCCATTGCGCAGGCCGTGAGCGAGCACAACGATGCCGCAGCAACCGGCCAGCACTACTGGGGCGTTGCACTGGCAGACGGCACCTACATGGTGTACGAGGCGGGCACGGTACCACCCCCGCCGACCGCCGAGGAGCTTGCTGCGCAGGAAGAGGCCGCCAAAAAGCAGGCCGAGCGGGAGGCCTTACCGGAACACGGTCAAGGCACTGCAGGCCGCGCAGGCGGACACGGACGCCCTGGCGGTAGATCAGGAATACCGCGTCGCCATGCTGGAGCTGGGGCTGGCCGACGACACCACCACTGACACCACCACATAAGGAGGTAAACCTATGTTGTATCGTACCTGTAAACGCCTGATCGAACGCGGCCAGACCGCTGGCCTTGCGGAAAAAATTGATGTTTTTTACGCCCTCGGCCGCATCACCGAAGCCGAGTACAAAGAACTGACCGAGCTGCTGGAGACCAAGACCGGCGAAAAGAGTGAGGAGTGAGCCTATGGCAATCAAAGAGTATTCCTTGGCCAAAGACGGCGCTAAACAGCTGTCTCCGGCCTTCCGCGTACGGGAGTTCCGGTGCCGGGACGGCAGCGACGCTATCATGATCGACCAGACCCTCGTGGTGCTGCTGCAGGCCATCCGGGAGCACTTCGGCAAGGCGGTCACCATCACCAGCGGCTACCGCACCGCCGCCCAC
>ENA-OPCP01001059-OPCP01001059.1-human-gut-metagenome-genome-assembly--contig:-NODE-1059-length-19272-cov-2.918145_pt1 | contig 19272 bp, 26 predicted proteins | sample MGYA00241563_ERZ501477 | MGnify/ENA primary metagenome ERZ501477 (study PRJEB25962, sample SAMEA2042572) | human gut metagenome | biome: human gut; feature: human-associated habitat; material: faeces... | reverse complement strand
GGCGAGCCATGACAGCAGCGCCGGCAGGCAGCACCTCGGGCTCGACCATGCCGAGCTCGTAGCGCTTGTTGTCGAGCAGCTTCTGGATGGCCTCATTGTTGACGATGGTGTCGGCCACGTCAGGGGAGCAGATCAGGTCGGTTGCGCGGAGGCCCTTGCTGGTCAGCATACGAGCCATCACGCCGAGGTCGGCGAGGATCTTCGCGCCGGTGGCGTCCCACTTGGCCGTCGGGGTGTAGGTCGCGGGGTTGCTGGCCTCGGAGTAGAAACGGATCTCCATCTCGTCGGCCTTGTCGACGTCGTCGGCGATGTGCTTCATGATGCAGCCGTTGGTCAGCATGGTCTCAGCGGCCATAGCCTCCTCGCGGCGGGTGATAAACTCGCCCAGCTCGTCGGCGTCCTTCAGGATGAGGGTCTGCTGGCGCTGCTCAGGAGTGAGCTGCGTGGAGAGGGCCTCACCGAAGCCGCGCTTCTTCAGGTCGTCAGCGGAGAGGGAGCGCTTGGGAGCCACAAAAGGAGGAGTGTATCTCTCCATGTGGTAGCCGTTGCGCAGGATGGTCACGCCGCCCTTGCGAGGAGCGACGAAAGGCGCCAGCTTTTTGCTGCCGTCTCTGTACTCGACCAGCACGTCGTCAGTGGCGAAAACGTCGCTCGCGTCGTTGGTCGGGAAATAGCGGTCACGCAGGAAGGTCGTGGCAGGGGTGAGCTGCTGCACGGCCATGAGCAGCGTGTGGGTCTCATAGAAGTTAAAAGGCATTTTGTTGTCCTCCTTCTCTTAGTATTCGATGGCGTCGGAGAGCAGGATGCCGGCCTTGCGCAGCTCCTCCTCGTCGGTCGCCTTCAGGGTGTAGCCGCTTGCGACAGCCAGCTTGTTGCGGGCGAAGTGGCCGGTGCGGTAGGCCAGCACGGTCACGTCCGCGGTGGTGCCGACTTCCACGTCCTCGGCGAGGATGCAGTTGGCGGTCGGGGTTTCGTTGGTGGTCGCGGTGGAGCCGAGGATCACCAGCTTGCCGTCGCCGGCGGTGCCGGCAGACAGGGCCAGCACGGTGCCGCGCTTATAGGTGGCTGCGGCGGTGGCCTCCTTGCGGATGGTCACGGTGAACACGTCAGCGACGGGCTCGTTGGCAACAATCAGACCGTCATAGCCGACGCTGCCGAGGTTTTCGTCCAGTCTCTTGCTCATTACTTCTTACCTCCGTTCTGAGACTTGGTGGAGTTGTAGAGGCCGACGATGGCGTCCACCTTTGCCTTGTCGTCGTTTTCGCTGCCTTCCTCGCCGCCGTTAGGGGCAGCGCCGACGCCGGCAGCGCCGGACTCGTCGTTGTCAGCCTTGGCGTCCTTCAGGTGCTTGGCACCGAGGGCCGCCTGCTTCTGCATAGCCTTGAGCGCGAGCTGCTCAGCGGTGCAGGGGGTCTCGCCGTACTTGGCGTCCCTGACGAGCTGCGCGTCGCCCACACTTGCGGCGATGCTGTCGATGGCCTCGATGCGGGCGCGTTCCTGCGTTCTGGCAGTTTCGGCCGCCTGCTGCTCGATCTGAGCCACGACGTCGGGGTGCTGTGCTCTCATTTCTTCGAGGGTCATGGTCTTGTTGTCCTCCTTCTTGGGGCCGTCGTTCTTGGCGGCCGCGTGTTTATTTCCAGCCGCAGGGGCGGCGTGGATGCTGTTGTCGATGGGGATCGTCCCCGGGATGTGTCTGAAGCCCTTGACGTCGTGCCGGATGCCGGCGACGAGGAGCACCTTCTTGTCGGCGCTCAGGGTGACGTCGGGGCCTTCGTCTGTGAGCAGGGTGTCGGCAAAGCCGTTGTCAATGGCCTCCTGCCCGACCATCCACGTCTCGCGGGTCATCATGCTGCGGAGCTGGTCGACCTCGAGGCCGGTCTTGGCGTGGTAGATCTCCGCGATGGCCCGCTCGCTCGCGTCGAAGTCCTTCTGGAGCTTCTTCAGGTCTGCGAGGGTGTAGTAGTCGTAGAGCAGCCCGGCGACGCCGTGGATCATCACCATGCTGCCGGGATAGACCTGCACCTCGTCACCTGCGCAGGCGATGACACTGGCCGCGCTGGCCGCGATGCCTTCCACGACGACGACCTTGTGGCCGGTCAGGCCCTTGATGGCGTTGTGGATGGCGATGCCGGTGTAGAGGTCGCCGCCGCAGCTATTGATCTTGATGGTGATGTTGCTCTTGCCCTTGACGGCCGCGAGATCCTCCATGAAGCTCTCGGGCGCGATGTAGAGGCCGGGCTCGGGCTCGCCCGTCCACCAGTCCACAGGCTGACGGCTCACGACGTCGCCGTAGAGGGTGATCTCGCCCTCGTCGTCGCCGATGCTGGCGACGTTCCAGAACTTGATCGGCGCGCCCGCAGTCTGAGGCCCGGCACAGAGCCGGGGAGTGTTATGCGTTCTCATGCTTGTCTCCTTCCTTGATGCTTTTGATGGCCTCGGCGACGATCGCCTCCCGCAGAGCTGCGGAGATCGTGCCGCTGGCCGCTGTGCTCTGGTCGACCTGCCCCTGCGCTGCGCGCAGCTTCTCATTTTCCCGAGTGAGCTGGTCGACGTTGGCGTCCCACTGACCGCCGTTGAGTCGGATGGTCGCCTGTTCTCTGGTCGTGATGCCTTCGCCGATGGCGAGGATCTCGGCCGTGATCTCCTTCGTCGGGTCGAGCTGTCCCTGAGAGGGGCCGATCCACTCGGCGCCGAGGTATGCGGCGCGGATCGCCGGATCTGCGAAGAAGCCCGGGGCGCTGATGCGGCCGCGGGCGACGGCTTCAGAGAGCCAGATCTCATATACCGGCGTGCAGAAGTCATCGACAAACCACTTGCGCCTCATGCGGAACGCCTTCCACGCCTCCATCAGGGCGGCGCGGCTGGCGCTGTACGAGCTGTTGAAGCTCTTGAGCAGAAGGTCGGCCGGGATCTCGAGTGCCGCGCCCACCTGTTCACAGATGGCGCGCAGGAATGTGTTGAAGCCACTGGCCGGCCGCTTGGGGTCTGCAAAGGTCACGTCCTCGCCGGGCTCCATGATGTTGATCTGGCCGGGGCCCATCTCGTACTCATTAGGATCTCGGCTCACCTCCGGCAGGCTGCTCCCGACCTCGTTGAACGGGTTGTCGCCGGCGCCCGCCTCGGTCTTGATGAAGGCCGTGAAAAACGACTCGACGACCGCCGCAGTCAGCTCGCTCTCGGTGTAGCGGCGAAGCTGGAGCAGGGGCTCGATGACCTGCGCGAGATAGCTGACGCCGCGGTATTGATCCGGGCGCTCGCTCTCCATGACGTGCAGGATGTTCGGCAGGCCAGTCCGCTCGCCGTATGCCTGAACACGGGCCCACGTTGTCGTCGTGCTGCCGAGCTCGAAGGGGTAGGTGCTGCGGATGTGGTACGCCTCGATCTGGCCGTCGTCGTTCACCTCGACGCCGTCGTAGATGGTGTTGCCGTTGGCCGCCTTGCCGGTGGTCAGCAGCATCGGGGTGATGATGCCGGAGGTCGTTGGCGTGGCGACTCGGTCGGCCTCGATCAGGTGCAGGCGCAGCGAGTAGGGCGTGAGCGGCGTCGGCTCGTACTGCTTCACGACGGCGAACACGTCGCCGCTCACCAGCCACGAAGCGAGCGCGAGCTGCTGCATGGCGTAGAAGTTGTTCACGCCGGTGGCGTCGCAGGCTGCCTTGCGGTTGGCCCACAGGGCGAACTCCCGCTCCGTCTTTGCCTGCCACAGGTCAGCCGCCTCCTGATCCATGCCGAGGGCCTCGCGGTCGATCCGGCTCTTGAGCTGGAGGCCGATGCCGACGACGTTGGTGCGGTTGGTGCGGATGGCAGAGGTGGCGATCGGTGCCGCCATGTAAAGCATCCGGGCACGCTGCCGCAGGGTGTAGTTGTTGGCGTCGATGTCCTCCTTCGGGCTGCCGCTCATAGCTCTGAAGCCCTTGGTCGCCTTCTTGTGCCAGCTCGCGCCGGCGTCGCCGTAGCCCTTATTGACGGGGCGAGGCTGCTGCCTTCCGCTCTGCGGTCGGCTGTTGCGTTTCTTCTTGCTGATGTTGCTCACCTCCTTTCAGAAGATGGCAAGGGGCCGAGAGTAAAGGAGCGAAAACTCCCGGCCCGATGCCTATGAAAAAAGCCCCGGGCGGGGCTCTTTTCCGATGTTACCAGTCGCGGGGGACGACCCCCACGGCCTTGCGGGGCTTCTGCCCGTTCAGGGCGCCCTCGAGGTTGGCGATCTCCTTCTCGAGCTGTTTGATGGCGTCCCTGATCTGGCTCAGGTCGGTGTTGTACCTTGCCAGATTGCGGGAGCCGATGCCGTAGCTCTGGACGCCTCCGTCCAGCATCTCGGCCTCTCGCTTCAGGTAGAGCTCCAGCCGGTTCCTCTTGATGGAGAGCTGGTACTCGATTTGTTCGCGTGTCTTTCTCATTGTGGTCTGTCCTCCTTACCAGTCGTCGAAGGCATCGGCCCGGTTGTGCCGTTGCCGCTGCCGTCGCTGCTGCGGGGCCTTCGGTTTTTCCTCCAGCCCTTGCAGGCGGCGCTCGATGGCGTCCATGTCGGGGTTGATGATCTTGAGGCCGGCGTTGGCGTAGTCGCGGCAGTCGAGGGCCTCGTTGCGGTTGTGCCCGGGCAGCTTCTCCCATGCCCAGCGGTCGCCGCGGCGCGTGTGCGTGAGCACCAGCTTCTCGGAGAGGAGCCCGTTGAAGAAATTGAGGTCATAACCGGCGTCGGGGTGCCGGTTGAAATGGCAGTATTTTGGCCCGGGCTCCTGCACCTTCAGATTAGCCATGATCGTCGCCTTGCCGGCGTCGACGCCGATGGTGTAGAGCCAGCAGGTGATCCGCTTGTTGTCGCGGATCGGCACCTTGCTCGGGGGCGAGACGAAGGGGATGCCGTCGCCGCCCTTGCCCTTGATGGCAAAGACGCGCTTGCCGACGCGGGCCCGGCACGCCTCATAGACCTCTTGGGTGAAGTGGCCGCCAGAGTCGACGCAGGTGATGGAGATCTTCAGGCCGCGGCCGTTTTTGAACTTGTAGACGTGGTCGACCACGTCGTCGAGCCGCTGCCAGACCTCCGGGGTGTCCGGCCGGCCCATGATGTAGCCCTTGACGATGCCCCACGTCTCGCCATACTTCCCGTGACCGACTACTTCGTATTCGAGGCGGTTGTCCTGAGTGTCGACGCCGCAGGTCAGCACGAGCACGCCGTCAGGCAGCTCCACAGGGGTGCCGTCCGAGCGGGTGCCGTAGTCCTCGCGGCGGGAGAGCATGGTGTCCTCGTCCTCGAGGTCGCCGCGATCTTCCCACAGTTGGCCGAGCAGGGTGTTGTAGACGACCTTGAGGCGCTGCGGGTCATCCTTGGCGTCGAGGAACTTGAGGACGATCTTCTCCCACGGAGTCCACGGGCTCGAGAAGGCATTGAGCCAAAAAGAACGGACGCCCTTTTTGTAGGCGTCCGGGTTGTCTGCGATCCACTTGGCCGGCTGCTTTCGCATGACGCCCTCGGGGATCAGGCAGCCGCAGGCCGGGCAGCTCCACGAGACGCCGCTCTTGAGGCTCCACGACTTTTTCCCGCGGATCCTCTTGGCCTCCGGGTCGAAGTGGATATTGTCGAACACGATCTCACTGTACTCCCCACACTCGGGGCAGCGGTGGCACCAGCGTTCCTGCGTGCCTTGGTAGAAACTCGTCTCGATGTTGCTGTTGCCCTTGATGGTCGGGGTCGAGACCTCGACCGCCTTGGCGTTGTAGAATGTGGCCTGACGTGCTTCGGCCAGCGCCCACGGGTCGCCCTCGGTGCCGGCACTGGTCGCCCAGCGGTCGCGCTCGTCGCCGATGATATAGCGGGCAGGCGTGGAGGCCAGAGCCGAGGCGCTGTTGGAGCCGGTCAGGGTGAGCATCCCGCCCGGGAACGACTTCTGGAGGATTGTGTTGCCGCTGTCCTTGGCCTTGACGTCGTGCACCTTCGCCTTCAGGGGCTTGCTGTCGCGGATCATAGGGGCCACGCGGAGGCGGCTGAACTTCCGGGCGTCGTCGATGGTCGGGTGGACGTAGAGGATGCTGCCGGGGTCTTGGTCGATGATGTAGCCGATGATGTTGAGCTCGAGCTCGGACTTGCCGACCTGAGAGGCGGCCACCATGACTATTTTGTGCACCTTCGGATCCGTAAAGGCCCGCATGGGCTCCTCGAGGTACGGGGTGCGCTTGGTACGCCACGGGCCGGCCTCGGCCGAGCTTTCCGGGGAGAGGCGGCGGTGCTTGTCGGCCCACTCGTCCACGGTCAGACTCTCAGGCGGGGCGAAGCGTTTGACCGCTCCGGCGATGGCGGTATTGAGCTTCGCGGCGGCTTTTTTAGTCGTCCGCGTCATCGGCGAGCTGCTCGCTCCAGCCTTCCCGATCCCTTACTCGCCGAGCATACACCTCGGGATCGTATTTATAGCCGGCCAGCTCCGTCAGGATCTTGTAGGCCTCTGTACGGATGATCTCGGACGCCTCGGCGGGTGTTGCTGCGCCGGTGACGTCGACGGCCAGACGGCCCGGCAGGGCCACGAGCATCGACCTGATATTGTAGACGAGGTCGGTCATGACGGCCTCGACGTCCTCGCTGCGGTGCATGGTGCCCTCAAGCTCACTGAGCTGGAGGGCGGCGATGTCTGCCTTGCTGCGCTTGAGGTCAGCCTCAGCCTCCAGACGTCGGCCCTCGATCTCGCTGTCCTTCTTCGACGGCTCCCGGCCGTTGGCCTTGGCCGTCAGGTATCGGATGTACCTCTGGATCGTCGGCAGCAGGTCATAGCGGTTGGCGTTGCCTTCCTTGACCGCGGCGATGACGCCATCCTTGGTGAGCTGCTGCACTCGGCGGGGCGTCATGTCGAACAGGGCCGCGATGGTCTTGCTGTCGACGAGCTTGTTGTTGGTTGGGTTCGGCATGGCGTTCCCTCCTTTCTGCCGCTCGGGCGAAACGAAACGGCCCGAAAAAAATTTTCCCCGGCTGCGCGTTTTTTGGGCTCGCCAGCACCGCAGGCCAGAGGGGCCCGTCACAGTACCTTGCGGCGCTGTGCGTGGCCGTGGAGGCGTCTGCGCGGCGCTGTGGCGCGCTCTGTGCGCGTCTGGCGGTGTGGGCCGGGCTCGGTGTCGGGTGCGGCTGTGGACGCGCTGTGCGGCGTTCTGGTGGGCTCTGGCTTAGAGGCCGAGGGCTCGCTTCATGTGGTGCTCGAGGCGCTTGCTGGTCTCGGTGTTGAGCCGGAGCATGATGGCCTCGTTGGTGCGGTCGCTGGTTATCATCTGCGGCACCGAGATGGTGGTCAGCTTCTTGATGTCGGTGCGGGTCTTGCTCATTCGCTGGAATGGGATCCAGCTCGTGCCGTCGCTCTTGGTGTTGCCTGTCCCCATGAGAATATTGTGCGATCGCTGCGAGAACGGGCCGCCCGGGGTACGGGTGTTCAGATAGCGGCCGATTACCTTCTTCTGTCCCTTGAGCACCGACGCCTTCAGCGTGTAGCTCTTGCCGCGGGGCGGGGCCTTCGGTATCATGCCGAAATGCACAGGGGTCAGGAGCCTGCCCTTGTAGGTGATGGCGAGCTCCTCGATGGTCTCGCCGGTGATCTGGATGCTGCCGGCCATCTTCTTCGGCTTTCCGCTGCCCGAGGGCGTGATCTCCGACTTCTTGATGTTGTAGACGGCCGCGACCTCCTGAGCGATCCAGCCCGGGGCTCTGGCCTTGACGTCCTTGATGGTGTTGCTGATGGCCTTCTTGCCGCCGTTCTCGATTGCCTCGAGGTCAGCGACGAGCTGTTGCAGGTTGCTGAGCTGCGCCGAGATGCTGTTCTTCGGCATGGCCGTCGCCTCCTTCCTATACGCAAAAAGAGACCGGCGGGCGTTGGTTCGCCCGTCGGCCTCTTGCCGTCGGTTGTTATTCGGTTTTCCTCTGGTCAGCCGCTCGGAATTGTCACGGCGTTGCCCGTGTGTCCGGCGGTCTTTTGCAGGATATAGAATAGCACGGGTCGCTACTGCTTTTCAATTCCTTTTACTTCCCTTTTGTTCCTTTTACTGCGTTTTACTGCCGCGGCTCAGGCAGGGGCTCCAGCTCGTCCAGCACGGCGGCGAGGTTGAGCAGGGCGCGGCCGTGGATCTTGTATGTCCTGTTCTGGTAGGCGTCCACTCTGTCGACGTAGTCCCGCCGATCACCGAACAGGACGCCGCAGGTGCTCTCCCAGTCAGCCCGGTCGAAGTAGCGCAGCCGGATGACGGCGCGCTCGTCGGGGTCGGAGAGCTGGAGGATCAGGCCCTCGATGGCGTTGCGCTCCTGCTTCTCCTCAGCCTTGAGCCGGTCGATCTGTTCCTCGAGCTCCATTTTCCGCTCCACCATCATGCCGGTGCGGTCGGATGGTGTGCCGGATCCGCGTGGCATACCTGTCAGATCAGGGCCGGGCGGTGATGCCATCGTCATCTCCATGCGGTCGAGGCGTTCGAGCTGGTTGTCGATGTCCCTCAGCATGGCGGTGTAGGCCGCGAGCCTGTCCTTGATCCTTTGTGTGATCGGCTTCTCGCTCATTATGTCAGGGCGTCACTCCTGCTCACCTCCTTCCTCGTCAGGCTCGAAGATCGCGGCGATCTCCTCGCGCGGTAGCTCTCGGCCTTGACGGACGCAGCGCACGGTTGTCTTTCCTGTTATTCTGATGTACCTCTTGACGATCACGTCCGTGAAGGCGGGCGTCAGCTCCATGATGTAGGAGGGCTGCCCGTATGCCTCGCAGGCGGCCAGCGTCGTGCCGGAGCCGCCGAAGGGATCATAGACGCCCGTGGCGAAGTCCGTGTTGTCGACCAGCTTCTCCAGCAGCTCGACGGGCTTCTGCGTGGGGTGCAGCTCGTTCCCGGAGCGGGAGATGCTCAGGACGTTGCCGTAGCCCTTGTGGCCGTCGAAGTGGGTGGCAGCCTTGGCGCCGAACAGAATGAGCTCATGCTGCGAGCGCCAGCCGACGCCCATGCCCGGCGTGCCCTTGTCCCATACGATCTCAGACTTGACGCCGAAGCCGGCCGCCTCGACGAGGTCGAACAGATATACCCACATACGCCAGTCGGTGAAGATGTAGGCGTAGAGGCAGGGGATGTCGGTGAGTGCACCGCGGATCAGGTTTTGGTAGCCGCGTGTGCTGAGGATGTCGTTGGCGATCTTCGGGGCCTTGCCGTTCTTTCTCTCGGTGCCGATGCTGCCGGTCGACTTCTGCGACTCCTTGCTGCCGCCCGAGCAGTAGGGCGGGTCGGTCAGCAGGATCTCGGGCTTGTTGCCGTCGAGCAGCAGGGCGCGATCCTCCGGCCGGGTGCAGTCTCCGCAGAGGACGCGGTGCCGGCCGAGGATCCAGAGGTCGCCGTACTGTGTGACCGGCGCGGCCGGGGCCGGGATCTCGGCGTCGGGGTCGCTGCTCGGCTCCTTGGTGTGCAGCGCCTCAGAGAGCGCCGTCACGATGTTGCCGTAGTCGTCCTCGGTGTAGCCGCTGAGCATGAACGGGATCTCGCCGGTGTCGATGTCGGCGAAAACCTCGGCGAGCATCTTGTTGTCAGTGGTGGCGAGCTCCGCGATGCGGTTGTCTGCCGTCAGATCGGCCAGCTCCTCGGCCTCGCTTGCGTAGTCCTGATAGTCGACCGGGGCGTCGGTCAGGTCGTCGAGCTGCGCGGCCATGAGACGGCCGTGGCCCTTTGTGACGAGCCCGCTGCGCTTGCTGACAGTGATCGGGGCGCGCCAGCCCGTCGCTCTGATGATAGAGGCGAGGAGCTTGATCTGCTCCGGCGGGTGCTGGTTCGGGTTCTTCGGGTTCGGCCGGAGGTCTTTGATCGGCACAATGGCGTCATGGGCGCAGAACACGGGGACGCCGTCGGCGTATGCCTTCGGCTCCGCTGTGGTGATGTACTCGGACAGCTCCGGCCCGTCCTGCGGCTGCGGTTTATTCTTTGCCATGTTTGCCTCCTTTCAGCCTTCCGCTCCCTCCGCAGAGGTCGCAGGCGACTCGCGTGTCCTCGACGCGGACGGTCGGCCCGTTGATGCACCTCGCCATCTGCATCGCTTTTACTTTTCCAGATCCGAGGCATTTGGGGCAGACGTCCCCGGCTGTGATGCCGGTGTTTATGATGATCTTATTCACGGGCTCGGCCTCCTCTCTTGAATTGCCCGGCCTGCGGGCAGGTGGCCCAGTGGGGCCGGTATCCAGCGTCTGTGGCCTCACCTCCGAGCACGATCTCGCAACTCACGACCTCGCCCCGGGCGGTGACGATCTTGTCCTTCCCGCCGGGCGCTGCCTTATAGTAGACCGGCGCCGGATCGCACGGCATGGCCTTCCCGGCCGGTGTCTTGATCCAGACAATCGGAGTGCCGCAGCCCCGGCAGGTTGCTTTATTCATGGCCGTCACCTCCTGCTGAGAATTGCTTCTCGATCCACTTGTGGAGGCTGGAGTCTTGCCAGTTGTTTCGGCCGTCAAGACGGTTTTTCAGCCGTTCCAGTTTCGCCTCCTCTGCCTCCTCGGTAGAGCGCTGGAAGATGATGCGGAGCTGGTCGAGCATGATCTGGACGTCTGCCATCTCCTCGACCACGTTGCCGATCGCTGCGGTCACTTCGCAGCCAGCCTGTGCCCGTTTGATTTTGCAGAGGGCTTTGGTCAGCTCGGCCATCTCCTCGACTGCCATGTCGATTTGTGCCGGCGCGCCGTAGGCCGTGATCGCACGATCCAGCAGGGCCCGGCGTTCCTCCGTGGTCATCACGGGCGGCCTCCCTTCGTCAGCTCTCTGACCAGTATGGCCACGAGCACGATCACGATGATGGCGAGGGTGATGGCGGTCGGGATCCAGATCGGGGCCAGTACCCACAGCCAGCTCCAGTTGATGACGCCGGTGAGCTTCAGGACGATGAAGGCGACGGCGAGAAGGCCGCAGAAGCCGATCCCGCCGGCCGTCGTGTTGTTTCTTTCGTTGTTCATGTATTACCTCCAGTATTATTTTCCGAGCCCCTTCAGCGCGCAGGCTGTGCAGGCGGTTCGGACGTCGGGCTCCAGTGCGAGGATCCGGCGGGCCGTGTCTGTCTGCCAGCACTCAGCGCCACAGACGGGGCAGGTGGTGAGCTGCCAGTCGTCCGTCGGAGGCTCCGGGACGTTATCGCGCAGCGGCATGGTGAGGATCCCGCCGTCTCCGGGCTGGTGGGGCGAGAGGATGGGCTCAGGCTCGTCGGGGATCATGGTGTCGATGAGCTCGTTGTACTTCTTGAATATGGCCTCCGACGCTGCGCTCCAGCTCTCGCCATGCTCTGTGTCCTCCGGGGTGGCGACGTGGGCCAGCTCGTGCGCCAGCAGCTCAGGGGCGGCGCTGATGGGCGCCTCGGCCGAGATGCAGACGATCGGCGTGCTGCCGTCGTCGGGAAAGATGGTCAGGCCGTAGGCGGTGCCGTTGGTCTCGTCCCGCAGGTCGGGGACGTACTGCGCGACGTACTCGACGCCGGGGTAGAGCTCAGAGAAGGCCCGGGTCACGATGGCTGTCGGGTCGTTGATGAAGGGCGAGGCCATCGGGCCGATCTTCTCGTACTGCTTCAGGGCCGTGTAGGTCTCGCGCAGCATGGCCCGCACTTCGTCCTTCTTGATGCCGTTGATGGTGGGCCCGTTCAGGATCAGGTCGAGCATCCTGTCACTCCAGTCCTGCATCAGGTGGGTCTCCGGCATACCGCAGCCGAAGGGCACGACGTCGACCTTCTCACGGGTGAGGGTTTCGTATTCTTTCACGGTGCTGCTCCTTTCAGAAAAGCCGAGCGGGCCGGAGCCCGCCCGGCGCTCCATTTACTGCATGACGACGACCTTGCCGGCGTCGATCAGATCGCCCATGTTCTTCAGGAAGTAGTCGGCGATGTTCTTCTTGGCCTCGAGCTTCCAGATGCCGCCGTCAGCCTCGAAGAAGCCGATCCCCTCGTCGGGATCCACGCGCAGCAGGAACTCGCTCTCGGGCTGCTCCACCTCGAGGAAGGTGCGGAACGGCCGCAGCATGACGCGAGGCTTGATCTCGACGACCGCGTTGAGGGCGACGCCCTGACGGGCCTCGACGGTCTGCGTGACGCCGTTGTCGTTGGTGCTGATGCTGTTCTCGTTGGTCATGCGGCTCAGCAGGTCGAGCAGGTAGGCCGTGCCCTCGTTGGGGATGCAGAGGCTCCGCAGCTCGATCAGAGCTACCTCGCGTCCTCTGAAGCCGGTGCGCAGGCCCGGGGCGTCAGCCTTGGCGCGGTAGAGCGTGTTGCGGGAGAAGTCGCTCAGGTAGGTGGTCATCACCTCGACGGTATCGTTGCTCTTGACCTGCACCATGATGGTCGTGCCGACCTTCTCGAGCTCGGTGCGGATCAGCTTGCAGATGCTATCGAGGCCGCTGACGCTGATGCAGTCGGGGCGGTCGACGTGGGGCGGGATCCGGGTGAGGGGTGCGTCGGCGTAGGTCTGGCCGCCGATCTCGAAGATCTTGGTCTCCTTCAGGCTGACGATTTTGTCGATCATTTTTGCGAGCATTGTGTTGTCCTCCTTGTTTTGTGTTGTGGGTTGTTATGCGTGCTGGACGAGCTTCAGGAGCTTCGGGGCCTCCTGCTGCGTGCCGTCCATGTTCATTTGGCCGGGCACCTGCGGCACCATCTCGGCGACGACGAGCTCGCCGTTGCCGTCAGAGGTGACATAGAGGGCCGTGGCGACGGGGTTGGTGGCTGCGAGCGTAGACTTGGCCGTCACGGAGACGCCGATGGTGCGGCGCTCGTCGTCCGGGGTCAGCTCGATGGTGAGGGTGATCTTGCGCTTGGCCGTGGCCTTCGTGTTGGGGTCGAGGATATTCTGGATCACCTTGTCCATCTCATAGTCGACGCGCTCCTCGAAGGCGCCGCGAGCCATCGACATGATGCTGTCGCGCTGGTTCTGTTCGTTCATGTGGTTGCTCCTTTCTCTTTGTCTCCGGCCGTTCCGTACTTCTCGAGCGTGTCCTTCAGGGCGCCCGCAATACACTCGGCCATGACTGTCGCGGTTTTGGTTTCGCTGCTCTTGGCAGCCTGTTCAATGGCTGCGCGGATCTCGTCGGGCTCATAGCCCGTGTTCTCATAGGCGGCGAGCTTCTGGACGAGCACCTCCTTGGTGGCTGCGCTCCAGTAGCCCGTCTTGATGCCGTTGACTCTCTCGTGGGTCAGACGTTCCATGCTGGCCCTCCTCTCAGGTGGCCGATCCGAGCGTCATCTGCTCGGCCTCGGTCGGGTTGTCTGCGTAGGCTGCGGCCGTCTGGCCCGTGGGGCCTGAAGGCTCCGCTCTGGCCCACACGGCCTCGGTGGCGTCCGATCGGGTGGCCTTACGGCGGCCGACCGTCGTGAGGATCCCGATCTCCTTCAGCTCTGTGAGCCGAGGGGCGACGTAGTTGCGGTTGAAGTACGGGATCCGGCCGGCTGCGACGAGCTCCTCAGTGATCTCGCTGGCCGTGAGCTCACGGTTGCCGAGGGTCTCGAGAATCAGGCGGCAGCGGGCGGCCCGCTTGGGGAGTACGGCGTCATAGCTGCGGCGCCGGGTCTCTTTGGTTGTCTGGTTCATGTGTTTCCTCCTTTCCGGCCAGCTCGACGCTGTCGGCTGGCGCGTCCTTGACTTCAGGCGTCGGCGCTTCGTTGCCCCACACGTCCCATCCCGGGGCAGCCTCTCGGGCGAAAAGCTCGATACGGGGCAGGTCTCCCATCAGCTCGACGATCCTGTCGCGGATTTCGGCCGGCTTTCTGCTGTGCTGCTGGAGCGGGGAGAGGACGATGCTGCGGACGCTGCCGCTGATGCGCTTCGGCTTGCCCTTGGTCGCCAGCAGGCAGATCTCTGAGTTGCTGCGCGTCCAGTTTCCGAGCCCCATGAAGATGCCGGTGCCGTTTCTGTTCTGCTTTACCCAGTTGAAGGCGACGGTCTTGTAGCTGAAGCCCCACGCCTCGATCACGTCGAGAGCCTCGCGGAGCATGGGGAAGGTCGCCCACATGAAAAGCACGCAATCCTCGTTAGCAATACCCCCCCCCGCAGCTCCGACGCCCATGCGCTTGATGTCCTCGATGGTCATGGTGTCGTAGTGCTTGGAGGCTGCCGCTCTGGTGCCGCGGTTCTGATAGCTCCACGGAGGATCGGCGTAGATGATGCTGTACTTCTTGTCAGGGAGTGGGATCATGGGCGTCCTCCTTTCCGAGCGTTTCCGACTCGATGCCGTGCAGGAACTTGATGAAGCCGGCCGTCGCCGGTACTTCGTAGCGGGAGAGCTCTGCGTGCGTCATGTACTTGCGGCCGTAGATCTCGGCCATATCGCGCCAGACGGGCCACGGCACGCGGTAGAAGTCCGTCAGGCTCACGGAGACGAGCACGAAGGCGATGGCGCCGAGCTTGTGATGGGCCTCGAGGTCGTCCTGCTGCTCTTGAGTGAGCCGGCGCTGCTCGATGCGCTCGTCGTCGGTGTGCTTGGCCTCGAAGTAGATGCTCCGGCCGCCCTTCAGGGTGCCGCCATAGTCCGGCTGGGCCTGCTTGGTATAGCAGGCGAGGAACTGGCCCTTGCGGTTCTTAGCCCCGAGCGGCTTCATGGGCTCCGGGGTCTTTTCGATCTTGGCGAGCCCGCGGTCGCGGTAGTATTCGCAGGAGGCCGAGATCATGTTCTCGAAGTAGTTGCCGGCTACTCTGGCCTGCTTGCCGCGGTTCTGCGCCATCATGTGTTTTTCGGCTGCGTATGGCGTCGGGTCGTTGTAGCCCTCCGCGTTCTTTCTCGGGTCGTACTTCGTCACGGCGTTCAGCCTCCGATCTCGATGTGGACGCCCGGATCGGAGATCAGGCGGTCGGCGAGCTCGAGGATGACGCTGCCATCCAGCTCGATGCTGATGGGGCCGTGGTCGAGGTGCTGGTTGCAGACGGCCATCGCCCTGAAGGCGGGCAGGTGCAACGTGACGCTGCCGATGTCCGGCTTGTCCTCCTCGCTGTTTTCCAGCTCCTCGTCAGGCTTCAGCTCGCTGATGGCCTCGAAGCCGTTGCGGACGGGGATGCCGTGCGCCTTGGCGAGCTCGATCTCCGCGGCCATACCGGCCGAAGGGTGGTCAATACCGAAGGCCCACAGCTCGGAGCAGCCGAGCACCAGCTCGCTGCCGATTTTCAGGGCCAGCTCACGCTCCTCGGGGACGTTGTCGTCCATGAACTGCGTGAGATAGATGTGCGGGGTGACGGGGATGACGCCCTTCTCCACAGCCGCGCGGCTGTACTCCTTGGCGCGCTGGATGTTGTTCTCGTAGTCCCCGCGGCACGGGGAGCAGATGTAAACCTTTTTCATGTTGTTGTGTTCTCCTTCTGGTTCAGGGCTTTCGCCCATCGTTGTTTGTACTCGGCCGGCGGCTGCTTTGACGGGAAAAGAGAGAGCTGCACGGGCTTGGTGGCGTATCGTTCCTTGTTCCATCGGGGCTTTCCGGCTTTTGCGGCCTCCAGCGTCCAGCCCGCAGCCCTGAGACTCGTCCCGGGCTCGCTCTGGAGGATGAAGGTGATGATTTTGGCGTAGCCTTCCCGCTTTGCGCGTCTGGCGCAGGCTGCGTAAAGCGCCGAGCAGGCGTTCCGCGTGCCGTCCGTGCAGAGTCGTGTTACTTCGAGGGTGCTGCCGTTGTCGAGGTAGCGGCCGGTCGGCCTGCCGACGATTGCGACGCCGCAGAGGCGTCCGTCTTTGTAGGCTGCGAGGCTCCACTTGTGGCCGACGACTTTGCCGTGGTGCCTGTGCAGCTCCTCGACGTAGGCGTTGGCCTCTCTGAGCGTAGTCTCGCGGATCTCGATCACCTGCTGCGCCAGCTCTGGCCGGTGAGGGTGATGCCCCTGCACATTTCCATGAGCCGGTCGATGGTGGCCCGGGCCGTCATGCTGTCGTGGCTTTCTCGCGGCGTCATGCGGTCGATCAGGGCCTCGGTGTCGTAGTTGGTGGTCACTATGGTCGGCAGGTATGCCTCATAGCGGCCGTTGATGATGTTGTAGACCGTGGAGATCGCCCACTCGGTCGGCGGCTCCTTGCCGATGTCGTCGATCACGAGGAGCGGGACGGTCTTGTAGATCTTCAGGACGTCGCTCTCGCTGCCGCCAGTCGTGGAGTAGGTGCGCTTGATGCGCTCCAGCAGGTCGATCATCGTCATGCAGATGACCGGCTTGCCTTGCGCGATCAGGTGGTTGGCGATGGCAGCGGCGAGGTGGGTCTTGCCGGTGCCCGGCGGGCCCGCGATAAACAGACCGTTGCGGCCGGGTTCCTGACGGCCGGGCTGCGGCAGCATGGCGTCGAAGCCTTCGGCATAGCGCCGGGCGGCTGCCGCTGCTCGCTTGTTGTCGTCGGTGAGCTGGAAGGTGGAGAAGGTGCGCCGCAGGAAACGGTCGCCCATGCCTGACTCGCCGACGATGCGCTTGATGCGATCCCGCATTTTCTTCTCCTCCTCAGCCTTGGCGGCAGCGGCCTCAGCAGCTTCGCGCTCTGCCTTTGCCTTCTCATAGGCAGCCACGGCCTCGGGGCAGGTGCATCGCTCGGCTCCGTAGGGAGGCCAGAGGATGCGGTTGCCGAGTGGGATGCCCTTGTGGTAGCGCAGGGCGCCGCAGAACTCGCAGGGGACGGGCTCAGGGACTCCGGGACGGCCGGCGAGGCGCTCGTCGTTGCTCCAGATCCAGTTACCGGCGTCACTCGTCGTCGGCCGGCTTGAAGCCCTTGCCCCAGTCTCGGCCGGAGCTGTCGGGCTGTTCAGGATCTCGCTGATTTTCTGCACCTTCGTTCACCTCCTCATTGTCCCAGTAGCCGCCGTTGAGCCATGTGCTCGGGTTCGGTATGTAGCGCCCGTTCTCCCGGCGCCACTGGTCGCTCCGCTTCTGAGCGTCGACCGCCTGCATGATCCTCTCGTGGAGCTCAGCGGTGGGCTTGATCTTGTTCCACGCCTTCAGAGCGTACTGCTTGCCGGTCTTTTTCGGGTAGGCTTTCCAGAACTCGAGAAATCTGGCCTCGAGCGACTTCGTGCCGCCGTCACTCCCCTCGTCAGAGGGGGAAGGGGGTGTATTACCTTCTCTTGTCTTATCTTCTCTACTCTGGTCTACTCTGCCTCCGGCTTTCTTGCGGCTATTTGCCGGTCGTCCAGCGGTCGGCGTTGGGTCGTCCGGCGAGGCGTCGGCAGACGCCGCAGCAGCGGCCCGGCGACTGCGGGAGCGCTCTTTCTCGGCTTGCCGCTGGTCGATCAGCTTGCCTGCGTACTCGTACCAGTCGTGGATCTCGAGCGTCCCGTCCTCTTTTTCGTCGATCCAGCCCGCCCGGATCAGCGTTTTCGCCAGTTTTTCGGGGTCTCCGTCCCACTGAGCGGCCCGCGAGATCATGCGCGGCGTGATGTCGACGAGGCTGCCGGTCGGGGCGTTGTCGAGGGCCCACAGCCAGAACGAGACGAGCAGCCCCATCATGTGCGGCGGCTCGACTTCGAGCTGGTCAGCAGCGTCGAACAGTTTGCGGTGATCCTTGAGTGTCTGATGCACTTGCAGCCATGCCACGGTCGTCACCTCCTTTCTGTGGTCGTTTGTTTGTGGTCTGCTTTTGGTCGTCTGCCGGTCGTCCGGCGGTCAGGTTAAAACGGAAGGTCGCCATTGTCCTCGATCTCCGTGAAGTCGCCGGAGCCCTCAGAGTAGCCCGGATCGGCGAAGTCGCTGCCAGAGCTCTGGCCGCTGTCCTTCTTGCTGTCGCAGAAGTGGACGGAGTCGACCGTGATCTCGACGGCTTTGCGGCGGTTTCCGTCCTTGTCCTCGTAGTTGCGGCTCGTGAGCTCGCCCTCGACGAGGACGAGGCGGCCCTTGCTCAGGTACTTGCAGACGAACTCGGCCTGTGCGCGCCATGCGACGCACTCGATGAAGTTGGTGATCTTCTTGCCGTCCTTGGTCTTGCGGCCGGTGTCGCTGGCGAGGGTGAAGCTGGTGATCGCCGTGCCCTGCTGCGTGTACCTGAGCTCAGGGTCAGCGGTTAGACGGCCTTGGAGGCCGGTGTGGTTATACATTAGGCGTTTCCTCCTTGCTGGTTATGCTGTGCGGCCGCGTTGTCGAGGGACGTGCAGATCTCGTCGTACTCTTGGCGAGTCAGGGCGGCCGGATCCTGCTTTTTGTACTTCTCCACGATCCGGGCGTTGGTGCGCTCCTTGGTCATTCCCGCGGCCTCTGCCTTCTTGTAGAGGCGTGCGAGCTGCGCGTCGCTCAGACGGCCGGAGCTCTGCCCCTGACGGCCCTGCGTGGCCTGCTGGCGGCCTCCAGCGCCGGATCCTTTGCCCTGCGCGCCGAAGTCACTGTTGTCGGGGTCGTCCTCGCCTTGGTCGACGGTGAACTTCTCGAAAAGGTAGTATTTCAGGGCGTAGGTGTGTGCCGCGCCCTTGGCCTTGGCGGGGTCATCGTTCCAGCCGACGGCGTGGACGGTGGCCTCGATGGTCTCGTCGTCGTTGTCGAGGTTCAGCCAGCGGATCGTCAGGTCGGCCTCGTAGAGGAACATGAGCTTGTCGCCGTTGCGGGTCTTGGTCTGCATGGTGATCCAGTAGACCGGGTCGCCGTTCTCGGCGTGGCGCGTGGCCTGCTCGCTGATGACGTCGAAGTCGACGCCGAGCTCGTTCATTATGGGGGTGATCTTCTCCCACACGTCGTAGATCTTGGCGTACTTGTAGCTGACGCCGTCGCTGTGCTGCTTCTTGACGATCTCCGGGCAGGCTTTCCGCATTTCGACGAGCTTCTGCCGAAGGGAGAGGCAGGAGGCCACGTCAGGCAGGGCCTCCGCGGTCTTGGCTGCCGCTGTGGTTTTCTTTTCTGCTGCGGTTGTCATGGTGGGCCTCCTTTACAAGTCGACCTTGAAGATGTCGGGCTGCTCCGTGATGGTGATGCCTTCGACGATCTCGCCGGTCTCGGTGATGGTGGCGACGCTGCCGACGAAGGTGAGCCCCTTCTTCAGCTCGCCCCACTTGGCGCTCTCCTCGGTCTTGACGTAGTCGCCGAAGCCGTTGGCCTTCAGCCACGGCACCAGCTTCGCGTCGTCCGGCGTTGCCTTGGTGCCGCCCTTCTTGAGGGTCAGGGTGCCGGAGAGGAGGCGGTATTTCTCGGTCGTCTTGGTGGTCTTGTGGGGTACGGTGCGGAAATACTCGGCGAGGCAGCTCGTCAGGTAGGATGTGCCGTTCTCGAGCCGGCGCTTGGCCGCCTCCATTTTCTCGGTGATGGCTGCGACCTGCTGGTCGGCCAGCTCTTTCAGGCGGTCGTACTCCGCACGCTCCTCGGCTATCTTGCGGACGGCCCAGTCTG
>ENA-OPCP01001055-OPCP01001055.1-human-gut-metagenome-genome-assembly--contig:-NODE-1055-length-19306-cov-14.811023_pt1 | contig 19306 bp, 20 predicted proteins | sample MGYA00241563_ERZ501477 | MGnify/ENA primary metagenome ERZ501477 (study PRJEB25962, sample SAMEA2042572) | human gut metagenome | biome: human gut; feature: human-associated habitat; material: faeces... | reverse complement strand
CTCTGCCATTTTGGAGCTGTCCGTGTTTGCCTGCTTTAAGAGAGATACAAACTCAGAGTTTGCAAGCATTGTGGTTGCGGTGTAGTTCTGCAAAAGATCGACGACATTCTGCGTGATACCTGTGCATAAACCACCCTGCTTACGCACTTTTTTCCAGAGCTGCTGTAAATACTTCGCAGAGTATTCCGAATTAAGAAGTACATGGAACTCGTCAATATAGAGCCATGTTGCGATACCTCTCTTACCATTCTCAATGATACGGTTCTGGATACTCTCCATCATTACAAGCATTGTGATAGGGCTAAGCTCTGTACCCAAGTCACGGATACCATAAACTGTAAAACGGTTATCCACATCTACATTAGTCTGATGATTAAAGATATTTAAGGAACCGTTTACGAAAAGCTCTAAGGAAAGTGCAATATCCTTTGCTTCCTCCTCCGGCTGGTTCATCAAAATGTCATAGAAGTCTGACATAACAGGTACATATTTCTCCCTGCTTCTTGCAATCTCGATATAGAGCTTTCTTACGCATCTGTCAATGATTGACTTCTGACGGGAGTTAAGGCTCTCACCCATACATTGCTCACACAGACCAAGCATAAACTCACCCTTTTCACGAATCATGCCCTTGCTGTCGTTTAAGTCAAGACTCCAGACATCCATATCAAGAGGGTTCACATAGTTGTCCGTATAAGTGGACATATTTACTACTGTTCCCCCATAGGTGTGTGCAATGTCAAAATACTATGTCGATAGGTAAGCCTTTGAAATTATCTCCAACTTTTCCCCCGACTCACACCGTACGTGCGACTTTCACCGCATACGGCGTTCCCTCGTGTTCAAGCAAGTTTACAAGTTCCTTTGACAGGTTTAAGTTTTCTAGCTCGTCTTAGTCGATTCAGCTTCACTTTCTGCTTTTCCGAAAGGTTACTACAGTAATCAGCATTTTTATCTTCAATAAGTGGAATAACAGCTTTGCTAACAATAACGATATTGCTATAATCGTCAGTACCATTTCTTTCTTTTGGTTTTATTCTGATACCGACTGCATTTTCTGGCTCTAATTCATTTCCAGTAATGTAACATTTCCCATACTGTGCCACGAACTTTGAAACCACATTATTTCTAAATTCAATCGTATCATCTTCATTAAGAAACATCTGAAATGCTTTCAGTTTACTGCTTTCCACTGCTCTCTGATTATTATGAATTTTCTTTCTGCCCTTTTCAGTATAATTGCATATCTCCTGTGAAAAATTCATTGGAGATTTATGATGCACTCCTGTAATCGGCAACATATGAATATCCATAATTCTGTAAATCTTTTTACAGTCTCTGATTCCTGTTGTTTTCTTTTTGAAATCACTTGGAGTTTCTCCGAATCTGACTATTTTTGCTTTCTTCCTCAACCTGTTGTTACGGGTTCGTAATAAAGCATAATCAACCTCTGTAAGGTTGTTATAAACATTCGTTGCAATCCGATAATAATTCTGTATCCCAGTGACTGCACTGTTATACTTCTTTACTTCCTCTGCGTTTGTATGATTCTGTATTTCAAGAATCTTTTGTCTCAAATTAGCTTTTGATTTCTTCAAGGCTTTTTCACACATATCTGTTTTTGCAACATAACCATACTTTGATTTTCCCTGTGGCACTGCTTTGATTTTGAATCCAAGAAAATCTGATGAATTCTTTTTCAAATTTGTTACCTTAGACTTCTCTGGACTGATTTCCAATCCCAGCCTGTTATTCAGAAAATCTACTACAGCATGGTAATATCTTTGTGCTTCTGGATATGTTCTGCACATTATTTTAAAGTCATCTGCATAACGCACAATATATCCGTCTTTCAGATTTGTGTATTGTCTGGCATATTGTGCAAAACCTTTGCTATTTCCCTTTCGTGGCATATAAGTTTCCCATTGGTCACTTATCCACCAGTCAAGTTCATTTAACACAATATTAGATAATAACGGAGAAAGTATTCCCCCTTGTGGAGTTCCTTTAGTCGGTATTCCCTCTCCCTCGATTTCACACTTTAAAAGTTTGCTTATAATACACAACAGCCTTTTATCCCTGATTCCAAGATTCCAGATTTGCTTCATTAGTTTTCCATGATTGACATTATCGAAAAATCCTTTAATATCAATATCCACACAATAATAATGTTTGCCTAAATTGATAAGGCTTACCATTCTGCTGACTGCGTGGTGGGTACTTCTGTTTGGTCTGAATCCATAGGAATGATTATGAAATTTCGGCTCGCATATGGGTTCTAGCACCTGCAAAATACATTGTTGAATCAGTCTGTCCCATATAGTCGGTATGCCAAGAGGTCTCTTTTTATCACTGCCAGGCTTTGGAATATATACTCTCCGCACTGGTAATGGATTATAGTCCTCTAATCTGGCTCTCACTTCCTTTATCAGCATTTCATCATTAAGTTTGGAAATATCCTCTATTGTCTTTCCGTCAGTACCTTTGGTTTTACTACCAGTATTACCTTTCAGATTTCTGTATGCTAATCTGATATTCTGCTTTGAACCTATTACCTCCATTAACTTGTAAAAATTATTGTTGTTTCTGCTTTGTTGATACAACTCATCAAATATGCTCTGCATATCAAAATATTCGTTGTATCTCAGCTTGTCTTTCTTCAACATGGTCTGTACCCTCCTTTCAGAGTAATACATCTCTTAGTCTTACACGAACCCATGCTGAACTCTCTACTTGCTCTAGCACACGACTAGTGGCTATCCCTCCACCACTTATTATCATGGTTTCATCGGTACTGTGCCACCACTCTCACTGGCATAAATACAGGTTATAACTATGCTAATCTCACACAGCTTTTCCCTGTAAACACTTCACAGATGGTAAAATCTCCATGTTGCCAGCTTTCCACGTTCCAAATATGCTATCTTTACATATACCCTTAGGTTTCCTCTATAAGCCTGTTACTTTACCAATGCCTGTAACATTGTATGGACTTTCATATGAACGATTTTTACTCATCCACAAGTAACGACACTAATTGTGTCACATGGCCTTTCGACCACATCCCGATATAGACCTGTACATTCGAGGATTCGTCAGTTTTTAGCTGTACTCGTCAGCTTTTATTCCATTCTAACCATAGGTATTTTATAGACCTCCGGCATATCACATACAACTCCCACCTCTGGGAATCTTTCGACAACCTAATGTTTCGGTATGCTTCTGCCGACTTCACCGAGCTTCTGACACTTCATATTTACCTAATCCGTGCCAGTCGGAGTATCAAGGAAGCCCTTCGAGGCGTTACCCTCTCATTTGACTTTTCGCATATTTAGTTCTCCTTATGCTAATTGTTTTTATATAAACGCGACGCATAAGTGGACAACCTTTTCAGTTGCCAACGTGTCGCACCATTCATCGGATCGATAATGATAATCTCATCTTCCCCTCCGAGAAAGACCTGTCCCAATTCCATTTTGCAGAAGTGCGACTTACCACTACCCGGAACACCGAACACAAACCCGTTACCGTTAATCAGCTTCTTACGATTTCCGATATTGATATTCTTCGATACCTGATTGATACCGTAATAACAGCCGCAACCATCGTTTAATTCCTGCACATTAAAAGGCATTAAAACAGCAAGGCTCTGTGTCAGCATAGTACGCATGGTTTCCACCTGCCTTACGCCGATAGGGAGTGCTGTATTTAATGCCTCTCTCTGCTTGAGGTAATGCTCCTCAATGGTTACGGAATTTCTCTTACCGATTGTTTCCACAGTCTCGGTCATACTGTCTAATTCTTCTTTGGAGTCTGCCATAAGAATAATGGTTACTGCCACATAATATAAGCACTGGTCATTCTCACGCACATCGTCCATAATCTCCTCAATTTCCTTTTTCTCAATTCGCTTGTTATAGGAAATTTCGGAAGAAAAATCATTGTTCTTGTTTCTTACCCTCTGCTGCTTGATAATGTCAGATTCAATACCAAGATATTTCTTCTGAAGAACTTTGGTTGTCATATCCTTCGGAATCGGAACAACATCAATACTTGTAATGGAATGTACCGGAAGGGAAGTAATCTCATTCAGGAATCTGTCAGATAAGCTGGACGGATATTTCTTGATGAATAATGCCCTGCAAAATTTCTTTTCATCCTTGAAGTAATCAGGATAAAACTGCATCATCTTATTGCACAGATCGTTACGGAAGTCTGCACCGACCTTTCTTGCAGTCTTAATGTCAAAATCAAAACTGTTTTCCTCTCCCAAGTGATAGAAGTCGTGCAATACCTTGATACGCTCATTGCCCGTAAGAGGTACAATCTCAGCACCAAGCTCATTAAAGGCTTTGTGAATGGACGCTTCAATGGTTGCAAACTGTGCCTTTGCCTCCTCAAAATTCTTACGCTCAATGGTAATGGTTAAATATCTCTCCTGTTCAATACCCTGTCTGCCCTCATGGATTTTTCTCTCCATAATGTCATTGTAGGCTTTACGGAAATGGTTAAAACCATCGTCCATATCCTGTAAGAATACAAAGTCCCTTACCTGCTCCATATCCTTATTCTTATTGTTAATGGTTATCTTAAAACTCACATCAAGAGAGTTTAAGAACTTGCAGTATCGCTCAAAAATATCAATCTGCTCAATTTCATTGGTGGTTGTATAATTGATGTCCTGAAAGCGGTAGCACTTTGAGAAACGGTTTCTTGCCACCTCAAAAATACCGTTTTCTGCTACTTTCATAATCTCAATCGTTTCCTGTATGGATTTAGGTGCTTTATACAAAGGTTCACTTGCTTTTTTCAGCTCCTTAAATCCGTCTGTAAATAAACCCAAATTTGACCTCACTTTCCGCAGCCGGACAATCCCGGCCGCTAAACCAGAATTGCCCAACCGTAAAAGATTGGTATATTCTTATCTCTTACTACTTCGTTACCTACTGTCTTGCCTTGTAAATAACCACACCGATAACAGCAAGTACCATTGTTGCTACCACACCGATTAACATATTCTTCGTTTTCTTCTTCATAGCCTCAAACTCCTCCTGATTTCCTTTTGTTTTCGGGACTTCCTTCCCCTTTTTCTTTTTATTCGTGATATTCTTTGCCACCTCTGCCTGCTGGCACTCCCTTAACATGGCTTCCCCTTCTGTGGAAACATAAGTCAGAGGGTGGTTTGCAAACATCATACGAATCTTTCTTCCCATAACCTCATAAAACCCCATACCGTTATAGGAATAAAAGCCTCCGAGAGCAATCGGTGCTACCACCGGAACTGCCATATACACACTCGGAGTTAGTCCAATATACGGATACAAAAGAAGGACAATACCACCACCTGCAACTACCGAAGCCACCGAATAAATAAGCTGCTTCGCAGTAAGTCCCATGACAACGGATTCCTTGTAACGGTCAATGTCCTTATTGATTTCAATTACCAACTCAATCACTCCTATCTGCTTTTTTCTTTTTCCTGCTCTTTGCCTGTGACACCGATACTATGCTCATAGGCTGCCATCTGTTCAGGACAAAGCTCACGAAGCTTATCCACATTGAACCAGATACAGAGGATATTCACAATAGCCACTCCTGCCCGTAAGTCCGGTAAACTCACCTAAATCATTCTCACGAATGAAATTCTCTACATTGGAAAGATTGTTTGTATCCAAATATCCACAATAGTCCGGTGCCGGTGCATCTATATTGACAGTTACATCCCCAAAGGGTTCAGGATAGCCGTCCTCATTGGTAATCAAACCAATAAATATACGACCATTGTTGTGATATGTCTGAATATCCAGCTCGACCTCATTGTCCCCGGTGTATTCTGATTTATAAATCAATTTCTCTTTTTCCATCGCTACCTCCTACAATCCAAGTGCCTTACTTGTTAATGACTGAGCCCCTTTGACACTTCCCACAGTCAACGCAATCGTAAATGTCATTTCACACAGATAAATGAGTGTCTGTGCCCAATCCGCATAGTTGCCCGTAAAGGACGGTAATCACGCATTGATAAAGGCATTACATACCACAATCGCCAGAGCCATTGTGACTGCTTCAAAGCATACGGATAAGAAATATTTACAATAGGTTACTGCTGTATGGCTCACGGTTCTGTTACCTCCCATCGTTGAGAACGCAATGGAACCCATCGGAACAATGACAAGTAGCTTTAAGAAACGGAAGTACACATTGTAAATCATAAAGAAACCACAGATAATGATGATTACGGATAAGAGAGCTGCCAAAATCAGCATAATCAGACTCTCCCCAAATCCAAGGTCTTTGATAATATCTGCCTGTGTACTGTTAATTGCCAAAGTGGTACTTGTTCCGGCTGTCAGGGCATTCACAAGATTTCCTATGGTTGTGAAAAATGCCTTCATAATCGTGACATTGTTTGCCACAAACCACTCTGCAAGTGCCAGCTTAATCAACATTCTTAGGATCACTTCAAACCGCATCTCCTCTTTGATGTCCACACTCTCCGAGCAAAAGCCTATAACAAAGAACAACACCACAAGCGAGGAGCCTACTGCAACGAAAATCGGATTGATTGCCTCAATCGCCGCCCAGGGACCTCCACCCTTAAAGTCAACAGGTGATTGTCCAAGCATGGCAAACACCAATGAAATCTGATTATTCCAAAAGCCGAACACCATTTCCAAAAGAACGAGGATTTTATCACCTAATTTAAAAATATCCACTTAATTCTCACCTCTTTCCTACGGTTAAGAAGACAACTGATATTCGTTGCCCTCTTGTCTTTTTAATGCCACATTCTTAGAAACCGAGGAAAGTAAGAACTGTGGAAATACCTGCCATCATGATTCCGGCTACAATACCTTTTAACGCAGAGTTCATAGTAGACGAATCCTGCTGCTGATATGCCTGTGCAAACTCCATGACATTCTTCGCAAGAATGATGACACCTACTGCGCCGATAATGGCAATGACGAGAGTCTTCAAGTTATCAAGAGGCTGTGTGATTGCCTGTGTACCACCGGCCTGTGCCGCAAATACGGTTAAAGGCATGGCATTCATTGCCATATAGCCTGCACCGCAAGCCGCCGCTACTACCTTCTTTACTTTGGATAAACCTTTGTTTTCCTTCTTTTCTACTACTGCAACTTCATTTTTACGCATAATCTCTAATCTCCTTTTCTGTGTTGGACAGAAATTGTGGAGATTAAGACGGAAAGGAATCTGTATCATTCCAATCCGGCTCAATCTCCGAATGGAATGATACACATCCCTTTCTGTCTTGTTATCTATTATCTATGAAAACGGGATATTCCCGTAATGAAAGTAAACCGGGCTTTCTCCGGTGCGTTATATCTTGAATCACCTCCTTTTAATCACAAAAAAGCAGCCCAAATTGGTCTGCTTTATCATTCATCATAAATTCATTTAATAATACTTCCATTATTTCGCTCGTAAGCGTCCTACCTTCCCTACAGTCAGAAAAATGTCAAACATATTATATCATGGGTTCATATATCTTTTAGCGATATCTAACACGTTCTGTCGCAAGCCCCAATTTTGATAATTAATCAGATTACCAAAATGATACGAATCTACGCTGACGGAAAATCGATCTACTGGAACATATAAGAGAGTATCTGTTACAGTAGCATCGGGACGTATAATCGAAAAATCCAACCACTCGTTAAGGTTATCGTTTTCATCTACCACATATCTGTAATTCGTGGCTGTAAGCAAGTAACCTTCACTATTTTCTACATAAACATGTCCTTTGACTTTACTATCTTTTAGAACAAATCCAAGCTGAGTAAGATGTCTATATAATGTGGTATTTTTCCTTATTATCATGTGATACAACGGAAAACCAGTGAAACTGTAGATTAAATACCACGGGATATTATAAATCGTTGCATCAATATAATTATACGCTCGCATGATTACATAGTTTTCTGCGAGAGTTTCAGCCATTTTAAGCGTTATATAAATACCTGTTTCTTCTTGCAACAAATAAATAGCTTTATCATAATGTTCTTTAGCAATCCTAAATAATTCCTGTCTTTGCGGTTCTTCTGTCTCAGGAACATATTCTTTTATATAATTAGCTCTTTTTTTGTGATAGGGGCAATTCTGAAACTTGTATTCATCATACTGAACTACATTAGGAATATTAATTCCTTTAGCATGTCTTGCATGGGGAGCAACATCAATTTTCTTGTAAATACCAAGAATAGCGACTGGATTATTACATCGCGGGCATAACGCTAAGTGTTTTGTCTCTCCACTAACTACCTGTATATAGCCTGGATTATTCCCAACTCGTTCTTCATATTTTGTTTTAAAATCCTTATCAGCAAAGGATAAAACCGGTTCGTAGTTAGTAGTAAATTTAATCTCTTTCATGATATTGCCTCCTTTGATCGACTTTATTTTGTTTCCTTAAATTCTACCATAAGGATATCATTTCCGTAAAGTGTAGCCATCCGCAACCACCATTTATCGCCGATTTCAGGAATTTCCCCCATCTTTTCAAGCAGTCTCAAACATGTCAGTAAATCCTTAAAACCAACCAAAAAGACATTGCCACCTTGTTGCATCTGAAAATAATATTGGTCTCTCTCGGGAATAAAGCCACCCTCTGACTTAAATGTTTCATCATCTTGTATTGCTACCCCTGTAAGCATAGCTACTTTATTACTTTCTAACCATTTCTTCATGTTATAAGCTCCTTTTCATTTAATATTATTGCTCTGAGTTTGAAAATCCTCTAATAGCTAGCTATTTGTTTTAAGTGCCCGATAGGTGCGTCTGATTTCCCTCATTTTTGCAACATCGGTTTCCGGATAAAATACTGCAAGTATCTCCGCCTTTGTCATACCAAGAGCCATCATCTTATGAAGCTCCTCTTTCTGCTCTTTGGAATACTGCCATTGTGTCATACGGTTCATAATGGTATCTTCCCCGACTAGCTTGCGTTTCTCCTGCTTTGGTTCAGATTTCTTTTCCGTAACGGTAGTCTGCACAGGTTCCGGTGCATACTGTAACTCATTCTCCTGCTCACGGTTCAGTCGCTCCCTCTGTTCCTTTTCATCAAGGCTTAAAAACCTCTTTTTCATATCAAGCTCTGTCAGCACTCCAAACTCCTCATAGGTCAGGGTATCAATATACACATTTTCTCCCTTTTCCTTTAAGTTCTCATAATAAGCTACTGCTTTGGGTGACAGTATCCTGTACGGCTGTTCTGCTACGGTTTTCTGTCCTGTCTGTATATGCACATAGGGCTTTCCTTTTCCGTCTGCTGTCTGGGCAAAAGCCGGATGACCAAATGGAATATATTTGTTGTCCATAATCGGATCGAATCCACGGATAAAGATAAGACACTTCTTATTGTCTAGCTTTCTTACTTCATCGGGTGTAAATAACTCCCTACCAAGCACATCATAATTCCTGCTGGAGCTTCCCTGCCTTCCTTTGGTTTCTCCGCTTGATTTCTTATCAATCGTACCTTTTCCAAGCAATTCTGACACATACTTATGGGTACTCTGCTCATTTCCACCCAAGTAAATGAATGTATCGCAGTTGCCGGGAATTGTCTCCCACGTATCCTTAAATAGTGCCTTTAGCTGTGCAAAGTTCTGAATGATGATGATACTTGAAATCTCACGGCTTCGCATTGTCGATAATAATGAACAGTAGTCATCCGGCAATGCGACATTCGCAAATTCGTCTAACATAAAGGTCACATGAATTGGAAGTCTGCCGCCACAGTTAAAGTCCGCCTGATAGTACAGTTCCTGAAATATCTGCGTATAAAGTAGTCCAATAATAAAGTTATAGGATTTGTCACTATCCGGGATTACACAAAAGAGTGCTGTCTTTGTCTCTCCATCCCCATTCACTCCAATACCGATATCTGACAGATTAAGCTCATCTTTTGAGAGTAATCGTAAAACCTGCTTATTCTCAAGAAATGCAAGTCTTGAGTTGGCACTGATGATAATGGAACGGACGGTATCTCCTGCACCTCTCATACATTTGTTGTACTGCTTTACTGCCGGATGATTAGCTCCAAGCGGAGAACTTTCCTCTAAAAACTTCATACGCACATCCAGCTTTGATGCTTTTCCCTGTTCTGTAACCTCTGCTTCTCCAAGAAGTTTAAGTACTGTCTCAAAGTTTCTCTTTGCCGGCTGTACCTCCAGCCACACATAATAAAAGATAGCCTGTAAGAACAATCCTTCCGCCTTTTCCCAGAACGGATCACTTGGTGTCGCTCCCTTTGGTGTCGTATTGCTGATAAGGTTTGTAATCAGCTTGACCACATCTGTTTCCTCTCTGATATAGGAAAATGGATTGTAACAGTCTGATTTATCCATCTCTAACAGATTTATGACTTTCACATTATATCCGTTATTCTTTAGCATCTGACCGCAGCTTCTAAGGATTTCTCCCTTTGGATCGGTACAGATAAAGGAACAGTTATGCGGCATCTGCATCAGATTCGGCTTTACTTCATAAAATGTTTTTCCTGCTCCGGAACCACCACAGATAAGGACATTTCCATTGAGCTTGAGTCTCCTAAAATCCAGCGACATCTTCACATTCTGGCTGAGTATCCGGTTGAAATTCTCATCCTTATCTGCAAGTATCTTGTTGACCTGCTTCGGATTTTCAAATCTTGCCGTACCAAATTCCTTACCGGGCATATAGTTTCTCTGACTGGTGTAATACATGACAATAGCCATCGCATAGATACCTAATGCAATGGCTACTGCTTTTACTGTATTGGAATTGTAATAGTTGGCAAAGGGAACCGCACATACTTCATTGAATCTGTCCATAAATTCATTAAATGCTATTCCCTCTATCCACGCACCATTTATCAGATAACCAAGATAACCGGCTAACACTGCACCCACAAGAATGAATATCAGTGACGGCTTTTTCTTTGTTGTCTGCATAAGCTGCTACCTCGCTTTCTTCGTGGTAACAGTTTTCTTCTGTGCTGTCTTTTTCTGCTGCTTCTGCACTTTCTCGTAACGCTCCCTGACAGATGACTCCACCTTGTCATAGTGAGTATAAAGCTCGGTTCCTTTCTGGGTTGTCACCACACGATTCTGCTCATCGTAAAGCTTATAATCCTTGGTTGAATCAAGGAAGGTAAGCATTGTCTTTCCACCATGAATCTCCATGATGTTTTCCTTACGGAGCCATACATATCTTGCCTCTTCTCCCCATGTGCCGGGAACCCTGGTCTTAACAGCATGGTCATTCTCTTCGATAATCAGCTTCTTGCTGATAGTCACATCTGACAGGTTCGCATTCTTTGATGCTGCAACTGCCCTCATTCTCTCAGCAAGGTCCTGATAACCTCTGACACGGTTGATAAATGCATCCTTGTCCATCATGACTGTATGGGTGCCATCCTCATTTTTCTTTCCAAGCACACCGATTGTCTCAAGCTGTTTGATAACACTTTCAGCCTGCTCACCATTGATACTGAAATTCTCCTTGACCTGATCCACACTGATAGCTTTCTTTTCCATTGCAAACATTCCGACCTTTTCGATCAGTCCGTCAATAGCGGTATTAACCCTATCCCCTTCTATCGTGTGGCTTTTCTCGTTTCCCTGCTGTTTCTTCAAAAAATCCATCAGCTTGCCAAGGGATTTTTCATCTCCATTCTTCAGATAATCGTCAAATGTGGCAATCTTACCAAACTTGAGCTTCTGTATCATCATATTCACACGGGGAACTGCCTCTGTATGAAAGATTACCTCACTCAGTCCATCTTTCCTGTTACAGTCTGGAAGTACCGAATACAGGATTCCATACTTCTTTGCCATCTTTTCAACCTTTTTCATATCTTCGGTATTAAACTGCAACACCTGTAAATCGCCACCTTTTAAGATCAGCTTTCTCATGGATGTCTTGCCAAGTGACTTTTCATAATCAAGCATCCCTTTTAAGAAATCTATTGCCTTCTGCATGGCAGCAATGCCGCCGCTTCCTACCTTCATGGCAATCTCAATGCCATCATAAGCTACACGGATGATCTGCACCGCTTCCTGAATCTCTTCTGCCATTATCGCACCTCCACTTTCTCTCTGACTGTTGTTTTAAGCGTTTCTGTCTCTGTAGTACGGATTTCCTCGGCTGATACATCAATACCATAAGCAGTCAAAATATCTGCCAGATGATTGATTGCTTTCTCCTCCTCGATACGATACATTTCAAGTGCCACAAGCAGGTTTTCCACCTGTTCCACCCATGCAGGCTTCATATCATATTTAGACCTGTATGTGACCATAATCTCGTCCGACTCAGCCTTATCCGCTGAATGTGCCAAAGCTTCAATAAGAGAAATCGTGTCTTCCTTGCTGCCACTTCTGAATGCGAACTGGACAACAAAGTTTTTCTCTTCCTCTGTAAACTGATGCTCCACACCATTCATCTCTGTTACTGCTTCATTTACTACTGCTAAATTCATAAGTTCCTCCTAATCTGCCATACTGTTTTCAAGCACAGCAATCTCAATGATCTCCTTCATCTTTTCCGCTGAAATGTTGTTGTTTATGAGCTCTACAAGCTGTGACTCAGTAAGTCCCTTTTCTATTGCACTCTTAATCTGCACAAGCTGCGCCGGAACAAGGTCTCCCGATGCAACCAGCTTTACAATGTCTGCTCTTGACTTTTTCTTAAATGACAGTCTTGCAAAAAGACTTGCCACTCCGCTGTTGCTGCTCTTTCTCACACTTCGCTCAATCGGAAGTCTCTGCACCACATTTCCAGTACCATCAACTACCGGAATCTGATAATAGACCGGAATCCCGTTTGCCACAGCCTGCATATTCTGCGGAACTGCAACTGTATCAACCATCTTTTTTTCTGCCTGTGGTACGGACTGGCTTTCCTGCGGCTCTGCCTTACTTTCTGCCTCTTTCTTATTCTCTGTGGCAACACTTATGATCTTATCTTCCAATGACTCCATTCTGTCTCCCATACGCTTTATCTCCTTATCCTTTTTCTCAATATCATCCCTGAGTCTTGCAATCGTACTGCTTGCCTTATTCAGTTCATTCTGCTGACTGTTGATAAGAGCATCCTTATCCTGGTTCTCCTTGACCAGACGCTCCCTGACTTCCTCATCATCTTTGGAAGTTTCTATTTCAGAAAGCTTCTTATTCAGGGCATCATACCTTTCATTCTGGTGATTGATTTTTTCGACCACTTCATCCATCTGGGCTACAAGACTTTTCACATACTCTAAATCCTGTGGCACCTGCTCTTTAGCTTTATTAAGCTTATCTAATACGACATCAAACATCCTGCGCATGTTTACTGCTGTATCATCTTTTTGGACTACCTCTCTGATTGCATCAATCGGCACACCTTTTTCATAGTAATCCAATGCTGTCTGCATCTTAGGTGCTGCCATCCTGCTATCTTTCAGCAGCGTTAACAACTCTTCTGATACACCCTTATGCAGACATTTTGATAACACCTTCATCTGCTCAATGTCATAACTTTTGTTAAGATACAGACCGATTTCATCATCAGTCAGTCCATATTCATAATCGCTTTTGACAAGAGCAATAACCTCACTGTCCATATGCTTATTACGAAGAATCTGTATCTTTCTCTCAATCGCCATTTCACTTAATGGCTCTCTTTTTTCTTCCATATATGCCTCCTAACCACTAAAAAAACAGCCTAACGTATCGGCTGTTCTTTTCTGTCTCTTATTGTTTCTTTGTCATACTGCTTCTCTTCTGCCGAAGCTGATACAGTAAGTTCCTTCCATATTGATCTTCCAAGGCTAAGTTCCTTTGATACCGCCCGTTCTGCCTTACAGTCTTGTGCATACTTGCTCTCATATTTCTTTCTAAGACTCTCGACCTCTTCCACACTGTATCCCTGTGCTAAAAGTTCAGTGTTAAGCCTTTCCCATGCATTGTGCTCATCTTCAAAGAAGGTATCCCCACTCTGATAACACGATTCCGCATCATTAAGCTCCCGGATTTGTTCAGCCTTGTCAAAAATATCTTTGAATCTTTCCTTAGCCTTATAGGTCTTACTCTTTTCCTTTGATGCTTCTTTCTTCTTATCCGTCAGATTATCAAGTACCGACACAAGTTCTTCCGCACTCTCAATCTTATGCCTTACCAGAAATAGATACTGCTCCTGCAGCTTATGCATCTTTCGGATATCATCCCTATACTTCCATACCTGACTGTATGGCTTCTTTTTCAGCTTTCCAATCCGGTAAAGCTTTGCATAATATCTTTTCTGCAAGCCTGACATCTTCGCCCTGTGGTATCTTTTGACATAGCACTTTACTATCGCTGCCTGTTTTTCCTCATTCTGTGACTGGTAAAAAGATAAATCTTCCTTAGCAATACGCTCCACAATAGCTTCCTGTGAATAATTCTCGCCAAGAGTCTTACATCTTCTGAATCTTGTCATCCCCTGTGGTCTGACTGCCAGATACTTTCCCTGCTTGACCTCATATCCTTTTTCCGACAGCAGCTCCAGAAATCCACTGAAATCATTTGCCTGTAAAATGCAGGCATCCAAATCTCTTTTTATCATATCTGCCCACACAAAGCTGCCTTCACGATATTCGCTCCAGTCCTTATAATTCTCATGCTGTTTCTCTTTGCTGCCATCCTCCACATCTATAATGGAAAGACCATACTCCTGACACAGCTTATTGGTAATTGGCTGGATATACTTTGCCCAGTCACCTTTCTCATAGCGATACTTTTTCCCATCCACAAAGCTTACACTGTTAAATACAATGTGTGAATGAACATGGTCTGTATTATCATGAACCACAAATACCGCTTCATAGGCATCACCAAGATATTCTGCTACAAACTTCTGTGTTATCTCAAAAGCCCTGTCCGGTTCCACCTCATCCTCTTTGAAAGAAAGAATGATATGATACCCCTGTCGCTTGTCTGTTTTTCCAAACTGCTTCTTTGTATCCATCATCTGCTCAAAAGCCATATCTGTCTGGCAGTTTATGGCTCCCACAAGTCTTCCTCCCTGCGTTTTCTCAGGATTCATCACATAATCCAGTGCCCGCTTTAAATGCCTTGCATGAAAAGAATTCCCGCTGTCCTTCATGTGAAGTATCTTACTGATTGCCAATCTTTACCACCGCCTCGCTGACAGACTGATTCAGCTTTTTTATATATGCCACAAGCTGTTCCTTATCTTTCTTGGAATACAGCTGTGCATTGCTGTTAAATACAATCTGATTGATGTTAATGCCGATACGGTTTACCTCATTAATAAGCTCTTTAAGAAGTTTCCTTACTTCCGGATAATCATTTGGTTTCTGACTGATTAGAAGCCTGATATATTCGGCTTCATTCATTCCATTAGCCTTTGCCTTATCAGAAAGCACCTTCGCTTCCTGTGGCATAAGTCTTAGTGTTTTCCTTATACAATGAACTTTATCTGCCATAGGATCACCTTCCTCTCTTACCCGTACTGTATTCTCTTACTCCTTCTGCTACTGTTACAGCAGCTTTTTCCAGTTCTTTATTACCCAGCTGGGCAATAACCCTGTCTGCAAGCTCTGTGGCAACTTCTATAAGTTCCTTACCATAACTGGTTTTATCAAACAATCTGTCCAGTCTCTTTTCATCTGCTTTCAGACTTTCATACCTGCTCTGATACTCGTTATAGTCGTTAAAATCCTTTGGATCACTCCTGTGTGCTTCCGCATCAAGTATCAGTTCATAGTTCCATTCACAGACAATATCTATAACATCATCTATCGGGTATGGTTCAATTTCACCATTCTCCTCAGCTACATCCTGCCTGTACATCTTCCCATCTGAATCTATGCCAATGGCATAATCATGTCCTTCCATATAGTTAAGCAGAATTGCAGCATCTTCTATCGAAGGGTTTAGTAAGATATCAAATGTGTCTGCCCAGGCAATAAGTTCCTCTGGTTCTGCGATTATTGTAAGTTCTTTATCCATTGCTTTCCTGCACCTCCCTTATCCGTGTTTTGTATATCTCTTCCACCCACACGCCTGTCTGAATCTCTTAGGTTTACGGCTAGATACGCATTAGAGACATCTCTGTCCTAATGCCATCTAGTTAGGGAGAAAATCTCCCTAAAACCCTCTGTTTATGAAAGTGGGGGCGCTTTTTGCCCCCACTTTGCTACTTTGGGGGCGCTTTCTGCCCCCATTTTGTTATTTTGGGGGCGCTTTCTGCCCCCACTTTTATTTTTACTTCAGTCCGGATTTTGTCGTGTCCAAATTGCGGGGGCACTTTTTGCCCCCACTTTGACATTTTGGGGGCGCTTTCTGCCCCCACTTTGCTGTTTTGGGGGCGCTTTCTGCCCCCACACATCAAAATCCGGTTTCTCATGCCCTGACTGGTTCATCTGCTCGCTTATTCATCCTGTTCAGATTAAGCTTTGCCGCTACAAGCCACTCGTTGTAATCCTTATATCCGGCTGGAGGCGGGCAGTCTTCTACCTCATATCCAAGCTCATAATACTTTCTCATAAGTTCAGCTGCCGCCTTCCGTCCCGGCTCATCTCCATCAAGGCAGAACCGGATGGAAGTAATCTGCGGATGTTCCCGAAGAAATGTCTCAAGCGGGGCATCTGCAAGCATTCCAAGTGCCAGCTTATTTGATTCATAATCCGTGAAGATATCAACATAACTCATAAGGTCGATTGCTGCCTCAAATACTACAAGCTCTGTACTGTTTTCATTTACCACATTAAATCCATAGTTCTTATCATTTCCTGTGACATCACACTTGAATGGCTTGCCCTGCTTATCAAACACTCCACGCATACTTGCAAATCTTGTCACTCCATTTTTATCATTTCCTTTGAAAACAACATTATGGTAATGCCTGCTCTCATAAATCAGTCCATCTTTTAAAAACAGATCTATGACTACTCTGCTGATTCCTCTCTCCTGATTCAGATATGAAATAAGATAGGAATTATCTCCTGCCGGTTCCGGTAGGACAAATGGCTTTCTCTCCTCTGCCTGCTTCTGCGATACCTGATGAACAAGTGACTGCTTTACAGGCTTCTCAATTCTTCTGTATCCTGCGAAATCTAAAAGCCAGAACACAGCCTCTTTTACACTCATTCCACAAAATACCCGTAAGAAATCTATCTGTGAGCCGCCATTGTTGCCTTTGTCAAACTGCCTTGACCATCTGTACCAATGGCTTCTGTTATAGATACGGATGGAATCCATCTCCTTTAAAGTGTGGTATTTGCCAATCCTCTTTACTGTATACCCAAGGCTTTCTGCTACTGCACACAGGTCAACACTCTTTGCTATGGCAAGCTCTTCATCCGTAAATCTTCCATCCATGCTTTCACCTTGCCTTTCCCTGCTCTGCTACAAGCGGTGACTTGATGTCAAGTGTCCGGTAATCTGTGCTTAGGGTAATCTTAGGATTATCAATCATGCCTTTTTCCCTGAAACTGAAAAATTCACGATTGTCTCCACCGACTATGATATGGTCAATGAGCGGTATTCCCATCAGTTCACACAGCTTGTTCATGCGGTCTGTCATCATCGTGTCTGCCTTGCTTGGGAATACATTTCCGGATGGATGACAATGGATTAACATCATGCTTGCAGCATTGCTTAAGATACTTGATTTAAACAGCTCTCTCGGATGTGCCATTGCCTCATTTAAAGAACCAACACTTGCAAAATGCACATTGATAGGTTTTAAATCTGACCTTAGATTGACCACACACACTACTTCCCTGTCAAACTGGCACATACAGTCTCCCATGACAGCAGCTATATCCGCCGGATTATTAAAGGTGTGCTCCGAATAAATCGGAGCATCCTTTACAAGTCTTACCGAAACCACATCAAGCTTGAAGTCATTCTTCTTTGGCATCAGACACCGCCTCCTCTCCAAACTCGACACGGATAACAAAGTCACCTTTCTGGCTGTTTATGAGAGCAATGAGTTCTTCCATTGTAAGTTCCTGCTCCATAACTGCCTCCTATCTGGACTTTTCCTTCGCATCATATACAAGGGGAGGTTCTGCAACGATACCATCAAGTCTCTTGTTTGGTGTATCAGTTGCAAGGGTAAGTTTTCTTAAATCCTTATCATAGTGATATACCTGATTGGAAAGTCTCTCGTCCAAAGACACCTCCTGCATATTTACCTCGACTACCATCTGTGCTAGCATCTCAGGGCTTCCCATATCTGAAGATACTGCAATAACCTCATGCACGCTCGAAGGGAGAATATAAAGGTCACTCTCTAAACTCTCTGCCAGCTCATGAAGCTCATTCTCATAAAGCATGGATGCTGCACCATTGATACCATTTTCATTGGAAATCACCCACATCGTCTGCTCCGGTGGAATCTCAGCTATCATCATCTCTGCGATCTCCTGTGGCATCCCATCCCTTGCGAACATTTCTTTCATAATGTCATTCATACTACGAACGACAGGTGGGAAGAGTCTTCTTGTGTTTTCCGCTGCACACTTAAAGAGCTGTTCCTCGCTCATTCCAAGTCTTTTCGCAAATTCATTTGTAATTTTTGAACTCTGCACCGCATCCTTATCTGCACTGATTATTACCTTATACACAATAGAAAGATCCTGGAACTCTCTGTTCGGCACCTGTTCCAAAAATGTCTTATTCTGCTCTGTATTGATGAGCTGGAATACAATCTTCTCGTTAGCATCTCTCATAATGCTGTCCACATCAACAACCGGAGCCTGCTCATATGCCCTTTCCATGAAGTCACATGCAGCCATAAGTGTTTCCTCAAGGTCACCACAATCCTGATACTTCTTATACATGTCATTGATATAAATCGTAGGCGAAATGTTCCTGCCTTCCTCTCTTAAGATGATGCCATCAAGAGTCACATTCACCTTTTCCACGGGTTCTACCACAAGCTCCATTCCTTTGAACTTCTCAGGCATATAATCCATAAACTTTTCTTTTACTACTTCCTTAAAAATCTCGTAATTCATCATATTACGGTTCCTCCTTAATCTAAAAAAGCAGGGAACATAAGTCACTGGCTTACATTCCCCGCAAGGTTAATTGTTACTGTTTATTCTTTTTCTTTCTTCCACGAAGTCCTACTCCGACACCAGTAATAAGTGCAAGTGCACCGATTCCAAGATAAAGAAGCGGATTTGCATTGTCGCCTGTCTGTGGAAGCTTAGGCTCTGTCGGTACATTGACAAGCTTAAGTGTTGTTACAACAACTTCCGGTGCATTGTCATCATATCGAAGAGTTACATCGTGAGCTGTTTCATCAAGGA
>ENA-OPCP01001054-OPCP01001054.1-human-gut-metagenome-genome-assembly--contig:-NODE-1054-length-19343-cov-6.163262_pt1 | contig 19343 bp, 18 predicted proteins | sample MGYA00241563_ERZ501477 | MGnify/ENA primary metagenome ERZ501477 (study PRJEB25962, sample SAMEA2042572) | human gut metagenome | biome: human gut; feature: human-associated habitat; material: faeces... | reverse complement strand
AAAAGCAGGCCGAGGAAGAACAAAAGCGCGCCATGAGCCAATGGTGGATAAGCGCACTCGCGGCGTTCGCAGTTATCGCGATAATCGTCGCGGTGATTGTGGTGAGTAAGTTTGCGAGGATGATGAAGGTGAGGTAAGGGGCTTACACCGCACGCCCCACGGAAATGCACACTATTCCATCCTTCTGCGGCACGGGTGTAAAGCCGATAATGTTGCCCGGGTGGATGCCGAAATTCTGTTTGGGTTCGGTGAGCAGCTTGCCGAAAAGCTCGTTTTCGCTGAACGCCATACAATGCACCCATACCTTTTCCGCCTGCATACCCTCCTTAAAAAGCATAACCAATACTATGTCCGGATACTCAGGGTGCCTTACGCTGTCAAGGAACTTGAACTCCCTCATCTTCTCAGTCTGTTCGTGGGCGCATTTATAGCGCTCGTCCATGGCGGCAATATAATCGGCAAAGTCAGAGGTATCGACATCACAGTAATCCAAGCCGAGGAATCTATAATCATCGGCGGCCTTTCTGCGCAGGGTCAGGGTTCTCATAGGGTCGAAGCTGCGCCGCGTGAGTTTGTTAAACCGCACGTCTGCCGAACAAAGTATCCTGAAGGACAGGCCCTCTCTTTCGTTTATGTAGCCGTAGGCAAGGCAGCCATTATCGTATTCACAGCAGTCCATGCGTTCACGCAGGCTTATGCGCAATATGGGCGAGGCTTTTATAAATACTATTTTATGATAAAACTTTCTGAAGGATTCGCCGCGGATGTTGCTGCACAATGTTGAAAGATCAACCTCCAAATCGAACATATTACCCTGCATATCCATGCCGAGCGGATGCGAACAGCGTTTGAGCCATTCCTCCGTTGCAAGTTCGGGTATCACGGCCTGCTCGCACTTGTTTTCGAATCTTTCGCGGGTTTTCTTTATAATATCGTCATAGATGTCCAGTCTAACGTTTTGAAACAGCTTCCAGCGCTTATCGTTTGGCAGATGCAGAAGCGTAATGAGCGTTTTCCCGTGGTATTCATAATTATCAAGAACGATGAAATGCGAATTGCGCCGCGCGACCATAAGTCCACAGTTTGTGTCGGGTTCAAAGGCAGATAAATCCCCCATGTGGTTTGAAATTATGGCAAACCTATGGCTGGTTTTCATGCCCATTACCCGTTTTGACGCATCGGTAAAGCCTATTTCCTTAATGATAGTATAAGGAACATACTTTTCCGCCAGTTCCTTCGGCAGATTAACGTCACGGACATGCACCCCGGTATTAGGCAATATTTCATTTATTGTCTGTTCAAACAATTTTACGTCCAAATCCATATAAGCGTCTCCTTTCGCCGCAAAGGGCATTATAGGTGATGAGCAAATACTTTATTCCATATTCATTATATCGTTTAAGAAAACGCAAGGCAATAAAAAATGTGTTATAACTAAAATAGCGCCGCACCTGACGGTGCAGCGCTATTTTGGCGGAGAAGGAGGGATTTGAACCCTCGCGCCAGTTACCCCAGCCTACTCCCTTAGCAGGGGAGCCCCTTACAGCCACTTGGGTACTTCTCCACGCGATGCTGTGTTGTTATTGGATGAGCGGGGATGTTGATCCTTCGGTATCCGCCAAGTAAGGCAAACTGCTCTGTCTTATTTGGCGGAGAGAGAGGGATTCGAACCCCCGGTGCCTTGCGACATCACTGGTTTTCAAGACCAGCTCCATAAACCACTCGGACATCTCTCCTCGTCCAGCTTTTGTATTATAGCAAAGCCCTCGCGTGTTGTCAACAGGTTATAATGCAAAGACGCGGTTATTTGAATTGCACCATCAACTTTGACTGCATGTCAACCGGCAATCTTTCTGTATATAAAATCCGTAATGACAGAAAGCACAATAACAACCAATAAAAGCAGTATCAATGCCGGAATAAACAGAAGCAGAATCTTGAAGAAGTTGCCCTCGAGCGTTCCTTCGGAAATCACATTGGTAATCTCCATAAGCGCTGTAATAAGCCCAAATGCAACCGCGGAAAACAGATGAACCGAATGATATTTATCCTCCGCGGTAAAGTCGGTGCTTTTTCTTGTAAAGATACCCATAACAATCGAATAAATCAGCTTGGGTATCCAGCCTATCAGAAAGAAAATGAACGAAGTAAGGCTGTCCCCTTCCTCCGCAAGCGGGTCAGTATAGAACGCAAAATAGCATTGCAGTACAAAAAACAACGCTGCCGTTGTAATAACCATTTTTGCTTTTGCCCGCCGCAATTCTTCGCTATCAGCCCGCCTTGGCAAAGCATAAAGGGCGCAAATCAGCGTTGCAACAGGGCTAAGTCCATAGCAAATAACGTTCCTTATCAAATTGACCGATGCCGTACTGTTTTCAGTGGCGTACATCATGCCTATCACAATAAAAAAGACAAGGAAACCCGGAACAGACGCCAAGCACGCAAGCAGCCCGCCGATGACGCCGCCCGAGCCGGTTGTCAATTCCCTTGATGTATTATAACTGCCGGAAGCAACAGAGCCAGAATTATTTTTTCGTACATTGCTGCCGCTATAGTTCGTTTGAGTTCTATCACCACCTAAGACTCCGTTTGTGCGCCAACTCTCTCCAACCTTTCTGCCGTATTCATCGCGGTGAACAACTTTCTTACCGCCCAATGCGCTACTCTCAATCCAGCTTTCACCAACTACACGACCATATGCATCTTTATGTATAGCCTTTTTGTCACCGAATATATCTGTATCCTCTCTGCTTTCACCGATCTTTTTGCCAGTATTATCATAATGAACGAGTTTTTCGTCGCCAAAAATATCTTTTTCTAACCTTGTTTCTCCTACTATTTTGCCATAGTCATCGCGATGAACGATTTTCTCATCGCCAAATATGTCCTTTTCTTTGTAGCTTTGCATTTGATATCCCCTCGCATAATTAGCTTGTATCGTTATTATACAGTTTTTCCCGCGCGGCCGCAAACGTTTATTTATCGATGAATATGAACACCATGGGATAGCCGCCGCTTATTACGCCGTAAGCCTTTTCGCCGGTATATTCGCCCTCAAGCGGGGTTATCTTGCGTGTGGACAGCGAATAGACATACGTCAGCTCGCCAAAGTCAAGCTCCCCCGAATACGCATACCGCGCGTTTATGAACGATATTGAAAGGCCGGGGTTCACCGTCTCTTCCATGTTGCCGGGCGTCCTTGCCCATTCGCGCACGTCCTCGTACACCTTGGCAAACTGGCTCACCGTCAGCGGCAGCTCCTCCGCCTCCACGCCCTGCATCTGCTCTTTTTCCGCCTGCTTGACCTCTCCGCCGTCGGCAAGCTTGTATTCATATGTTTTCATCGCGCCGTTGTCGCAGGCGGCGTATTCAACCGTGCTCAGTTCCCCAGCAGAGTTTATCCATGACCTGAACACCGCTATCGGCATATCCCCCGTCCCCGCGGCGATCCATTCGCGCCCCTCCCCGCAGCCGCACAGGAGCATGCATAAACATATTATTATCATCGTTGTGATGCGTTTCATGGTGTACCTCCTTGGAGTGTGGGTGTTTCGGAAGATATAGTTTCTTTGGCATTGGTTTAGCATTTTGGTTGATATTTATCAAGCTGTTTTAGAATACTTTTTTCATATTTGTATTGTTTTGTATTGTATGTTTATAGTATAATAAGCATATTAAGCAAAAAGGAGTACATGACATGAAGATTTTAATTGTTGGCGGCGTGGCAGGCGGCGCAACCGCCGCGGCGAGATTGCGCAGATCAAGCGAAGATAATGAAATAATTATGTTTGAACGCGGCGATCATATTTCTTTTGCAAATTGCGGTTTGCCTTATTATGTTGGCGGCGTTATAGGAAATGAATCCGACCTGCTGCTTCAAACTCCCGAAAGCTTCAGTGCAAGATTTAACGTTCAGGTAAGAACGCACCATGATGTTATATTTGTTTTGCCGGACAAAAAGCAAATACTTGTTCGTGATATAGACAATCACGCCGAGTATTTGGAAAGCTATGATGTGCTGCTGCTCTCACCCGGGGCAAAGCCAATCAACCCGTTCGGTGAAAATGCGCTGACGCTGCGCACTGTGCACGATGCGCTCAGGTTGCGCGAATTATGTGAAGGCAGCACCGGTCGCGGGCGTGCGCTGGTAATAGGCGGCGGTTTTATAGGCTTGGAAGCGGCAGAGAATATTGCTGCATGCGGGTTAAGCGTTACCCTCGTTGAAAAATCCGATCACGTTATGCCAAACATGGACCGCGAGATGACATTCCTTATAGAGAAAAAGCTGCATGACATGGGCATAGATTTGCGCTTAAAATGCGGGGTAAAACATTTGTGTAAGGGCAAAGCAATGCTGGATAACGATGAGTATATTGACTACGATATTGCCGTTTGCGCCGTAGGTACCCATCCCGATACAGATTTTCTGAAAGACTCCGGCATAGCAGTAACAGAAAAGGGCGCTATTTTGGTAGATGAACAGTTACATACCAGCCAACCGCACATATATGCTGTTGGCGATGCCGTTGCCATCCCGCACATCGTTACGGGTAAAACGATGAATATACCTTTGGCCGGGCCGGCTAATCGTCAGGGCCGTCTGGCCGCAGATGCAATAATGGGCCGCGATGTCGTATATCCGGGCGCCCAAGGGGTAGCCATACTGAAGCTTGATGACATGACAATTGCCTCTGCGGGCGCAAGCGAAAACCTGCTCATCTCCGCAGGAATACCGTATACCAAAAGCTATACCCACTCTATGCCGCATGCCGGTTATTACCCCGGCGGGCGTATGATGAGCATTAAACTGCTGTTCACACCCGACGGTAAAACGGTACTCGGTGCGCAAATAGTAGGCTGCGAAGGCGTTGATAAGGCCATAGACTTATTTGCCGTCGCAATAAGCCATAGAATGAGCGTGTTCGAACTTGCCGAAATGGAGTTAAGCTATGCGCCCCCGTTTTCCTCCGCAAAAGCCCCCGTTAATATTGCCGGATATGTTGCATCAAACATTGCAGATGGAATGCATGAAGTGTTCTATGTAAGCGATATTCCCAATCTTGATCCCGCAAAGGATCTGCTTGTTGATATAAGGACGAGAAAAGAATATAATAATGGCACTATTCCGGGAGCCATGCTGCTGCCGCTGGACGAAATACGCGCTCGGCACAACGAGTTGCCCCGGGATAAAAATCTTTACATTTTCTGCCGCATTGGCCAGCGCGGGTACTACGGATACAGGCAGCTTAAGCAGCTGGGCTTTGAAAACGTAAAAAATCTCAGCGGCGGATTCATGAGTTATATGGAGGCTTATAATAAATGAACTCCTTAAAAGAACTTCTTGAAAGCGGGTTCGGTAAGGCTGAATGCTATACCGATAATGAGCGCAAGCTTTATGGCGACGTCAACATGAATTGCTGTGAACGCATTCTATATGGCGCAAATCGGGCTTATAATCTCGGACTAAAGAAAGAGGACATGCGGATTGCATCCGCGTTTGGCGGCGGCATGGGTGTTGGCACGGTTTGCGGCGCAATATCCGGCAGCCTTATGGTTTTGGGTCTGCTGTACTCCGGCAAGCTTGAAAAAGAAACCGCGCTAAAAGCCGATATTACAATCCCGTTTCTAAAAAAGGTAAAGAAAAAGCAAGGCAGCCTGAATTGCCGTTACAATAAAGCGCATTATGCCATCAGGGAACCCGTTTTCGATTGCAGCGCCGTAATTCTCTCCTTGGCGGAATGCTTAGACGAAACGGTTGCTTCCATAAACGGATGATATGCAAAAGGCCTGCATTTGCAGGCCCTTTGTTTTTGCTAAATTATCAACTTAAACCGGTCGCTGTTTATATATTGCTGCGTGCGGTGCGAAGGCATATTCGCCATATCATAAGTTAAGCTTGAGATATACAGCAGCGGATAGTCCCGCGGCACACCCAGATACGTGGCCATTTGATAGCTTGCCCGCTTTACCTCTATAACCTTGGTAGCATGAGAAAAGCGAATGTTGTGCTTGTTGTTCAAAACAGCAAACAGCGAAACATTGTTCAGATCTTCGTCCAACAGGAACTGATAGGTTGAGGCCGGATAGCGGCTTATTTCTATGGACACAGGCACATCATCCGCATACCTTATACGTTCCACGGCAATTATTTTATCCTCCGGCGTGAGCTCAAGCTCAGTAATATCTTCCGGCTCCGCATCTTCAATAACGCACTTTATGGTTTTTGCGCCCGGCTTCATGCCGTTTATGTTACATATGTCCGTAAAGCTGTATATTCCGGACATACTCTTGTAAAGCTTTTTTGATGCAATAAAGGTGCCCTTGCCGCGGCGGCGCATGAGCAGCCCTTCTTTTACCAGTATTTCCAGTGCGCTCCGTATTGTTATGCGGCTTACCGAGTATATCTCGCTAAGCTCTTTTTCTGTAGGAATCCTCTGTTCCGCATTATATTTTCCGTTCTGAATATCCTCGCGGATTATATAAGCCAACTGAATATATAAAGGCTCTGCGGAATCGCTTTCCAAATGCATAGCTTGCTCCCCCTGTTTCGGCTTATAATATATTGTGATAGTACAAACCAATGTTCATAGAAAGTATACCTTGACGGTTGGTAAAAAGCAACAGATTTTCTTCTTTATTTGGCTAAATTATCACGTATTCGGTCAAGGCATTCTTTTACGACCGTTCTGTCCGTTGCCAAATTGATACGTGCGTAGCCTTCGCTGTTTTTCCCAAACACACTTCCTTCGTCCAATGCAATCTTTGCCTTCTCCCGAAGGAATACGCTCAATTCCTTCCCCCGCAGCCCTGTGCCGGAAAAATCTATCCATGCAAGATAAGTAGCTTCCGGCCGGGTCATCCTAAGCGCCGGCAAATACTGCTTGATATAGTTATCAACAAAGCAGAAATTTTCCCAAATATACCGCTTTACCTCCTCCAGCCACTTATCGCCGCTGGCATAGGCCGCTTCAATTCCGGCAATCGATAAAGGATTATTGGGTATAATTCCGCACTGCGACTTGGATCGGCGGGTAAACGCTTTCCTCATATTTTCATCAGGAATAAATATATTGGCCATCTTCAGTCCGGCCATATTAAAGGTTTTGCTTGGGGATGTGCATACCGCCAGCTTATCATAATCCGTAAGTGTTCCCAGCGGGATATGCTTTGCGTTAAACACGAAGTCCATGTGTATTTCGTCCGCTATAAGATATATATCATTGCGCCTGCATATGTCTATTACGCGCAACAGTTCTTCCGCTGTCCACGCCCTGCATACCGGATTATGTGGGCTGCATAAAAGCAGCATTTTATTTTCCGGACACGACGCTTTTCTCTCAAGGTCATCGAAATCCATTGTATAATAACCGTCTTGTTCAAGCAATTCGTTATTCACAAGAGCACGGCCGTTATCCAGAACGCATTCTTCAAACGGGAAGTATACAGGCTTTTGAATTATTACGCCATCACCCGGATTAGTAAACGCCTGTACAAATATATTCAATGCGCTTACAACCGTTACGCTTGTAACAAGCCATTCCTTTTGAACACTCCAGCCATGCCGACGCCGCATCCAGCCCGCGATAGCATCAAAATAGCTGTCCGGTAATACGGTATAGCCAAACACTCCGTGATCAACGCGCTTGCGAATAGCCGATACAGCCTCTTCACAACAGCGGAAATCCATATCGGCTATCCAAAGCGGCAGCAGTCCCTTTTCGCTGAACATAGAAGACATATTGTCCCATTTAGAGCAGCTTGTTCCCCTGCGGTCCGTCATTTTATAAAAATCGTACATAAAGCCTCCATATCATGTTTTATATTGTTGTATTCCAATGTATTATGTAGTAAAATAAGCCATATACCCGTTAGGAGCATGACCATGAATTCATTATTCCGCCGATGCATACCGTACCTTTGCGCAGGGCTTATATCCATACCTGTGTTCTACTGTATTTTTTTCCGCAATAAGCCCATGCTCATAGGTATTTCCGATAGCTGCTTTCTATGCGGCATACTGCTTGTGCTGTTCAGTTTAGTATGCTTTATAAGCCAATCCGGTCTGTTTGATCGCGCCATATACAGTTTCTACACTTTTCGCCGCATATTCAGGCGCAAAGAGACTAAAGCATTGCCTTTTGAAGAATATATTCAAAAGCACAAGGGCCTAAAAAGCAACTGGCTGCCTGCCGCCTGCGGCGCAGCATATATAATACTGGCCGCGTTGGCAGGAGCTATAGTCTAACCTCTGTTCGCCATAAGCACATATTTTTCATATTCATCCGGCGTACATAATATGCTGTGCCCTTCCTCAACGTGGCGCATCTCAAGCCGCTCGTCGTCAATGTTATATGCTGACGGGTCATAGCTAACGCGCACTCTTCGCCTTTCGCCATGCGGATTCGGCAGCGGAATAGAAGATATAAGCGACTTGGTATATGGGTGCAGCGGATTATGATAAACCTTGTCCGCATCCCCCATTTCCACCATCCTTCCCTTATACATAACGCCTATTGTATCGGAAAAATACTTGACCACCGAAAGATCGTGTGCAATAAACAATATGGTCAGCCCCATATCGCGCTTCAGATCATTCAGCACATTTATTACCTGCGCCTGGATTGATACATCCAGCGCTGAAATAGGCTCATCCGCTATTACCATTGTCGGTTCAACTATAAGCGCCCGCGCTATGCCTATTCTCTGGCGCTGTCCTCCGGAAAATTCATGCGGATAGCGCGTAGCATGCTCCGGCAAAAGGCCAACGCGATACAGCGCCTCCCCCACCATATTTCTTACGGTGGCTTCATCCTTTATGCCCTTTATCTTTAGTCCCTCGGCAATAATTTCCTGCACGGTCATACGTGGATTCAGCGAGGCTATAGGATCCTGAAACACCATGGCTATATTGCTGGTTAAGAATTTTTGAAGCTCCGCGTCTTTTTTCCCTGAAATTATCCTGCCCCCAAATGTAACCTCGCCCGACGAAGGATTATATAAGCGGATTATTGTACGCCCAAGTGTTGTTTTTCCGCATCCTGACTCCCCCACAAGACCGAAGGTTTCTCCGTTTTTCACCTGAAAGCTAACGCCGTTCACGGCCTTTACCGTAACCTTGGTTTTCCCGTGACCGGAAATGAAATGAGTATGCAGATTTTTTACGTCAAGAAGAATATCGCGTTCATTTGCATTCATATTCCATATCCTCCTCTACCATTCTGTCTATGCGCCTTTTTAGTTCTTCAGGCATTTCCACCCTTGGTGCATACGGATGCAAAAGCCATGTTGCCGCATAATGTGTATCCGATAATTTGAAGAACGGAGGTTCTTCCTTAAAATCAATATCCAGCGCATAATGGTTTCTCGGCGCGAATGCATCGCCCTTGGGCGGCATCAGCATGTTTGGCGGGGCGCCCGGTATAGAGAAAAGCCTTTCTCGGCTTTCGCTGTCCGGCATTGCAGACAGCAGCGCCCAGGTATACGGATGTGCAGGATGATAGAAAATATCATCACACGTGCCAAACTCAACTATTTTACCGGCATACATAACGCATATTCTGTCCGCCATGTTTGCCACCACGCCCATATTATGCGTGATAAATATAACGGAAAGATTTCTCTCCTGCTTAATCTCTTTTATAAGATCAAGTATTTTGGACTGTATAGTAACATCCAAAGCCGTGGTCGGTTCATCACAGATAAGTATTTCCGGGTTGCACGCAAGCGCAATAACTATAACTATACGCTGGCGCATACCGCCGGAAAACTGAAACGGATACTGATTAAAACGCTTTTCGGGTTCGGGAATGCCAACGGCGGCCATCAATTCAAGGGCGCGCTTTTTCGCCTGTTCATGGCTCAGCTTTTGATGTACACACAATGTTTCGGTTATTTGCTTGCCAACCTTCATTATAGGATTAAGCGCAGAAAGCGGATCCTGAAACACCATAGCTATGCGCTTGCCGCGTATTTGACAAAACTGCTCTTCCGTAAGTTTGGTAAGATCCATTCCGTCATACAATATTTCACCGCGATCTATTACCGCATTTTTTGAAAGTATCCCCATAATGGCTTTGTTTGTAACGGACTTGCCCGAGCCTGACTCGCCGACTATGCAAAGCGATTCGCCCTTGTTCAAATCAAAGCTTACGCCCCTTACCGCCTGTACCTTCCCTGCAAAGGCGTTAAAGCTGACCGTTAAGTCCTTTACCTGAAGAATAGGATTGTTTTCGCTCATAAATACCTCCTTAGGTGCCGCGCTGCGTTGGGTCAAATGCATCCCTTAGCCCGTTGCCGAACAAATTGAACGATATCATCAGCACCGATATAAGCACCGCCGGGAAAACGGTTTGGTATGGGTACTGGAGCAGAACGGTTTGCGCATGGCTGAGCAGCACGCCAAGCGACGCTTCGGGCGCCCGGATGCCAAGCCCTATATAGGCCAAGAAGCTTTCGGCAAATATGGCGCTTGGAATAGCTATCATTGTTCTTGTCACTATCGGGCCTATAGCGTTCGGCAAAATATGGCGGAAGATCAATACCGCATCCTTTGTGCCAAGAGTGCGTGCCGCAAGCACATATTCACTATCCTTAAAACGATAAAACTGCGCCCTGATAAGCGTTGCCGTGCCAACCCAGTCGCGTACAACAAGCGCCATTATAATGGCAAAAAGGCCATTGCCAAAATACATGATGAACAGCGTCATAACAACTATGTTAGGAAACGCCTGAACTATTTCCGCAAAGCGCATCATCACCATGTCCGTCATGCCGCCATAATAGCCGGCGATAGAGCCATATATTACGCCGAACCCTACATTGGTTAAAACGGCAGCGAATGCGATTATAAGCGATATTCTGCACCCACGCCACACGCGCGTCCAAAGATCGCGGCCAAGATAATCCGTTCCGAACCAGAAATAATCGTCCCCATAGCCGGAATAAATATAAGTATCTATACGTATATCGCACATTTCAACGCCATTAACAACAGTTTCATTAAATACGTCCAATATGCAGCCTTCCGGGTATTTTTCCGTATTATCCAAATTATCCTTACGGCGGTTTTTAAGTACGGTTGAACCATTCAACAGATTTATGCCTTCGCATCCCTTAATGCGCGCAGGAAGATTTGCCCTATCTAAATCCTGATCGTTATACCCATATCCGTTCATCATAGGCCCAAACGCCGATAGGATAACTATTATGCATATTATGGCGAACGCAATTATAGATGCCGTATTCTTGCCAAACCGCAGCATTGCATCCTTAAAGAAGCCTACCGGTTTTGTTTCAAATTTGGCGTCGTGTATCTCCTCTTCCCTCGTATGGAGTTTGAAATCCTCCTTTTGAAGGGAAAGATATTCGGGATCCGTAGTCTGGAATATCCTCATTGTTTCTTTCCTCCCATACGAACTCTCGGGTCTATTACAGCGTATAGCAAGTCTACCACAAGCACCGTCATTAGCGATACCAATGAATAAATCAGCAAAATAGCAATGGTAAGATAATGATCGTTTGCATTTATTGACTTGATCATCAGGCTTCCCATGCCCGGAATGGCAAATATGCTCTCCACAACAAGCGAACCGCCAAGCACGTTTGCAAACATAGGCACTACTATATTGAGCACCGGAATGCATGAGTTTCGTATTGCATGGCGGAAAATAGCCTTTGACCGCGTGAACCCCTTGGTTCTTGCGAGCAGTATATACTCGGAATTCAATGATTCTATCAGTTCAGCCCTCATATAACGCGCAACCTTTGCCATAGGGTCCAGAGCAAGCGAAAGCGTTGGCAAAAAAAGCGAAAGATATTTAACCGACGCCATATCGGATACGGTATAGGTTATAGGGAACCAGCCGAATTTGTATGCGGCAAAATATTGCAGAAGCGTAGCATAGATAAACGACGGTATTGAAATGAAAAGAATAACAAAAAGAGATATCCCGTGATCCGTCATTGTATTCTTTTTTATTGCCGCGAACGCGCCAAACACCAGCCCTATGGGTATTGATGCAAGCAGAGATACCAAATTGATAAAAAGAGTAAGCGGCACCTTTCCGCCCAGCACCTGAAATACGGGTATATTGGGCTGTATTTTCATAGATATGCCCCAGTCGCCCTTGAGAAGAACATTCTTCATAAAAATTCCGTACTGCTCAATGAGCGGCCTATCCAAATGGTATTTTGCCTGGATCATATCCAACACTTCGGCTGATATGGTGGGATCGTCGTAAATGGAGCTTGGCATAAGACGAATGACTAAAAAGGCCACGGTTACAATAATGAATAATGTAAGCAGCATGGCCAGAAGTCTTTGCATCACATAGCGGGCCATAGCATGGGACTCCTTTCATGATTTGGACAAATATTGCGCAGGGCTCTCCTTGCTGCAAGAGAGCCCCCGCACCGGATAAACCGGGTTTTATTCGGCATCTGTTACAGAAGCATAGATCCAGCCAAAGCCAACGCGGTTAACCCACTGATCCGCGGCCAACTGAACACGATCCGCTTTAAGAGTCTTATCAATAAGCTCTATTACAGGAATACCGGACACGTTATCAAGCCATATGCTTTCCATTTCCGCAACGTAACCCAATCTCTTTTCATGGTCAAAGCGTTCTTCGCTGCTATTGGCCAGCGTCCAGAGCTCATCGTAACGTTCGGATGTAAAGGTATCATAGCGGTTAGCCCATGCGCTGCCATATACTTTAAGTCCGTTCCAAGGAGCCAGTTCATTGGTAGACCACCCGGCAAAACCAAGATCGAACGATGTGGGATCGGTCTTTGCGGCGCGTATCTGATCATTGGACTGGCTTGTGGGCAAGCCGTTCAGCACCAGTTCAAAGCGGTCGGCGCCAAATATAGCGGGCCAGCTGCTCTGCAATGTTTCAGCAATGGCAGTCATATCCGCGTCGTCGTTTCGGTAAGTCAGGGTAATAGTCACCTTGTCCTGTCCTGCGGCCGCAAGCGCCTGTTCAAACAAAGCCACAGCCTGCTCAGGATCATATCCGTTATGGTCATCGGGGATAGCGCTGCCCTGCTTGCTGTTGCGGTAAGATTCACCGGTGGTAACATCTGCTAGGAAACGGCTGGAAATAAGGTAATTAGCCGGCTTTGCGTTCAGCAGCTTTGCAATGGACTCACGATCCACGGCCAAGAACAGCGCTTTGCGGAAGTTCACGTCGGAAAGAATAGGATTATCGGGGTTGTTTACGTTTACCGGCATATACTTTACATATATGCTGGGCGAGTAAAGCACGCGGGGATCCTCTTCATAATCCTTAAACTGGGAAGAATTAAGTTCAACATAGTCCAGCTCGCCTGCTTCAAACATCTGAAGCTGAGTCCCTCTGTCGGGGATTATCTTCATTACCAGCTTTTCAATCTGAATCATATCCTGCTTGATATATTCAGGATTCTTCTTAAAGCTTATTTCGGCATCCCTTTCCCATGCGTTATAGGTAAATGCACCGGAGCACACAACCTTGTCTATATCGGTGCCATATGTGGTTGCCGTACGGTCGGAATTCATAAGGGATTCATACATTTCCTCATATACGGGGACCGTCCAGGCATACGCAAGGTGGCTCATCACCTCAGTCGCATCCTGCGCAATGGAGGTGGTTATTTCTATTGTCATATCATCCACCTTTTTGATGCCTACATCCTCCCACGTAGGTACAGCGCCTTCTACTTCGGTCTGCGTATAGTAAGCCTTGGCATTGAGTATCTTTATATAGTCCTCCGCGAATGCGCCGCCGCGGCCGTTAACCAGCTTAGGGTCGAGCAGCATTTTGAAAGAATACATAAAATCGTCAGCTGTAATGGCTTCTCCGTTTGCCCAGCGGGCATCGGGCGATATCTTTATTTGCCAAACGGTGCCGTTATCGTTCATCTTTATGGGCTCGCCATCGGCTATGCAAGCGCGCAGGGATACGCCGGACTTGTCATCGTTATAGAAATATCCGTACAGGGCCGCGCCGGTATATTCAATACAGCAGCTCTCTATATCTGACGTATACATATGCGGATTAAGCGTGGCAATGGACTCGGTACGGGCAAACGTCAGCGTACCTTTGCCAGTAGCGGAAACCTGCTGAGGCTCTTCGCTCTGCGTTGGTTGTTCAGACTGTACGGGTGCAGCCGTTTCTTCCGCCGGTGGGCTGCTTATCGGCGCTCCATTCTGATTGGTGCATCCGGCAACAATAGCCGCCAGCATGGCAACGGCCAGTATAAGTGAAAACAATCGCTTAGTAGACATTGTCATTCCTCCTTATTTGAACAGCTTTTCAGGGGTAGGTTTATAGTCGATTATCTTATCAACAAGTCTCTCCAGATAATCCAGCACTTCATTTGTCATAGCCTCGCCTATTTCAGCGGTGGCTTTACGGGCATCGCCCAGCGCACCGTTAAGCGTAACATCATGCTTCCAGTTCCAAACGCCCTGTCCGCCGCCCGGTACAAATGCCGTCCTATCAGTAAATATGCTGGTCTGATTAATGCCTTTTTCTCTGTGCTCGCGCACTATATCCGGCCTCAAATACATACATTGCGCGGTTTCCATTTCGCAGGCATGCCCGAAGTTGCCCGGCTGAATACCGGGGAAATATTTCTGTATGCCGCCTTCAAGCAGTTCTGAGCCAACCGGAGTCCAGAATGCGGTAACGTCATGCTCTTGCTTAAGTATCTGCACAGCAGACATGAGGCAGGGCTTATTGCCGCCATGAGCATTCACGAACAGCACCTTATCAATGCCGTAGTGTACAGCGGAAAGCGCGGTATCTACAAGCACGGCGGTAAGCGTGCTTACGCGCAGCGTTGCGGAGCATGGGAAATCCATATGGTGTGAAGAGATACCGTACGTTATAGGCGGGAAGCATATCACCTTATGCCCGCAGCGGCCGGCAAGAAGCTTGGCAATGCGGTATGCCCTTACGGTATCGGTCACAAACGTAGTGTTCGGGCCATGCTGTTCGCATGAGCCTACGGGTATAAGCGCCACCTTTATTTCAGGCAGCACCTCGGCCACCTCCGGCCAAATCATGTCCTCCAGAATTAAACGATCCATTTTTTAGTTCCTCCTTTCAGTGCCAATGGGGTTTATCCCATATTTTCAGCTTTTGTCCCAACCCCTTCTCAAGGGCCTTATTGTAAAGGTCATACCCCCATGCCACATCCTCTATCGGGAGTCCGCCCACAACAAGCAACAGTTTGTCATCATCGCTCTTCCTTGGCGCCGCCGTACCGGCAACCACATCGCCAAGGCTAACAATATTATCCTCTTTCAAAATTCCCTTATCGTAAAGCATCAGCATATCATATGATGATGCCCAATCCTTTATGGATTCAAGCCCTTTCTCATGCATTTTCCCTTCTTCAAGGTAATCAAGATGCATCTGCCAGTTGTCAACGGCAACTCTGTTTTTAAGATACATTTCGTCAGGCAATTCGGCCGTTCCCGTTATAGTAAGCAATGCACCGGGCTTAAGCATTTCGGGCGTAATATGCACCTTAACCTTTCCGGCTGTTGCAACGCTTATAACGTCCGCATACCGCAGCGCCTCCTCAAGCGAGTCGCAAATCTCATATTCCGCAACAAATTCCTTTTCCATATCCTGTTGGAATGATATTGCCCTATCTTTATTTATATCATATAAATAAACCTTATTTATTCTGCCCATGCCTTCAGCAATGGCCATGGTGCAGGCATGATTGATAACCCCGCAGCCTATTACGGCAATGTTTTCGGCTGATGCGCTTTTGAGATATTTTGCCGCAACGCCCGGTACCGCGCCTGTTCTGGCAGCGGAAAGCAGATTGGCGGACATTATCGCCATTGGCGCGCCGGTATCCGCATCATTCAATGAAAACATAAGTATTGAGCGCGGCATGCCCTTTTTTATGTTTTCAACATTTGACCCATACCATTTCTGGCCTGTAACGTGAAAACGCCCTCCGAGATAGGCAGGCATTACCATATAACGGCGATCGGGGCCGGCTTTGGGCATGCCCTCAAATGCGGGGTTTTCCGGATACCAAAGCATAATTCCATGGGAGTTTCCCTTAGGCCCACCCATGATGTAATCGCCTTTACCGGCTAAGAGGAACATATCCTCCATCGTGCGGACACACTGTTTCATATCCAGCACACCGGCTTCAAGCATGTCCGGTTCGGATAAATACAGGAACTGCAATCCTTCGTTTTCCATTTTCGTTATTCCTTTCCTTGTATTGCACTCAGGCTTGATAGCTTACCGTTTACATTTTTTAAGGCATGGTATGCTTCCTCCAATATGCAGCGCAGCTCTTCATACATGCCTTTCGTCCGTAAATCCGGCTCACTTATGGCTTCTGTTTTATGAAATTCCTTTACTACCGATATGTCGGAAAATATACCCGCCCCAACGCCGGCCAATACTGCTGTGCCCAAGCTGCCTGCGTTCAGATCCACATTTGTTTTTATAATGCTTTTTTGGAATACATCTGCCAGTATCTGGCGCCATGCCGCGCTTTTTGCCCCGCCGCCAACTATGCGCACGGAATCAACAGCATCCAGTTTTTCCATCCTGTTAAGGATTATAGCCAAATGCAATGCTACGCCTTCCATAACGCTTCGGCTCATATGTGCACGCGTATGGGTTGCTTTTAACCCGAGGAATGCCCCTTTTGCTCCCGTATCAAAATACGGCGCGCGTTCGCCCAGTATATACGGCATATACAGCATGCCGTCCGCACCCGGTGATACGGATGTAATTTGCTTTTCCATTTCAGCATATGAGGGATTGTCACAGCACAGGTTTTTTATATACCAATCATAGCTCAATCCGCCCGCCTGCATGGTTCCGCCATTTATATAGTAGCCCTTTCTCAGCGACAGCCCCTTATAAAGCCCGCTGTGAACATCCATATTTGCTTTATCCGTTGCTGCCGAAAGCCAGCTTGATGTTCCAAGGCAAACATAAGCTTCGCCCTTTTCGAGTATACCCGCACCAAGCATCGCTGCCCGCCCGTCCCCTGCACCCTGTACAACGAGTGTTCCGGGCAAAAGGGCACACTCCTCAGCGACAGAATCAAGCACATTACCTATCGGCGTGCCCGCCCAAACGACCTCCGGCAGCTTGTTCTGCGCCAGTCCTACAGCCTGCAGGATCTCATCTGACCATTGGCCGCTGAAAATGTTATAGAGATGAGTATGCCCCGCATCGGAAGTGTCCGTAAAGAAGCTGCCTGTTAGTCTTAGGTTTATATAGTCTTTAGGTTGAATGAATTTATACGCTGCTTCGAATACCGCAGGCTCATGTTCTTTAAGATAAAGCACCTTGGGTGCAGTATAATTGGCGCTTGGCGCATTGCCGGTGATGGAATAAAATCTATCCTTGCCTACAACAGACTCAATACGTTCGTTCTCTTTGCCGGCTCTTCCGTCCGCCCATATCATGCACCTTCGCAGCGGTATGCCCTGTTTATTCACCGGCAAACAGGCCATCATCTGTCCGGATATGGCTACGGCTGCCACCTCGCCCGGATTCCTATCTTTCAGCAATATTCGGTTATTGTTGCAAAAGGCATTCCACCAGTCCACTGCATCTTGCTCCGCAAAGATGCCTCCCTCTGCATAGTACACAGGATAGCTTTGTTCGCTATGGGCTAACAATTCTCCATTAGCTGCATACAGTGTAGCCTTGTCGGAAGATGTTCCCAAATCATGTGTCAAAAGATATTTGGCCATGGCTGCCTCCGCGTAATCACTTATTTGGAATTTGCTTCCTCTATTATCTTTACGGCGCTTTCAAGACCAACGCCGAAACGTTCAACGCCAAGATCAAGCATTCTTTCAACGGTTTCTATGCTTCTTATTCCTCCCGCCGCTTTTATCTTGGCCCTTCCCTTGCATGCCTCTGACATAACCTCAACATGGTGCAGCGTGGCAGGCCCCGCCTTACCCGTAGAGGTTTTCACATAATCAACACCGCCTTCTATAAGCAGCTCGCACGCATGGCGTATTTCATCATCATTCAGATAACATACTTCCAAAATGCATTTATAAACAACATTCGGGCCGATAGCGTCACGAACAGCCCGAACATCACGCACAACCATGTCATCAAGTCCGGACTTAAACGCGCTTATATTCATTATGTTTTCTATTTCCTGTGCTCCGTGAGCCAGATGCCACTTGGCAAAGTTGGCCTTTACCTCTGCCGGGTCCGCTCCGGTTATATTGCTGCAGCCCGCGCCTACCAGAACATCGGTACCTTTGAGTTTTTCAACCATTTCATCCAAATAGCAGCGCTGACCTATAACAGAATAAAAGTGATACTTCTTTGCCTGTTTTATCATTTCCAGCATTTCCTGATGTGTGGCGACCGCACCGGTCAATGTCGCATCGCACATCCTTGCAAATTCATGTCCGCTAATCCTCATAACATTTGATCCTCCATCAGGTTTTTTTGTTTAAAGAAGGAATTGACCTCATTATATGTCCTATTATGTATTATTGTCAATAGGTATTTTTGGTGCTCATAGAAATAAAAACCCCGCTCCTGTTTTAGCGAGGTTTTTAATAAGCTATATTTACATATATTACTATATGTTATTTATTGTGCTTGCGGAACAGATACCATGACGGCATTCTATATTTTATTTGATCCATCACATTATCAGCAGAGACCACAATATACGGCGGCTCCATTGTAAAAAGTCCTTGCCTATAGTCTTTATCATACTTTTCCTGCTTAAAAGATGGGTCAATAATATATATATTTTCTCCCTCCGCCTTAGCAGCTAATACAAAATGACCACCATCCGAAAACAATCCTTTTGGTTTACCGGCATGAATAATGGCAACCGCCCCGGCATGCAGACCGTTCATCAGTTCTTCCTTTGACGATCCGCTTGAGAGCTCCAGGCCGTACCGTTCTGCAATTTCTTTAGCAAATATGGGCATATCCGTGCCAAAATGGTTTGCTCCTGCCCTTACGGAAATGCGTACTGCTTCCTGTGGCTCAAGCTGTTTATCCGTCAGAATGCCGACCAACATGCACGCGCATATCAGCCCACATCCTGCCTTAGCCACCGAAGGATACGGCTCGGCCGGCTGTTCTCCTTTAGCCAATGATGTTGGATATAAAATGTTTTCATAGTCCAGCTGATTCAATACTCGCATCTAACGATCTTCCTTGCTCTATATAAGTATATATAACATATATGAAACATATAACACATCATACGGGGAAAGTCAACTCGTTTTTCAGCATAAGTCATATAATATCATATCCAATTTTTCCGTAGAATCCCTCCTGCATCATTTTCATCTATATATAAAGCCCCGCCCCGCC
>ENA-OPCP01001053-OPCP01001053.1-human-gut-metagenome-genome-assembly--contig:-NODE-1053-length-19354-cov-5.708482_pt1 | contig 19354 bp, 14 predicted proteins | sample MGYA00241563_ERZ501477 | MGnify/ENA primary metagenome ERZ501477 (study PRJEB25962, sample SAMEA2042572) | human gut metagenome | biome: human gut; feature: human-associated habitat; material: faeces... | reverse complement strand
ACCTCCCCTATATTTTGCGTTACAAAACACCCCGTAATGCTACGGGGCACGGCAGAGGAGGAGGGTGAGATTTGATTTTGTTACTGCCGCTGTTTTTCAACCCCTCCGTCACTGTGTGACACCTCCCCTATATTTTGCTGAACAAAACACAGGGGAGGAGGGAGAAATGCCCCGTAATGCTACGGGGCACGGCAGGGGAGGTGGGGGAGAAGTATCGAATGTTAATTGAATAAACGAATTGAGTTAAAATTTTGATAAGATTAGCGCTATTTGGCGATAATACGATTATAGTAGGTTCTGTTTTATATTTTATTAACATAGAATACTTCTTGTTTCTCGTATTATTTTATAATTAAATTAAGAATTATCTATTATATTGTTTCTTAATAAGTTAGTCTTGTTGTGAAAAATGTATATTTATGAATCTCCGAAAAAAGAGAATGGGTTTTATCAAAAAGAAAGCCCGAAAGGTATGTTTTCTTTCAATTTGATTTTTATATTGAGGTTTTTTTGTTATCTTTGCATGCTGAATACTTCTATGAGAAGTTGATTTGAGCATAGAGATTCGCTATTTTTATTAAGTTTTATATATATAATAAGGTTAAAAAAGGAAAGAAAAGTTTTAGTGTTAGTAGTGTGTAATGAAAAAAAACTTGACAAAGATTGTCGAGTGTGTGTAATGTGAAAAAAGAAGAAGGAATAATCGTTTATTTAAATTTAATTTCAGTCGTATGAGAAAATTAACATTGTTATTGTGCGCTCTGTTGGCTGGCATTTCGTTAGCGGTGGCTCAAACGAGTATCTCCGGTACGGTGTTGTCGGCAGAGAATGACGAGCCGGTTATCGGTGCGTCTATCTTGGTGAAGGGCGCGAATGCTTCTACTATTACCGACACGGACGGTAAGTTTACAATCAAGATCCCTGCCGGGGCATCGAGAACTTTGGTTATTTCCTACATCGGTATGGAAAAACAGGAGGTTTTTGCGCGTAATGGTATGGTCGTTAAATTGAATTCTGCCGATCATACTCTCGACGATGTCGTGGTGGTAGGTTACCAGACGATACGGAAGGAGGCCAAAACCGGTTCTATCGCGACGGTCGATGGTGATGATCTGGCTTCTATCCCCGAGACTTCGGTGGACAAGATGCTTTCCGGTAAAATGGCCGGTGTGTCGGTTTCGTCGAGCAACGGGCAACCGGGATCTGTGGCTACGATTCGGGTGCGCGGAACCAGTTCTATCGGCGCCGGTAACAACCCTTTGTATGTGGTCGACGGTATTCCCGTGGAAAGCGGTGATGTAGGCGGACTTTCCAACAGTATGAACGCGATTGCCTTGATCAACCCCAGCGATATAGCTTCGGTGACGGTGTTGAAGGATGCCGCTGCCGCTTCTATCTATGGTTCGCGTGCTGCCAACGGTGTGATTTTGATTACCACCAAATCGGGAGAATCGGGGAAATCCAAGATTACCGCCCGTGCCCGCTACGGTGTGTCCACGCTTGCCAATGACAATGACTTCGGCATGGCCAACCTCGAAGAGTATGTGCAATATCAACGCGATGCCCGTATCAATGCCGGGTATAATCCCGATGATCCCTCGTCGGAGTATTATTTTCCGCAGGCTATGGCCGGCAGACGCGCGACCAACTGGATGAAAGAGTTGACGCGTAACGGCAGCTTGCAAGAGTATGAGCTGATCGCTTCGGGCGGTGCGGGCAAGACTACTTACTATACTTCATTGTCTTATAATAAAACGAACGGTATCGTGCCGACCGTAGGTTTCGAGAAGATGCAGATTCGCGCGAACCTCGATACCGAGTTGAACAAATGGTTGAAAATGGGAACTCGTCTGCATGGCGGTTATATGAAGGTTTCCGATGTGCAAAATAGTTTGTTGGGCGATAGCGGTTTGGCTCCTACGAATCCCTTCTATTCGGGTATGGCTTTGGCTCCGACCATGAACGCTTACAACGAGGACGGAAGCTACAACTTCGATTTGCCTTTCGTGTTCAACGTGAACCCGATCGCCGCTATTCGCGAACAAGACAAATACGACAAGCAGTATAAATTCAACGGAACCGTTTATTTGGAATGGAAACCGATCAAGCAACTGACGTTCCGTACCAACAACTCTATCGAGTATGCCACGACTACCAGCCGCGCTTACAGTCCGGCTTTCGTGAACACGGCTTCTTATGGCGCTTCTTTGAACACGGCCGAGAGCCAATATCGCATATTGACTACTTCGAATACGATCACTTATGACGACCTGTTCAACGACGACCATTCGTTGAATGTGTTGATCGGTCAGGAAGCCAATACGTATGAATCTTCTTTCTTGCAAGGTATATCTTATCATGTGAATCAACAACGTCCTTACCACTCTGTGGGTGTTTCGGTAGAAGACCAACGAGTGGGTGACGGTCTTACCGAAATGGCGATGGTTTCTTTCTTCGGTGTAGCCGAATACAATTACAAAGGCCGTTATTATGTAAAAGGTTCTATTCGTACGGACGGTAGCTCCAAGTTCGGTCCCGACAGACGTTGGGGTACTTTCTGGGCTGCCAGCGCTTCGTGGAATATTCACAACGAAGATTTCATGCAGGATATCAAATCGGTACTTAATCAATTGAAATTGCGTTACAGCTATGGTGTGAACGGTAACGACAATATTGCAGCCTATGCACACTACGGTTTGTACTCCGACATCGTGTACAACGGTATTACCGGTCAGTTGCCTTCTCAGTTGCAGAACCGCAAATTGACTTGGGAGACCAACAAAACTCACAATATCGGTATCGACTTCCGTCTGTTCGACCGTTTGAACGGTTCTATCGACTGGTACACCCGTCGTACCGAAGATATGTTGATCGCGTCTCCTCTGCCCTATACGACCGGTTTTGCTTCGCAGGCCCAGAACGTGGGTAAGATTCGCAACAGCGGTGTGGAGGTTCAGTTGGATGCCGAGATTTTCAATACCAACGACTTCAAATGGACGGCCGGCGTGAACTTTGCGGCCAACCGTTCGAAAGTGCTCGAACTTGCTCCGGGTCAGGATTTTATAGGAACGACTTTGCGTTATGTCAAGGGCGAACAGCTTTATACCTATTGGTTGTATGACTATGCCGGGGTGAATCCTCAGAACGGTAACGCTTTGTGGCGTAACGAAGAGGGGCTGTTGACCGAGAATTACGGAGAGGCTCGCCGTATCAATGCCGGTTCTCCCGAACCTCTGTGGACGGGCGGTTTCAATACCGAGCTTTCTTGGAGAGGCATATCGCTGGGCATTCAGCTCGAAGCCCGCTATGGTAACAAGGTGTTGAACCAAGACCGTTCGTTGTTCGAAGCAGACGGCTCTTACGGCGATTCGAACATTTGGAAAGGCGCCATGAATTATTGGAAGAAACCGGGCGACACCAATGTATTGCCGAAACCGGTTTACAACAATTCGAGCAACAGCTCTGCTATTTCTACCCGTTATCTCGAAGATGGCAGCTACTTGCGTATCAAGGATATTACGCTGGCATACAGCTTGCCTTCGAAATGGACCAAAAAGGCATTGATGAGCGGTGTTCGCATCTATGCCAGCGCATTGAACCTCTATACGTTCCACAACATGAACTACTGGGATCCCGAACACGGAACCTCGGGTGCTACCATCATCAGTTACCCGATGACCCGTTCGATGATCGTGGGTGTGGATATTACTTTCTAATCAATTAAAAAAGAATTGTTACAATGAAAAAAATAATTTTATCGATAGCAGTTTTAGCGTTGGCTCTTTCTTCCTGCGAGGACTTCCTGACGAAGGAGCCGCCTATGGATCAGTCAGACGAATTGGCTCTGTCGACCTTTGAAGGGATCGACGGAGCGACGGCGGGTAACTATCGGGCAGTCATCTCGTGGTATGGGGCATCGTTCCCGTTGACATTCGACGTGATGTGCGGCAACGGTATGGTAGGCCCGGTCAATACAGGACGTATGCGTATGGAACCGGCATGGAACTATACTTCGACCAGCACGATGGGTCTTTGGTCGAGCGCATATAGCGCGATACTGGGCTGTAATAAAGCACTCACGGCGATTAACAAAGGAAAATTCTCGCGCAACGGGGTAAGCGACGAGCAAATCAACAACATCAAAGCCGAGAATCTTTTCTTGCGTGCTTTGGCTTACTTCGATTTGGTACGAGTTTACGCCCAACCCTACGGTTATATCAAGGCAAACGGTATTACCGGAGTAGAAGCGATGGGTGTGCCCATCGTGTTGAAGGACGACCTCTCGGCCCGTCCCTCCCGTAACACGGTAGCGGAAGTGTATGAAAACCTCATTATACCCGACTTGGTGGAAGCCGAACGCCTGATGAGCGACAGCTATGTGCGCGCAGGGGTGAAAGATGTCGTGGCTACGGTAACGAAACCGGTTATTCAAGCCTTGATGGCACGGGTATATCTGCACCATGAAGATTGGCAGTTGGCCGCCGATTATGCGACGAAAGTGATCAAGAACGGGCGTTTCCGTCTGCTTTCGGGCGACCGCTTCGTATCGATGTGGGACGGCTCGGTAGACGTAGCCCCCCAATCGGGCAGCGAAATCATATTTGAAGTTTATGTATCCCAAAGCGACGGCAGCCGCAGTGACCTCGGAGACTACTTGACAGCACCCGAAGTTGCAGGTGGAGCCGGTTACGGCGACGTTCGAGTATCGAACGACCTCATCGATTTGTATGACGCAACCGATGTGCGCCTGACCGGATTGACGAAAACCAACAGTAAGTATCCGGGTTATCGCTGGTCGACCAAGTATCCCGGTAAAAACGGACGGTTGGCCTACAATAACGTGCCGGTATTGCGTATCTCGGAAATGTATCTGATACGTTCGGAGGCTATTTACCGTGGAGCTACGGTATCGGGCGTAACCGCTATCGACGATTTGAATCGCGTAGCCACGAACCGTAATGCCGAGGCTTACGCTTCGGTAACGCTCGACAACCTGTTCGAGGAAAGCCGCAAAGAGTTCTTGTTCGAGGGCCATATATTCTTCGATATGAAACGTTTGCAGAAGTCGTTGGTTCGGACCGATTACGACTTGGATCCGCTCACGAAAAATATCGATTTCCCGAGCTATCGTTGGGCATTGCCAATTCCCGAGAACGATATTTTGTATAACGACAATATGGATCAGAATCCCGGTTATCAAAGCAAATAAATTTTAATAGAAGACAATTATGAAAATAAGTAAATTTATATATGCGGCTGTTGTAGGAGGGGTGTTAGCTTCGTGCCAATCGGTGGATACTCCTATGTTCAGCGATAAAGATGCATTCGTGGCTTTTGACAGTAAGTCCACTTCCATAGCCGAGAATGCCGGTAGCGAGGTTAAAATACCCGTTTCGTTGGTCGCTTCCAAAGGGCTCGACGTGTCGGTGGGTTTTGAAATCGATACGACTGCCTATGCCGGTAAAAACGCTGCGAAAGAGGGCGTGAATTACCGTTTGAAAAATACGTCGAATACTTTGTCGTTTACCGCTGACGGCGAGATGGTCGCTTACATATTGATCGAACCTATCGATAACGACGACTATAATGGCGATGTGTGTTTCGATATCAAACTTTCTGCTCCCGAAGGCTGTAATTTAGGTGCGAACTACACGACTACCGTCACCATCAGCGATGACGACCACCCGCTGGCTGCTGCCGGAATCTTGGGTAAATATAATGCATCGGGTCTGGATCCGTTCGGTACGTCTCAAATGCAAAATTGGACTTGCGAAGTCGTGAAAGACGCAGACTATGTAGATCGAGTTTGGTTTACGCAGATCGTTCCGTCGGCGAGTGGCGCGACTTATAAATCGGTAATGGGTACGGTAAGTTCCGATTTCAGATCGATAACGATTAACGCCGGTCAGGATTTGGGTACTGCTGGTTCTTATACTTTGAGTCTCGATTTCAATGGCGCAAGCTCGGCAACGGCTCAGGTTTCTAATGGAACCATTTCCATAAATACCTATGTGATCGCGACGATTGTGGAACAACCGGGCTATGCTGCAAGCGGTGCACAAACCGTCACTCTGAAAAAAGTTGAAGAATAATAAAATTATAGAGCAATGAAAAAATATATTATAGGATTATTCTCTGCAATCTGCCTCATGGGGGCAGGTTGCACCGAATTCGAAGACTTTACGCCGGTGGATATGGGCGAAGGTCCTGCCGTAACGGTGACGGCTGAGAAAACAGCCGTGGATGCTTTCAAGGTAACCATTACTCCGGCAGAGGGAACCGTATATTATTCTTATATTGTGACCGACGAGGCGATGACTGTCGATCCCGACCAGTTATTGCAAGCGAAATACGAAGGCTCTACATTGGTGAAAGCTGCCGAAAAACCCAGCGTGAGCGGTACGCTTTCTAACCAGAATTTAGGGGCTACGTACTATGTATATGCCGTGGCATCCAATGAAAAAGGCGTTTGCGGGGCTGTGGCTTCGGCATCTGTCGAATTGCCCGACGAAGAGGCTCCTTATTTGGTGAACGTTCCCGACGGTAATAAATATAAAGCTACGAACGGCGGACGCAGTGTCGTTTTGACTTTCAACGAGACCGTTGTTCGAGGAAGCGGTGCTATCACCTACGATGTGACGAAGGGTAACCTTACCTCTTATGCCAGCGGTACGATCGAGAGTGTCGCTATCAATAATGAGTCTGTTACGATTACTTTGCCCGAAAGTGTAGTGTTTGACGAGAATGAAGCCGTATCGTATGTATTCCTCGATTTTGCCGAGGGTGCTTTCGCTGATGCCGGCGGAAATGTGTCTGCTGCATTGGTTGGTGGCGTCGATGAAGAAACTCAAACCGTTGCAGCTCCTTATTGGGAGTATACTGCTGCACAAGAAAGTGATTTTACAGGTACATTCGGATTCTTGTTCTATCAATATGATCTTCAAACACAACAACCCGGAAGTACACCTATGGGATTCGATACTGAGTTTTCATTAAAACATGCAAATAATCCTGATACGCTTGTAATAGACCATTTCTATTTTAAGGATGGGTATCCCAATCAACTGGAAGCCGAAGTGACCGATAATGGTTTTAGAATTGCTGATTTACAAATTATGGGAGTTATGCAGGTAGAAACTAATGTCGGAATGGTTAACGCTATTTTCACTTTCGCAGGACTTCCAGAGAGTGAAACCGATAATTTTGAATATGTAAACTTCGCTGAAAATGCACAAGGCGACGAGGTTGTATATGCGCAAGATCGTTGGTGTGGACTTTATTGCTTTAATGCCGATGCCGACCCCAGTGACAGCAATTTTAGCTTAGGGTGGTATGATTTGTGGAATGCATCTCTCTTCTTTAAAGGATCTGTTCAAGCCGCAGCCGCAAATACTAATATCCCGTCGTCGATAAAGTTGTTGAAAAACGAGATGAAATTGTCGGAAATGAAACCGTTGTCTGCAACAGAAAAACTTCATATGCAGTCCCTTATCAGACAAAATCTTAAAATGAAAAGTATTCGTTGATCCTTTTAAGGATAGAGTTATTGAGCAGCCGGTCTTTTAGAGACCGGCTGCTTTGTTATTGTCAGTACCGAGTCTGTCGTTGTGGAGTAAATCTGCGGAAGCTGGATTTAGTCGAAATCTTGTGCCTTCTCGTGACGAGAAACTTTTCGTATTTTCTTGTGAAATTTGTATATCCTTTCGTAAATAAAGGACTCTGAATAGCCGAGACATCGGGAGATGTTTCTTATAGAATCTCCGTGTATGTATTTTTTAACAATAGACTGATCGATTTCGCCGAGTGAATAGAATATTTTTGTAAAATGTTCTATATCAATCATGTTCGCTGAACAAATCCATTCCCGGATTGTTCTTAATAATCTAAGCCGTAAGAAAGAATATTTTGTCATCGCTTTTTATATAAAAAAGCCTCCGACCCTGATGAGTGAGTAATTGATACTGTAAATGGACTCCTAATGCAAATCGCTATTTGCATCATCATGGACCGGAGGCTATATAAAACCTCCTCTCGTGGTATATCTGTTCGATACCACCGCGAGTCCATTTACGGTATCAACACAAATATAAGCATATTTTTAATTAGTTTATAGTGATTTCTTAATTATTTATCGATTTTGTAATAAATAATTTTTATCTATCTTGTATTCAGATTGATAGATATTATAAAGATGCAACATAAATTTATCCTTATTTACTTATTTCTCTTTTAGACATCGACTCTTTTTTTATTCTTTTCTAACCCCTCCGTCCTTCGGCCACCTCCCCTATATTTTGCTGCGCAAAACACAGAGGAGGAGGGTTGAGAAGTAGTCTTTTCTTCCTATTGTTTTGTAGCGTCCCGCAATGCTGCTAGGCACGGCAGGGGGAGAGTTTGATACCTGATTTTGTTGCTGTCGCTGTATTTTAATCCCCTCGCCCTTTGGGCACTCCCCCTATCGCTGTGCGACACCCCGCAATGCTGCGGGACACGGCAGGGGAGAGTTTGATACTTGATTTTGTTGCTGTCTCTGTTTTTTACCCCCTCCGTCCTCCGGACACCTCCCCTATGTTTTGCTGCGCAAAACACAGAGGAGGAGGGTGAGATGTATTCCCCTTTCGCTTCTGCTTCGATTTTATATACGACACCTCGTAAGGCTGCTGGGCACGGCAGGGGAGGAGTTTGATACCTGATTTTGTTGCTGTCTCTGTTTTTTAACCCCTCCGTCCTCCGGACACCTCCCCTATATTTTGCTGCGCAAAACACAGAGGAGGAGGGTTGAGAAGTAACCTTTTCTTCCTATTGTTTTGTAGCGTCCCGCAATGCTGCTAGGCACGGCAGGGGGAGAGGATTGGTACTTGATTTTGTTGCTGCCGATGTTTTATTAACCCCTCCGTCCTTCGCCTCCCCTATATTTTGCGTTGCAAAACACCCCGTAATGCTGCGGGTCACGGCAAGGGGAGAGGATTGAAAATGGGATTTCTCTGTTTTAACTCTCTTGCCCTGTTGGGCGTTTCCCTATATATTGTTACGGAAATATTGGGGGAGTGGGGGTAATTCTGCTTTTGTTATGAGGGTATTGCCGTGTAAAGAAAATAAATACTTCATTTTGTCGGATAAAAAACATAGAAAATGTTAAATTGTTGCAGAATATATTCGGATTGCCTATTTTTGTCAGTCAATACAAAGATATATTTGTAAAACGAAACCAAAAACCGATTATGAAATATAGATTATTGTTATTAGTGGCAGTGCTTTTCTCATGGATAGGTGGGAATTATGCGGCGGTAGTGCCCGAAAGCACGGCGGTAGAGACAGCCAATATGCTGTTGAGTCAACGGGGCGGCGTTATGTTTAAAGGCGGTAAAGCCCAAGTAGAAACCGTATTTCAAGGAAATGAGCCGATGTATTATATCATTCGGTTTGAAAAAGGTGGGTGGGCTTTGATTTCGGACGAAGATACCGTAGATCCCTTATTGGGATATTCATTCGATAGCGAGTATGTTTCGGAAGGTCAACCGGAATGGATAAAAGGTTGGTTGAAAGAATATACCGACCAAATAAAAATAGCTCGTCAAACCCCGGCTCTCCAACGTCATTATCGTTGGGCGGGCGATCTCGTAAGCCGTGCGACAGAGGATAGAATCGATCCGCTGATAACAGTAGCATGGAATCAAGATTCACCTTACAATAGTCTTTGTCCTCAAATGTCCGGCGGTCCGGGCGGTCGAGCCTACGTCGGTTGCGTGGCCGTAGCTATGGGGCAGGCTCTGACCGTAGTGCGGTATCCGTTGCGGGGACAGGGAACGAAATCCTATACATCGACGAATGCCGGCTTTTTGTCGGTCAATTTCGACAACGAACCCGATTATGATTGGGATGCGATTTTATCGGGAGCCAATAATTATAGCGAGGTAGCCAGATTGTTGTACCATTGCGGGGTGTTGATCGATATGGAATACGGTGCAGACGGTTCAGGAGCCATAACACAAAATATCCCGGGGTATTTCAGACACTATTACGGTTTCCCGGAGACATGTACGACCTATTCTCGCGACATAGATTATGCCGGAAAGGACAATGAATGGCACGAGCTTATTCAAAGCGAGTTGAAACGAGGTCGTGCGGTCATCTATGCCGGTAACGAAGGGAATCAAGTGGGACACTGTTTTAACCTCGACGGCTGGGACGGATTTACCAGTTACCATGTAAATTGGGGCTGGGGAGGTGTAAATAATGGATTTTATACGTTAGATAACTTAGGAGACCATGTACAAGGGTCCTATCCCGATAACCACAGAGTGGTCGTAGGGGTGGCTCCGAAATCGGAAACTCCGTATGACATACGCCTGAGCACGACTCGCGTGAAAATAGGAACTCCGGCGGGAGTCGCAGTCGCCGATGTCACGGTATTGAGCGACATGCCTGATGCCGAATATGAATTCGAACTGAAAGGAATGATGCAATTCGGCGGTACTTATGCCGAACCGAGTTACGAAGTCCGTGACGGTAAGCTCTATACGACAAAGTTGATCGAGGATAAAGCCGTTCACAAAACTGTTTATATCAAGGCGATTCATAAAGAAAGCCGTAATTCTTATGAAAAGAAATTCGATTTGCAGCTTTCGACTTCGGGTATCGACGAAGTGCTTGCCGAAGATGTTAAAATTTATCCGGTTCCTGCCACCGATGTACTTACGATAGAAGTACCTTATGCCGAAGGCAAATATGCTATCTATAACGTGGCGGGTATGGCGTTGCAAAGCGGTGAGATTGACGATAACGTGACGACTGTCGATGTCTCGAATCTTTCGAAAGGCAGCTATATGTTGCAATACTCTACGTCGCAGGGAGTCGTGGTAAAATCGTTTATCGTGAAATAATTTGTATGATTAGCCATAGTGTGGAAACGCCTCGGGGAACCGGGGCGTTTTTTTAATCCCTTGCGTCTTTACCGCCCGATAAAGGCGGGTATTTTCCCGTGCTTTTGATTTCTTTCTCAACCCCTCTATCTTTTTAACCCCCTACGGGCACTCCCCCTATATGGCTGTGCCACACAGGGGGAGAGGATTGAAAAGTGGTCTTTTTCCCTATGCTGTTTTTGCGCCCCGCAATGCTGCTGGGCACGGCAGGGGGGAGGTTAAAATATCTTTCCGATAGTGGAATGTGAATCCTCTGCTGTTTTAAGGATTGGCTTTGCCAAGAGGATAATTTCGTGGGATTATTTGGAGAGCCGTGTAACTATTTATAATTTTGTGACATAGTTTATCTGGAATGGCAAAAAAAGAAAATACCGATAGGTGGTTTATCTGTATCTCTCGTTTGTGGGTGGTAGCGTTTGTCGCTTTTCCTTTGTTGTGGAGTGCGTGTTCGGGGCCTAAGAACGAAGTGGTGAAGGGATTCGAAGATGCCGCGGAAGTTCCTACGTTGCGTACACTCGATGTCATGACTCTTATTTCGGATTCGGGTGTGACGAGGTATCGTATCAATGCTCCCGAATGGTTGATGTATGAGAACGCCCAAGAGCCATACTGGTATTTCCCTCGGGGATTGCATGTGGAGAAGTTCGATTCTGTTTTCGCTACCGAGGCCCTTATTCAGGGTGATACGGCTATTTATTTTAAGAACAAACAGTTGTGGCGGCTCGACCGGAATGTGCGTATAGAGAATACGAAAGAAGAGGTTTTTCTTACGTCTCAAATCTTTTGGGATCAGCGTAAACGGGAGATTTACTCCGATTCGTTCATTCATATAGAAACTCCGGACGAAGTCATCGAGGGGTATGGGTTTACGTCTAACGAACAGATGACCCGGTATAAAATCCGTCGTACCAGCGGTATATTCCCTATCAAGCGGGATTCTGTCCCTCCCGATTCGGCGAAGGTCGATAGTGTCGCCGTTCCTAAACAAGCGATAAAGCCATGAATTGGATTTTGATTATTATCATAGCGTTGCTTTTCTCGGCCTTTTTTTCGGGTATGGAGATTGCTTTCGTGTCGTCGAATAAAGTGCGGGTTGAACTGGATATGAAACAGCAGGGCATGATGTCGAAGATATTGGGGCTGTTTTATGGAAACGAGGAGCAGTTTATCTCGACCATGCTGGTGGGCAATAATATAGCTTTGGTTATTTACGGTATGGGCATGGCGGCTCTTTTGGAGCCGGTCATAGCTTTGGTGTGGAATCAGGAGGCTTTTGTCGTTTTGATGCAGACGTTGCTGTCCACTTTGTTAATTTTGTTCGTGGGTGAATTTTTGCCCAAGACGATTTTCCGTGTTAACCCGAATGCGACGATGCGTTTTTTCTCTCCTTTCGTGTGGTTGCTTTATGTCGTTTTATATCCGATTTCGAAGTTTACGTCTGTCGTTTCCAAATGCGTGATGAGACTGGGGGGAGTGAAGATCGCACATCAACCTTATGGAGCCCTGATGAGCAAGATAGAACTTGACTCGTTTATCCAGAAAAGTATAGAAGAATCTGATTCGGGCGAACCGGTGGAGCCGGAGATGAAAATATTCCAAAATGCTCTCGACTTTTCGAATATTCATTTACGGGATTGCATGATACCCCGTACCGAACTTGTGGCTGTGGATATTGACGAGGTTACGGTGGAGGAGTTGTTACAAACGTTCATCAGTACCGGCATATCCAAAGTGGTGGTTTATCGCGAGAATATCGATAATATTCTGGGATATATCCATGCATCGGAGATGTTTCGTCGGCACGAAGATTGGAAAAAGAGTATTCGCCCGGCTGTTTTCGCTCCCGAGAGCATGTTGGCCAATAAGTTGATGCGCACTTTGATGCAACAGAAGAAAAGTTTGGCTATTGTGGTCGATGAGTTCGGGGGAACTGCCGGACTGGTAACTCTCGAAGATTTGGTCGAGGAAATATTCGGAGACATCGAGGACGAACATGATACTCAAAATCTTGTCGCCCGTAAAGTGAGCGACGACGAATTCGAGTTTTCGGGACGTATGGAAATCGAGCGAATCAACGAGGAGTTCGGATTGGATATTCCCGAATCGGACGATTATCTCACGATCGCCGGGTATATCTTGTATCATTATCAGACATTGCCGAGGCTCGGAGAGACCGTGGAAATAGGGAATTACCGGTTTACTATTTTACAACGAAAAGCTACGAAAATAGAACTTGTACGCATGAAAATAGAGAAATAAGAGATTTTTTTGTACTTTCGCTGCCGATATAAATCCAAATTTTTGTATCTTCGTGCCCTTAGTAAAAGAGGATAAAAAATAATAAAATATAAAACTAAAATTCATTCAAAGTAACAAATGGCTACGTTAAACAAAATCAGAAGTAAAGCCGGCCTGCTCGTGGTGATTATAGGGGTCGCCTTGCTCGCTTTTATCGTAGGGGACTTCCTGAATTCGGGACATACCTTCTACGCCATGAATCAAAACAAAGTCGCTGTCGTGAACGGGACGAATATCGGAGTCGAAGAATTTCAAGAACGTGTAAAGGTACGTACAGATGAATTACAACAAATGTATGGACAACGCGGAATGACTTTGCCCGAAGGGTATGTTTCCCGTATCAATCAAGAGGTTTATGACCAGATGGTGAATGAAATATTGTTGAGCGAGGAACTTGAAGAACTGGGAATCGTTGTCAGCAAAGAAGAACTTGCCGACTTGCTAAGCGGTGACAATATATCTCCGCAAGTGCGCCAGTATTTTACGAATCCTCAAACCGGAGAGTTCGACCGTCAAGGTTTGCTTAATTTTATGCAGGTGGTTCTCGATCCGGAATCTCATGGATACAATACACCGGAGTTGCTCGCGCAAATAGAGCCTCAACGCCAAATGTGGCTCAGACTCGAACAGGAGGTTAAACAAAATCGTGCCGTTCAGAAATTCGCCAATTTATTGAATCGTGCGATTATGCCGAATAAGCTGGATCTTGAAAATTCGTTCGAAGATAATAAAACTTCGGCCAATATAGCTTATGCTTTACAACCGTATACATCGATTGCCGATTCGACGATCGCTGTAAGCGACAGTGAGCTTAAAGCCGAATACAACAAGATGAAGTCGTTTTATAAAACACCCGAACGTCGTTCGATCAAATACATCACGGTAAATATCGTACCCAGTGAGGCCGATTATGCCAAAGCTAAGGAAAAGGCAGAAATGAACGAATCGGTATTCGCTACGACGGACGATGTGGTAGCTTTTATCGCCAATAATTCCGATGAGTCTTATGACGATTCTTTCGTGGCTATTTCGTCGATGCCCGAAAAAATGAAAAAATTTGCACAAACGGCCAGTGTAAATGAATCGTCTCCGATGGAATTCGAAAACGATACTTATACGATGTATCGTTTGATGGATACGAAGGTCGCCCCGGATTCTATCAAAGTTCGTTTGCTTTCGTTTCAACCCCGTTCGACAGAGATCGATAGCGTTTTAAATGTGTTGAATCATGGAGGAAGTTTCGCCGAACTTGCCCCGAAATACAACGGGAATGATGAAATTTGGTTAATGGAGAATATGGCTTCCAGTGTGGGAAGACCTTTCATCAACAAAGTATTTAGCGAGAATGGAAACGGTTATTTCAAGGCCGAGAGCTTGGGCGGGGAACACATTGTACAAATATTGTCGCGTACGGCTCCGGTGAAAAAAGCCAAAGTAGCGGCTTATGTTTTGGCTGTCAATCCCAGTACAGAAACTCATACCGCTCTTTATAACCAGTTGTCTTCTTATAGTGCAGCCAATAATAATGCAGAGAAATTCAATACGGGGGCAAAAGAGGCCGGATATACGGTTAACAGCTATGAATGCAGTGCCGAAGATTATTCATTACCCGGAATCAATGATGCCCGTCAAGCCATTCGTTGGGCGTTTAATACCGACAAAGGCGAGGTTTCGGAAATCTTTACGCTCGATAACTCGTTCGTGGTTGCTGCTCTTGACAACATTACAAAAGAAGGATATGCTCCTCTGGAACAAGTGAAAGATATATTGGCTATGCAGATTCGTAACGATAAGAAAGCCGAGAAGATTATCGGTGACTTGAAATCGAAGAATCTCAATTCTTTGGCCGGATATGCCGAGGCTATGAAGGCACAAGTGGATAGCGCCAAGTTCGTGTCTTTCTCTTCCCCGTCTATCGCAGGTGTCGGTTACGAACCGGTGTTGAGCGGTTTGGCTCCCGTTTCGGAGAATGGAAAGCTCGTAGGTCCAGTGAAGGGATCGAGAGGGGTGTATGTGTTTACGGTTACGGACAAAACCGTTTCGGAACAACCGTTCGATGCCCAGACAGAAACTCAGAAGATTCAGCAGAATTACGGCTATCTCATCAATAGTCGCTTGATGGAAGTTCTTCGGGATAAAGCGGAAATAGAAAATACGATGATTCGTTTCTTCTAATAAACGGATTTTTTGATAAACACAGAGTGCGTATATCGTGGCTGTCGGCTCGATACACGCACTTTGCATTTGTGTTGTAGAATCTCTCGATAGTCATGGAAAAGGAACATTTGTTGGGAAAAACGTTAGAGGAGTTACAGACGGTAGCCGAGGAGAACGGACTGCCTCGTTTCGCGGCGAAACAGATAGCTTCGTGGCTTTATGAAAAGCGTATAGATCATATTGCGGGCATGTCGAACCTTTCGTTGAAGCATCGGGAGTTATTGTCGCAGCGCTATGATATAGGCCGGGAGGCTCCGGTTCAGTCTCTTCGTTCTACCGATGGAACGATAAAATATCTTTTTCGGGTAGGAGGCGATGATTTTGTGGAAACGGTTTATATTCCCGATCGCGACAGGTCTACTTTGTGTGTGTCGTCGCAGGTGGGCTGCAAGATGAATTGTAGTTTTTGCATGACCGGAAAACAGGGTTTTAAGCGTAGCTTGTCTTCTGCCGAAATAATTAATCAGATTCTTTCGGTGGAGTATAGCGATAAACTGACGAATCTGGTATTTATGGGTATGGGGGAACCGTTTGATAATCTCGACGAGGTGATGAGGGCTCTGTCTGTTCTTACATCGGAATGGGGTTTTGCATGGAGTCCGAAGCGAATCACCGTGTCTACGATAGGCCATTTGAACGGCATACGTCGTTTTCTCGATGAGAGCCGATGCCATTTGGCCGTGAGTCTTCACTCTCCTTTCCCGGAGGAGCGTTTGCGAATTATGCCTGTGGAGAAAGCATTCCCGATGACCGATGTCTTGGATTTATTGCGTCGGCGCGACTTTTCTCACCAACGTAGGCTTTCTTTCGAATATATTTTGTTTAACGGGTACAATGATAGTTTGGATCATGCCGATGCATTGGCTCGTTTGTTGAAAGGTATGGATTGTCGGGTGAACCTGATACGGTTTCACGCTATCCCGGGGGTAACTCTTAAAAGTACCGATATGCAATCGATGGAGGCTTTTCGGGATCGATTGAATAATCGTGGAGTCGTGGCGACTATACGGGCTTCGAGAGGAGAAGATATATTTGCGGCTTGCGGTATGTTGTCTACGGCCGAGAAAAACAAGAAATAGAATCGGGGTTTTAAATAGTTCTTATATCCGGCAGGGTATATCGTGGATTTTTGTTACCTTAGTGAGCTCAAATTAGGTCGGTGATCGTATGCCGAGAAAATTAAGTTATAAAGATTTGGAGTTATGGAATGTAAAATAAAAGTGGGGATTACCCAGGGTGACATCAATGGAGTAGGGTATGAGGTTATCCTCAAAACATTGTCCGACCCACATATCGTGGAGCTTTGTACACCTGTCGTCTATGGTTCGGCTAAGGTTGCCGCCTATCACCGGAAGGCTCTCGATATTCCGGCTGTTAATTTTAATATTATTAGCGATGCATCGGCAGCCGATGAAAATAAAGTGAATTTGATTACTTGTGTCGACGACGATGTGAAAGTGGAAATAGGAAAGGCTACGGCAATAGGAGGGGAGGCTGCTTATGCCGCTCTTGAACGAGCTGCTGCCGATATGGAAGCTGGTTCGATAGACGTATTGTTGACGGCTCCCATAAACAAACATGCCATACAGTCCGATAAGTTTGATTTTCCCGGACATACCGAGTATCTTGAACGTCGCTTGGGGAACGGACAAAAGGCGTTGATGATATTGTTGAACGATACTTTACGGGTCGCTTTGGTTTCGGGGCATGTGCCTGTTTCGAAAGTCTCGTCTGTTGTTACGAAGGAAACCATTCTTGAAAAGTTGCAAATTTTTGAACAGTCGTTGAGGCAGGATTTTTGTGTGGTAAAGCCTCGGATTGCCGTGTTGGCGTTAAACCCTCATGCCGGAGACGACGGACTTTTGGGAACAGAAGAGATTGAAATCATAAAGCCAGCCATTCAAGAGGCCAATGCCAAAGGAATGCTTTGTTTTGGCCCTTATCCGGCCGATGGCTTTTTCGGAACCGGACATTATCGTCAATTCGACGGTGTGTTGGCTATGTATCACGATCAAGGATTGGCGCCTTTCAAGGCGATAGCGATGGAAGACGGGGTGAATTATACGGCCGGATTACCGGTAGTTCGTACTTCTCCCGATCATGGTACGGCATACGACATAGCCGGACAGAACCGAGCCGACGAGCAGTCGTTCCGTCACGCTCTTTATTTGGCGATAGATGTATTCCGTAATCGTTCTTTTTATAAAGAAATAACAGCGTCTCCGTTAAGGAAGCAGTATTTCGATAAAAGCGGGGATAAGGAGGTGCTCGACCTGACGTCCGATACCGATAAAGGTGAATGAGTCGTTTTCTTGGAAGAAGAAAAAAGGGTTTGTGTCGAGCATCGTTTTTGAGTGTGGAAATGAATAACGAATAAAAAAAACAGAGATATAAAATGGGAAAAGTACTTATTATCGGAGCCGGAGGAGTAGGAACGGTGGTGGCGCATAAAATAGCGCAGAATCCCGATGTGTTTACCGAAATCGTTTTGGCAAGTCGCACGCAGTCCAAGTGTGATGCCATAGCCGATGCCATTGGCGGCAATCGTATCGTGACCGACCGTGTCGATGCCGACAAGGTTGAGGATTTAGTGGCATTGTTCAAAAAGCATAAGCCCGATATCGTTGTCAATGTGGCTTTGCCTTATCAGGACTTGACGATTATGGATGCCTGTTTGCATTGCGGTGTCAATTATCTCGATACCGCCAACTATGAGCCTCTCGACGAAGCTAAATACGAATATAAATGGCAGTGGGCTTATCGGGAACGTTTTGAGCAAGCCGGGTTGACGGCTATTCTCGGTTGCGGATTCGATCCGGGTGTGAGCGGGGTTTATACGGCCTATGCGGCGAAACATTATTTCAAAGAGATGCAATATCTCGATATTGTCGATTGCAATGCCGGTAATCATGGTATGGCATTCGCTACCAATTTCAATCCCGAAATCAATATCCGGGAAGTAACCCAAAAAGGTAAGTATTACGAGAACGGAAAATGGATCGAGACAGAGCCGCACGAGATTCATCGTCCTCTCACTTATCCTAATATAGGCCCCAAAGAATCCTATTTGATTTATCACGAGGAGTTGGAATCGCTGGTTAAAAATTATCCTACGATTAAACGTGCTCGTTTTTGGATGACTTTCGGGCAGGAGTACCTCACTCATTTGCGTGTGATTCAGAATATCGGTATGGCGCGTATCGATCCTATTATGTACAACGGAGTAGAGATCGTACCTATCCAGTTCCTTAAAGCCGTTTTGCCCAATCCGGGAGACCTCGGTAAGAATTACACGGGAGAGACCTCTATCGGTTGTCGCATTCGGGGTATTGGAAAAGATGGAAAGGAACTTACTTATTATGTGTATAATAATTGCAGCCATCATGCTGCCTATCTCGAAACCGGAGCACAGGGTGTGAGCTATACCACGGGCGTTCCTGCTATGATCGGAGCCATGATGTTTCTCACCGGCAAGTGGAAAAAACCGGGCGTTTATAACGTAGAGGAATTCGATCCCGATCCGTTTATGGAACAGTTGAACAAGCAAGGATTGCCTTGGCATGAAATATTTAATGAAGACTTGGAAGTCTGATCGACATTCGTTTTTGAACGATTATATATTGAATTATTGTCATTCTGGAGAAGATACCGGAATGACAATATTATTTTTAGAGCCTGTTCGATCTTTGTATAAACCTTTTTTATTACTTTCGAGATTTTGATGAGAGACAGTTATCAATCTATTTTTCGTAGCCCTTTTTGTTTTAAATAAGTTATTAGTTCTTGAGGACGATCAGTCTGAATTATTGTTGCTTTATTTTTCAGAACCCATCCCCAACTATTATCCGGATCATTGACTGCTTTTTCATCATCGTGTCCTCCGCATAGACTTTCCCATAAGGTATTGATCCATATCC
>ENA-OPCP01001036-OPCP01001036.1-human-gut-metagenome-genome-assembly--contig:-NODE-1036-length-19660-cov-3.590258_pt1 | contig 19660 bp, 16 predicted proteins | sample MGYA00241563_ERZ501477 | MGnify/ENA primary metagenome ERZ501477 (study PRJEB25962, sample SAMEA2042572) | human gut metagenome | biome: human gut; feature: human-associated habitat; material: faeces... | reverse complement strand
GATATCGTCCATCGAGGGCTGGTAGCCACTGTCGATCTCCGCCAGCTTGAATGCTCCCAACGAGTCTGCCGCGAAATACAGCTCTTTCCGTACGGGCACGTAGATCACGCCCAACACCGGAACTCCTTCCTTCACAAGGGCGATATTAACCGTAAATTCACCGTTTTTCTTGATAAACTCCTTCGTCCCGTCCAACGGGTCCACGATCCAGAGCATATCCCAGCCTGAACGTTCGGCAAAAGGTATTTCCTTTCCTTCTTCGCTCAATACGGGGAAAGGCGTCACAGACAGAGCCATCGAGATAATGGCATGGGCTTTCTTGTCGGCTTTTGTCAATGGGGAGTTATCGGCTTTACGTTCGATACCGAAATCGGATTCCGGATCGGTATAAATATCCATGATCGCTTTGCCTGCATCGAGGGCGGCGCGAATAGCTATATACAGGTAATTTGCATAATTATTCATCATTTGCATCTTTTAGTGTGTTAATATACAAATGTAAGGAATTTCCTCGAATAATCCGAATTTTAAGCTCTCATTTATTCAAATCGTCACCGATTCACCCAAATATAAAGCAACATATATAGGTAGCAAATGTGAAACATATATGTTTCGAATTCAAATCACCGGTGTTTCGTTTTCAAATCACTGGTGTTTTGAATTCGAACCGGTTGTTTTCGACGATGGATCGGCCGATGGCATAGCCTTCGTCATACAAGGCGGACAGCTTCTTACGGTCGTTGGTGGTACGACTGACTTCCATTTTCTTTTGCGGACGGATGACGATCGCGTCTCCTTTCGCTTCCAGCTCGTCGATATAATCCAGCACTTCGTTATAGTTGCGGTAGCGCAGCTTCAACTGCTTCCGGATAGCGGGATACCGGCGGTAGATGAAGCCGGGCAGCCAGAAATCCTTTTCTTTCTTCCGGTAGCCTTTGTTACGGGTCAGGATAATCACGTTCTTGCGGAAACCGTCGTCGATGGCATGCCGGATGGGAATGGCATCGCAGACACCTCCGTCGACCATCGGGACACCGTCGACATACGTCACCGGACAAAGCACCGGAAGCGTACAGGAGGCACAACAGATATCGACCAGACGGTCTGCATCCTGCTTCTCCTCGAAATATTCGGCTTTACCCGTCAGGCAATTGCTGGTGACCATGACGAAGCGGTTCGGCGACTTGAAATATGTCTCGTAGTCGAGCGGATAATATTTCTCCGGATAAATATAGAAAAGGTATTTCATATCGATATATCCCCGCCCCCGCAGGAAATGCCTGAAACCGATATAATCATATTTTTCCAGCAGGTCGATATTGCTGAACCGGGAACGCCCGCGCTGCCGGGAGGCATACGAAATGCCGTTGCTCGCCCCGGCGGACACACCGATCGTATAAGGGAACCAAATGTCATGATCCATAAAGCAGTCCAGCACTCCGACGGTGAAGATAGCACGCATCCCTCCTCCTTCAAGCACCAGACCTGTGCGACTGTCTATTTCCATATCTGTTTACCATAAAAAATAATAGCCATTGCCTGGCTCACACCGGACAATGGCCGCAAAAATATAATAAATCAGCGATATAAACATAGTCTTTTTACAGAATAACTTCGTTCACCAAAGGACGGTGATGGCGGAAATCGTCGATATTCTGAAGGGTCGTCTCTGCAATGTTATGCAGAGCCTCCTTCGTGAAAAAAGCCTGATGCGAAGTAACTATCACATTATTAAAAGAAAGCAGACGGGCCAATACATCATCGTCGATAATTTTATCGGACTTGTCTTCATAGAAGTATTCGCCCTCCTCCTCGTACACATCCAGACCGGCCGCCGCGATCTTCTTTTCCTTCAGACCTTCGATCAGGTCGTTGGTATTGATCAGTTGGCCCCGGCCTGTATTGATGATCATCACACCTTCCTTCATCTTGTCGATGGAGTCTTTGTCGATCATATATTTTGTCTGGTCGGTCAGCGGACAGTGCAAAGAGATGATGTCCGACTCGCGATACAGTTCGTCTAACGACACATAAGAAATGCCTTCCTCTTCGGCAAACTGCGTGTCGGGATAAAGGTCATAAGCCAGAATACGCATTCCGAACCCTTTCAAGAGACGGATCAGGATCTTGGCGATCTTTCCGGTACCGATAATACCGATCGTCTTGCCGTGCATATCGAACCCCATCAGGCCGTTCAGCGAGAAATTACCGTCTCGCGTACGCCAGTAGGCACGGTGTATCTTCCGGTTCAGCGACAGCATCAGGGCAAGCGAATATTCGGCTACGGCGTAAGGCGAATAGGCCGGTACGCGAACGACCGGCAACTTTCCTTTGGCCGCTTTCAGATCCACATTATTAAAACCGGCACAACGAAGGGCCAGCAGTTTGACACCATTGTTCACCATCGCATCGATCACGGCGGCATCGGCAGTGTCGTTGACAAAGATACAGACCGCGTCCGTATCTTGCGTCAGGACTACATTATTCGGATTCAAATGTCCTTTGTAGTAACGAATGTCGTAATTGTACTTTTCATTTACTTTGTCGAATGAAGCTATATCGTATGGTTTAGCTCCAAAGAATGCAATTTTGTATGTCATATTATTTGTTTTTATATCTAACAATCAAAACGGCCTGAATGTTGCGAGGAAGAGGTGGGTAGTAGAAAAGGAAAAGTCCGGCTAAAGAGTGTTTAACCGGACCTCTGCCCATATATAGTTTTTATAATGAAGTATATCGTTCAGCCTTCCTTTGAAGACTGTCCTTTTTTACCTGCGGCTGCTTTACGCTTATTATCTTGATAAACGAAATAGAGCGGTATCAATATTGCCGCTATCGACATTGCACAAAAAGATATAATAAAAGCCATCGTTCAATCCTCCTTTTTTACTTGACTACATAATACAAAACCTATCACAATAATTAATACAAATGCAAAAAGGCCCAATAAGTACAACACCCACCTATTGATTTCTTCGGTCATTATACCTCCGATAATAATACCTGCAAAGATCAATTTTGCAATGTCCAGCAGAAAATTCCCTGTTTTCTCCTTTATATCCATAGCTAATACTTTTAGTTAAATAATATCACAAAGATAGCCATTCTTTCCATCCGTCCAAGCGTAACAGTCTAAAACTTACGGAAATTCGATTTCCACCGTCGTACCCTTCCCGACCTCGGACGTAATCGTAATTTCCGCCCCGTAGCTTCTCAGGATACGCATGGAAAGACTGAGTCCGATACCATGCCCGGCGAACTCCCGTGTGTTGGAGGCACGATAGAAAGGCTGGTACACACGGGTGATCTCCTCCTCCGGAATACCGATCCCCATGTCCGTAATGGTCAGGACAGAACCTTTCAGCTGCATCTCGACAGGCGCTTCTCCCGAATATTTACAGGCATTATTCAAGATGTTGCCGATAGCGATCTTCAGCAGATGCGGATTCGCCTCGATAGCGAAAGCGAAATGGTCGGTTGTAAAACGAACGCGGTTACCCACGAACTGCATCAGGAAGTCGGCCAGCAAAACCGTCTCACGTGCATTCTTCAGAATCTCCTTATCCCCATGAGAGAGGAAAAGCAGGTTCTTCATCAATAGGATGATGCGTTTCGTTTCAGAAGCGATACGCCCCAATGCTGCCTGGTATTCGGCCGGCGTACGTTCCTTCAGCAAGCTGATCTCGCATTCTCCCTGGATGGCCGTAAGCGGATTATTCAGTTCATGAGATGCATTGCTGATAAAAGACTTCTCACTCTGGTAAGCCGCATCGATACGGTCGACCATGCGGGTCGCATACAAACGGCCGACGAAATAGACCAGGACGGCACTGATCACCAGCATCCCCAGCAACAGCCAGCCGATCCGGTGCTGGATATCCCCGCCGTACTGGTTGCTCGACACAACCAGTACGATAAAATTGCCCTCATTATCCGGATAGTAGACAGCCGCTCCTAATTCTTTCCCTTCATGGAAACGAACCACATTGCCTGCATACAGGGAAGCGATCTTCTCATCGGTCAGGTAACGGGACAAGACGGCATGCGCCTCCGTTATGCTGTCGGCGTTCAGCAAGATTTCCGCTGCAACAGGCAACGTCTCCTCATAATGTTGCTGGATACGGGCATAATCTTCCTCGTCCAACTCATCCTTCTCCCAATGCTTCTGTGCCGTCGCGTATGCCTTCTCCGTCAGATAGGAATAGTAGAGGCGGCTGATATAGTCGGTCGCCACAAAATAGAAAACGACTGTCACCACCGAAATAATGCCGATCGTGATAGCCGTATAAAAAAGCGCTATCTTGTTCCCGGTCTTCATGCTTCCATCATATAGCCCACTCCCACTACGGTGCGGATCAGTTTGTGGTCGAAATCCTTGTCGATCTTGCTACGCAGGTAATTGACATAGACATCCACCACATTCGTATTCGTATCGAAGTTCTTGTCCCACACATTTTTCAGCAAGGTCAGCCGGCTCTGTGCCGTCCCTTGGTTCTGGATCAGATATTCGAGCAGGCGGTATTCCTTTACGGTCAGGTCGATCACCACCTTGCCACGGATCGCCCGGTGGCTGGACGGATCGAGTGTCAGGTCTCCACAACTCAGAAGCGGTACGGCAGGTTCCACCCCCGTACGCCGCAAAAGGGCTTTGATACGGGCTTCCAGTTCCTGGAAACTGAAAGGTTTCACCAGATAGTCGTCGGCACCGGCATCCAGTCCGTTCACGATATCGTCCGTCGTCCCTAAGGCGGTCAGCATGATGACGGGCGACTGGTAGCCATACGCCTGGCGATACTGTTTACAGAGTTGCAGGCCGTTCATCTTCGGCATGATGATGTCGAGTATCAACAAGTGGAAATCCTCCTGCTGAACCAACTCCCAGCCGGCTTGCCCGTCATTGGCCACGCGGACTTCATGGCCGAACTCCTGCAAGCCCCGCTCGATGAAAGAGGCGATGTTTATTTCATCTTCTACTAATAATATCTTTGCCATTACATATTTTTGTGTATCGGACTACAAATATAGAATAAATGATGATTGTTGGGTGATTCTTTTCCTCCCAATCTCTTTATAATTTACGTTGCAACAATTTTCCGTCTTTATCGTACAGCATCCGCCGGTAAAAGGTTTCGACCATCAGGGGGAAGACGAAGAGGGTGAAGAAGGTCGCTCCTATCAGGCCGCCGATGATGACGATCGCCAATGGCCGCTGGCTTTCCGAACCGATGCCGTGACTGAGTGCCGCAGGCATCAGACCGATAGCAGCCATCGAAGCTGTCATCAGGACGGAGCGGACACGCGAACGGACGCTCTGTTTGATGGCCTGGTCCAACGGGCTACGAGCCTTCAGGTTACTTTTGATATCCGATATCATGATCACCCCGTTCTGTATGCAGATACCGAAGAGAGCCCGCCTATATCGAAAAGTTGAAACGGGTAAGCAGCAAAGCCAGAATCCCCCCGACCGCGGCATACGGCACATTCAACAAGACCAGTCCTGCATCACGGGCATTCCCAAAGAGGACGAAAAGGATGATAAAGATAATCGCGATACTGACCGGTACGACCTGTGCCAACCGTTTTGTGGCCCGTTGCTGGTTCTCGAAATCGCCTGTCCATTTCAACGTATAACCCTCCGGCAAACGCACCCGCTCCTTCACCTTCTGCTGCGCTTCGGCGACAGCCGTCCCCATATCCCGTCCGCGGACGGAAAACTTGACAGCACAGAAGCGGGCATGATTATCGCGGTAGATAATCAGCGGTCCCGTAATCGTGCGGATATCCGCCAGTTCCTTGACCGGGATCATCGCCCCGTCGCGTGCAGGGACCAGTATCTTGCCGATCTCGTCTTCACTCCGGCGGAAAGAGGATTCATAACGGACCATGATGTTGAACTTCCGTTCGTCCTCGTAAAGCAGCGAGGCGCTCTTTCCCCCGATCGCCATCTCGATGATCGACTGCACGTCCTCTTTTGCCACACCGTAACGCGCCAGGCGGGATTCGTTCAGTTCGATCCTCAGTTCCGGCTGTCCGATATTGCGGATCACGCCCAGATCTTCGATCCCGTCCACCGTCTGCAAGACCTTATACACCTCGACCACTTTCTTCTCCGACTCGTACAGGTCCTTGCCGAACACCTTCACTGCGATAGAACCTTTCACCCCGCTGGCTGCCTCCTCCACGTTGTCGCTGATCGGTTGCGAGAAGTTGAAGTCCACCCCCGGATAGATATCCAGCCGTTCCTGCATCTTCTCGATCAGTTCCGCTTTCGTCAGCTTGCTCTCCCATTGCTTCTCCGGATAGATATCCACATGAAACTCGATGTTGTAGAAACCTGTCGCATCCGTCCCGTCGTTCGGCCGTCCCGTCTGTGACAAGACTTGGCGGACTTCGGGATAAGAAGCCAACGTGCGCCTCATCCGGTTTGCCAGTTCCACCGATTCATCCAACGAGATGCTCTGCGGAAGCGTCGCCCTGATATAGATGGAACCTTCGTTCAACTGCGGCAGAAACTCCGTCCCCAACAAGGTGAAGCACCACAACCCGACAGCCGCCACCGCTGTCGTCATCGTCACCGTCATCCGTTTATGGGCATGGCAACGGTCGAACAGCCCTGTCGCCATCCGGTTTACCCAAGCCAGGAACGGGTTATGCTTCTCCCTCACATTCTTCTTCAACAACATCGACGAGAGGACCGGCACAAGTGTCAGGGTAAAGATCAAGGCCCCCAACAGGGCGAAGCCCAACGTATAGGCCAACGGACTGAACATCTTCCCTTCGACCTTCTGGAAAGAGAAGATCGGAACCAATGCCGTGATGATGATCAACTTGGAAAAGAACACAGCTTTCGCCCGGTCTTTCGCCGTATGCCGGATAATCCCCATCTTGCTCATCACGTTAAAGGCAGGCATCCCCACTTCGCGGGCTTTCCTGTCGAGTGCGACAAACAGCCCCTCTACCATCACGACCGCCCCGTCGATAATGATGCCGAAGTCTATCGCCCCCATCGACAGCAGGTTCGCACTCATCCCCATCGCCCGGAGGCAGATGAAAGCAAAGAGCAGCGCCAACGGTATGATGATCGACACCACGACCGTCGTACGCCAGTCCGCCATAAAAATCAACACAATGAAAGTCACCAGCAAGATTCCCTCTATCAGGTTGCGAGTCACCGTATGCACCGCCAGGTCCACCAGATTCTCCCGGTCATAGAAGGGGACGATCCGCACATCCTCCGGCAACGAGTTTTGCTGGATATCGGCGATCTTGTCTTTCAGGGCGGCGATCACTTCACTGGGGTTCTCCCCTTTCCGCATCACGACGATCCCCTGCACCACGTCGTCCTCTTCCATCCTTCCGACCTGCCCGAGACGGGGCAAAGAGGACTCATGCACGTCCGCCAGGTTCTTCACCAGGATAGGCGTACCGTTGATGTTCTTCACCACGATATTCTCGATCTCCTTCACGTCGTTGATCAAACCGATCCCCCGGACGACATACGCCTGCGAACTCCGGGTGATCACGTCCCCTCCTACGTTGATATTGCTCTTGGCAATGGCGTCATAGAGTTCGAGTGTCGTCACCCCGTAGTTGATCAGCTGGTTCGGATTCACACTCACCTCGAAGGTCTTCACCTCCCCTCCGAAGCTGACGATATCCGCCACTCCGGGGACCGCCCTCAATTTCCGTTCGATCACCCAGTCCTGGAAAGTCTTCAACTCCCGTACCGTCCGTTTGTCGCTACGCAATGTATACCGGAAAATCTCTCCCGTAGGCCCGTACAACGGCTGTACCTCCGGTGTCACCCCTTCCGGCAGGTCTGCATCGTTCAAGAGGTTATAGACCTGCTGGCGGGCATAGAAATCGTCCACATCGTCGTCAAACATCACATGGATGACCGACAGCCCGAACAGTGTCGTACTCCGGATATCCGTCTTCTTCTGTACCGGGTTCATGGCTATCTCGACCGGGATCGTGATGAACTTCTCGACCTCCTCCGCGCTCCGTCCCGGCCATTGGGTAATGATCGTCACCTTTGTGTTCGTCACATCGGGAAAAGCGTCGACAGGCGTATGCAGGAAACTGACCGCCCCGGCGATAACGGCTATCACGGTCAGGAAAAAGATGAAAAACTTGTTCCTGAGCGAGAAGGTGATGATTCTATCTATAAAGGTATGCATCTTGTTTCTTATTTTAAAGCATTATAGACCAGCAGAGCATTCTTGTTCACGACCACGTCTCCCTCTTTCAGTCCGGCATTCAGGTAGCAGTATTCGTCCGTCTGCTTATAGACGCCGACTTCCTGCATCCACAGGCGGCCATCCGTACCGACACATACGACATACTGCTTGCCTCCCTCGAATATCAGGGCGTGCGCCGGTATGCGGGGTATAAGCTGCCCTTCCACCCGGCATTGTACATACACGTTCGTAAACATTCCCGGTTTAAGCATATAATCCTTATTGTTCAATTTGATACGGACCTTCATCGTCTTGCTCTCACTATCGAGCAAGTTATAGACCTTGTCGATCGTCCCGCCAAACTCCCTGTCCTTCCCGTAGGCGAGCGTCGTGATACGGACAAGCGCTCCTTCCTGTATCTTGCGGATATCGCCTTCGTACACATCCGCCATCGCCCAGACATTGTCCAGACCGGAAACGGTAAACAACTCCTCTTCCCGGTCGGAGCGGATCAGCATATCCCGGCTGATGTTCTTCCCGACTACAAAGCCGGAGACGGGAGAGGTTATATCATAAGTCGAGTTGGCACCGATCCGGTAGATGTCATACACCTCACGCAGCCTTTTCACCTCCGCCTTCGCACCGGCAGCTTCCTGTTCAGCCTGCAAGAGGTCACGTTCGGAGGCCGTTCCGCTTCCGAGCATATCCCGTACCGCTTCGAGGTTACGGTCGGCCAAAGCGAGTCGACGGACGGCATCCTTCTGCTGTTTCTCGAAATCGGCCACTTCGCTGCTTCGGATAACGGCAAGGAGATCGCCTTTCTCCACATAATCGCCGGCTTCAACCTCCACCTGCGTAACGGTCCCTCCGAAGATAGGATACACCTGGGCTACCTGCTCCGCATCGAAGGCGACACGACCGTTCAACAACAACTCGTTGTTCAAAGGCGTCCTTCGTACGGTATCGACCGAGATCACCTGCCGGAGACTGTCTGTCAACATCAGGTCCGTAGACGTTTGTTCTGGCATGGCGGCTTGCTTGCCGCATGAAAAGAACAGGGGGAAAAAAAAGAGTAGAAAAAGAGTTTTCTTATTCATATTTATAGAGATATATTTTAAATTCTTATTTGTTCTATTGAGGGTGTGCCAAATATCGGTATTCATGGGACGCAGACAACGCTGACGAGCGCAGATTAACGCAGATATTATTAATTATCAGCAAAATAAATCTGCGTCCGTCTATGTGTTCTGCGTCATCTGCGTCCAGTGATATCAAATTGACACACCCTCAACGCCCACAACTGTGTTCAACTCCTCCACCGCCATCACCACCTCCTTTTGCATATCGTATAACTGCAAACAAGTCTCTTTATAAGCCTCATAATAATCGATAAACTCCAACAGGCTGATGTTGCGCTTTTGGAAACCGGCGTTCACCCCTTCGATGATGCGATTGAAATCCCGCTCCAACTCATAATCCGAGGAATGGTAAAGCTCCAACGCCTTTTCCAGCTTCGTGTAACAAGCAAAAAGCTCGTTATCCGCCTGCCTGCGTGCCAGCTCCGCCAAACTGTTGTTGCGAAGGACAGAGAGGCGTGCCGATTTGATATTTCCCTGGTTACGGTTGAAGATGGGGACAGAGACACTCAATCCGATGGCAAAGTAATTGTTGCAGAAGTTCCCCGCCCTGTCATAAGCCCCTTTCAAGCTCACTTCAGGGAAAGCGAGCGACCGCTGCAAACGCACATCCGCCTCCGAAGCCCGTATGTCCGCCTCCGCCTGTTTCAGGTCGGGACGCTCGGCTATACGGGCACTCAATTCAGCGAACGGGAGTTTATCCAGACTGATGCGGTCCAGCACCGATTCATCGAAAAGCGGTTCCAGGACCTCCCCCCTCTTCAACCCCAAAAGCAAACGCAGATCTCCCTCCAAAGCGACCGCCTCATTCGAAATGCCGTTCCTCTCCTGTCTCAGCGAAAGCAGCAAAGCCTGTATGCGCGACTTCTCCAAGAGAGAGACATTCCCTTTCGCATTCTGTTCCTTATAAACATCCAAGACAGTTCCCAGGTATCCGATCTCCCGGTCATAGACCGACAAGGATTTCCGGGTATAATAAAGGTCGACGAACTTCTCCTTCAGCTCTCCCCGAAGCGTGCGGAGCACCTCTTCAAACTGATATGCCGCCCTCTCCTTATTGATCTTTTCCAAGCGGACCCGCTTGTTGCGCTGGCCGGCAATATAGATCAACTGTTCGATCTCCACCACCGCCTCGCCTTCCTTTCCCAGATCGAAATACTTGCCATTATTGCGGTTGTAGATATTCTGTTCGAGCGAAATGACCGGATTCTCGAACAGCTTTGCCTGCATCACCTGCGCCTCCGCCATATCGATATTATAACGCTCGGCGATCAAAGACAGGTTACAAGCGGCGAAACGTTCAAGGGCGTCGTCCAACGACAGCCGGACCACCCTCTCCTGTGCCGCCCCCGCCCACACAGGCATCATCAACAAGATCAATAAAACAGGTCTGTACATTTGCTTTTTCTTTTTTGCGGCAAATGTACAGACCTGCAACATGAATCACCCCGAATATCCGATTAGAATACTCTTAGGTCAAATTAGAAAATCATTAGATCATTTTTTCAGATCGATCCTGTAAGGTGGCTTCACCCGAAGATGATCCACTTCCAGAAAAGGAATCTTGGGATAGAGAAGATCGAGAAGGCTGAGATCGATTTTACCCGGAACGACCTCGATACGGACACGGGCAAGACCTTTTTTCTTAAAGCCCAGAAGTTCGGCCGCACCGACAGAGACATCGATGATACGGCCCTTGCGGAAAGGCCCGCGGTCGGTGACACAGACGATCACCCGCTTCATATTGGCCAGATTGGTGACACGCAGAAAAGTGCCGAAAGGATAGGTCCGGTGGGCAGCGACCAGCTCGTCCGCATCATGGACCCGGCCACTGGCAGCCTTACGCCCGTGGAAACGGTTGTGGTAATAAGAAGCAAGCCCTTCCTCCTGGCCCCACACTTCCCCCTTGCCCGCGAAAGCGACCAGCAGGAGAAGGATATGTACCAGACGGAAGGGCATACACGTTATCGTTTTACTTTACAATAACGTAAAGCTCTCGATTTTATTGTAGCAGCTCGCCCTTATATTCTCCGGTGAGCGTGTTCAGGAACGCCACGAGACTCTTGGTATCCGCATCCGAAATGTTCTTACCGATCTGGAACTGGTGCATGATGCGGATAGCATCTTCGACCGTCGCGATCGATCCGTCGTGCATATACGGTGGGGTAAGCATCACGTTACGCAGGGTCGGAGTCTTGAAACGATGACGGTCCTGCTCGTTCTTCGTAACGGAATAACGTCCGTTGTCACCGTCCGTCAATCCTGTTCCGCGGTAATCGAAGTAGCTTTTCTTGATTCCCATATACTCGAAAGACTGTCCGCCCAAGTTCACACCCGTATGGCAGGTAGCGCATTTATTCTCCTTAAACAATTCGTATCCGGCAACCTCTTCGGCAGTCAGAGCCGTCTTATCGCCCATCAGGTACTTGTCGAAACGGCTCGGCGTGAGCAACGTCTTTTCAAACTCGGCGATAGCGTCGGTGATCGTAGACTGGTTGAACCCTTCCGGATACACTTCGAGGAAACGTTTGCTCAATTCCTTGTCTTCCGCCAGCTTGGCCGAAATATCGTCGAACGAGTGACTGCCCATTTCAACCGGGTTCAAAGGAGGCCCGGCAGCCTGTTCCTTCAGGTCGGCAGCACGGCCGTCCCAGAACTGGAGGATATTCAAAGCCGAGTTATACACGGTCGGAGCATTCACACCGCCGAACTGTCCGTCTATACCTTCGGAATATTGCTTACGGTCCACACCGGCAGTCTCCAGCCCGTGGCAGGTCGCACACGAGATCGTGTTATCACCGGAAAGACGCGTATCATGATAGAGATCGAAGCCTAAAGCCACCTTTGCCGGATCAGTCGGGATAGAAGCCATCAACGGCTGTACAGGTTCGTTGGCGAATTCTTCGGCGACGGTAGGTGTCGAATAGTTCTTCTTACGGACTTCCTTCGCCCAGGAAAGCAAGACAGCCTTTTCGTCGCTATTAAGATTCGTCCCCCAGTGCATCGGCATGTGCGTGTACTTGGCGGGAGGCATCGAACCGGAGAGAGCAGCATCTTCCACCTTCGCCAGGTCGGCTTCGGAAACGAGCTGGCCATTGTCGAGGGCCTCCAACATCGCCGTCAGGTCCAGATAGCGCGTACCTTCCTGCATATCCGCCTTGACAGTCGGGCCGATCAGGGGAAGATTACCGTAAAAAGGAAGCGCCGCCGTAGCCGAGTGACATTGCATACATCCGTTCTCACGAAGGATGGAAGCAACCTGTTTTGCCTGGTTATCCGCATACTTCTTGTATTCGGAGGAACCACACGATGGCAGAACCAGAGCCAATGATAGCAGCCCTAAAGGTAATGCCGTCCTCTTACAAAGAATAGTGTTAAGCATAATTATTGGTTTATTTAGATTTGTTAAGTGCAAAGATAGGCAGAATTATCAAGAGGTATGTAGAAAGCTCATCAGTTTTATCTATGGAACGATAAATAAAAACTATAGTCCCTTGTTATTCTCCAGCACCTCCCTGAGAGCGTCGAACATTTTGCCCGATAGTTTCAGCCGGGCGAGGTTTCTCTTGTAGTCGTCAGGATGATGCAGGTCGGAACCGGCGTAGTCGTAGAAACCCTCCTTCATCAGGTAGGCAGCATATTTGGCAGGACGGGCGCCATATACGCCGGCAAGGGAGAACAGGTTCAACTGGAATTTGTAGCCCTTGTCCTTCAGCCGGAAATAATCCTCCTTCGTCATATACATATACCGCTCCGGATGAGCCAGGACAGGCGTGTAGCCCTCCAACCTCAGCTCGTAAAGCAAGTTCAGATAGTCAGGAGGCGGCGAGAGATAGGAAGTCTCGACCAAAACCTGCCTGTCCGCATACGTCAATAATCCGTCCGCCATCTGCAAACGGAAACCGGCATCCAGCATATACTCAGCCACCAGCCTCAGCTCGATCCCTTCCGGGGCAAGCATTTTCATGCAGGCAAAACGGTCCTGCAGATAACTGCGCCGGTTGTCGGGCAGGTCCGCCATCACATGGGGAGTCAGGAAAACACGTTCCACACCTGCCTCCTGCATCGATTTCAGAGCCGCCCGCATATCATCGACGCTCTGCACACCGTCGTCCACACCGGGCAGCAGATGTGAATGCACATCTGCCGTCCCCCTCAATAAATCGGTGTGAACCACTTTCTTCTTCGGAAAAAGTAAGGAAAACATCTTTTCTATTTCTTTTTACGTTGTCCGTAACCATACCCGTACCCGTAACCGTAGCCGTATCCATACCCGTAATGATAGCCATACGTGCCATGCTTGTAGACCGTCCCGTTCAGGATCAGGCTCATGTTACGCAATTTGCCTTCGCGATAGAGCTTCTCCACTTCGGGAAGGGCACGGCGATCCATCCTGCCCGCACGGACGACATAGATCGTCAGGTCGGCCACCCGGTTGACAATCACCGCATCGGCCACCACTCCGGCCGGGACGTTGTCCAGGATGATATAATCATACCGCTCACGCAGCTCGGCGATCAAAGCCTCCAACCGGTCGCTCAACAAGAGTTCGGCTGGGTTGGGCGGAACGGGACCGGCATGGATGATATCCAGCTTGTCGTACAGTTCCCCTTTCTGGATGATCTCGTCGACATTGTCGATACGGCCGGAAAGGTAATTGGTCACACCCATGTCCGATACCTGGACATGGGAGCTAAGGGTACCCTTACGTATATCGAGGTCGACCAAGACGACCTTCTTGTGCGTGAGGGCGAAGCTCATCGCCAGGTTGATGGACACGAACGTCTTGCCGGCTCCCGGATTGAACGAGGTGAACATCACCACCTGCATGTTCTTCTCCTTCACCCGCATGAAGTCCATGTTGGTACGCACGATACGGAACGCCTCCGAAACCGAGTCGCGGCCGTTCTCATGCACCACCACTTCGTTCTTGTCCTTCTTGTCGCGCATCGGTATCTCGCCTAAGAACGGCACGGAGAGTACCCCCTCCACATCCTTCCGCGAGCGTACTTTCGTATCGCTGACCATCAACAGCCACAGGATACCGGCCGGTATCGCGCATCCTAACACGACAGAAGCCAACAGGATCATCATCGCCTTCGGAGCGACCGGGGCATTGCTTCCCGCCGCCGGGTCGATGATACGGGCGTTGCTTTCCGTCATCCGCTGCGTCAGCTCGTTCTCCTCGCGCTTGTTCAACAGGTAGAGATACAGCTCTTCCTTGATCTTCTGGCGGCGTTCCACCGAAAGAACCTCCTTCTGCTGGGTCGGCACGGCCGAGATGCGGCGGCTCGTCTGTTCCTCCTGCGCCCGGATATTCTTGATCTTGATGTTCAGGCCGACGATCAGGTTATCCACCGAACGGATGATGGTCTGCTTCATCGCGATCAACGAATTATTCAGGTCCTGCACCACCGGGTTCTTACTACTGCTGTTGCTGATCAGCTTGTCGCGTTTCAGCAACATCTCGTTGAACTCCCCGATCTGCGACTCGATGTTCACATCCGATATGCCCGTGTTCGCCGGGATCAGGTCCGAGTTCTTGCCGGGGTCCGTCAGGTAGTTCTTGATGTATTTCGCCAGGCTCAACTGATTCTCCAGGCTCAATCCCTCTTGGCGGTACTGGCTGGACGTCTGCAGATACATGCCCGTCTCGGACGAGATATCCGTCAACTGGTGTTCCCGCTTGTACGACTCGATATCCGAATCCACATCCCCCAGTTCCTTCTCGATCACGATCAGACGGTCGTTGATGAAGTTGGAAGTGTTCATCACGATCTGGTTCTTGTCGTTGATCGCGTCCGTGTTGTAGACGGAGATCAGCGTGTTGATCACATCCTCCGCACGCGGGATGGAGACATCCTGGAGCGTCAGGTTGATGATCGTTGCCGTCTTGCTCGCCAAAGTAGCCTGCAAGCCGCTCTGGAAACGGAGCGCCACATTCTGCAACGGCGATTTCGTCACTTGCACGGTCGTATTGAAATACTTGTCGCCGTAATAAAGCGACGGGACCACCACCACCCGGCCGATAGGTGTCGTGACCGTATCGTTCAGCGCCACCTTCATCGGCTTGCCGTCCGAAACCTCCTGGTCTCCGAGGGTGAAGCCGGACAACATCACTTCCTTTCCGGAAACAGGGACCGCCTGCAACGAAAAGGCCTGTGCCTCTTCCGCATCCGGGAAAGAGAGCTGTACGGGCGACTGGGTGTACAGTTCCACCGTCCGCAGCCCGTCTTTTACCGTGTAGCTCACATCCAGATGCAGGTTGCGCGCCACTTCGGTCATCAACCGTCTGGATTTGAATACCAGCACTTCATTATCCACATTCCGCTTCGTACCGAAAAGCCCCAGATCCTCGAAAGCGGCCGATTCGCTCATCGCACCGCCCTTCGCATCGTCCTTGATCAGTACCGAAGCCGTCCGGGTATACACCTTGGGCGCCCACTTCAGATAGAGGAACGCCGCTCCGGCACATACCACGACAGACAGAACAAACCAATACCAGTTAGCCAACACCGTTTGCAGGATGTCCCCCAGGTTCAATTCGCTCTCTTCCACGCGGGTGTTCGTTTCTTGTTCTGTGTTCATAGGTTCTCTTTTTTTACTTTGTTAATGTCACAATCAGAGACGCGATGGAAACTAAGATCGATGCGGCGGACAACCACACTCCCACCGACTTGTTCTGGTTGATCTCGCTCTGTCCTGCTTTCGCCTTGTTCGGTTCGACATACACGATATCGTTCTGCTGCAAGTAATAGCAGGGAGAATTGAAGATGTCGGCCGAACGGAGATCATGGAACAGGATCGTCCGTTTCCCGTCTTTCTCACGGATCACGGCTACCCGGTCGCGTCGTCCGTAGATCGTCAGGTCGCCAGCCATACTCAAGGCTTCCAGCAAGGTGATACGGTCGCCGGAGATATTGAACGATCCCGGACGGTTCACTTCACCCATCACCGCCACCTTGTAGTTCAGGAACTGCACCGTCACGATCGGGTCTTTGATCAGGTCCTCCTCTATCAGGCGTTGCTTGATCAGGTCTGTCAACTGCAAACGGGTCAGCCCCGCCACATGCAACTTGCCGAGGATCGGGAAATCGATGTCCCCGTTGGTATCCACCAGATAGCCCAGCACGCGCTGCTGCCCTCCGCTTTCGCTTCCCAACTGGTACGTCACCATCGGCATATTGAACGGCAACGCCAGCTCCGGGTTCTTGCTGTTCACCATGATCGCCAGCAAATCGTCGTTATGGATATACACTTCGTATTTCTGCTCGATCACCTGCTGCTTCAGCGGGACGACATCCTGCAAGTACACCACTTTCTTGGAAGATGCGCAGGAGGTACAGAGTACCACCACGCACATCAACATATAATTCCAGATTTTCACTCTTCTTTTTTCTATATTAAATAAACAATTGCAACTTATTGAGCAACACCGCCACCGTGTGCCGGATGGCTTGCACCGCCTTCCTTAGTGATCGTCGTGCTTACACCTGCGTATGTTGCGATTTCCACGCTGAACGGAACGACACGGCCCTGGTAGTTGAAGTTGACAGAGAAAGAAGAGAGGTTCTTCTTAGCCTTCATGTCGATCGTCACCTTCTGGTCGCCGTCCACTTTAGCCGTACCCAAAGAGAAAGGAATTTCTTCCACACCGGCAGCCGAACCTTTGGTTGACGTGATAGCCGCGTTCAACTGGTTGGCCAGGCTTTCAAGATCAGAGCCGCTCAAAGCAGAGAACGCGCTGCCCAACAACTGTTTCAGGTCGCCCTGGATTTCCCAGCCGATTTTCTGCTTGCCTGTCACTTCCTGTTCTGCAGCCGCCATCTTGCCTAAGTTGTCGATTGTGACGGTAGACAAGTTTTCTGTCGAGCTTCCGGCATCGGATACCGAATAAACCGGACCGAAGGAGTGGTTGGAGAAACCGTCCAAAGAGCAGGCATAAACATTACGGTCTGCATCGAAATCGGCTGTGCCCATTTCTTTCCAAGCATTGCCATTTTCCACGAAATGCTTTACATCGGCAAAGCTGATCGCGTTACTGGTCGCATTCTTAACCGTCACTTCTACGCTCTTTTCAAATTTCAGTCCGTCGGGCGTACAGTTGATTGTCGAAAGACTGGCATGGTCGGCTTCGGCTTTCGCACCTTTCAGATATTCGGTCATCGTGATCTCGGTATCTTCCTTCACGGCTCCCGCCGGAACAGCCAGTTCGGCCACATGCGTACGTTCGTCATACACAATCGTGTCCTGATCAGCCGATACGGTCACCGGAGTAGCCAAAGAAGTCAATGCCTGTGACAAAGAGATACTGCCCTGTTTCGGTGTGCCCGAAAGGATCACCGCGTCAGCCGAAACACCCACATATCCGTCCTTGGCAAACGTCACGACATACGTTCCGATCTTATCCATCGCCAACTGGTACGTTCCGTCGGCAGCCGTCTTGGCCGACTTACCTGATGTGCTGACTTCTACTCCCTCCAAGGCGGCAGAACCGTCCGTCACCTTACCGGCTATATAATAGACCTCCTTATCCAAAGGATTATCGGTCACGATTTCGGGAGTCGGTTCGTCATCATCACTACATCCTACAAATCCCACACTCAATGTCGCAGCCAAGCCCATGGCCAGCACTGCGCTCCACAAATTTTTCTTTTTCATACTCATTAAAAATAAAATTATTATATTATTTATTGAAAGATATTTTCTTGTGAGTCGGTTTTTAGCACACTCTCTCCAAATAGATCATCAATCCTGATTTCTCCTATCATAAGGAAGGCTGTTGCTCTCGTCCGGCCGGGTCTCGTAGTCCTGTCCGAGACGGCGGTGGAAGTATTCAAGACCGCTCTGTCCCGAATATTCCATCTGGTAATATTCCGGCAGGCGCACCCGCACCTTACGCGACTTGCCCCATTGCGGCAACGGGACGGCAAAATGGAAACCGCCGTTCGCCTCGCCTCCCGTGTACATGGCATACAAACCGGCCGTCGTCCGTCCGAAATGCCGGATGCAGTCCACCCGCACCCCGTAGTCGCCATAGACATAGCGGTGCACACCCAAGTTGAAATCCATATTGAAACGCCTTTCGCGGAAACGGACCCGCTTACCCGCTTCCAATTCGACACCTGCCATTTGCCCTCGTAGAAGGTAGACGATCCGGTCACACCGCCTTCCAAGCCGAACAGCCAACGGTCGTCCGGCGTCGCATAGCGCAGTTTCAGGTCCGCCCCCATCCGGCTGTTCGTGAAGTTGCCGACCGTCACCCGTCCGAACGCTCCTCCGGGCAATCCGAACTCCTGGCTCAAGGTCAGTACACCGGCCCGGATATAGTCCATCTGCCCGACCATATTGTTCCAGACCGGCAGGATCACCTGCCCTGTGAAAGCCGCCCCTTTCCAAAGCCGCGCCTCCACCGCCGGAGCGATATTGATCACCGTCCCGTATATCTTGTCCAGCCACGAATTGTTCAACGTGATCTGCGGATAAAGCACCAGCTCCACCCGTCCGTCCCAGGGCATACGGACCTCATCGGACCGGAACGCGCGAGGCCGGGGCGTCAGTTCGTACCGGAGACCGCCCGCCACCGTCTTGAAATCGTAGCAATAGGCATACAAGGAAAAATGGTCGAACAGCCGGGCCGACACTCCCACATTCACCACCTTCGAGTCATATTCCGCCATCACCTCAAGCGGTTTCAGGAATGCCGGACGGTAGCTCACCCCGCCGAACACGCCCTTATTCTCGCTCCTGCTGCGAAAGGGCACATGTCCACCGACCGTCACGCCGATATCATGGCCGTAGAAACCGAAATGCTTCGTCCCGACCGCATAGACGGAAGAGAAATAACGGTTCCCTCCCGAATCCAGAAAAGGATTCAACTCGCCGGTCGTCAGCAAGTCATTCGAACCGATCACGACCGACGGCCACCATTTCCCCTCCTTCAACGGACGCAGGCGCAGGGAGACCGAACGGTCCTGGTTCCATTTGCCGGTACTCTTGACCTTCAACAAGGTGCACCGGTAGGCCACCTCCATAAACGGCAGGAATGTCAGGTTCACGAAATAGTTTCCCGAATTATATCCCCACTCCCGGGGTAGCATCTCCTGAGGCAGGTAGTTGCCTCCCGTCATGAACGTACCGTCTTCCTGCATATCGGCCGATGGGATGTTCAGTAGACCGGAGACGCCCAACGAGCGTTGGGCAATTGACAATTGAGAATTGACGATCGACAATGAGATGCCGATTGTCAATAGGGTTTGCTTTATTATTTTATGTTTCATATTCTGTTCTGTTACTTTTGGCTTGATCCAAAAGTAACCAAAAGATCAAGGCTTAACCGGCTGG
>ENA-OPCP01001033-OPCP01001033.1-human-gut-metagenome-genome-assembly--contig:-NODE-1033-length-19723-cov-4.596654_pt1 | contig 19723 bp, 20 predicted proteins | sample MGYA00241563_ERZ501477 | MGnify/ENA primary metagenome ERZ501477 (study PRJEB25962, sample SAMEA2042572) | human gut metagenome | biome: human gut; feature: human-associated habitat; material: faeces... | reverse complement strand
CGCAGGGTGAAATTGCGCTGACGCGCAGTGAAATATGGCTCCGCCATGTGAAATCCGCCCAGCGGCGGGTGAACGAAATTTTCATCAAACAAGAAGCCCCCGCGGTTATTGCTGCGGAGGCTTCTTATATTCCCTCATTCCCTCACTATATACGGATCCAGCCTACTGAAATCCGCCGGATCGGACAGGCAAAGCTCAACGCCCTCTATCTGCCCGTCCTGAAACATCTGCGTCAGCGCAATGTATTGGCACAGCGTGGATTTCAGGTTAAGCCTGTCCCCTTCCCCCGTAACAAGCTCCACGCGCCCGCGGCACTCGCCGACGGCGCTGAAGAAATTGTTTGGTTCGGTTATGTTTACTATCTTCATTCGCTTACTCCCATTCTATCGCGCCTACGGATTCAAGGTATTCCTCCGCAAAGTCAAGATAATCCTCGCTCAGGCGCATTGCAAATTCCTTATATTTCGGCCAGCGCTTCTGCATTCCGGCGAATATCAGCTCGTATGCGTCGTCGTCGTCATAATCCGCGCCCTCGTCCGCGCCGCTCTTGGCCATGTATTCGTTGTCCAGCTCCATAAGGTCGTCAACCATCTTGGCAAGCTCGCCCTCCTCAAGGAATTCAAAGTCGCCCTCAACGGTGAACTTATTGAGTATATATGCCTTCATGGCGTCTATGTCTATATCGATGTACATTTCTTGGTTCTCCTTTTATTCCTGTGTGTTATTCGTTTCGTTATAGTCGCTCTTTTCAACGAACTCCGGCACTTCCGCAGGAGCTACGGGTTCGTTCTGCGCTTCGGATGCATATTCGTTCGCGGGTGCATCGCAAGGCTGAGCCTGCACGGGCGCATCGTGCACGGGGGCATTGGGCGCGGGGTCGTTCATGTTATCGCGGAATTCGCGGGTATAGGCATCGTGGTAAAGCACGGTGTAAAGCGCGGCGGAATAGTTAGTCTCAATCGCCGCAAGGAACAGCATGGCAACCGCCATAACAACGGCGCTTATCACCACCGCCGCCGTGCTGCCCGCGGCAAGGCATATCCCCAGCACAACGCCGAATATTGCCGAAATTATAAGCGCTATCAGCATGAACACAAGCGCCACTATGAGCGATACGCCGAGTATCCTGCCGTAACGCTTGAACGCAAGGTTAAGCCCGCGGCCGAGCGCGGAGAAGTTCTTTTTATCTTCGTTCACCGCAACGGGATAGGTGAAGGCAAGCGGCACCGTGGCGCATATGGCAAGCACCATGTTTATCAGCCATATTATAATCAATAATGCTATGAATCCTGCGCCGAGTGAGGCCACTTCGCTTATGTCCTGCACCGCGCCGCTGTCAAAAAGCCCCTTGCGCGCAGCGCTCATTATTGCGCCCATCATGCCGCCCGCGGTAACTATGCCCGTAAGCACGCTGCTTATAAGCGAAACGGCAATGCCCGCCACAAGCCTGCCTACATATTGGCAAAGATTAAGCGTGAAATACCGCTTAAGCGTGTAGCCGGTGCGCTTAAAAAGCTGAGAAAAGGTGGAGCTTTGGCCGTATATGCGCATGGACATTTCCGTATAAAGCCCGCCGTTCATTATCGGCCCCAGCACGAGCCATATCGCCAAAGCCGCAACGAACATAAGTATTACGCTGAGCGCCACCAGCGCCGCAACGCCGCCTTCCTGCCCCGCGTTATTCGCAACTATGCCGATTACTGCCGGCGCCGCGCACAGCGCCAATACCGCCGCGGCTATAAGCACCCATATGAGCGTATACATAACGCCCGCGAAGAAGTGGCGCTTAGTAACGGCCCACGTTATGCCGAACACGCCGCGCATCGTAAGCGGACGCATGGGGATGGGTTGATAATCTTTGTTCATCAGGTATGCCTCCTTTGTGTTGCTTTATTTTAACTCAAAGCAGCTTTTTCGTTTGAATATAAACGTCTCCGCTGCCTATTGTTACAACAAGGTCGCCCGCGTTCGCATGGGAATCAAGATAATCCCTTATGTTTTCAAACGTTCCAAGGTACGTTGCGTGCCCGCCGCCCGCGTTTATGGCGGCAACCATGTCCCGCGCATGTACGGAACCGTCGTCCTTCTCGCGCCCGGGGTAAATATCCGGCACCAGCGTTTCATCAGCCAAATTGAAGCAGGTTACATCGTTTAGGAACAGCGTTTTGGCCCGCGTATATGAATTGCACTGGAAAACGCAAAAAAGCTTATTATGCTTAACGTTGCTTGCGGCCTTCATAGTTGCGGCAATTTCCGAAGGATGATGACCGTAATCGTGGTAATACTTCACTCCGTTGCGCTCGCCGTAGTATTCAAAGCGGCGGCGGGTATTGCGGAACGCGTTCAGCGCCGAAACTATGCATTTATCATCCGCGCCAATCTCGCGCGCGACCGCCGCAGCCGCAATTGCGTTCATCACGCTGTGTTCACCCGGTATCCTAAGCTGAATATGCATAAGCTTTTCGCCGCGGAACATGATATCAAACCCGGGGCAGCCGTTGTCGTCATAGGTTATATTAGCGGGGGTATAGTCCGCATCCTTCATGCCGTAGCTAAGCTTGCGCCCCGTATGCTCCGCCATCAGCGCGCGCACGCGGAAATCGTCCGTATTGCCTATCAAAAGGCCGTTTTCGGGCAGCAGCGCGGCAAATTTTTTGAACGCGGCAATAATGTGCTCCATATCGCCGTAGTAATCAAGGTGATCGTTGTCAATGTTGTTTATAAGGGCTATTGTTGGGCGCAGCGTTAGGAAGCTTTCAACGTATTCGCATGCCTCTGTTATGAACATATCGTGCGCGCCGAGCCTTACCCCGCCGTTCAGGAAATCCACAAAGCCGCCTATATGCACCGTTGCGTCCGGCCCGCCCTGTTCGCAGATGAGCGCAAGCATGCTGGTTATGGTGGTTTTGCCGTGGCAGCCGGCTATGCCCACAACGCTTTCGTAGCCTTCCGTAAGCTGGCCCAGCGCCTCGCTGCGTTCAAGCTCCGGTATGCCGCGGCGCTTGGCCTCCGCCCGCTCCACGTTATCGCTCTTTATAGCGGCGGAGAATATTATAAGGTCGCAATCGCCTATGTTCTTCGCATCATGCCCTATGAATACGGGAACGCCCAGCTCCTTCAATCTTTCGGTAAACGGGGATTCCGCCCTGTCCGAACCCTGAACGTAGTAGCCGCGGTTTTTAAGTATGCTTGCAAGGCCGCTCATGGAGCAGCCGCCTATGCCTATAAGGTGTATCCTTTTATGCTCGGTTATATGGGTCATGTATCTTTTCTCCCTTCCGATTCCTTAAATAATTATTATATCACATTTGTTCCGCATTACCAATGCCCGCGCACGCATGGCAGAAGGCCATATCGCAGAAAGTCTCCGCCGCCCGCTGCGCCTGCGCCAGTGTTTCAAATATGCCGAAGCACGCGCTTCCGCTGCCGCTCATCTCCGCCGCAAGCGCGCCCGCACTTTTAAGCCGCCGCTTTATTTCGGCTATGCTGCCAAGCTCCTTTTCGGCCGCCTTTGCAAGCCCGTTCGATACCGCCGCCGCAAGCGCATCCGTATCGCCAGCGCGTATCGCCGCCGCGGCCAGCTCGCTTCTTCCTTCATCATATGGCGGCGTTAGTGCGGAAAACAGCTGCCGCGTGGATATGCCCTCCGCGGGCTTTACTATAAGATAGCGCAGATTGATATCCGGCAGCGGCTCTATCCTTTCTCCCCGCCCGCGGCAAAGGGCCGTTGCCCCGTGCAGCAGAAAAGGCACGTCGGAACCAAGCTCCGCCGCAAGCGAATACAGCTCCGCTCCGCTCATGGCGCCGTACCGCCGCTGCATAAGCCTTAAAACCCCCGCGCCGTCCGCGCTGGAGCCGCCAAGGCCGGCCATTTCGGGGATATGCGCGCGTATTTTTATATGCGCCCCTCCGCAGCCCGTGCGCCGCGCGTATTCATGCGCCGCGCGGTAGGCAACGCTGCCCTCCGGCAGGTCAAAATCCGCAGTAACGGCAATGTCCTCATGCGAAAAGTCCGCATAAAGCTCGTCATACAGATCTATCGTCTGCATAACGGTTGAAAGCTCATGGTAGCCGTCCGCGCGTTTTTTCAGCACGTCCAACGTCAAATTGACCTTTGCAAAGGCCCTTGTTTCGGCAAAATCGTTCATCATTTTTATATTATACTATGCATTCACGAAATTTTCACTCGCCTTGGGACTTTTTTGGCGGTATAATGCTTTATATGGAAAAGAACATGCATGATTTTGACGAAGAATACGTTCCCGGGGTGCGGAAGAAGCACAACCCGGCCAAATGGATAAGCCTTGGCGCGGCGGCGGCGATGGCGATAGGCATTGCGGCGACGTGCATAGTGCGCGCGCCCGAAATCTACCCGTATGCGGAGCCTACCCCCGCCCCAACCGCTGCACCCACGCCAACCCCAACGGCGCTCCCAACGGCCGAGCCCACGCCCAACGTTGGCGCGATTGTCCCCGCCGCATCCGCCGCGCCCGATGCGCAGTACGTTGCTACGGCAATAATGGTGGACGGCAAATGCATAGGCGTGCTTGCCAGCCGAGAGGCGGCCGAAGAGGTGCTGGACGAGGCCGTTGCCGGCTTTGAGCTGCAAATAAACCTGCCGGGCAGCATGGATTCGTATATAACCAACGACGTGAAGCTTATCGACGCGGCGGACAATGCGGACGCAGCAGCCATGGAAACCGTGACTTACGAGGCTATGCTTGCCCTGCTCACCGGCGAGGATGCGCCCATCGAGGTTGAGACCACGCTTAGCGAAAGGCACACGGAGATAGTGGCCCACGAGACCGCCACCGAAAAGGACGATACGCTTATAAAAGGCACGCGCGTGGTTTCAAATTACGGCACTGACGGCGAAAGCCGCACCGTGGTGACGACGAAGTACATAAACGGCGTGCAGCATGGCAAAAGCCAAAGCGAAATGTTTGAAATAAGCAAGCGTGTGGATGCGCTGATACGCGAAGGCACCATAAAGGCGGACAGCCACGCCGAGCCCGGCAAGCGCGAGGGCGCAAAAGGGCCGGATGCAGGCGAACTGAGCTTCATCCGCCCGACAAAAAGTGGGGAGATAGCCGAAAACTTCGGCCAGCTGAAGGGCGTGATGCACCTTGGGCTGGACTTTGCCGCGGCCGAGGGGGACGAGGTTTACGCCGCCGAGGCGGGCACGGTGGTTTGCGTAATGGAGCGCGGCGGATACGGACTGGTGGTTGAAATTGCGCACGAAGGCGGCTTCCTCACGCGCTATGCAAATCTTGGCGAAGTCAAGGTTTCGCTTGGCGACGCCGTGAACAAGGGCGATACCATTGCCCTTGCCGGCAGCAGCGGCAACGCCGCCAAGGCAAAGCTGCATTTCGAGCTGCGCCATAACGGCACGGCATATAACCCAAGGAATTATTTTAAGTAGCCCTTATTCCGGGAATGCAAAAGGGCTCCGCCGTTTTGCCGCATTCTTCCTCCCGCTGCCATGAACGGTCTGTTAGCATAGCTTCAATCCATCGGTTCTAATTAGCCCGCTTAAATTACAGCACGGCATAAAACGGCCCGGAAAAGCCTCCCGAGCCGTTTTTACATCGCCGCATCAGCAGCGGCTTATTTTCACGTTTTTGCCCATCTCTCTAAGGCTGCTTATAAGGCGGTTGATAACTATCGCCTTCGCATCCATGCCTATGTCAAGGTCGTCATTGGCGGTGTTTTCCGCCTTGCCGAAGAAGAAGTTTATGTCTGTGGCCTGCTCAAAAAGATATGCGCACAGCAGCGATACGCCGTCGTTTCCGCTGTTTATGGTTATGCTCAGCCTGTTGTCGGAAACGTACTGCTCCGCAAGGTCCGCCACCTGCTGAAGCGTTATTATGCCCTCCGTCACCAGATCCATGCCCTCTATCGTGGCTATAGCCGGCACCTTATCGGTTCCGCTGTCCTCCACGGGGATTATGGGCTTATTAAGGTAGCGGCTTATCATGTGCGCGGTGGAGCCGCCGCAGCATATGTGGCTGCCCTCCTTGGCGAAGAAAAGCTTCAGCACGCGCGCGTCGTCCTTGGGGTCGGCAGGCGGGCCTATCATAACGTTTATGGCGCGGCGCGGGCGCACCTTGAACACAAGCGCGGTCATGTCGTCATCGTTTGAATCCATGCACAGCACGTTCCCCGCCTCCACCAGCCTTGCGGCCAGGTTTTGGGGCGATATGTCCGGCGTGTACCAGCGTTCAAGAAATTCTATTACCTCCTCGCGCTTCCAGCCGCCCGGCGAAAGCTTGCCTATGCCGGCGTTGGTTATGCCGTCCGTCATCAGCACCAGCATGTCGTTTTCCATAAGGCTTATGGTGCTTTCGCATATCTTCTTTTCGCCTATGAAGTGTATGCCTGTGTCGTAGGCATAGTTTTTGCCATTTCTCAGCAGCACCGCGTCCGGATTATCGTACTGCACAAGGCGCACGGTGGAATCCGTAAAGCAGGCGAGAGTGAACGTTGAATACGCAAGCTTCCTTTCGCGGCACATGGGCAGCGTGCTTGCAACGGTCTCTATGCATTCGTCAATGGGCAGGCGGTTCAGCATCATTGTGGAAAGCATGTTCGCGGTCAGCGTTGAAAGTATGTTCGCCTTAACGCCGCTGCCAAGCCCGTCGCTCAGCACGGCAACGAGCTGCTCCCCGTTTTTCTTTATTGAATACGAATCCCCGCATAGCGTTTCATCGTGCTTATTTATGCTGGCATGGCCGCTTTCTATGAACAGATCGACCATTTACTGCTCCTCGTTCTCCATCATAACGGCTTCCTTCAGCTTGGATATGGCAACCTTTGTTTCCGCGGCCGATTCGCCAAGGAGTGACGCTATTTCGTGCACTATTCTAAGCTGCTTATCCACAATGTCGTCCGCCATGCCGGCAACCTGCGTTTTGTGCCGCATTACCATGTTCTGCCGCTGCTTTTCGCGGGTTATGTTCTTCATTATGCATATCACTATGCCGCTTGAAGCATCGTAATAAAGCGACTGCTTGAGATAAAGGTTATATTCCGCCAAATACGTGAACTTTTCCTTTGCGGCTTCCCCGCTTGAAATAAGGTCAACAAAGTCGAACTCATCCACCAGCGCGCTCACGCTTTGGCCCACTATATCGCTTGGCTGCACGCCGAACATTTCGCACGCGGCGTTGTTTATCTGCTGCACGCGAAGATCCATGTCCACGGCCAGTATAGCGTCCGGAGTAATACTGAGTATTTTGTCCGAGAATGACTCCGCGCGCTTTTTCATATACGGCATGCACATGGTTATTTCCGCGCGACCCATTATTACGGCAATGGCCTTATCGCGGCAGGATGCGTAGCCGCACATGCCGCAGTTCAGCTCATCCTCCGGCCCTTCCTTGCCCATTTTTTTGAACACGGCGGCTATCTGCTTTTCGGTGGGCTGCATATAATATGTGCGGCTGTTCTTAAAGTGCGCCTCCATGTCCGGCGCGGGCGCAATGTCAAAGTCCGCCTCTCCGGCGGCGTCATGCGCCACGCTTACGTAGCTTGCCGCAGCGGAGCGGTTAACGTTGCGGAAAACCGGCCCGCCTATGCAGGAGCCCTGGCAAAAGCTCATCTCTATAAAGCAGCCGTCAAGCTTGCCCGCCATCGCGTCCTTAACGGCAGCCATGCAGCCTTCCGGCCCGTCCACGGCAACGTAGTTCACGCCGCCCTGCTGCGTCATTGTTTTCAGTATGCCGCCGGATACGGGGAAAAAGCGCGAAAGCCGCTGCTCGCTCTCCGCTGCGGGCATAATGGTTATCTTCGCTTCGCCAAGCCAGTCGTCCAATTCATCGAACGTTATTGCGTATTCGAGTTCGCTCTCTTCCTGCTCGCACTCGGCCTTTTTGGATATGCAGGGCCCTATGAACACCACCGCCGCGCCCGGTTCATCGCGGTGTATCACCCTCGCATGCGCCTGCATGGGCGTAAGCACGGGGGCCAGCAGCCCTATCGCGTCCGGATAATGCTTCTGAATATAAAGGTTCAGCGTTGTGCAGCAGGATGATATCACCGGCTTTTTTATGCCGTTAGCAATAAGCTTTTCGTATTCGCTTTTTACTATATATGCGCCCTCGGCTGTTTCCCGCGCATCATAAAAGCCTAATGCCTTCAGCGCGGTGCGCAGCGCTTCAAAGCCGCAGCCGTCAAAATACGCCGCGTAGGAAGGCGCAACGCTTGCAATCACCTTCCTGCCGGAACGTATAAGCTCCTTTACGGAGGCGGATTCATCAGTGCCGTGCTTGGTATGCTGCGGGCAGGCTATCGTGCAGTTTCCGCACAGTATGCAGTCCCGCTCAACTATCATGGCGCGGTGGTTTTTGACCTCTATCGCCTTAACGGGGCATACGCCTATGCATTTGCAGCAATCCTTGCAGTTTACGCTTTCAAACTGAAGTATACCCATTGCCGTGTTACCCGCTTATCCTATGCGCGGCAGCACAAGCTGCTCCCATGTTGCGTCCACGTTATCTTCGCACATGCCAAGCACAAGCTGATCGTCTATCTTTACGGATACGCCGTTTGCGCATTCGCCCAGGCAGAACACGGGCGCAACGTTCACCTTGTCCTCTGCGCCGTGCTGCTGCACAAGCTGCTTAAAGCGGTTCAGTATGGCGTAGGAGCCTCTTTTATGGCATGCGCTGCCAATGCATACGGATACGGTTATCATCGCTGTTCCTCCGGCTTATTTATTTTGTATGTTCTATTTCTTCTATTTCCTTTTCAACCTCGCCGTCGCCCTTCACGTCAAGGGCGGGGTTGAGTATCTGCATAACCCTTATGGCATCCGCGATGGTATTTTCCATTGAGGATTTGCCGTATGCGTCAACCTGCGCGAAGTTTTTGGAGCTGTGGCTGAGGCACGCCGGGCCGCCTATGCAGCCGTTTACGCACGCCATGCCCTCAATAAAGTTCTCCTTCAGTATGCCCTTCTGCTTTTTGAAAAGGGCGGTTTTGCATTCCGCAATGCCGTTGCAGGATACGGCGTTGAGCTTGAACTGCTCCTCGCTCACGCCCTGCTCCTTGAGCGCCTCGGTCACGGCCTCCGCCAGTCCGCCGCAGCGGGCGAATATGCGCCCGTAGAAGGATGCATTGTCAAGCTCCGCCTTGTGCATCGTGGTCACGTCTATTCCGCGGGCGGAGAACATGGCCTGCATCTCTTCAAACGTTATTGTATAGTCAACGTACTTGCCCGCGTCGGTATACTTGGTTTCGGCCTTTTTGGCTATGCAGGGCCCAATGAACACAACGTGGCAGTTTTCGTCCGTTTCGTGCAGCCATTTTGCCATCTGCGCCATGGGGGAAAGATTGTGGGACACATGCTCCTTGAGCGAGGGGAAATGGCGGTTTATATAATTCACGAACGCCGGGCAGCAGGAGGACGTGAGGAACCCTTTTTCAACAAGCTCCTGCGCTTCAAGCCACGCCACCATGTCCGCGCCCCACGCGGCCTCAACAACCGCATGGAAGCCCAGCGCCTTTATGCCGGCAACCACCTGCTCCGGCACGGCGTTGGGATACTGGCTGGCCATGCTGGGGGCCACCACGGCATAAACATGATAATCCCTGTTCAAATTGGAATCGCGGATAAGGGATATTACCTTTGTTATGTCGGACTTATCGGTTATTGCGCCGAAGGGGCATTGATACACGCACGCGCCGCAGGAAATGCACTTTTCCTTGTCTATAACGGCCTTCTCGGTGTTTTGGTCAATGTGTATGGCCTGCGGCTTGCAGGCGTTTACGCAGGGGCGCGTGTGCTTTACTATTGCCGAATAAGGGCAAACAGCCATGCACTTGCCGCATTCTATGCATTTTTCTTTGTCTATAACAGCCTTGTGGTCAATTATGCTTATGGCGTCCTTTGGGCAGTTATCCTTGCAGCGGTGCGCAAGGCAGCCGCGGCAGGCATTGGATACCTGAATGCCGTCAACGGGGCATTCGTCGCACGCAATGGGCAGCACGCCTACTACCGTGCCGTCCTCCTCCCCGCCAAGGGCCATGCTTACGCGCTCGTTTATAATGGCGCGCTCTTTATATATGCAGCAGCGGAACATGGGCTTGCCTTCCGGAATTATTCGCGGGGCAATTTCCATTATTCTCTGCGGGGTCAGCTCATCGCGGTAGGCAAGCTTTGCAACTTCCCTAAGCACGTTGTACTTCATTTTTTGTACATGGGTATCGAATAACAGGGCCATTTTTATCTCCTTTTTTTCCGGCACGTCACCCGGCCAAAATACGACACAATAATTATAAGGTATGCTTATACGCTTTGTCAATTACACCTAACTTATAGCCGCATATTGTTATAGTTATAATGATTATATGTAAAAAAGCTTTTACCTGCGCACACAGAGCCCGTTTGCTTGCATCGGGGCCGATATGATGCTATTATACGAACAGAGTATTCATAAGACTGAAAGGAACAGGCGCAATGGCCGGAACGGACGAACTTTACGGCGTGCTGTGCGCGCACGCGGCGCGCTACCCGCTTATGCGGCCCACGGATGCCGTGAAGCTGATATACCAGGGCGAATTCGGCAGCGGACACATGATAAAAAACGAGGCCGCCGCGCTCGAGCGGCTCAGGGCCGAATACGCCCGGATTATTCATGACGAGACAATGCCGCTGTATGAATACATAGGCTGCGGCATAGCAAGGGTGAACCTTGCGGCGGTGGATACGAACGTGCTTCCGCTTGAGCGGCTGAACGCTGCATTTGCCGCCGCGGCGAACGGGGTGCATGGCAGCACGGCCGGTTTTAAGGCGAAGCTGGATACTCTGAAGGCAGTGTGCGCCAAAGGCCGCTTCGGCTTCGGCACGGCGGAGCTTGACGAATATTTATGCAAATATGAAAAGGCAGGCTTTCCGCCCGTTTCCCACAGCGAAGCATACAGGCAAGCCTATAAGCCGAGTTACAGAATAATACGGATATAAAAAGAGCGGCGCGCAACCGCTCTTTTCTATTGTATAGGGTTATATAAGCAGCATCCTGTCGTTATCCAATGCCTTGCCCGATATTTCGCGGAACCTTAGCAGAAGATCGTTCACCGTAAGCGCAGCGCGCTCATCGCCGGACACATCCATAACTATTTTGCCTTTGTCCATCATTATTGTGCGGCTGCCCAGTTCCAATGCGGACTGCATATTATGCGTTATCATAAGGCAGGTCAGGTTATGTTCGCGTATTATCGAATCCGTAACGCGCAGTATCTTTTCCGCCGCGCCCGGGTCCAGCGCCGCCGTGTGCTCATCAAGCAAAAGGAGCTTTGGCGGGTTTATGGTCGCCATGATAAGCGTAAGCGCCTGCCTTTGTCCGCCGGAAAGGCCGCCAACGCTTTGGTCGAACCTATCCTCAAGCCCCATGCCGAGCATGGATACCTTTTCGCGGAAAAGCTCCCTGTCCCGTTTTGAAACGCGGCTGAGCCATTTTCCGCTGCCCGCGGCAAGGGCAAGGTTTTCTTCAATGGTCATGCCCGGCGCGCTGCCGCGCATGGGGTCCTGAAACAGCCTGCCTATGCTGTGCGCGCGCTTATATTCGCTCATAAGCGTTATGTCCCGCCCGTCAAGGCTTATCGTGCCGCTGTCGGTTATAAAGCTTCCGGCTATCGCGTTGAACAGGGTGGATTTGCCCGCGCCGTTTGCGCCTATTATTGTTATAAAGTCGCCTTTTTTAACATTCAGGCTCACGCCGTCAAGCGCGCGCCGCGTTTCCGTGCCGACGGAAAAGGATTTTGTAATGTTGTCTATTTTAAGCATTGGCGTTGCCCTCCCGTTTGCGGCTTTCAAGCCTGCGCTTTATCAGCGGAAGCTGCTGCTTTATATACGGAATGGATATTGCCGCAACCACTATTACGCTCGACACAAGCTTGAGCATAAACGCCGGCATATTGAAGCGCAGGGCTATTGTATACACAAGGCGGAACACGAACGCACCCAGCACCATGCCGGCTATCCTGAGCGGCATTTTCTTTTTGCCCAAGAATACGTTGCCTATCAAAAGCGAGGCAAGGGCAATCGTCACCATGCCGCCGCCGATGTCTATATTCACGGACTTCTGCGCCTGCGCAAGCAGGCAGCCGGAAAGCGCCGTGAAAGAATTGGCAACGCACAGGCCTATTATGGTCGTAAAAACGGGATTGATGGAGGATGAGCGCACCATGTCCGGATTGTCGCCGGTGGCGCGAATAGCAAGGCCAAGCCGCGTTTTGAGGAAAAGCCCCAGCAGCACCGCTATTATGACCACCGCCGCCGCGGCAACGGCAAGCTTATATTGCTCGCTCATATTTATCCTTGCAAGCGCGGACTTAACTACCGTGAACACGGTATCGGCCTTGTTCATGTTCAGTATGCTCGATCCGCCCATTATGGCAATGTTCACCGAATACAGCCCCGTGTTTACTATTATACCCGCAAGCAGGCTGTTCACGCCCATTTTGGTTTGCAGTATGGCGGTTATGAATCCGGAAGCCACGCCCGCGAGCATGGCCGCCGGTATGGATAAATACGGGTGTCCCGATATGGCCACCGCCGCGCCCACCACGGCGCCCAGCGTAAAGCAGCCGTCCGTGGAAAGATCGCACACGTTAAGCATGGAATAGCTTAAAAACAGCGCCAGCACCGTAAGCGAGGATATAAGCCCCAGCTCAAGCGCCGTCTGCAGCAGCGCCAATATCTGATCAAGTCCCATTTTTCTTTGCCTTTCTTAGGTTTGTTATTTCACTTCGTCAAAGCTTTCCGCCGTAACTATGCTCTGTATCTTGGTGCAGAACGGCTCGAACGCCTTGCATATTTCATCATAGTTAAAGCCCAGCTTTTCGCAGGTTTCGGTATTTATGGTGGCGCAGCCGTTGTCGAATGTTTTAACTGCCGTGTCCGCGGGTTTTGCGCCGTCAAGCGCTATGCTTGCCGCCATGTTTGCCGTTTCAACGCCCAGCGCCGCGTAATCCACGCCGTAGCCCAAGAATGCGCCGTTGAGTGCGAAGGAGTCCGCACCGGTGTAGTGCGGTATGCCCGCCTCCTGAAGCATCTCGTATATGCTAAGCTCGGATTTCATTATGGTGTTGTCCGTGGGGGTGAACACGGCGTCCACGCCGTCCGCTATAAGCGCCTGCACGGCAAGGGTAACTTCGTCCACGGTGGTGCCGGTGTATTCGCCGTAGGCAATGCCGTTGGCGTCAAGATATTCCTTGGCGTGGGCTATTGCGGCGGTGGAGGAATCCTGCCCAATATCGTAAAGCAGGGCGACGTTCTTCACGTCCGGGTCTGCGGCGGTGATTAGCTGCATAACGGCCGCCGTGTCAAGATAGTCCGAAGTGCCGGTAACGTTGCTGCCCGGCGCTTCCATCGATTCTACAAGGCCCGCGCCCACAGGATCGGACACGGCGGCGAAAACCACGGGAATGCCGTTGTCCTCTGTCGCGGCCTGCATAGCCATTGCAACCGGCGTAGCCACGCCTATCATTATGTCCACATCGTCCGCGATGAAGTTTGAAATTATCTGCGTGAGCAGGTTCGCGTCCGCGTTGCAGTTATCGTAGGATACATCGAACGCAACGCCCTTTTCGCCGCCTATCTCTTTAAGGCGGGCCTGAATGTTTTCAACAATCTGGTTAAGGGAAGCATCGTCAACGTAATTGCATATGCCAACCTTTACGGTTTTGCCGTCCGCATCGTTCGCGGGGGCGGGGTTTGAGGGGGAGCATGCGGCCATGCACGCCGCGGCCATTATTATGCTGAGCACAAAAGCGAATATCTTTTTCATTGTTTTATCCTTTCTTGGTCAATGAGTTTAGTTTTTCGGTCAAATGTCAAAATATGCTTGCGATACCGGCGCGCCGCGCCATCGCCTTCCCTTGCGAAACATTGTCCGCCTACCTCCTTGGGTCAAAAAATCTTAAAATAAAACTCCCGCCCGCAGCGACCACAACTGACTGCGATCGCTGGGACAGGAGCAATTCTTCTAAATAAATTCCTGCGGTGCCACCCGGCTTGGCGCATATATTAAAAACGCGCCCTCTCGTTGCGTACATTCATACGCCGGCCTTTGGTAACGGAGAGCCTTTGCTCCGGCTTGCATACTCGGCTTTCACTTTTCCGCTCGCCCTCAGAAGTCCATTCGGCATTGCCATGCTCTGCCGCGATTTCACCGCCCGCGGCTCTCTGAAAGAACAGAATCAAAGCTTACTTACTCTTCCTCAACGGTTTTGTGCATTGTAGCACCGCCGCACGCCCGTGTCAAGGGGTACGACGAATTATTTTTATGCATTTTCATGCATTTTTATTGTTTATATATTCATGTATAAGCGGCAGCGCAAGCACGAACTTTTCGTTTATCTGCTTATTGTCCGGCCTTATGCTTATCGTGCGGATGGTGTTGGGCACATCGAACTGATTGCCCATGTTGAACGGGAACTTATATATCCCCTCAAGCGGGAACGCATAGCGTATGGGCTTGCCCTCCGCCGTGCCTTCGTATATCAGTTCGGTATGCGTAAGCGTTGCCGTGCCGCGGCCCACGTCCGTATGCGCGGTGGTGTTGTGGTTAAGGTGATACTGAATATGGCACGGCGCGCTGAGCGCAAAATCATTCCGCGCTATCTCGCGGCGCAGCGCGTCCCGCTCAAGCTCCACCCAGTCCGGCACCATTTCCGGTATAACGCTGCCTTCGCCCACGGGATGCAGAAAGCCGTATTCGTCCACCGTGCCGCGGTTGCCGCAGGCGGTGCAGTATATGTCGTTCCCATCGGTGCGGGTTGTTAATTCGCCGCCGCATTTGGGGCAAAGGTATAATAGGTTTTCCAATCCCTTGGCCCTGTTTTTGCCGCCGAAGGGTATCATGCGCCGCTTTTGCCATGCATAATCGTCCACGAACAGCTTTTGCTCTATCCGTGCGTAAAGCTCATTCATGCTCAGGCTTTTCACTTCCTCCGCCGTGGCGATGGGCTCTATTTCCGTTTCCACCTTGCCGCGCCGCTGCACGGGATTCCATTTGGGGCGGGTGAAATAGCCGCCGTGCGTGCGCGCGGCGTAAAGCGGGGCCTTGAGCAGCTTTGCAAGCTTGGCTATGCTGTCGCTGAAGGGGGCTGTGCGGCCCGTGCCGTTCACCTCGCCCTCGGGGTATATCAGCAGGCTTTCGCCCATCTCTATCGTGTTCTTCATGCGGGCAATGCTCTCCACGTCCGCGCGGAACTGCTCCTTTTTTATGCAGCGGAACAGGTTCAGTAACCATGCTATGCGGCGGTTGCGGTAAAAGTGCGCCGCAACAACGGCATGGAACCGTTTTTGCCTGAGCGTTGCCAGTGCAAAAAGAAAATCAAGATTGCCCGTGTGGCTGCCCAGCAGCACTATCGGCCCATCCGGCAGCGCGGGAATATCCTTCGGCACGCGGAAGCGATACTTCAGCCAAAGATACGGCCTCAGCAGCAGCATAATCATATCGTAAACCGGCTTTATGTGCGGCTTTACGGCGTATTTAGATCTCATTTCAGTCCCCCTTGAACGGCTCAGCCGAATATCAGCATAAGCACCGGCACGGCTATAAGGCAAAGTATTGACGTAAAGCCCATGCCCAATGCGTTGTACTTTTCATCCGCGCCCGCGTAGGCGGAAACCACCACGCTCTGCGTCATAACGGGCATTGCCGCCTCTATCATAAAAACGCTCTGCGCCATTCCGCCTATATTGAATATGCGGCACATTAAAAGCATTATCAGCGGCGATATTATGAACCGCATACCGCTTACGACCCATATGCCGGCATCGGGCTTCAGATTCTTCAGCCCCGTTTCGTATATCAAAAAGCCGATATATATGAGCGCAAGCGGCGTTACCGTATTGCCCATATACTTGGTGAAGCTTTCAAGAAGGCTTGGCAGCTTAAAGCCCATAAGCAGCAGCGCTACCGCCGCAAGCAGCGATATAAGCGGCGGGGATGCAAGCTTTTTGCCTATTTCCTTAATGCTCAGTCTGCTCTCCCCCGCGCTCATGTATATCATGGTTGCGCCTATCGCCCAGAAGAAGAACGTGTTCATCATATAGAAGCACATAACATACGGCGTGCCCTCCGCGCCGAAAAGCTCCGTGCATACCGGATAGCCCACGAACAGGGAATTGGACATGGCGCACATTACCACAAACCCGCCGAAGCGCCTATGGCTTATTTTCATGGCCTTGGCAGCGGCAAGGGCTATAAGGATCATGGCAATGTTGAAAAGCGTAGGCGTAAGCAGCAGCGCGCCCGCGCTTTTTATAAGCTCCACGGAAAAATCCGTAAACACATTGTGTATGCACATGCATGGGACGGAAATATTCACAAGCAGCTTTATAACAAAGCTTTTGTGTTCCTTTTTCATCAGGCCTGTTCTGCCCATTATGTAGCCCACGGCAATGAGCATAAGTATCAGCACAACGGCCGATACGCTGTCCGCTAAAGAATTCATGCTGTTGCTAAGTATAAGCCAACGGGGGCGCGCAGCATACTGCCGCCCCCGCCGTGGATTTTATTTTCCGGGAAATTATTTGGAAATCTTGCGGCACTCAAGATAGTACCGCTTTTCGTTCGCCTCGCCCATTGAGAAGGTTTTGCGGGGAAGGGCGCCGTCGAATATAACGGTCTTAAAGAAGGCGCTCTTGCCCATGTTGGGCAGTATGAAGCCTATGTTATTATCCTTGCGGCCAAGCTCGTCAACAACCTGCTCGCCATGGATATAGTCTATGGTCGCGCCGTCGGTCTCCTTTATGAATATGTCCAGCGCGTTCTGCAGCGTGCCTACCTCAAGCTGCGCCGCGGGGTCGCTCACCTTAAAGTAGCCGTAGCCTTCCTTTATCATAAAGGGCAGCAAGTGGCACTTAGAACAGGCGTTTGCGGCCATGGCATCGTCCCGCTCGGCCTTGGAGCCGTAAAGGTGCATTTCGGTTTCGCCGTTCTGCTCGCTCAGCTTTTCGCTCAGCCATGCTATGGCCTTATGCGTATCCACGCCGAACACAACGCGGTGTATGGGTTCGAACTCTATGCCGGAATCGTGCACGTTTTCAAGCTCCACCAGCGCATAGCGCGCGGGATGGTTCGCCGCTTCCTCCGGCGAAAGGGTTTTCTTTATCTGTTCCCAGTTGGCCTTTGCCGTGGCGAAGGAATGGTTGCCGTCTCCCATGGCGAAAAGGAGACTGGGTGCATCGGTGCCGTACTTGGCTGAGAAAACCTCGGGGCTTGCCAGCGCCTCAAGCGCGCGCAGCGCGCGGTCTATGCGGGCGTCGTCCTTTATGAAATAGCCCTTTATGTGGCCGCCGCCCTGCATCAGCTCAAAGTCGTAGCGTTTTTCGCTTTCGCCCACGCTTTCGCCTATGGGCTCTATCACGGTGCGCTCGGGGTCGTCTATAAGCACCAGTATGTGCGGCAGCTCAACCGGCGCGTCCTTCCTTATGCGAAGGCGGGGCGGTATACGCTCAACTATTGTGCCCTCCGTGGCGCGTATAAGCGTGGTTGAGCCCTTGGAATAATCATAGCACTCAAGGTCCAGCGCAACCATTATGCCGTGGCGCACGTTCGCGCCCGCGCGGCGCTCAACATACATTATGCCCCGGCCTATGTTTTCAAGCACGCCCGTATCAAGATAGCTCTTCATGGTGGCGTTTATTTTCTCTATGCGTTCGGCCTCGTCCGGCTTTTCAAGGTACATTTCCGGCAGCATAAGCCTGAGCGTGGAAGGAGCGTCGCCCACTATGCTTTCGGTTTCCTGCCAATAATCGGGCTGGGATGTGAACTGGTCGCACGCTACCACGGCCCACTTGGTCATGTCCGTCCCTTCCTTAGGGAGCAGAATTTCGGGGATAAGCACCCCAACGCTGTTTTCGTATTTGTTCATGCCATCCTCCAGATGATATTTATATTGTGAATATTTATTCTGTTATGGTGGTGCCAGCGCGGCCCTCGATTGCGTCCACGGCCTTATCAAGGCTGGTAATTATCGCTATGCGGCCCGGCTTGCTCTCAACGAAGTTCAGCGCGGCCTCAATCTTGGGCAGCATGCTGCCGGGGGCGAAGTGACCTTCCTTTATATATTGCTTAGCTTCCGCCGCGCTCATGCGGTCAAGGTCCTTCTGGTCGGGCTTTTTGAAGTTTATGCTCACCTTTTCGACCGCCGTCAATATAACAAGCGCGTCCGCGTCCATGTCCCGCGCAAGCTTTTCGCTGGCAAGGTCCTTATCTATAACCGCGGCAACGCCTTCAAGATCGCCCGCCTCGTTGCGCACAACGGGTATTCCGCCGCCGCCCACGGTGACCACCACAAAGCCCGCGTCGTTAAGCGTTTTCACCGCGTCCAGCTCAACTATTTCAACCGGCAGCGGCGATGCAACAACCCTGCGCCAGCCGCGGCCCGCGTCCTCCTTCATTGTATAGCCCTTTTCGGCGGCTATGGCCTTGGCTTCTTCTTCGGTATAGAAGGGGCCTATAGGCTTTGACGGCGCCTTGAACTTCGGGTCGTCCTTATCCACCACCACCTGAGTAACAATCGTGACCACGTTTTTGTTTATTCCCCTGTGGCGCAGGACTTTGGAAAGGCCCTGCTGAATATGATAGCCTATCATGCCCTGGCTCATGGCACCGCAAACATCGAACGGCATGGCGGGGGTGGATGCGCTTGCAACCTCGTTCTGTATAACTATTCTACCCACCTGCGGGCCGTTGCCGTGCGCAACTATAACTTCGTAGCCGCGTTCAACAATATCCGCTATGTATTCGCTGGTCTTTTCCACCACCTCAAGCTGAGCCTGCGCGGTGGCGGGCTTTCCGGCTTCCTGCAATGCGTTGCCGCCAAGGGCTATAACTAACTTTTTCACTGGGGCTTATCTCCTTAAAAATCGGTAATATGGCGCGCCATAATGCGCTAAATGTACAAATATAGTATAGCCGCCCGCGGCGATGTCTGTCAACAATGTTTGTTGACACGGCGGCAAACAAATGATAATGTTTTGTATAGAATAATATCAGGAGGACTGCTGCCATGGAAGAAAAAAAATTTGAATTTGACGAGCGCGCGCCGTATGCGTATTTTCAGAACACCGCCTGCCCGTATTTCCCCTGCCACGCAAAGGCAAACAGGGAGTTTTTCAACTGCCTTTTCTGCTACTGCCCGCTGTATGCGCTGGGCGATAAATGCGGCGGCAATTTCGTTTACACCGAAAACGGCGTAAAGGATTGTTCAAACTGCCTTGTACCCCATTCCAAGGGCGGATATCCGTATATAATGGAAAATTTCCACAAAATATCGGAGCTCGCGAAGCGCAAATAAGGGGCGATGGCAATGGATATGCGCTTTGACGGGGTGAATTACTTTGCAGCGGACGCGCGGCTGCATTACGGCAGCGTAAGCATAAAGAATGGGTATATAGACCGCGTTGACATGGCGGACACCGCGCCGCACGATGGGGCGAAGCTGCTTTTGCCCGGCTGCATAGACACGCATACGCACGCCATGCTGCAAAGCGAATACTTTGCCGAGGATGAAGCCGCATCGGCCGCCGCACGCAGGGCGCTTGCACAGAGCGGCACAACGGCGTTCCTTTTCGCCACGATGGCAATGGATGAAGAAAGCCTTGCCCTTCGCTGCCGCGCCGCGGCAAGGGCCGCGAGGCACAGACCGGGCAGCCAGCACCACGCAGCCGGGAGCACATAGGCGCACAGCGCGGCTGCCGCCG